>Ga0102962_1001125_pt1 | contig 11004 bp, 7 predicted proteins | sample SalPonF2_C_D2_MG_FD_84519 | JGI IMG/M metagenome (GOLD analysis project Ga0102962, IMG submission 84519) | Salt pond soil microbial communities from South San Francisco under conditions of wetland restoration - Salt Pond MetaG SF2_C_D2_MG ...
ACCGTTTGCTCAATTTTCTCACCCTTTTCTTTTTTACCACCCGGAAATTCCCATAAATTTCCTAACATGGCCTTTTCCGGTCGAAGTGCTATTAACACTTCATTTCGTTTATTCCGAATGATACCTACACCGATATGATGATGTGGCCGTTTTTTTGCAGGTGATTTATATGGAATACGATCGAAAGCAGCTGATCGATAGGTCATACAATCGCTTTGTAGCGGACAATTCGAACAATCCGGATTATGTGGTGTACAAATTATAGCACCTAATTCCATAAGTGCCTGATTAAAATCACCGGGATGCTCTTTGCTTAATAACTCATTCGCTTCCTTTTGAATTTCATTTTTCACTTTATTCCGTCGCACATCTTCTTCAATACCGAAATACCGTGTCAGTACTCGAATCACATTTCCATCAACAACGGCATACGGTTTATCGAATGCGATGCTGAGAACGGCGGATGCGGTATAAGGACCAATACCCTTTAATTGGGTTATTTCCTCCCAGGTTTGAGGAATTTCACCATTGAAATTATGTACGATCATTTTGGACGCGCCATGCAGATTTCGGGCTCTGCTGTAATAACCAAGTCCTTCCCAAACCATCAAAACATCATGGATTTCTGCATTAGCTAAATCTTCAACAGTTGGAAACTTTTCAATAAACCGGTGATAATAAGGTTCCGCCTGATCGACACGTGTTTGCTGTAGCATAATTTCTGAGATCCATATTTTGTATGGATCTCCGCAGTCTCGCCAGGGCAGAGCCCGCTTATGTTCCCAATACCACGCTAAAAGTGATTGGCTGAAATCTTCTGAATATTGCAATAAACCGATTAAAAATTAAATGAATAAACTTTTTGATATTAGTTGTCTACAGAGCTTATATCACTGCTTAACATTAACAACGGTTAGATTAACCGTCATAGAGGCAGCAGCACCATATTGATCGGTTGCTATAACTCTGAATGTATTTTTCCCGACTTGCTGGGAATTGGGGGTCCATGAAAACTGACCGGTATGTTCATTGATACTGGCGCCTTTGGGGAGATTAACACCAAGATATCGAACAAGGTTCCTGTTAGTACCATCGGGATCAACAGCATGGAAATTAAGTGTGAATGCCTGATTAACCGCTAAACTCATGGAATGGACAGGTGAAAACCTTGGTGGCTGATTAAAGGTGGTCACGTGAACCATGAACGACGTGCTATCCACTTGTCCGTTATCCGAAGTGGCAATGATAGTGAACCGATGAAGTCCTGTCTGATTGGCAGATGGCTGCCAGTAAAAGCCGTTGCCCCTGACCTTGGCATCCTTGACGGATGATCTGTAGTGAAAACTTATATGTTTGGCAGGATAATTATTCTGTGTCAGAAGAGCCAAAAGCAATGGATGTGGATAAGGAACCGTTTGTGTCGGGATAGGTTTTAAAATCAATTTGGATGGAATACTACTGGATGATGTGGTGGTGATTGACTGATTTTGATTCGTAGCACCATTCGCCTCCGCTATCATATTGACTTGACTATATTGATTCATCCATAAATGTCCCTTACTTATGGTGAAAAAGTTACCCGCTTTTTCATCATTTCTAAACATAACAGGTTTTTGATTTTGTTGTGCGACCCAAACTTTACCGGATTTGCTTCGAATAATAAAATAATTTTTCCATTTAGCGATTTGAGAGATAGATCCCTTTATGGAGAAATATTGTGAAGTGTTTCCTGAATTATCGATCCTGAAAACATGTCCATTGGGAGTACTGCCTAATAACTCATTATTCAACAAAAAAATATGATTAATATTTTTATCTACCGAAACCTTGCGTTGTAATTTCACAGAATCGTTTGCCGCGGAATACTCATAGATAACATGGTTTTGAGAAAGTGCGAGGAGACGGTCAGGCGTATTTTCCAAATCAATGATACCACTTGAATTTTGTGGTTTTAAAAATCGAAGAGAACTGTCTACCGCTTCCGGAGTTTTTAATGAAACCATCCCGATACCAAGAGATCCCATGGCAAGATAGAGCGTATTATTTATCCGTCCCGCGTCCAAAGCTGGTTTGGGCAGATAAGTAGACGAATAAACTCCCAAAAGAGAAGTAGGTTCGATAATGGTGAGACGTGTTCCGTTGCCAAAAAGATAGGCAAACCGGATATCTGCGGTCATTTTATCACCTCGTTTTTGCATGCCGGGAGAAGTGTACAGCCACTGTAAGCTATCGGGATGAGCACGAAATACGATAAGACCGTCCGACTTTGAGAGTACATAGAAATGTGTCGGACTATTTACCATAGATTCGATATTGGGTATTTGCAATGCATATTGGTCGTTTTTGACAAGTTTGACTTGTGCCAAACAAGTATAGACCCCTAAAAAAGAAATCGACAGAATAGCAGAAAATGTTAAAAATAATTTTTTCATATAATCAAAATCAGGGTTTATAACCAATGATGTTTTTTATACCATAAAATGGTTTCCAAAATACCTTCTTCCAGACTAACCTGTTGATGATAATGTAATTCTTTTTTCGCTTTTTCAACCGAGCAAGTCCATTCAAGTACCATTTCATTGGCTTTTTCTTGATTGAAAACGGGATATTTGCCAAAAAATGATGCGAATTTTTCTACAAATCCAGCTAATTTTTTAACAATATCTGTTTTAATGTAAATTGGTCTGAGCCGTTTGCCCAAAGCCCTTGCGGTTGCTTTTCGAATTTGGTCCCAGGTATAAGTTTCTTCGCTTGAAACAAAGAAAGTATGTACTCCGGCATGTTTATAATTTGCTGCCAGCCAGAGCCCTTGCACGACATCCTGTACATGAACCAATGATATGCGAGGGGACTTACCATCACCTACAATCGGACATATCCCTTTTGCGGCAATTTTGAAAAACGTGTAGATCTGTTCTTCACGGGGGCCATAAACGGCTGCTGCCCGTAATATAGTAATAGAATCATCAGGTTCAGAAATTTTATGAATAATTTCTTCCATTTTTTTCTTGGATTCACCATACATACTAATTGGGTACATACGGTCACTTTCGGTAACAGGGCGTGAAATACTGGGTCCGACTGCCGCTAAAGATGATAAAACAACAATTTTCTTTACGGACATTTTTTGTGCAAGCCGTACGATTATTTCCGTACCTTCCACATTAACGAGTTCAAACTTTTTTTTATCAGGTGCCATTACGATTGCAGCTAAATGGAACAGAACATCGACACCTTCAAGCCCTTTTTTTAAAGCATCCAAATCATGGAGATCACCGTTAACTCGAATATAATCCCTGCCTTCCAACCATTTTTCCTGATTCCGAACAAGACAGCGGACTTCAACATTTTGTTCATTTAAAAAGTCAACAAGATGACTCCCGATAAAACCGGTAGCACCGGTAATGAAGGCTTTCATGATTTTTTCGTATATTTATTAGTTATTTTAAAAAAGAATATAAGTAATATTTTCCGTGTCAGAGATAGAATGATATATAATTTGAAAACTGAGAGTATAGATCAAGTTTAACTTGATAAATTTTAAACTGGAATGAAAGGTGTGCCAAACATTTAGGTCTCACGATAAAAAGTTTTATGAAGGAATTAAGAGTCGCAATATTTACAGGTAACTATAATCATATAGCCGATGGCGTTTCATTAACGCTAAACCGGTTAGTCAGATATCTCGAGAAGAAAAATATCCCGGTCATCGTGTTTGGTCCAACCAGTAATAATCCGGACATTGACCATGCCGGAGAGTTTATTCCGGTTCCTTCGGTGCCTTTACCGGGAAGGCCGGAATATCGCGTAACCGTAGGTTTTCCGGAAGAAGTTCAGAAGAAATTACGTGCATTTAAACCTACTCTCATTCATATAGCCACACCTGATTTACTGGGTTTTCGCGCCATGCGTTTTGCTCAGGCTCATGATATTCAGATTGTGGCGTCATACCATACGCATTTTACCAGTTATTTAAAATATTATAATATGGATATGCTGGAGATGCTGGGGTGGAAATATTTGGTCTGGTTTTATGAACAATGTAAGCATGTATATGTACCGGCTCCATCAATGGCGGATGAACTCTATGAACGCGGCATAACCAATGGATTACGAATTTGGTCGCGTGGGGTGGATTCAACATTGTTTTCTCCTGAAAAACGTAATATGCAATGGCGACATGCTCTCGGTATCCGTGATGATGAAGTCATTGTAACATTTGTCTCAAGACTTGTGTGGGAAAAAGATCTGCAAACGATGATCGATACCTTTAAGAAGGTATTTAAAGCAGATCATAACATAAGAGCCTTGATCGTGGGAGATGGTCCGGCTAAAAAAGAGCTGGAATATTTGATTAAAGATGGAATTTTTACAGGCTTTTTACAGGGGGAGGATCTTGCTCGTGCCTACGCCAGCAGCGATATCTTTTTTTTCCCGTCAGATACTGAAACATTTGGCAGCGTGACACTTGAAGCATTGGCCAGTGGAGTGCCCGCTGTTGTTGCCGATGCTACAGGCAGTAAGTCATTAGTTGAATCAGGTGTTAATGGGTTGTTGGTCCCCCCGAAGAAAACCACGGAATTTGCAAAAACTATTGTTAAATTAGCCAGGAATTTAGATTTAAGAAAAAAAATGTCGGAAGCAGCAAGACAAAAAGCGTTGGCCTATTCGTGGGATACCGTAATGGAAAAGCTTGTAAAAAATTATGAAGAAGCATTAAGACAACCCCGGCCTGAATTAAAGTTCTGAGGTGTATTTTGAAAATAATGTACGTGTCGCATACACTTCCTCCGGATAATGCTATACTAAAAAATATAGGAGGCATGCAGCGAGTCAGCCTGCAGCTTTTAAACGAATTGAAAAGAAGGGAGGATATTGAACTAATAGAAGTAACGCTCAAAGCTCCCTGGAAATGGGTTGGTCCGCTTACAGCATGGTTCATGATTAAACAACTTTTTAAAATACCGGATATCGTTCGGAGAAAAAAGCCCGATGTTATTTTATTCTCATCAATGGTAACAGCCAGTATGGCTTATTTTTTGAGAAAAAGAGTTGATGTACCTATGATAACTATAAATCACGGACAAGATGTAACTTTACCAATTGGTATTTATCAAAAATTTATACCAAAGATTTTTAAAAGCCTGGATGGTGTTATTTCTGTTTCCAGTGCAACCAGAGAGCAATGTATTATAAGAGGGATGTCTGAAAATCAAGGAGTTGCACTGCCGAATGGGTTTCCTGCTGATGAACATAAGAATTTGAGTGATTCTGAGAAATCAAAAAATTACATTCAGGAAAAGTTTCAAATTAATTTAAAAAATAAATATTTGTTATTAACCGTTGGTCGACTAGTCCGTCGTAAAGGACATTATTGGTTTATTGAAAAAGTATTACCTAAAATAAAAACAGATGTTGTATATGTAGTTATAGGTGATGGACCTGAATTAAATAATGTGAGGAAACTGATTTCTCATTCTCCGATTAAAGAAAATATTATATTACTCGGGCGGCAGCCGGATGAAGTATTGCATCATGCCTATTCTGCAGCCGACTTATTTATCATGCCTAATATTAAAGTGTATGGTGATATGGAAGGTTTCGGAATCGTCTTGTTAGAAGCAAATAATTCGGGGACCCCAGCCATTGCATCAAAATTGGAAGGAATACAAGATGTTGTAAAAAAAGGGGTTAACGGTTTTTTGATAGAGCCAGGAAATCATAAAAAATTTGCTGACAAAGTTGATAAAGTTTTACAAAATGGTTTACAGGATTTATCCCGGAAGTCACAAACATATGTAAAGAATAACTTTAATTGGGAAAATGTTGTAAATCAATACCTTGATTATATACAATTGGTAGTAGATGGATATCGCAGAAGTAATTAATAAACCATTTTATTCGTGAATTTGATTGAAAAAATATACTACCTATATTAATAACTGAATTTTTAAAGATAAGTTGAAGGATTACACAAGAATGCCTAACTCCAAAACCGAAATAAAGACCAGCGATCTATTTGCCAAGGCCTACGAGTTCACTAAGGCAGAAGAAGTGAAAGCTGCTGGTTTATACCCGTATTTTAAGCCTATAACTGAAAGTGATGGTAACGTAGTCACCATCGAAGGTCATGAAGTGATTATGGCCGGATCAAATAATTATTTGGGATTGACCAGTGATCCACGCGTGATCGAGGCAGCCCAAAAAGCGATCAGTGAGTATGGAACGGGCTGTACGGGATCACGCTATTTAAACGGAACACTGGATCTTCATTTAAAACTTGAAGATAAACTGGCTGAATTCATGAGAAAGGATTCTTGTGTGTTATTCAGTACCGGTTATCAGACTAACGAAGGTTCTATTCAAACGATAGCTGGCCGTAACGATATTATCTTTTCTGATAAAGATAATCATGCCTGTATTGTTGTGGGTACCCTTTGTTCAAATGCCAAAACGATCAGATATCAGCATAATGATATCGATCAATTGCGTAAACTACTGGAACGGGCCGATCCCAATGCCGGAAAATTAATCGTCAGCGATGGCGTTTTTTCCATGTCCGGATTACTGGCTAATGTTCCTGAACTATTGAATCTGGCTCGTGAATTTGGCGCCCGACTGTATCTTGATGATGCCCACGCTATTGGCGTTATCGGAGAAGGGGGACGTGGTTCTGCTTCCACTTTTGGATTGTTGGATGAAGTGGATCTTGTTAGTGGAACATTTTCCAAATCATTTGCTTCATTAGGTGGTTTCCTTGTTGGTGAACGGGAAATCATTGAGTATGTACGACATTTCTCACCAGCTCATATTTTCAGTGCTTCAATGCCCCCGGCTAATGTCATGACCGTGCTTAAATCTCTTGAAATTTTACAGGAAGAACAGTGGCGGTTAAAACGTCTGAGTAAGATATCGGATTATATGAGAGAAGGACTTAAAAAACTTGGTTTTAATGTTTGGAACAGTCAGACTCCTATTATACCCGTTGTTATTGGTGAAGTTATGCAATGTTTTGAATTTTGGCGTGATTTATTTGAAGAAGGTGTGTATGTTAACGCTGTTGTGCCACCAGCTGTGCCTAAAGGGCAATCTTTGGTTCGAACGAGTTACATGGCAACTCATACCGATGAACAACTAGATAGAATATTGGAAGCATTTTATAAAGTTGGTGTTAAAAACGGCATTATTGATAAAAATGGTCATTCTTTAACATAAAGGAATTTTATTTTGAAAGATAATCCTGAAGTCAACGGCATTGTAAAAGTCTCCACTAAGAAGGAGGAAAAAACTTTTTTGCAATTCCCGTATATACATTATGCGGGTGATAAAAACTGGATTCCCCCATTGTACATGGATCAGAAGGTATTAATTAATACCCAGAAAAATCCATTTTATAATGACGCCGATATCGCGTTATTCCTGGCGCAATCTAACGGTAAAGTAGCCGGAAGAATTGCAGCAGTGCACAATAAAAAGTACAATGAGTATCAAAACGAAAATGTTGGCTTCTTCGGATTTTTCGAATGTATTGATAATCAATCGGTAGCTAACCTGTTATTTAAGGTGGCTTCCGACTGGCTCAAAGAACGTGATCTCGATGCTGTTATCGGTCCCACAAGTCCGGGTACTCTTGATGTAATCGGAGTTTTAATTGAAGGTTTTGAATATGAGCCGGCTATTTTGATGCCATATAACAAAACCTACTATGATAAGCTCATTACAGGATACGGATTTGAAAAAGAAATGGATCTGCTTGCATTTCGTGCCAATCAGGATACCGTTTCTTTCGACCGACTTAAAAGAGCATCAAAGATTGTCAGGAAAAGAATTCCGAGCTTAAAAATTCGTGAAGTAAATCTGAAAAATTTTGATTATGAAGTAAAAATTATTCGCGAAATTTTTAATAAAGCCTGGGCCAAGAATTGGGGTTTTACTCCAATGTCGAAAGAAGAATTCGAGCATTTGGCTAAGGATTTAAAAACTATTGTTGATACGGATATTGCTCATGTGGCTGAAATAGATGGGAGACCGGTAGGATTTTCAATTGCCTTACCGGATTTCAATCAGGCTTTAAAACACACGAATGGACGATTATTCCCAACGGGTATTTTTAAATTGCTCTATTATAGCCGTAAAATTTCAAAAATCAGGACAGCTCTGATGGGTATTTTGCCAGAATATCAAGGAAAAGGAATTGATGCGCTATTTCACTACGAAGCGACGGTTAACGGTCGCGAAAAAGGATACTATTCTTCGGAGTTAGGATGGGTTCTTGAAAATAATATTGATATGATTCGGGTGGCCGAACGTCTTGGTGGACATGTAGAAAAGAGATATCGCATGTATAAGAAAAGTTTGAAATAATATAGAATAAAAAAGATGTTGTAATTAAAAATTACAACATCTTTTTTATTCATCACGGGAAGCGGTTCCACAAGCATAAATAACACATATTTAAAAAAACATATAAAACAGTATTTTTGGGTAAAGTCGCAATAAGATCTTGTTTTTATGATTCAAAAATGATCCGTTTTTGAATATTATATTGAAGTATGTTTTTAGTATATTCTGATTATCTGGTTTGAAAGAGTAATAATTTTGGATAATAAACAGATTGGTACATTTTTCATTTGAAGAGCTAACGAACCGGTAGGTAAGGGCAGAAATAATGACCGGTTTACATTTAAAACTAAGAAGTCATTTATTATTAATTTTAATCATTTTGATTACCGGGCCTTATAAACTGGCGTATAAAAAAGGTAATGTAGTTTTTAAAAAAACATCCCATAATTTTGGAGTGATAAAAGAGGGGGATGTCGTGACTTATTCATTTAAATTCAAAAATGTAGGTCAGAAAAAGATTCAGGTAATTTCTGCCGATGCCTCATGTATATGTACGACTTTTTCCCTTCCTAAAAAAAAGATAAAACCGGGAGAAACCGGCTTGATAAAAGTTCAATTCAACAGTAATAAATTACCCGGCAGATTTAAAAAGCGTTTAATCGTTTCTTTTGATACTAAACCCTTTACTGTTCCATTATATATCAAAGGAATGGTTTTGCCAAAGCCATTAACTGGAAAAGATGTATCCCGAATAGGCGGCCTCTCATTTTCAGAAGGAACAGTACATTTAGGAGATGTTAGTAAAGGACAAAAAGTGAATAAGATCATTACGATTCAGAATGCTTCCACTTATCCCATTAAGGTTGATTCTGTCATCAAACCTGAAAATATTCACATTACGTATCCGAAATTTAAAATTTTAGCAGGTGAGAGACTGAAAATGAGTTTTAGTTTCAAACCAGACTCCCAAAAAGTAAACCGTGAATTTCGTGAGTCTATAACATTTGTCACAAACGACAGCTTAAAACGTCGGAAAGTTGTATATTTAACCGGTTATTTATCGCCCGCTAATAAGAAAAAAAATATGGGGCCGGTGATAGAATATGCCAACAGCCTGAAAAATATTGGGAATGTCATTCAAAATGATACGTTGCGTGTATCGTATCATTTTAAGAATGTGGGAGATCGCCCACTGACTATCCAAAAGATCATTCCATCATGTGGCTGTACTACAGCAAATATTAAGAAACGCACATTTCAGCCAAGTGAGCAAGGTACCATACACGTGATCATTAATACAGTCGGTAAAATTGGATTCATCGAGAAAGAAGTTCGTGTTAGTACAAATGCAAATAATGAACCGGAACATAAACTGATTTTGGAATTTAACGTAATTCAACATCCGTCATCCCAAAAAATGATGCAAAAAGCGGCATCGGATAAAATCCTTATTTTTCAGGGTAAATGTCGATCATGTCACGTTAAACCGGGAATTGGAAAAAAGGGAGCCGCACTTTACGCCGCATCCTGTCAAATGTGTCACGGTGATTTGAACCGGAAAAGGGGTAAATATTATCCCGGTATAAGATTCAGCACAAATTATTTGGAATCAATATCACGAACAGAATTGTTTAATTTAATAGCCAGGGGCACACCTGACAAAAGAAAGAGACAAATGATGCCCGGATTTTTGAAAAAATTTAAAGGGCCGTATTCGAAGACACAGATATATTCTCTTGTAAAATATTTGAAATCAATACAATCAACACATTAAAAAAATATTTAAGACCATGAGTGATTTTAGAATAGAAAAAGATTCAATGGGCGAAATTAAAGTCCCGGCAGACGCATATTATGGGGCACAGACTCAGAGAGCCGTAAATAATTTTCCTATAAGTGGTATCACATTTCCAAGACATTTTATACAGGCGTTGGGTTATATAAAGATTACCGCAGCTACTGTTAATCGGGATCTTGGGAAACTTGATGCTGATATTGCTAAATACATCATAGCGGCATCTGAAGAAGTTGTAGAAGGTAAATATGATAAGGATTTTCCAATCGATATTTATCAAACCGGATCGGGAACATCTACTAATATGAATGCCAATGAGGTTATTTCGAAACGTGCAAACGAATTGGCATCAAAAGATGGAAATAATGATCTGAAGATTCACCCCAATGATCACGTTAATTTCGGTCAGAGTTCGAATGATGTTATTCCAACAACAATTCGGATTTCCGCCTACTTACTTGCTAAAAATGAATTAATACCTTCTTTAACACATTTAAAAGAAACGTTTCTAAAAAGGGGTGAAGATTTAAAAGATATTGTAAAAACGGGCCGTACACATCTGATGGATGCCATGCCGGTTACCTTTGGACAAGTTTTCAGCGGTTATGCCCGTCAAATGGAATTAGGTGTTGAACGGGTTCAATCCGCAATGGAACGGCTATCCGAACTTCCGCAAGGTGGCACTGCCGTTGGTACAGGTCTGAATACACATCCTGATTTCGGTAAAAAGTTTGCAGAAAAAATCGGAGAGCTCACCGGCGGCAGTTTTTGCGAAACAAGTAATCATTTCGAATCACAAGGTTCGGTCGACACACTCGTTGAGTTAAGCGGTCAGCTTAAGACGATCGCTGTAAGTTTGATGAAAA
>Ga0102962_1001126_pt1 | contig 11000 bp, 10 predicted proteins | sample SalPonF2_C_D2_MG_FD_84519 | JGI IMG/M metagenome (GOLD analysis project Ga0102962, IMG submission 84519) | Salt pond soil microbial communities from South San Francisco under conditions of wetland restoration - Salt Pond MetaG SF2_C_D2_MG ...
CAACGTGGCCGACGATCAGCCCTCCGGGGATGGTGTGACAGTGACCGATGGCCACATCGTCAATCGCTACATACCCGTAATCATAGTTACTGAAGGGGTCGTAATACCGCCAACGCAGACGAAAGCTCGTTGCACTACTGGAAAGGTACGGAGCCAGTAAAACATGGGCGTCGTAACCGGGCAGACCTTCGAACCCGTTTATCGGCGGAACAGGATTCGTCGCAGACGGACTGTAACTTCTGGTCCAGTGAAGCATATTGGTCCAGGCGCCGCCATCCACGCTGATATCGATATCGAGCGTATCCTGCTCATATAGTGACAAATAAACATTTGCCTTGAAATTGAGTTCGGGGTTCGTCGAAAGACCTGCAACCGGAATCGACGGGCTGACCAAAGACGTGTCGTAGGAACCCGCGCTGCCATAGCGGAACTTGGCCGCAGCAGGAGAAAACATCGCGGCGTTTCCAGTACCACCCGTCCAGTTCGGATAACCCCAATAGGCGGTGGTGTTCCATACAAACTGGGAACCGGGCCCCGCGTTGGTTACGGTCCAACCGGGAGGCGGGAAAAACGATTCGTTGAAATCTTCACCATACCCTGTAGTGAATGCATATCCTGGTGCGCCGCATGTATCCTCGACGGTCAATGAAAAATCCTGCACCTGATTGCTGTTGAGCGTCACCGTGGTGGGTGCAGGCGGGATATAACCATCTACATAAGGTTTAACGGTGACCGTGTAATTAAATCCCTTGGGCAAGGCCACGCTGTAGGCACCGGTTGCCGGATTAGTCCAGGTATCTGATACCACACCAGCCGTTGGCGTAGTTATCTTCACGTCGGCATACAGTCCCCAACCATGGCCGGAACCGTCCGTCACGTGCCCGGACAGGGTGGCGGTCGGCGCCTTCTGCAGGGAGAAATTGTCCGACACGGTTCCACCGCTGGAAACCGAGACCGAGACAGTCTCGGGCTGATAGCCAAAATGCGAAGCGGTGGCCGAATAAGTGCCCGCCGGAAGCTTTAACTGGTAATTGCCGCCACTGCCGGTATCCGTCGCAATGCTATCTGCGGCAATGGCAACCGTTGCACCCGAGATGGTTTGACCACTGGCGGCGCTGGTCACCGCACCCTGGACCGTGCCCACGGCATCAGCCGAACAACTGTTGAATTTGAAAGTGGCGAGATGCGTGGACCATTCATACGAACTAGTCGCCTGGTAATACTCGTCGCCGTACCAGAAGGTGCAACCGTTTGCGGGATCCACGGTCATCGATGAGTGGCCAGACCACGGATGATCGTATTGCTGGACGCCGTAACCGGCCACGAGTGTAGTTTCCGGTTTGGTCATTTTTCCGGCGGGATCACCATTCAACCGTCCGGTATAAGCAACGGCCGGAGCCATGCTGGTGCCGGCAACGCTGTAGCCCAAAGCCATATCGCCGCTGTTGTCCATGGCCATGGAACCCACCCAGCGGCTTTCCCCGTCATTCGGATCATAGGTGCCCGACTGGGCCAGGGACCAATCGCCAGCGCCTGAAGAAGATGTCTTCAGTTCATACCAGCGTATGCCGGAGGGTGGATTTCCGGATGTGCTCGTAGTGACAGTCTGGTTGACAACCAGTTCCTCATGGCCGCCGAAATTGCGGTAACCAAGCCCGGACATCAGACGATCGGATATCGCATCCAGCTTCGCGCCCGGGTAAGGCTGCGGAATGCAGGCCTGCTGATTGGAACACAGCATGTCGTTGAAGGCCGGCACGGTGATGTCGGTCGGCCCCTGCAAGGAGGCGTTGCCGGGATTTGCCCAGTCAACGTGCATTGTCCACAACGCCAGGGCGTATGGCTGCCCGCTGCCGAACAGGTTGGGGCTCACGTAGTTCGCGAACAATCCCGGCTCGCCACTCGGTGGGGGTGTCACGCCTTCCAGGGTCGCGGGAAGATCGGCATACGCACCCGAGGACTTCGGAACGTTGAAGTAAATGATGTTTGCCGCCTTGCCCTGCAGCATGGCGCTGCGATCCAGGGCAATGAACAACTCATTGGTAATCGACGGCGGGTAGCCTGACACCCTGTTTATCGTGGCGTAATAAGCATCCGGCCAAACGCCCAGGAACGCATAGCTGTTCTGGGTTCCGGAAGGGGGCAGGTTGTCCCATTCATAGCGATAGTAATAGCCTGCCGGATTATTCGTCACCGAAATCGCTATGCAATAGGTGGAAGAATAGGGTTTCGCGTACTGGAAGATCCAGCGATGCGCCAGCTGATCGTAGACAACGGTTGCGTGCTCCAGGAAGCCCTGCCCACATTGCCCGCCGAAACCGGTCCATAGTGCCTGAGTCAGCACGGGCCCCAATACCATGGAACCGTTCGCCTTGTTGTAGATGGCGAACGCGTCACCTGCCGTCTCGACGACATAATTCATGCCCGTCGCGACACTGGTATCAGCGACAGCGCCAGCGATCTGTGAGTCGGTCGACTCGCCAAGGGCATCGAAATTCAGGATCGGGGTGGTGAATCCGCCGCTCTGGGTTACCGATGTAACTGCCTGCAGCACGGAATCGTGTGCTGTAATGCGTGCGCCCGAAAGCGGTGCGATGCCCCGCGCAATCGAAGAAGACGTTGGATTGGGCGCCTTGATCAAACCATTCTTGATCAGATTTTCGCGAAGCGCCTGAATCTGCTTCTTGGATGCATGATTATTACCAATTGCCCGCTGCATGATCGGCAAGAGGTTATAACGATAGTCAGTCAATGGTTTGGACATGTCGTGACGCGCGGTTTTGACGATCGTTGCGTCAGGCATCGTGCCCGCCTTGGCGATTCCCGCGAACCCACACACGGCCAGCACTGTCACCACAAATACACGCCCGAGACTGATACAGGCATTCCAATGTCGGCTCATCATTATTGGCATCTCCAGTTAAAAAACATCCCGAATCCGGGACGTCACACCCCAATGAGTCAGATGATGTTTCCATCATCGCCCCGGTACCCAAAGTCCCGGGCTCATCAAAACGAATATTCTTAGCGCGTATTCATGGCCGTAAGCGACAACTGAACTCACGCTAATGTCCTGCCGGACCTGTGGCACCGAAGCTGAACACCACGGAATCCGTGACAAGCACGTGACAGTCTGGTAAATCTGCCGTTCAACTACCTCTTGACTGGGTGTGTTGTATGTGTAAATTAGGTCCCGATTTCGTCCCAAGCCCCTGAATCAGTCATGTCGACCGAGAAAAACGGCAATAACATTAAACGTTTATTTGAATTTAGGCCCTTCACTCTCGAGGTCGATGAGCGTCGGCTACTCAGGGACGGTGACCCGGTCACGTTGACCGGCAAGGTCTTTGATCTACTTCTGCTGCTAGTGGAGTCCGCGGGCAGCCTGCGCAGCCGGAACGAGTTGATCGATGCTCTCTGGCCCGACACCATAGTCGAGGAACATAGCCTCACCTCTCGCATCAGCGCATTGCGCAAGGCGCTCGGCGACGAAGACGACCCGCCCCGATATATCGAGACCGTACGCGGTCAGGGATATCGCTTCGTGGCCGACGTTACGGCGCAAACGACCGAATCCACGGTTCCGCAGGAAGAGACCCGTCGAGACCAGCCGCACAAGCGGCGAGCGGTTGCCTGGAGCGTGGCCCTGGCCTGCCTGGCACTCGCGTCAGCAGGAGCCGTCTTGCTTTGGCAGTTACACGCCGGCACCGCGGCAAAGCCGATGCCGGATAAATCGATCGCAGTCCTACCATTCGAAAACCTCAGCACCGACAAGAACAATAGCTACTTTGCGGAAGGAATCCAGGACATGATCCTGACCAAACTGGCCGATATCGGTGGCCTGAAAGTAATCTCCCAGTCGTCTGCGGACCTTTTCAAAAGCCATCCCAAAAACCTGCACACCATTGCCCGCGAGCTGGGTGTCGAAAACGTGCTCGAGGGTAGTGTTCAAAAGTCCGGCAACGAAGTGCTGGTCAACGTACAGCTGATCAACACCCGTACGAATCAGCATGTCTGGGCGGAAGCCTATACTCGGACGCTGAGCAATGTCATCAACGTGGAAAGCGACGTCTCGCAACGTATTGCGGACCAGTTGCGGATTAAACTTCTCCCGTCGGTTCGGCAACGCATTCAAACAGCCTCGACAAGCAATCCACAAGCCTACGATCTTTTACTACACGCAGACAGCTCACTCCATAAATTCTTTCTATCCGGCAGCCCGAGCATACTTGACGAGGCCATCGGCGATTACCGAAAAGCCGTACAACGCGATCCCAAATTCGCCCTGGCCTACGCACAACTTTCGTATGCATTGAGCATCACTTACAACTATCTTGGACATCATACGCAGAAACGCCTGCTGGAAGCCGAGGACGCCGCTACCAAGGCGCTGACGTTCAACCCGGATCTCGCCCAGGCACACAGTGCGAAAGGATACGTCTTTTATTGGGGGGAACGGGACTATTCGTCGGCAATGCAGCAATTCCGGAAAGCCTTGGCTTTAAAGCCCCAGGATGCATTCCTGCACATGACAGTAGGCGCACTCTATCGCCGCGAAGGAAACTGGAAAGCGGCACTCCGGGAAATGCAAAAAGCCGTTTCCCTGGACCCCCGCGGCATCTTCGCGCTACGTAATCTGGCACTCACCTACATGGCACTCAGGCATTACAAAAAGGCGCTGGAAAACAAATAGGAAAATTTATCTATCGAACCCAATTCGCCCATAGATATTACCAACATGGCCTATCAATACGACGACAATGGGCAAGTTGGCATGGCGCTGAATATGCTCCAGACCGCTCACGCCAATCACAAGAAAAATTTGTATATCCTGTCTGCACTGGCAACGACCCAGATGCTCGCCCACCGATTCTCGGCTGCGTGTGCGACCACGTCGAAAATGCACGCAAACGGCCAAGTATATGCGTGGCAAGTTCTGTCTCTGGAAGCAGAGACACAAAGGGCGTGTGGCCACACGGCGGAATCCCGCAGGGAAGAGACAACCCTGATAAAAGAGCTCAATACGGCTCTGGAGAAAACACCGAACAATTCCTTGATGCATGCCACCCTGGGCATTGCCTATGCCAACATAGGCAATGCCCGGCAAGCCATAGCCGAAGGCCGCCATGCTGTAGCCCTGTCCCCCTCGAACAAGGACGTTTTTTCATCGCCCGACAATATGGTTAACCTCGCCCTGATCTACGCCCGGCTGCACAAACCCGCGCAAGCCACTAACTTGCTCAAAACGCTGATGCAGACACCAGCCGGAACGGCAATTTCGCTCCGTTTGCTGAAAGTAGATCCCAACTGGGACCCGATCCGCCATACGCCGGAATTCCAGTCATTGCTCCGCAAGCACTTCAAAATTCATGGCGACGCTGAGTGGGACCAGCCCGTCCAGTAAAGGGACTGCCGCGCCCGTACCGCGCGAAACCGGAGCCACTCGCAGAAGTTATCAAGCATCCACGGAATAAGGTGGCCCCTTGAGTTCCACCACGTTTCCCTCCGGATCGTTCAGGTAGATCGAGGGCCCATCGCCCTCGGCACCGTAACGCGATTCCACCGGCCCCGGATCGCAGCCCTTGCCACGCAGATATTCAATGATGGCCTCGCCATCGAACGGCTCGACACTCAGGCACACGTGATCCAGGTTCCGGCCTTCCTTGCCCGGCGGTGCGCCACCCATTCTCCCCAGCTTGCCGTCCACGGGCACCAGGTCAATCAGCGATGTCCCGGCCCGCAACTGGTACAACCCGGCCTTTTCCTGAATTTTTTCCAGACCGCAGCCAAGTACGTCCCTGTAGAACTTAATCATCGAATCGATATCGACGACCCGCAACACCAAGTGATCGATCTGCCTGATCCTGAACACCGCAACACCTCGCCCTGTATTTCCCGGACCACGCAGGCCGGGGACTGCTGCCAACCTGGCCCGCGTTCAGGCCCTGTACACGTAGCCGGAAACGGACCTTTATCCGGTGCGTTCCACCGGCCGCGCCATGATGAAGTCCAACTGCTCGTCGGAACCCAGGCGGAACACGCGATCCCCGACCGTCCCGAACCTCCATTTCCGGTAAAACATGATCGCCCGTTCATTGTGCTGCCACACGCCCAGCCACAGCGTTTGATAACCGCCGGACCTGGCAGTATCGAGGCACGCCCGCATGAGTGCAGACCCGACCCCGCACCCTATGACGGTTTGAGCCACATAGAGTCGATGGAGTTCCAGGGGGTTCGCGCCGGCCACGCTCGGGTCGACCATACCGGCCCTGAGCTTGGCGTAACCCAACGGACGACTTGCATTCCCCTTGAACGCGAGCAAAAACGTATTCGCGTCCTCACCCAACTCGGCCTCGAGCCGATCGGACGAGAAGGCTTCGCCGACATACGCCTCCATGTCTTCCGCCGAGTTATCGGCGGCAAACGCCTCGCAGAAAGTTCGTTCGGCAAGCTCGGCCACGGATCCGGCGTCGACCGTGGTGGCGGTATGGATATGGAGTCGATCGGACATCGGCGTCACCCTGTCAGGGTCTACATTCTACTGGTCCGCAAACCGCGCCTGGCCCAATTCCGGTTTCTAATATCTGCGCTAAAGACCCTAATAAATTAATTATTTTAATTTTATTATTGATTTTTTTAATTATCGAGGCTATATTACCTGAAAAGGAGTACCCCAATGGATATTTCGAAAGCGATTTGCCCCGAATGCCAGTCCCCCATGGGAATACAACGCCTGGCCTGTCCCCGGGGCCATGTCGTCATGGAGGGCGAATTCGAAGTGCCGACCCTGGCGGGCTTGAGCCTGGAGGAGCAACTCTTCGTGACCGCCTTCCTGCGCTGCCACGGCTCGATCAAACGCATGGAAGACCTGTTCGAGATCAGCTACCCAACCGTAAAGAACCGATTGAATGCCATCGTCGACAAACTCGACCAGGCCCTCGACGCCCCATCCACCGACCTCCAGATACTGGAGCGCCTCGAGCATGGCGAAATAACGGTCGAGGAAGCCCTGTCCAGGCTCCGCGGATCGGCACATTCATGAAGATTGGAATACTTGCCACGCAAGGCGAAGAAGGAGAAATGCGATGACTGCAGAAAGACGTAAGGTGCTGGACATGCTTGCGGCCGGGACAATCACCCCGGACCAGGCCGAGCAGCTCCTCAACCGCCTGGGTCCGGGTGAAGAAGCTACAGAGCTTCCCGGGGACGACACGGACGACGGCGGGGAAACCGTAAAAGACCCGAAAAAGCTGCGGCACCTGCGTGTCTTCGTGGACTCGCCCAACCGCGACAACGTCAACATCCGCATTCCGCTGAAACTCGTCCGGACCGGTATCAAGCTCTCGGCCCTGGTGCCCGGTAAGGCCGGCAAGCAACTGGCCAACCAGGGCATCGATCTCTCGCATCTCGGCAAGCTGAAGGGTGCGGCACTGGACGAAGCCTTAGCCGAACTCGATATAAACATCGAAACCGAGAAAGGCGACAAGGTTCGCGTTTTCTGCGAATAAACAGCCATCTTCACCCCGGTTTCCGAGTATTCGAGAAACCGGGGCCGGCCCCGTCTGTCCCGTTATTCTCCTTTGATCTACAGGACGAACACTTTCGACGGCACCGCAAACGGCATCACGACCTTTCACTCCCGGGGGCGACCAAAAATCCAGACGAAACGGTCAGGATCAAGCCGAAGCACCCATTACCATCCTGTTACTCCGGGCCTGCTAGTATTCCCGAATAACTCACCCGGATTCTCCAATGCGCATTTACTCCGCCACCTGCCTCACCCTGCTTTGCTCGTTGTTCATGGCGTTCAATGCGCAGGCTGCTACGCATGGCACACCCTCCCGCGGCCAGATCATCAAAGCATCCAAACCTTCCGAGTGGCACGCGCTGGATCCGGCGGACACGTTATATATGTACCTGCCCAAAGGCCGCGTGGTGATCGATCTGGCGCCCCAATGGGCACCGGAACACGTGGCCAACCTGAAGACGCTGGTACGCGAGCGCTACTTTGACGGTACCTCCATATACAGGGTGGTGGACAACTTCGTGGTGCAGTGGGGCGACCCGAAAGCCGGCAAGCCCGGCGCGAAGTCCATGGGCAAGGCGAAGAAGACACTGCCGCCGGAATTCGTGCGGCACGTCAACAAGTCGCTGCCGTTCGTGAAACTGGACAGCCCGGACGCCTATGCGCCGGAGGTGGGCTTTTCCGGTGACTTCCCCGTCGGACGCGACCCCAAAAACCATACGGCATGGATCGCGCACTGCTACGGCACCGTGGGCGTGTCGCGCGATATCGCGCCGGACAGCGGGAACAGCAACACGCTGTATGCGGTCATCGGCACCGCCCGGCGCATAGACCGCAACCTGGCGGTGGTCGGCCGCGTGGTGAAAGGCATGCCGCTGTTGTCTTCGCTGCCGCGCGGACCGAAGGACAACATGGGCGTCTACCACGACCCCAAGAAAGCCACACCGATCCTGAAAGTGCGCCTCGCCAGCGAAGTGCCCAAGAGCCAGCGCCTGCCGCTCGAAATCATGCGCACGGACAGCAGAAGCTTCCACCGCCTGGTCGAGGCGGCAGCCCATCGCCACGACGCTTTTTACAAGACCAGCCCGGGGCACATCGGCCTGTGCGCAGCCCTGCCGCCGATACGCCCGATACCGCAATAGGTTGGACTGACTAATGAAGCCCGGCATCATGTCCACTGTTCGACACCGTAGAGGATCGACCAATGTCCAGCCTGCGTGTAGCAAACTTCTCGATATCCATTGACGGATACGGCGCCGGACCCGGACAGGATCCGGAGAATCCGCTCGGACAAGGCGGCCTCGGGTTGATGGAGTGGTTCTTCCACACTCGTGCCTGGTGCAACATGCACGGCCAGCAAGGCGGGGAAACCGGCGTGGATAACGACATGGCCGAGCACGGTTTCCAAAACGTTGGAGCCTGGATCCTCGGACGCAATATGTTCGGACCGGTTCGCGGGCCGTGGCCCGACGAGAACTGGCGGGGCTGGTGGGGCGAGGAGCCGCCCTATCACACGCCTGTCTTCGTGCTGACGCACCACTCACGTCCGTCACTGGAAATGGACGGCGGCACGGTGTTTCACTTCGTAACGGACGGCATCAAATCCGCGCTGAGACAAGCTAAAGCTGCGGCGAACGGACGCGACGTACGTCTCGGCGGCGGCGTCGCCACTGTTCGCCAGTACCTGCACGCCGGTTTGATCGATGAACTGCACCTTGCCCTATGCCCTGCCCTGCTTGGTTCCGGAGAGAACCTGACGGCCGGCCTCGACCTGCGGGCGCTCGGCTATGAATGCATGGAGCATGTTGCAGGCGAACGCACAATGCACGTTATCCTTCGCAAGCGTGACTGAATCCATTCCCGGATCGGACTTCCTAGTCCAGTCCGGCCTGCACCTGCTGCACCTGCCGATCACAAGATCAGGAACTTAGCGGGCCGCATTGCTGTCTATTACAACGTATGCATCATCCGCAAGAATCGGAGGCAGAATGAAGAACATCAAGACTCGCCTGGCGCTTACGACCTTCATGAGCATGGCTCTTATGGGCCTGGCTGGAGGCTCTGCGCTGGCAGCAACGACCAAGCCCGTCTATGTACACATGAACGGACTGAACGATTTCCTTCCCAAGGTCGTGTTCGTGCGGCCCGGCCAGCCCGTTGTGTTCGTCAACCAGGACCAGGGCGCACATTCGATACACGCCTATGACCCGGTCGGCGGCAACCACCTCAAGGCCATGGACGATGTTTCACTGCAAGGCACGAAGGGCCCCGGACACCCCGTCCACACCTATAAAGTGACCTTCAAGCATGAGGGCGTGCACTATTACATCTGCACGATCCATGCCCATCTCGTATCCGTTTACAAAACCCCGTCGGGCAAGAACATCGACCTCCCGGCAAAACGCAAGGGCATCCCCGGATACCGCGGCAGCATGGCAGGCGTGGTCGTAGTAACGCGCGAAGCCTCGTTGCTCAAAAGCGATCCGTCGATCACCCACCAGCGGGTTCTCAAGAATTTCTGGGGCAACGGCGACGTAAAGGGCAACTAGCCCGAGCCTGACTCACGGTATCCGACGGGCCCGCATGGCGGGCCCGTCGTTTATGTGCCTTGTAACCGTCAGACGTGCAAATCGCTTAAATCCAGCGGTGTACTTTTTCGCAGTACGCTGCGTACTCACCATCGAATGCTTCCCGCAACCGCCGTTCCTCGAATGGAATCACGACCCAGTTGAGAATCGCCAACGGCACTGGCAGGAAAACCAGCGCCCAGGGCAGTACGAGCAACCCGACCCCGCCCAGATATGACAAGACCAGGCTCAAGTACATCGGATTCCGCGTAAACCGGTACGGCCCACGGGTTACCAGGCTCGACGCCCTGCCGAACGGAATAACGGTAGTGCGTGCAAGCAGGAACATTACAAAACAGGACAGTGCGATAAGCCCGCCACAAACCAGCAGCCCGAAACCCATGGCACGGCTGGCCAGGACAATGGTGGGCGAATGGACCGTAAGCGGAACCAGCAACTGCAAACCCCAACCCGCGAAGAATGCAGCCGCAAACCACAACGGTGGCGGTATGTGCATAACAGGCGGAACGTGATTATTGGCATTCATGGCAATCCCCATTATCAGCTGGGCAATCAAGGTCGATTTTTAATTCCGGCATTCTCAGAATATAGAACTAGCCTCTTGAATTCGACTCTGACCCCTGTTTCCCCGGATGAAACAAGCCGCGCGTAACCCGTTGGCAGGCGATGGGGTGGCTACGCCGCCGCTTTTCAGGAGTTTACCCGACATTTTCCGACCCGATTCCATCGCACAATCGATAAGAAGGCTTGATGCGTCCGGCAATGCGGCTTCCGCGCTTCCGCCGCGGCCGCCTGTAGCCCGGTACCCACAGCGGCACCGGCGACGACCGGTTCCTGTTTCAACGGACCAGGAGGATAAAGCGATGGCTCTGCAACTGGGAGATACG
>Ga0102962_1001127_pt1 | contig 10997 bp, 8 predicted proteins | sample SalPonF2_C_D2_MG_FD_84519 | JGI IMG/M metagenome (GOLD analysis project Ga0102962, IMG submission 84519) | Salt pond soil microbial communities from South San Francisco under conditions of wetland restoration - Salt Pond MetaG SF2_C_D2_MG ...
ACTTCGGAAGGGTCCGACGACATGCCGGCACATATCAAATCGTCGGTATTCGGGCAGAGCCTTACCATACCGGTTACAGGTCACCGGCTTAACCTTGGAACCTGGCAGGGCATTTATCTATGTGAATTCCGCAATCATGGAGGAAGCCGCAGCCTGGTTCTCACGGTCTATTCATGATTTTATGGTGTTAACTACTCTACAACATCTGCCGGCTGCGCAATATTTCCTATTTTTGGACTTTCAAATAAACAGATTCTTGATGTGCAGAAATTAATGTTATTAGGGGATGAAGCCATTGCACAAGGCGCCATCGATGCCGGGCTTAGTGGTATATATGCCTACCCGGGTACTCCTTCTACCGAGATAACGGAATATGTCCAGGCTTCAAAAGAAGCACGTGAAAGCGGGGTGCATAGCGAGTGGTCGGCCAATGAAAAAACAGCCATGGAATCGGCACTTGGAATGGCTTATGCCGGTAAGCGGGCCATGGTATGTATGAAACACGTGGGACTTAATGTAGCTGCCGACCCCTTTATGAATACAGCCATAACCGGTATCAACGGCGGCCTCATTGTAACGGTTGCCGACGACCCTTCCATGCATTCGTCACAAAATGAACAGGATTCAAGATTTTACGGGAAATTTGCCCATATCCCGGTGCTGGAGCCATCCAATCAGCAGGAGGCCTACGAAATGGTGTTTTACGCCTTTGAGCTGTCGGAAAAGTTTAAAGTACCTGTCATGCTGAGGATAACCACCAGGCTGGCACATTCAAGAGCCGGGATCGTGACGATGGAAAAGCGGCCGCAAAACGAGCTGAAACTACCAAATGATCTGAAGCAGTTTATTCTTCTTCCGGCTATCGCAAGGGTGAGGTACAATCAGTTGCTGAATACGCAGGGTTCGTTTGCCGAAGCTTCCGAAGACAGCGGGTATAACCGTCTAACCGAAGGCCGGGACCATTCACTGGGCATCGTTGCCTGCGGCCTTGGCTATAACTATTACATGGAAAATGCCCGGCGTTACGGCTTAGATTACCCCGTTCTCAAAATTACACAGTATCCGCTGCCTGAGAAAAAAATCAGGAAACTGGCCGATTCTGTCGAAAAAATGATGGTTATTGAAGAAGGTTATCCATTCGTTGAAGAAATGCTCAGGGGCTTTTTCAATGCCCCGTTTATCGTGAACGGCCGGCTCGACGGCCACCTGCCGCGTGTTGGTGAACTTAATCCGAACGTGGTGGCCAAAGCTCTGGGTAAAAAGGAGGCCTACGGGGCCGATGTGCCGGAGCTGGTTGCTAACCGGCCGCCCGCATTATGCAAAGGCTGCAGCCATGCCGACGTCTATCTTGCCATGAACGAAGCCATGGAACAATATGGCAAAGGACGGGTGTTCTCCGATATCGGCTGTTATACCCTGGGTGCACTTCCGCCATATAATTCGATTAACTCATGTGTTGACATGGGAGCTTCAGTGACCATGGCCAAAGGCGCTGCCGACGCAGGACTGGTTCCCGCGGTAGCTGTTATCGGCGATTCCACCTTTACTCATTCTGGAATTACGGGACTGCTCGATGCCGTTATCGCGAATTCACCCGTAACAGTCATCATATCGGATAATTCAACCACCGGCATGACAGGAGGACAGACCTCGGCAGCTACAGGACGGCTTGAAAAAATATGCACGGGCATTGGTGTCGATCCCGATCACGTGTTAACGCTTATTCCCCTGAAAAAGAACCATCAGGAGAACGTGGATATCATGGCCCGGGAGCTCGAATACCAGGGTGTATCGGTCATCATTGCTCAGCGTGAGTGTATACAAACGGCAGCCAGGAAAAGGAAAATGGCAAAGGCAGAACACTGACCAGTTTGCCTTTGAAACAATAGTGAACACCATTAAATTCAAGATATAGTGAAATCAGACATCATACTTTCAGGCGTTGGCGGACAGGGCATCCTGTCTATCGCTGCTGCCATCGGATTAGCTGCCGTCGAGAACGGCCTGCAGCTTAAGCAGGCTGAAGTTCACGGCATGAGCCAAAGGGGAGGGGCTGTCCAGTCCCACCTTCGACTATCGGACCGGGAAATTTCTTCCGATCTTATTCCCCTGGGTTCTGCCGATCTTATTATTTCGGTCGAACCGATGGAATCGCTCAGGTACCTGCCCTTTCTCTCACCCGATGGCTGGCTGGTTACCAATTCAACACCCTTCGTGAATATTCCCGACTATCCCGATGCCGAAGCTGTGGTGGATGAGGTGAAAAAGACCGGCAACCATATCATTATCGACGCAGATGAAATAGCGCGTGAAGCTGGTTCGGTGCGCTCGTCCAACATGGTTATCCTTGGCGCTGCCAGCAAATATATCGGCATCCCGGAGGAAAAACTTACCAGCGGGATACGGGCCGTCTTCAGCCGTAAAGGTGACGAAATCGTTCAATTGAACATTCGCGCCTTCCTTGCCGGCAAAGAAAACGCCGCAAAATATCTTGCCGGGTCAACGGTATAGAACATTATCTCTTTCCTTGTGTTCACTTAAAAATACACACCACATGTTTACTGATAAGGATATCAAACAGATTGAGAATAATGGAATGAAAGTGGCAGATATTGAAAGGCAGCTGGACTATTTCCGGGAAGGCATTCCGAACATCAGGCTGGTTCGTCCGGCCCTTGTCGGCGATGGTATCGAGGTGGTTGATGATGAAAACGAAGAAAAGCTGGTTAATTCCTATGAAGCCCTGAAAACCGGTTGCCGGCCACTAAAATTTATTCCTGCCTCGGGTGCTGCTTCAAGAATGTTCAAAGATCTCTTCGAAGCCGAAGCCTACCTCAGGCATAACGAAGAAAAGGCCGGTCTTTATCTTGAAGGTCATCCACTTGTCAGATCATTTTTTGATGATCTCGAAGAATATCCGTTCTATTTCGACCTGAAGGAAAAAGCCCGGGGGAAACATCTCGACTTCGATCTGATGATAAAGGAGAAGAAATACCACGCTATCCTTGAATTGTTGCTCTTTGAAGAAGGCCTCAATTACGGGAACCTGCCGAAGGCGCTGCTAAAATTCCACGCATATGGGCAGCTTTCACGAACAGCTTTCGAAGAACACTTCGCTGAAACGATGGATTACCTTTCAGACGAAGATGAGGAGGTCCGTCTGCACTTCACCATCTCTCCGGAATATCGACAGTCATTTGAGCAGCTTGCTGCTGAGTTGTCGGATGTCTATGCAGAAGACCGGGGGACACGCATTAATGTGGAATTTTCTGAGCAGCAGTCGGATACCAATACCATTGCCGTTGATCTTAATAACGAGCCATACCGTAACAATGACGGACAGCTGGTCTTTCGTCCCGGAGGGCATGGTGCCCTTTTGGGCAATCTGGCAAAGGTTGACAGTGCCATGGTTTTCATCGGGAATATCGATAATATAGCACCTGAAGAATCGCGGCTTTTTAAAGTGCGCTATAAAAAACTCCTGGGCGGCTTTCTGCTCGACCGGGTTAAGACTTCCCATGCTCTCCTTGACCGGCTGGAGCAGGGTGAGAGAGGTGACGGGCTGAGATCTGACGTCACAGACTTTATCCGGCAGATATCAGACCAGGAAGCTGCAGCACTCGGGAACATGACCAATGATGCCTTTAATAGCAAGGCGTATGATTTCCTCAACCGTCCCGTTCGTGTATGCGGAATGGTAGAAAATGTGGGTGAACCCGGAGGCGGTCCCTTCTGGGTTAGTGATAAATCCGGGAACGTGAGCCGGCAGATTGTTGAACGTTCACAGGTTGATACCGGCGATTATCAACAGGACGAAATTATCAGAAGTTCGACGCATTTCAACCCCGTTGATATGGTCTGTTATATCAATGACCATAAGGGGAAGCCATTCGACCTGTTCGCATTCAGAGATCCTGACCTGGGTTTCATAACCAAAAAATCGATTAACGGTAAAGACATTAAGGCACTTGAACTTCCCGGCTTATGGAACGGATCGATGGCTGGCTGGATTACCTATTTCCTCGACATGCCATTGTCCACCTTTACGCCGGTAAAAACAGTGTTTGACCTGCTCAGGCCTGAACACCGTTAGGCCCGTCTGTTCTATTTAGTGTCTGGACTTTATGGACAGATTCTATTTAACCTGTCCGGTTTCCTGAAGTACCGACCAGCCCTGTAACCAGTTATTCGAACCGAATGCACCTTTGTATGTCACCTTCTCATACCAGTCTGAGCTGTATTCGGCCATGCTGGTGAAGGCTGTTGTCACGGGCAGCAGGTCGTATGGAATGGTATCATAAACAAGACCGTCGTCATCAATACTATTTGCATCAGCCGCGAAATATGAAACGATAAACGAACTGTCGGCAGGTGTAACCCTTCCGAAGAGAGCAATGATGCTGTCAGCCCTGTTGTCTGCCACATCGTAGAATACATTGTGGCTTATTTCAAGATCACCTTCACCGAGCCGGGTAAAACTGCTTCCCCCGCCGGTGTCTTCTATCCCAATTCCCTTGCGACTGTTGAGGAAAATGGAATTCCTGTAAATACCGCCACTGTTGGTGTCGAACGAGATCAGCCAGGACGGGTTTTCCTGTCCGCCGCCTATATAAGTCGCATTATAGATCTCCGGTTTTGAGAGGCCCTTTCCCATACTGCCCGGAACCCCGCCGTTATGTTCAGCGGCATGGTCACTCAGGTCTTCATCGAGAATGCCCAGCAGGAACTGGCATTTTCCCGAATATCCCTGGTCGAAATCAAAGGCGTCGTCGCCACAAAACGCCACAGCCATGTTGCGGCAGTCGACCGTGCCGCCGAAAAATTCCACACCGTCATCGGCATTTGCAATCACTTCGATGTGGTCGATAGTGGTTTTCCTTCCGACGCCTCCCAGGGTAAGCCCGTTGATCTCATTTCCCTCGCCAATGTTTGTACCACCGTGGCGGACCGATACATATTCCAGGATCCCCGAATTGTCGTCGGCATCGTAACCGCCATAAATACCCCTAGGCTCGCTGATAGGTATCCCCTCTATGGAAGCTTCTCCCGAGGAAGTGTTGACAGGAGCATTTCCCAGTATAATCAAGCCGCCCCATAACCCTCTGCTTTTCAAGGGGACTGATCCTTTAAGATCATCCCCTTCCACAGTGAAAATAATAGGCTCTTCGGCCGTTCCGGATGCAATGATCTTGCCCCCGCGGGCTACAATTAAGGCGCTGGCGTGACTGCCCTGGCCTGTCTTTGCCCTGATTACCGTACCGGCTTCAATGGTGAGCACCTGCCCATCGTTGACAAATACAAAACCATCCAGGACATACGACTGGTCTTTGGTCCAGGTAACCGTTCCCGTCCCTCCTCCCAAGTCGTGCACAACGCTTATATTGTCGAGATAATAATCACCTTTCCGGCAGGAAAACATCAGGAAGATCATAATGAGACCTGTAAACAGAATATGTTTTTTCATCGGACTTTTCGTTACAGTTTAAACTCAAGATTGACATAGATATATGACTCGTCGGTGCCATTTTTTGCGTAAGAATACCAGTCCTGGTAATTAAGCGAGAACCGCACCTGGTTTACGGGAGTGTACTGAACACCCGAAATGATGGCACTACCGTCGTTGTTGAGGTGCCATGGGATATTCTCGGCCGATGTGAGGCTGGAATGCAACCAGTCGTACCGTCCGAAGATCTCCCATTTATCAGTAATTGTGTACGTACCGTAAAAAGAATAACCGTACAGATTATGTTTGTTGACGAAAGCAAAATTCTGCTGCAGGTTATATTCCGCGCCTATCCTGTATTTCGCTGCATCATACCCGGCAAAAAATGCATAGGTATACTGTGTGATATCCTTGTGGTTGAAATCGTAATACAGCCTGAAAGTCATATCCGTCAGGGGGTGAAGGGTAACGCCGGCCCCTGTTTTGTAACTGTTGTCGGTCTGTAGATTCTTGTAACCTTCCCCGTTGGAAACCACCAGGTCAGCTTCAATGAAATCGTTAAACCGGTAGTGTACGCCGGTACCTATATCGGCACTGGGACCAAATTTATAGGCATCCTGGTACGACTTATAAATGTACCGGTAACCCCAGAAATTTTCCTGGACTTTGAATTCGCGCATATCAAAAAGACCGAACCACGCTGTCAGATTCTTGTCTTTGTAGGTAAGGGCTGCGGTTTTGAAATAGGCGTACCGCCTGATTAGCGAGTATTGCGACAGGTCCTCAGGGCTCCCGATGTCGAGTTTTGCCTCGGCACTGAAATGATCAGACAGATCATGCTTGTAGCCCAGGTATACCCTGGTGACCTCGAAAGCCGTGGGGTGATCATCTTCGATAAGACCATAGTGGAAATTACTGTAAACTTTCAGAATTTCACCACTATCGGCTTTTTGCGCGCTGCTCACGCTGAAAATACCTGCCAGGAATGTAACCGGCATGATCATAGTTAGAATTTTGTTCATCAGTTAAACTTAAGGTTAGTCTGAAGTTTTCTAATTTATCGTTTCAGATGATGTGCATGTGAAGGATCATAGCAGTATGTAATCCACTCAATACCTGCCTTTATTATCCGGACAATATTAACAATATCCTTATTATGTAAGATTAAATTAAAATAAAATTAAGGTTAACCTTAAATCAACTTCATGTATACTTAATGTAGACACAATATCTTTGAACAAAATATGATGCCATGAACATTCCAGTACTTATTCTTTCCGTTCTTTTTGGAATCCAGGTCAATGTAACAACAAAAGCTCCCCTTAAGGAAGAAAAAGGTTCACGCGTCATATCAGGGTGTATCGTCGATAGTTCCACGGGAGAACAACTGGCAGGCGTGAAAGTCATGGTTAAAGGCCTGGAAGTTTCTGTTTATACTGATTTTGATGGTCATTTCGAGATCCCCGGTCTCCAGCCGGCTTCGACATACAGCCTTGAAATTGAATTAATATCTTACCCTAAAAAGGTCATCACTAATATTTCACCGGGAACCGTGCCGGTAAGCATTAAATTAAGGGGCAATAAAGCATCGGCAAACAGCAGTACCAACCCTGTTTTGCCTGCCGTGTAAGGTCAACTGGTGATTGTCAATCCTGCTTCCTGCCGTTAAAGACCAAACCTTTTTTTCCATAAGCCGTATTTCCGTTAAGTTCATTTGTCTTATCTTTATGCGTGCATACTATTTCTTTTCACCAAAAAATTCACGAATGGATTACAGCAAATATAAGATACTCCTGGTTGATGACGAGGATGATATTCTCGAATTTCTAAGCTATAATCTGGAAAAAGAAGGCTTTACAACCCTGCGTGCACACAATGGCATCGATGCCATCGAGCTGGCCAAAACGCAGGATCCCCAGCTTATTCTTCTCGACGTGATGATGCCTGGGACGGATGGTATTGAAACCTGTGAGCAGATCAGGACAATACCAGGACTTAACAATGTACTAATCGCTTTCCTGACCGCCCGTGGTGAGGATTACAGCCAGATCGCGGGCTTTGAGGCAGGCGGGGACGACTATATTACAAAACCCATAAAACCCAAATTGCTTGTCAGCAGGGTTAAAGCACTGCTTAAGAGATATAAAAAAGCAGCAAAGGAGATTGAAAAGGAAGGGGCTACCCAACAGGTTGACGATATTGTCATCGATAAGGAACGTTACCTGGTTATTGTGAAAGGCAACGAGTTATACCTTCCCAAGAAAGAATTTGAACTGTTAAATCTGTTGATTTCCAAGCCCGAAAAGGTCTTTACCAGAGAGGAAATCTTTCACCGGGTGTGGGGTGATAACATTATTGTTGGTGACCGGACTATTGATGTGCATATCAGGAAATTGCGGGAAAAGCTTGGTGATGAATATATCAGGACGGTTAAGGGTGTCGGTTATAAATTCTCTATATAGTGCCTGTCCATAATGTCTGATAACTGCGTTGTTACAAAAATTTTTCTTTCCTCTTATGCATTCGTATACTGCAGATTAAAATTTTTGCACGCTCCCGTTTAGAACGGAACAGGCTTTGTTCCCGAACATTTTGATCCAGCCACCTGGACTTTATTGACAGACTCTGTTTAGTTTGCGCGTGAACCGTTGATAAATCAAAAATGAGGTTGAAAACCAGGAGTTTCGGCAGGTTAAGTTATCAAATCATGATCCATGCGCCCGGTATATATCGTTTTCATAAGCCGGTTTTTTTAGCCGAAAGTCCTTCACTGCCGAGTGCCAAGAACTCCTGGTGAGCTTCCATTACATTGGTGACAAACAACAGCATATTTTTCGATTCTGAAAGGATGTCGAGGTAAACCAGCGTCACCTTGGTACCTTTGCCCGCTTTTTTGAGCGTTTTTACCTGTTTCTTTCTCAAATCGTTGGTCATTTCCATAAGTTCATCCCTCATTTTCTTAAACTCATCGAGATGTTCAAACGAGTTTTTCTTGAGAATAGTGAGTGCATAGTTAAAGTATTCCGACATTTTCTCGTTGAATTTGAGCAATTCTTCTGTCTGTGTTTTATCCAGGGGTGGATGGTTATTATCCACATGGTTGAATAAGGGTTGGATAAAATAGTACAGGCCATTGGTGGTTTCCCTGAGGAAGTCGAGCACCTGAACATAATGATGACCGGATTCTATCTCGTCTTCTTCCATTTTCCTGATAACATATTGGACATTATTTTTCAGGTCTTTGGTTTCCTTATTCAGGTCCCGGGCCTCTTTCTTAATGTTGGCCAATTCCTTTCTTTTTTCTTTTGAGAAGTTCAGTACGGCCATATAGTAGAGTTTGGCAACCTGAATAATGATGCTGGTTACCGTTTCAGAGCAGGAATGAATAACATTCTCGGTACTGAGTTCATCAGATGCCATTGTGTTGGTCCTGGCATATTCCTGTTGACGTCTTTTATGAATAGTATGGGTGCGGAAGACTACGAAGACGGCGAGGACAATAAGGGCGAAAATAACCACCATACCACCGTAATAGATAACTGTTGCCAGCAGGAAAGCCGAGATAAAGGCGGTGATGGCAGTAAGGAACCAGCCGCCTACAACAGTTAGCATTCCGGTAATCCGGTAAACGGCACTTTCGCGGCCCCAGGCGCCATCAGACAGGGATGTTCCCATGGCTACCATAAAGGTAACATACGTGGTTGACAGGGGCAGCTTCAGTGATGTTCCCGTGCTGATCAGGATACTGGCGACGACAAGATTGACTGAAGCTCTGACAAGGTCGAAAGCCATCAGTTCTTTCTGTTTTTTAGAACTGCTGTCAGCCAGCGACTGGTCGAAACGTCGTTCAACGAATGCCTGGATTCTTCTCGGGGTATATTTTCTGATGAAGGTACTTGCATCGACAGACCAGCGAACCAGAAAACGTGCCAGTGCCGACGATTCGAAACGCTCTGATCCTTCGCTCTGCCGGCTGAGGTCAACGGTTGTAGCTGTTACCGACCTCGATTTTCGCGAGAACCTTAGTGTAAGCGACATGATCACACCGGCAATCAGGAGGATTAAGGTTGGTGTTTTTACAGGCCCGTTCAGGATATCCATAAGGTAATTACCAGGTTCGGCATTTGCATGCATAAAGGCTTTAAACGACTCGAAACCGGCTAACGGAACACCAATAAAGTTCACCAGGTCGTTGCCGGCAAAGGCCATCGCCAGAGCGAAAGTGCCAAAAAGCACAATTATCTTGAGAATATTGATCCTGGTGAACATCACGATCAACTGGAACAGGAAGGCCCCTCCAAGGAAGCTGTAAATGATGATATTATTAGTGTTGGTTTTAATCCAGGTATTCATGGCATCACTGGTGAAGGAGGCACCGTGGACGCCTTTTACAAGCAGGAAGTAGGATATGGCCGAGATGGCGATACCACCCCATATCCCGCCCCAGTATTTTATGGTTTTGGTAATCCTGAATGAGAAAAACAGGCGGATGATCCACTGAATGATAGCACCAACAGAAAAAGCAATAATGACCGAAATAAAGATACCTGATATAATTCCGAGGGCTTTTGCTGAATTGATGTAATTAGCCAGTTCACCGATGCCCTGGGATGCCTTGCTGATCTTTATTATCGAGACAGCGACGGCCGAACCCAGAAGTTCGAAAACAATTGAGACCGTAGTGGAGGTGGGAAGGGCGAATGTATTGAACAAATCGAGCAGGATAATGTCGGTCATCATCACGGCCAGAAACACAACCATAATCTCGGAAAAGTAGAACATATCCGGGTTAAAGATGCTCTTGCGTGCTACTTCCATCATACCGCTCGAGAAGGTTGCGCCGACTATAACACCAAGTGCGGCTACCAGTACTATAATCCGAAAAGGTGCGGCTTTTGAACCGATAGCAGAATTGAGAAAATTAACTGCATCGTTGCTGACGCCGACAACTAAATCGGAGATAGCGAGGGCGAAAAGAACGACAACGATAATAAGATAATAGGTTTCCATTTGGTTTCTCGCTTAAATGTGTGGCAATATTATTCAAATATTTCAAAACGAATATTAACCAAATGTTAACATAAAATGAATACTTTGTTAATGCTGCATTACGAGGAGTTTATTTAAAATTATTCTATTGATAAGGTTAAGTTAACGATCGCTTAAACAGGGTAATGTACATTTGACTCTGAAAAAGGCGAAGCGCACCTGTGGGTCGGTGGCTTCAAGGCTTCAAGGCTGGTTTACATTTTAAAAGCTATTAAAATGAGTGATAATCCATATAAGATACTTGTGGTTGATGATGAAGAAGACATCGTGGAATTTGTCAGTTACAATCTCCGGAGAGAAGGTTTCGATGTCGGTATTGCCAGGAATGGCCGGGAAGCTATAAATACAGCAACTTCTTTTCAACCACATCTTATCCTTCTTGACATTATGATGCCCGAAATGGATGGGATTGAAACATGCGAAGAAATACGGGCCATCCCGACATTATCGGAGACCCTGATAGCCTTTCTTACGGCCCGCTCCGAAGACTTCACCCAGATTGCAG
>Ga0102962_1001128_pt1 | contig 10995 bp, 7 predicted proteins | sample SalPonF2_C_D2_MG_FD_84519 | JGI IMG/M metagenome (GOLD analysis project Ga0102962, IMG submission 84519) | Salt pond soil microbial communities from South San Francisco under conditions of wetland restoration - Salt Pond MetaG SF2_C_D2_MG ...
CACCCTTTCGAGAATTTCACGGAAAATGAGCTGCACATTATAGTCGACATCCAGAGCCGTGTCGACCCGAATGACGTCGCGGCCGGCGGGAGGCTCGAAGGTCTCGGCCTGACGGGCGAAGAGTTCCCGGCGCCCTTCCGAGGGGTCCCGGCCGCGGGCCTGTCGCTGGTCGAGCCGGCGCCGGGCGGTGCCCTCGGCACAGTGCACATGCAGGATCAGCAGCGGGATGCCCAAATGGCGGGCCGTGTCCCGAAAACGGTCGCGGTCGGCTTTTCGCATGAAGGAGGCGTCGGCCACCGCCGCTTGTCCTTCCCGTAGCGTCTGCGTGCAGCGCTCCAGCAACAGATCGTAGGTCCGGCGGGAAAACTCTGAGGTGTAGATTCCCTCGCCGAAACCTTCCCGCCGGTTTTCCGTCTCTTCGCGCCCCGCCAATTCCTTGCGAATCCGGTCGGAGCGCAGAAGGGCGCCATCGAGAAAATTCGCCAGCGCTTTGCCCACCGTCGATTTTCCCGTCCCCATGAGACCGCAGGTCAGAATCAGAACCTGCGGACAGAGGTAGCCGAGGGCCAGAGCGAAATAACGCCTGGCCCGGGTGGCGGCGGCCTGCCGGACCGTTGCGGCGGCAGCGGAGTCTTGCGCCAGAAACGATTCCACTTTTCCCCGAACGTAGGCGCGGTAGACCTGGTAAAAAGGGAGCAGGGTTTCGATTCCCGGCCCGCCATTCACCGTCGCCAGGTAGGCGTTTCGAAGGATGCCCGCCAGATCCCGGCGGTTGCGGTAGTCGAGGTCCATCACGAGAAAAGCCAGGTCCGCGGCCAGGTCGGCGACGCGGAAGCGGCGGTTGAATTCGATGCAGTCGTAGATACGGAGCGGATCGGTTAAGCAGATGTGCTCGGCATGAAGATCGCCGTGTCCCTCCCGCACGAAGCCTTCCTCCTGCCGGCGCCGCATGAGCCCGGCGTTCCGCTGCAAAAAACGGTCGACATAGGCGGAGCACCAGCGATGGGTCCCTGCCGAGAGGGTTTTGCCGATGGAGGGGAGGGTCTGCTCGAAATTCTCCTTCCAATTCCGCCGGACCGTTTCGAGATCGACGGGCTCCGCCGGCCCCCGGCAGATCGTGGAATCCCTGTGGAGCTCGGCGATGCGCCGCCCCACGCGCGCCATTTCCCCCGCAAGGGAGGAGGCAGCGGATGCCAGCAGGCGATCGAGCATGCGATCCTCGGGCAGACGCATCATGTAGACCGCATACTCGATGGTTTGCCCCGGGCCTTCGATGGCGATGCTTCCCTCCGAACAGCGGATTTCCCGAACTCCCAGGTAGGTATCGGGGCAAAAACGGCGATTGAGCCGCACCTCTTCCCCGCAATAGTAGGCCCGCCTTTCCAGGGTGGAAAAGTCGAGAAAACCGAAATCGACCGGTTTTTTGATTTTATAGACGTGCCGTTCGGTAAAATAGAGACGGGAAACATGGGTCTCGCGAAAAATGATCCGATCGACATCTTCCGGATAGGACTCGGGGCGAAGCAGAGCTTCGTGAAGGGCATGTACGTCCATGGCGTGATCCGTCGCAACAGCGGGCTGATGAGCGACGCCCCTCTGTGGCCTCTTCCGTATGCCGTGTCCACCGCATACTTTGCTGACCATCTTATCCCGCGGGGTTTCGGGCGCCTTGTATCCGGTCATCCCCGATCAGCCAGGGAAAGCCGGCCGTTCAGGAGCCTTTGAACCGGTGTCATTGACGGTACGTGATCTCGTAAGGCTTTGATTTTACAAAAACTCTACCATAAAACCGATCGCTGTAAAGAATTCGGCGGGCGGGGTAAATAAATTGACGGTTTTCATGGGATATGGTAGATTTTCAGCTTCGGGACGGCCCGTTTGAATCCCATCGATTCCCCCGTTTGTCCCTTCCCGAAATGGCAGACGGATACGGCGCAAGTTCCCGATAAGAAACCGGTTCACCGCCGTCGCTTCCGACCTTCAACAAAAGGCGAACATGTTGACTCTCATCCGCAAGGCCGGTGTTTTTCTCCTTCCGTCGGTCCTTCTTTCCGCTCTCCTTGCCGGCTGCGTTACCCGGCCCGTTCTGCCGGGACGCTCTTCAGGCGCTGCCTCGGAAAAGGGTTACGTCTCGCGGGTGGAAGATCCCCATGCCAAGGCGCTCTACCGTTTCAGCGTCGCCAGCCTGTATGCGCAATCGGGAGAATACGAGCCGGCGATCGCCGCCCTGTCTCAAGCGATACGGTTCGATCCGCACTCGGCTTTTCTGCGGCTGGCGTTGGCCGAACTCTACCTGCAGACGGAGAAGGAGTCGCTGGCTGTGCGGACCGTCGAGGATGCCCTCGCTCAGAATCCTGACTCCGTTGATGCCCATCTGCTGCTGGGAAACATCTACCTCAGCCAAAAGAAAGACGCGCAGGCCATCGCCCAGTTCCGCACAGCGATCCGGCTCGATCCCGACGAGGAGGACGCCTATCTGCATCTGGGGCTTGCTCTGGCTCGCTCCGGGGAGGTGCGGAAGGCCGTCGATACGGTCAAGGAGCTGCTCAAGCGCAACCCCGATTCCCTGAATGCCGAACTCACCCTGGCCCGGCTGTATCGGGAGATGGGCCAGACGGTTGCCGCCAAAGAGTCCTACCGGCGTGTCCTGGAGCTGCGTCCCGATTTCGAGACCGCCTATCTCGAACTCGGCGGCCTTCTCGAAAGCAAAGGCAACGCGGAGGAGGCGATCCAGGTTTTCCGGCAGGCGCTCGAGGTGAACCCGAACGATGATGCTCTGCGCCACCATCTTGTCCAACTCCTGATCTCCCGTCATCAGTTCGACGCAGCTCTTGACGAACTCAGGACTCTGGTTCAGTCCAATCCCGGGGATGTGGATGCACAGCGGAAAATCGGGCTCATCCAGCTGGAAATGGGTCAATGGAAAGCCGCCAGCATCACTTTTTCGCATATTCTGAAGGACCACCCCCATCTCGATCATGCCCGATTTTATCTGGGGACCGCCCGAGAGCGGATGGAGGACTGGCAGGGGGCGGCCAAGGCGTTTCAGGCTGTCCCCGGCGATTCGGATTTTTATGCCGATGCCCAGGCGCATCTCAGTTACGTCTACTATCGACTGGGACGAACCGACGAGGCCATCGCCTTGCTCGAGAAGCGGATTAAGTCCGCGGCCTCTACGCGACCGGAATTTTTTACGTTTCTCGCCTCCCTGTACGAATCACAGGGGAAATCCGCTACGGCCATGGCCACCTTGGAAAAAGGATTGACCGTTTTTCCCGACAGCAGCCGGCTGTTTTATCAAAAAGGGTTGGTTCTGGAACGCACGGGGGACCGAAAGGGGGCGCTGGCCGCCATGCGCCAGGCGATCGCGCACGATCCTGACGATGCCGAGGCGCTCAACTTTCTCGCCTACTCCTATGCCGAGGCGGGGAAAAACCTGAAAGAAGCCTTGTCCCTGGCGAAGCGGGCCGCCAGTCTTCAACCTAAGGGGTTCATTTTCGACACCCTCGGCTGGGTCTATTTCAAAAGAGGCGAGCTGGAGGCGGCGCGCCGGGAACTCGAGAAGGCGGTTGGCGAGCTTCCCGCCGACCCACTGGTTCTTGAACATCTGGGCGACGTTTACCGAGCGCTGCGCTTGCGGAGAAAAGCCCGGGACGTGTATGAAAAGGTGCTGAAGCTCTCTCCCGACAACCCCAGGGTAAAGCGGAAGCTGAAACGGCTCCCCCAGCGATGAGCGCGTGTTCGCGTAGAATTATTTCCGCGGTGGCTCTGCGCCGCCTGTTCGCATCGGAAGGAAGAGAATGAGGTCCGATCGCCGTTTTTTTTGTTTTAACCGGGCGGTTGCTGCCATCGGCGTTTGCCTCCTGCTGCTGGCGGGGTGTGTTCCTCGCCCCGCCGCTCCTCCGCCTCTCCCCCGGGCGACCGCGGCGGAGCTCCTGAAGCGGCTTGCGGCCGACGGCCAGGCCTTTCGCTCGCTGAAGGGGATGGCGAGGGTTGAAATCTCCACCGGGACAAGGTCGTTTTCGGCCGACCAGATCCTGCTGGCCAAAAAACCCGATCGCCTGCGGTCGGAAGCGCTGAGTTTTTTCGGCCAGCCGGTTTTTCTGGTCGCCACCGACGGCACCGAACTGACGGTTCTGTCGCCCACCGAAGGAAAATTCTACCGGGGAAAGGCGACCTCCGCCAACCTGCAGCGCATCCTTCGGGTTCCGCTGCGCCCGACCGATCTGGTGCACATTCTGCTCTACCAGGTCCCGGTCGTCGCCCATACCCGGCAAAGCCTTGCTTCCGCCGAAAAGGGGGGCTATCGTTTGTCCCTGGTCGAAGAGGGCCGGCGCCGGCAGACTCTGGTCTTCGATGCGGACCTGCGGCTGGTCGAGGCCGGCTACTGGCATGATGCGAAACTGGCGCTGCGGGTGACCTACGGGAAATTCACCGACGAGAAGGGCCATCCCTTTCCGCAGGCGATCTGCCTGCAGGTGCCCTCGGTGAAGGCCGAGGCATCGGTTGTTTTTTCCGATGTTCGCACCAACGTGACCATACCGGAGGGTCGTTTCACGCTGACCCCGCCCGCCGGGGTCGAGGTGCTGCCGATTCCCTGAGAGTTGCTCGCGCTGTTTTTGGGAACCGCCGGATAGAGCCAGGTTCGTTTCCGAATCGGAACCGTGGAGTTTTTTGTGCGAAAAGTGTTGCTTGTTGTCCTCACCCTTGTTTGTCTGCTGCCGGCCTGCAACCGTCGGCAGGATGTCATCCCCGCCGAAGGGAAGGCGGCCGCCCCCGCCTACGGCGACACCATCATCATGGGGTCGATCGGAGACGCAAGCAACCTGTTGCCGGTGCTCGCTTCAGACAGCGCTTCGGCCGACATCAACGGGCTGGTCTACAACGGGCTGGTGCGCTACGACAAGGATCTGCACGTCGAGGGCGAACTGGCCAAGTCCTGGGAGATCTCAAAGGACAATCGGACCATCACCTTTCACCTGCGCAAGGGGGTGAAATGGCAGGACGGGGCGCCCTTTACCTCCGCCGATGTGCTTTTTACCTACAAGGTCTACGTCGATCCCAAAACGCCGACGGCCTATGCCGAACGGTTCAAACAGGTGGAAAAAGCCGCAGCGCCCGACCCCTATACGTTCCGGGTGACCTACCGCAAGCCGCTGGCCCCGGCTTTGATCAGCTGGGGTATCGGCATCCTGCCCAAGCATCTGCTGGCGGGAAAGGACATCACCAAAAGCCCCCTGTCGCGCCATCCGATCGGCACCGGGCCTTATCGCTTCGTCAAGTGGGTGCCGGGACAGGAGATCGTTCTCGAAGCGAATCCCGATTATTTCGAGGGCAAACCCTATATCCACCGGGTCGTCTATCGCATCGTCCCCGACGAATCGACCATGTTCCTCGAGCTTCTCTCCGGGGGGCTCGACATGATGACACTGACGCCCCTGCAGTACAGCCGGCAGACCGACACCCCCGCGTTTCGGCGGCGCTATAAAAAATATCGCTACCTGGCCTCCTCCTACACCTACCTCGGCTACAACCTGCGCCGGCCGATGTTTCAGGACCGGCGGGTGCGGCGGGCCCTGGCCTATGCCATCAACAAAAAGGAGCTGGTCGACGGGGTGCTCCTGGGCCTCGGCGAGGTGGCGACGGGGCCTTACAAACCGGGCACCTGGCCCTACGATCCGAACGTGAAACGCTACCCCTACAACCCCGCCAAGGCGCGGAAGCTTCTGGCCGAAGCCGGCTGGCACGACAGCGACGGCGACGGTATTCTGGACAAGAACGGCAAGCCCTTCGCCTTCACCATCGTTACCAACCAGGGAAACGACCAGCGCATCAAAACGGCGGAGATCATTCAGCGGCGCTTCCGCGAGGTGGGAGTGGCTGTCAAGCTGCGGGTCATCGAGTGGGCCTCGTTTCTCAAGGATTTCATCAACCCGGGCAACTTCGATGCGACTATTCTCGGGTGGACCATTCCCAGCGATCCGGATGCCTACAACGTGTGGGAATCGAGCAAGACCAAGCCCGGAGAACTCAACTTCATCGGTTTTAAGAATGCCGAGGTGGACGCCCTGCTGGAAAAGGGGCGCCGCACCTTCGATCTAAAGAAACGCAAGAAAATTTACCACCGTTTTCAAGAGATCCTGGCCGAAGAGCAGCCCTACACCTTTCTCTACGTGCCGGATGCCCTGCCGGTGGTTGCCGCCCGTTTCCACGGCATCCAACCGGCTCCGGCGGGCATTATGTACAATTTCATCAAATGGTACGTTCCCAAGGGGGAGCAGAAATACCAGCGGTGAAAAAGTTAAAGCCGTGACGCGGGAGGCGTGACGCGTGACGGGGAAACCTGAACCTGAACCCGTGTCACGCCTCACGTATTACGCCTTACGAGAATTCGGATGCTTCGTTATCTTGCCAAACGTCTGATTATGATGGTGCCCCTGCTGCTGGGGATCACGCTGATCTCTTTTGTGGTGATTCACCTGGCTCCCGGGGAACCGACGGATCTGCAGACGCAGATGAATCCCGAAGCCAGCGTCGAGCTCCAGCATCGGCTCAGGGCGCAGTACGGGCTGGACCAGCCCCTTTACGTCCAGTACGGGCGCTGGCTGTCGCGCATCGGGCGCCTCGATTTCGGCGACTCCTTCTCCCAGGATCACCGGCCGGTCATCGACAAGATCGCCGAACGGATGCCGATCACCATTTTGATCAACGTGCTCTCCATCGGAATTATCCTGGGGGTGGCGATTCCCATCGGTATCATCTCGGCGACCCGGCGAAATTCCCTGTTTGACCGGGCGACCACCATCTTTGTCTTCATCGGTTTCGCCACGCCCTCTTTTTGGCTGGCGCTGCTGCTCATGGACTATTTCGGGGTGCGTCTCGGACTCTTCCCGGTCGCGGGCATCAAATCCCTTGGCTTCGAGTACCTCGGTTTGGGCGGGAAAGTCTGGGACGTTCTGCACCACCTGATGCTGCCGGTGTTCGTTTCCGCCTTCGGCGGGCTCGCCGGCTTTTCACGCTACATGCGCTCCACAATGTTGGATGTGGTGCGGCAGGACTACATCCTCACCGCCCGCGCCAAGGGGCTGCCCGAAGGGACGGTCATCTACAAGCATGCGCTGCGCAATGCGCTGCTGCCCGTCATCACCATCCTGGGGCTTTCCGTCCCCGGCCTGATCGGCGGCAGCGTTATTTTCGAGACCATCTTCGCCATCCCGGGGATGGGCAAACTCTTCTACGACGGCGTCATGATGCGGGATTATCCGTTGATCATGGGCATTCTGGTTATCGGAGCGATCCTCACCCTGGCGGGGAATCTGATCGCCGATATCAGCTACGCCCTCGCCGATCCCCGGATTCGCAACGCCTGAGAGGGGGCGGAAAGGCATTTTGAACGCGCAGGGGATTTTCATCGACCGCCTAGGCCTCGGCGTCTTTGCGACTTGAGAGAGCGCAGCGAGGGGGCGTTAATCACGGTTTTTCGCATGGCACGGCTTTACGCAAATTTTTCGTAACGGATCAACATCAAAAACACCATTCCAAGGAGGGCCAACCTCATGAATCTTGCTGTAATCGGCACCGGCTACGTCGGTCTGGTGACCGGAACCTGTTTTTCCGAGATGGGCAACAACGTCACCTGCGTCGACTCGGATGAATCCAAAATTGTCCGGCTCAAAGAGGGCCGGATCCCCATTTACGAGCCGGGGCTCGAATCGATCGTCATCAGCAATTATCAGGAAGGCAGGCTGCGCTTCACCACCTCGCTGGGGGAGGCGATGGCCGACTCGAACGTCTACTTCATCGCCGTCGGGACGCCTCCCGGAGAAGACGGCTCGGCGGATCTGCAGTACGTTCTGGCCGTCGCCCGTGAAATCGGGCGGAATCTCAACGGCTATGCCGTGGTGGTCGACAAGTCGACGGTGCCGGTGGGCACGGCCGAAAAGGTGCGCGCCGCGATTCGGGAAGAGCTTGCCAAGCGCGGCGTCGACATTCCCTTCGACGTGGTCAGCAATCCCGAGTTTCTGAAGGAAGGGGCGGCGGTGGAGGACTTCATGCGCCCCGACCGGATCATCATCGGCGCCGACAGCGACAAGGCCCGGGAAACCATGCGCCTTCTCTACGCCGACTTTTCCCGTAATCACGACCGGATTCTGTTCATGGGCATCCGGGATGCCGAAATGACCAAATACGCCGCCAATGCCATGCTCGCCACCAAGATCTCCTTCATGAACGAGGTCGCGGCCCTCTGCGACCGGCTGGAGGTGGACGTGGAAAAGGTGCGTCTCGGTATCGGGTCCGACAGCCGGATCGGTTATTCCTTTATCTATCCCGGCTGCGGGTACGGCGGATCCTGTTTCCCCAAGGATGTCAACGCCCTCATCCGCATGGCCGAGGATTGCCAGTTCGAGCCGCTGGTTCTGCACTCGGTGCATCGGCGCAACGAGGCGCAGAAGCACGTTCTCTTCGAAAAAGTCATCGAGCGTTTCGGCGGCGATCTCTCGGGCCTCACCTTTGGACTGTGGGGACTGGCGTTTAAGCCGGGGACCGACGACATGCGCGAGGCGCCCGCCGCCGTTCTGCTGCACGAACTGATCGGCGCCGGGGCCCGGGTCAAGGCGTACGATCCCGAGGCGATGGAGGTCGCCCGGCGGGAGCTGCCCCGGGCCTGGTTCGAAACGGGAGCGCTGCAGCTGACCCGTCACCAGTACGACGCCCTGGAAGGGGCGGACGCCATGGTTCTGGTGACCGAATGGAAACCCTTCCGGCACCCCGATTTCAAAGCCATGAAGAGCCTGATGAAGGCCCCGTTCATCGTCGACGGCCGCAACCAGTACGACCCGCAGCTGCTGAAGGATGAGGGGTTCGGGTACGCCGGGATCGGCCGCCGGTAACTGTTTTGGTGAACCGGGATTTCAACACGGCCCGGGACTTTGGAAAGGAAGCTGTCGGCGGATGGCGATGAAGGTAAAAACGGCTAAGGCGTCCTTTTTCAGGGACGTCTTCTGGAAACGGCTGCGGACCAACCGCCTGGCGCTGGCCGGGGGGGGGATCGTCCTGCTCATGTTCATCCTGGCGGCGGCCGCCTCCTGGACGGGGCGGGATCCGGGCGCCATCAACATCGCGCACAGCCTGGAAGCCCCCAGCTGGACCTTCCCCCTGGGAACCGACGATCTGGGCCGGGATGTCCTGACACGTATCCTCTACGGCGCCAGGATCTCCCTGCTGGTCGGCTTTGTCGCCGTCGGCATCGCCACCGTCATCGGGATTCTCCTCGGGGCGCTGGCGGGCTACTACGGCCGCTGGGTCGATTCGCTGGTCATGCGCTTCGTCGACATCATGCTCTGCTTCCCGACCTTTTTCCTGATCCTGGCGGTCATCGCCTTTCTGGAGCCCTCGATCTGGAACATCATGATCATCATCGGGCTCACCAGTTGGATGGGGGTGGCCCGTCTGGTACGGGCGGAATTTCTTTCGCTGCGCGAGCGCGACTTTGTCCAGGCGGCCCGGGCGCTGGGCGCCCCCGATGCGCGGATCATCTTTCGACACCTGCTGCCCAACGCCCTCTCCCCGGTGCTGGTCTCGGCCACCCTGGGGGTCGCCGGTGCCATTCTCACCGAAAGCGCTCTCTCGTTCCTGGGGATCGGGGTGCAGCCGCCGACGCCCTCCTGGGGCAATATGCTCATCGTGGGCAAACAGACCCTCGGCACCGCCTGGTGGCTGTCGGCCTTTCCCGGCCTGGCGATCCTGATCACCGTTCTGGGATACAACCTGCTGGGGGAGGGGATCCGGGATGCTCTCGATCCGCGCCTGAAGGAGTAAGAAAGCAATGACCGTCGGCCGTAACGACCCCTGCCCCTGCGGCAGCGGCAAAAAATACAAGAAATGCTGCCTCCTGCTGGCAGCTCCTGCGGCGCCCGTCGGGCGGGACCTGAGCCCCGGGGAGCTGGTTCAGGCCCGTGGGCGCGCCTTTGCCGAGAGGGATTTCGGGTTCATTTTCGACACCTATCATCCCGATTCGAATTTTCGGCGGCAGTTCCCCGATCGGGCGGCCTACATTCGCTACGGCCGCTCCTCCCTCGCGGAGGATTTCCAGATTCGCGAGTGCCGGATTCTCAAGAAAAACGTCGAAAGGGACGAGGCCCGGGTGTTGTTTTACCTCGATACCCTCTTTCGCGGCGAGCGCTCGGAAGTCTTCGAACTCTCGCTTTTCCGCAAGACCGCCGACGGTTGGCGCTACTATTCGAGCCAGAAATTGGAGCGGTCGGAATTTCCCGGGGAGATCGACGAGATCGATTGGGAGGATTTCGAAGGGGGCGAAGAGCGGATCTTCTTTTAAACCTGAATTCTGTAGTTCATTACCGCAAAGACGCAATGTTCGCAAAGAAATTACAGTCTTTAAAAGACGGAGGGCTTCCCCCCTTAGGTGAAGGCTCTTGCCTGTTAATCATCTGGTTTCCTTGGCGTTCTTTGCGGCTTTGCGGTGCAAATGCTTTTCTTGTTTAAAGCATCAAATGGCTTTGCATTAGCCCAGGCGCGTTTTTGCGCGAGAAATGAACATTACGCGATGGACATAGCCGGGGCTTTCGAAGCCCGGGGAGGATTGGTTTGACCACACGGATTACCCGGAAATTGCTGGATGAACTCACGGCGACGGCCAAGACCGGCGACCGGTTGCGGAAGAACCATAATTTTCATGAGCATTACGACGAAGTCTGCCAGCGGTTGCTCAATGCCGTCGAGCCCGGCTCCTATATCCGGCCCCACCGGCACCTTTTCCCTCCGAAACCGGAAACCTTCGTGGCTCTGCGGGGGCGGATGGTTCTGGTGACCTTCGAGGAGGACGGGACCATCGCCGAGAGCGTCCCCTTCGGTCCCGGCCTTGAGACCGTGGGGATCGATATCCCCGCCGGCGTCTGGCACACCATCGTCTCGCTGGAGAGCGGATCGATTTTCTTCGAAACCAAGCCGGGCCCCTATCACCCTGCCCCCGAGCAG
>Ga0102962_1001129_pt1 | contig 10994 bp, 6 predicted proteins | sample SalPonF2_C_D2_MG_FD_84519 | JGI IMG/M metagenome (GOLD analysis project Ga0102962, IMG submission 84519) | Salt pond soil microbial communities from South San Francisco under conditions of wetland restoration - Salt Pond MetaG SF2_C_D2_MG ...
TAATCGCTTCGATCTTTTTCATGCGTAAATTCCTCTCATTCATGGCGACGGCAACGTCCGGAAGCCCCTCCGGCGACCGCGGTTACAGACGTCAATCTAGCTGTTCTGCAGATTCTTGTCCAGCGAGATGCCTCGCTTCCGCCCACGCAAGCTCTTAGATCAAGATATAGCCTTCCTCCCCATGCTGACTAAAGTCGAGGCCCTCGATCTCCTCTTTCTGCGAAACCCTCAGGCCCATAGTCGCGTCGAGCACCTTCAGCAGAACGAATGTCACCACAACCGAGAAGACGCACGTAATGGTCACGGCCGTAAGTTGGCCGACGATAACCGAACCGCCTTCGATCAGCCCGAGCGGTTGGCCACCCGAGACGGCCACGTCGGTCACGTTGCGTGTGGCGAAGACACCGACGAGGATCGTGCCCACCAGGCCGCTGACACCGTGGACGCCGAACACATCGAGCGAGTCGTCGTAGCCGACCCGGTTCTTGATAGCCGTACAGGCATAGAAGCATACCAGCCCACAGACCAGCCCGATAAGGATGCCGTGGATCGGCTGAACGAATCCCGTGGTCGGTGTGACGCCCGCCAACCCGGCCACGACGCCGGAACAGGTACCGAGAATACTCGGCTTTCCACGAGTGAACCATTCCATGCCGGCCCAGGCGATACCCCCGGCAGCCGCCCCGAAATGGGTCACCGCAAATGCACTGGCTGCGAGTCCGTTGGCCGCCAGCGCACTTCCGCCGTTGAATCCAAACCACCCGACCCACAGCAACGTGGCCCCGATGGTCGTGTAGGTCAGGTTGTGCGGCGGCATTTGCTCGTTACCGAACCCCAATCGTTTTCCGATCAGCAACGCACAGACCAAGGCCGATAGACCGGAACTGATGTGCACGACCGCCCCTCCGGCAAAGTCGAGCACACCGCCGCCAAGGGCTCCGTCGACGCCGAAAGCCAAGATCCCGCCACCCCAAACCCAATGGCACAAGGGGCAGTAGATCAGCGTCCCCCAAAGGACCATGAAGACGACCATCGTGCTGAACTTCATCCGCTCGGCAAACGCCCCGCAGATCAACGCTGGCGTGATGATGAAGAACATCCCTTGAAAGAGCATATGGGTCAGTCGAGGAATGGACCCTGCCATCTCGACGTACACATCTCCGGCAGCCTCGTCCCAGTGCGACTGGACGTTATTCAACAGCAGATAGTCGAAGTTCCCGATATAAGGGCCGGTGCCGCCAAAGGCCAACGTATAGCCCCACAGAGCCCAAACGATGGCCATCAGACACATCAGAAAGACACACTGCATCATCACACCGAGCACGTTCTTCTTGCGAACCAGCCCACAATAGAACAACGCCAGTCCCGGCGCGGTCATCAGCAGCACCAAGGCCGAACTGACCAGCATCCAAGCGTTGTCGCCCGTGTCGAGTGTATCGTTGTCGGGGACACTCGTATCGACCGAAGCGGCATCGTCTGCCGATGGCGTCGTTACGGCCGGGCTAGAGTCTTCTGCCATTGCGGCGACGGAAACGCCCAACGATAGAGCGACCGCAAGGGTCGAGATTTTGATCCACGAGACAGCAAGATTGGAATTCAGCATTCGGAGCACCACTTCTTCAGCTTGATTGAGGGGAGAGCAGGTTTTCAAACGACGTCCGTGTCAGAAACTCTGACCGAACCGCAAATGCCGTGCCATACATTTTTTTCCCTGAGTCATTCTCTCTCCGCAACTGAATTACCATAAAGTACTTATGTGTATCTTCGAGATTCGTGACGAAGTGGGAGTGCTACGATTCTGGCGACACGACATGCCTACCTTTTGTGCACGCAACACTCCTCGTCACTCGTTCACACCAACCCGATGCGCAAGCGAGGACACCAACCCCAAGCGCGAGCGAGGACGAAAGACCTAGCCCTGACGAGCATGCCTCGATTATGCGAACCGGCTCTCCTCGCTTGCGCTTCGGGTTGGTGGGGACGAGCATCGCCACACTGCAGCTACCGTCGATTGCGCGCGGAGAACTTGCGCAAGAAAAGAAAAAAGGCCCTGCCGTTCGGAGCAGTCGTCGAAACGACCGCCCCGAACGGAGCCCATAACTGGGACTCAGGACCGTGCCAAGTACGCTAAACGCTTGCTTGCTGGAAGACTAGATGTCGTAGTACATGTTGAATTCGTGCGGGTGCGGACGCAGTCGCAGTGCGTCGACCTCGTTCTCGGTCTTGTACCAGATCCACGTGTCGATCACATCGGGCGTGAAGACATCGCCTCGCAGCAGGAAGTCGTGATCGGCTCGCAAGGCGGCCAAGGCTCCTTCGAGCGAACCGGGCGTCTGCGGCACGTCCTTCAGTTCCTCGGGCGACAGGTCGTAGATGTCCTTGTCGAGCGGCTCGCCCGGATCGATCTTGTTCTGGATCCCGTCGATCGCCGCCATCAGAATCGCCGAGAACGACAAGTAGGGATTGCAGCTCGGGTCGGGGCAGCGGAACTCGAGCCGCTTGGCCTTCGGGCTGGAACTGTACATCGGAATTCGCACGGACGCCGAGCGATTTCGTTGCGAATAGGCCAGATTGACCGGCGCCTCGAAGCCCGGCACCAATCGCTTGTAGCTATTGGTCGTCGGGTTGGTGAAGGCCAGCAGGGCCGGGGCGTGCTTCAGGATGCCGCCGATGGCATACAGGGCCGTGTCGCTGAGGCCCGCATAGCCGTTGCCTGCAAACAGGGGCTCTTCGCCCTTCCAGATCGAGATGTGCGTATGCATGCCGGAACCGTTGTCGCCGAAGAGCGGCTTGGGCATGAAGGTGACGGTCTTGTTATGCCTGGCAGCCACGTTCTTGACGATGTACTTGAAGAGCATCATCATGTCGGCCATTTCCAACAGCGTGTTGAATCGCAGGTCGATCTCCGACTGGCCGGCCGTACCCACTTCATGGTGCTGACATTCGACATCCAGACCGCAGTCGATCATCGTCTGCATCATCTCGTTGCGCAGATCCATCATCTGATCGGCCGGCGGGACGGGGAAGTAGCCTTCCTTGTAGCGCAGCTTGTAGCCGAGGTTGGGGTTCTCTTCCCGACCACGATTCCATTGGCCTTCGATGCTGTCGATGTAGTAGAACCCGGCATTCGACGTCTGATCGAAGCGGACATCGTCGAACACGAAGAACTCGGACTCGGCACCGATGTAGCACGCATCGCCGATACCGGTGCTCTTCAGGTAGTTGATCGACTTTCGGGCCACATTACGCGGGTCTCGGCTATAGTCCTCGCGTGTGATCGGGTCCTGAATGTTACAGATCATCGACAGCGTGGTCAGTTTAGCAAACGGATCCAACGAGGCCGTTTCGGGCTGCGGCACCACGAGCATGTCGCTCTCGTTGATCGCCTTCCAACCGCGGATGCTCGATCCGTCGAATCCCAAACCGTCCTCGAACACGTCCTCGGTCAGATGTCCGACCGGGATCGTGAAATGCTGCCACAGACCGGGAAAGTCCATGAACCGCATGTCGATCGCTTTGACGTCCTTTTCCCGGCACAATGCCAATACTTCTTTTGGAGTCACTACTCTCTCCCTTCAGGGGTAAACGTAAATTTGTACCACCAGTCGATACGCACAGCGATGGCCGGTACTTCTTGGCACGGTCCGCCTGCGCACAACTCTTCCGCTCGGGCAGTGAGCAACGTGAGTGCCAGTGATGCAGGGACCGTCCCGACGAGTCGATCATAAAGTGTTTCTGATAAACATGTTAAGCGCATCCATGACCGACAAAAGAGCGACGCCCCAAGACCGAGCGTGCTCATATCTAAGGCATTGAGAGCGCGCAATCTAAGCAAATCCCAGTTATGGCGATCCATACTGCGACATCTAAGCAAGCCGCGTGACGATCCCGCGCCGGTCAATTGTGCCTTTCAACGTCGATCAACACACCTGCGAACCAGCCCACATGACAGGTGGAGTAAATCGCCTCGAAAGACCCGAACCTCGATCGGCAGGGAGGACGGCTGTCCCTGGTTCTGCTGAGCCTGATGACGGGTGTCGATCAAGGCGAACTCCAGCCTGCATCGTCCTGGCGGCGCGTTGGACTCGACACAATCCACCTATTTTCAGCGATGCGTCGACTTTGCCATTCTCCTTTCGCACGACGGATGTCCGTTTCAGATGCCCTCGCGATCTGGTAAAATGAAAGCGGCTCGCATCGAGTAGAAGTAGACTGAGTAGAAGTAGACGCAGCCCCGTACGAGCCCACCTACCTAGCCTACCCGCCAGTGTTCCCGACAACTTTCCCTGCGAGGTCATCATGAACCTGCGAAGTCTCTCCGTCTCGGGTCGTTCGGTCTTTGTTCTCGTCGCTCTGCCGCTCTTGATGGGATCTCTCTGTTTGGACGCCAAGGCGGCGGAACGGACCCCGCCAACCTGGTATCACGAGGGACCGACGCTTGGCGATACGTTGCTCGATTCGAAAATCGAGTTGAGCCGTATCGCTTTGAAACAATGGGCCGACGCCGGATTCGAGGAAGCTTCGAGCCGACCCTTCCCCAAGTTTCTCCGAACGTCGGAAGACTGGGCGTGGCGAGAGGTTGAAGTGAGGGAACATACCTACGAATTTGCGACCGGCGGGCGGAAGACGATTTACGTCGGCGCGATCGATCGTTTTGGCGGCCAGCCGTTCGGCGGTAGTTGTCGATTTTGGGCCGTCGACGACCAGGGCCAGCGAACGGCCATCGACTACAACTCGCTGCGAGACGACACCATCACTCGCCAGGAGCGGAGAATCCACAATCATCCGGAGATTTGCGAATACACGATCACCTTGCCGGCCGGCACGGAGACGTTCGTCATCGAGAGACTCCCCGATTGCGAACCGTGGCCCATCGGCTGGGTCGACGATCGCTCGCGGATCGAGCTGGTCGTCGAGTCGCTCACACCGTTCGGGCAACTCGCGCAGCTCGTGGATGATGCGACACGACAGAATCCGCAAACGAGCCGGGCCGGCAATCGCGAGACGGGAACGGCCAAGATCTGTTGCGGCCCGTGGACCGATTACGTCAACATGGCTCGCCGCTACTATTGGAATTTGCCGGTCGGGCAGCAGGAAGTGATCGACGGCTACGTGCAAGACCGGACGAAGATCGACCGCCGGACACTGTTGAAAATTCGCGACGTGTTCGTAGACTATTACGCTGTGGCGGAGCCGCGGCTCCAACAGTATCGCGACATGCGATTCGGCAGCCAGTTCAATGAATTCAAGAGCCTGATCGAGCAGACCGACGACATTCCGCGTTCCAAGGCATTGTTGCCGCAACTCGAAACACTGCGCAGCAAAGCCGGCGAAATCGAGCGAGGCCTGAACGACGGACGCACCGACGATCTTGCGAAGGCCGACACCTTGCTCGCCGAATTACAGAAGATCAAGGTCGTGCTCGACCTGGAATGCCGCTTGAAGCTGGCCCAGAAGACACTTGAGTATGTTCAGAAAAGCAAGCCGTTGCCGGCCGAAGCCAAAGAGCTCGCGGCCCTGACCGACACGGTCGAGCGAGCCGGCAACGACCAGTTTCCCGAGCTGATCGAACAGCTCAAGACGCTGCGGCGACGGATCATCCTCCAACATCCCGACCTGCAATTCGAGAAACTGTTGCTCTGCAAGAATCAACAGCCCGGCCCGGGCCACATGTGCGACCAGTACCTTGGCCGGCATACCCGACCGGGCAAAGGGCTGTTCGTCGTCGAGGATTGGCTCAGCGACGATCCGAAGGAAACCTGCATCACTTCGGACCTGCCCGAGGGATACTACCACCATGCGGATCTCTCGTACGACGCAACGCGGGTGGCTTTCGGGTTCTGCGACACGACGGTACAGAACAGTTTGCAGAAGCGGCACTGGATCTACGAAGCGGCCGTCGACGGTTCCGGCACGCGCCAACTCAGCGGAACGCTTCGTGATCCCATGGATCGGGTCGACGACCGCAAGACGGTCGTGATCGAGGACTGGGACCCGTGCTATCTGCCGAACGGTTCGATCGCGTTCATTTCGACACGCACCCAGTCCTATGGCCGATGCCACGGCGGGCGCTATGTGCCGGCCTATATGCTCTACGGCATGGACGGCGACGGCAATAACATTCGACGCCTGTCGTTCGGCGAGGCCAACGAATGGGACCCGGCCGTGCTGCCCGACGGGCGACTGGTGTTCACGCGTTGGGACTATATCAATCGCCACGACACCATCTACCAGGGCCTCTGGACGACGCATCCAGACGGCACGCGAACCGCCCACTACTATGGCAGCTACAGCCCAAGCCCCTGCATGATCGCCGAGGCCCAGCCGATCCCCGGCACGAACAAAGTCGTCGCCACCGCAACCGATCACCATGGCTACACACAGGGGTCGATCATCATCATCGACGTCAGCAAGGGCGAGGACGGCTGGGAACCGCTGAAGGTCGTCACACCTGAGATTGCGTTCCCCGAGGCCCGGTATGACGTGACGCAGTTCATGCCGCAACTTGCTGCCCCGCGCGTCGATTCGACCAGTCAGTACGGCCTGGTCTCGCGTGCTCGGGCAATGGCTCCGTATCCGATCAACGACACGCTGTTTCTTTGTGCCTATGCACCGAGCGGCGGCAGCTATCGCATTTGTCTGGTCGACACGCTCGGCGGTCGGGAAGTGATTTACGACAAGGAAACCTGCTCGGCGGCCATTCCGATCCGACCGCGCCAACTGCCGCGAGTGATCCCCTCCGGCCTGCCCGAGGGACCGACGCAAGATGTCGGACGATTCGTCATCCAGGATGTCTACCGGAATCGCCATATCACGCCCGAACATCCGCTTCAGCAGGGCGAAATCAAGTCGATTCGGGTCAATCTGGTCCTGACGGAACCGACGCGGAACCATTGGGCACGAGGTGCCGTGTCCAACGAAGTGATCAAACGCCCACTGGGCACCGTACCGGTCGACTCGAAAGGCTCCGTCGCGTTCGAAGCGCCGGCCGGCGTGCCGCTGCAATTGCAGGCACTCGACGAAAACGGCATGGCCGTGATGACGATGCGCTCGTTCGTCTATCTGCACGCGGGCGAGACGCAAACGTGCGTCGGATGCCACGAACAACGCAACTCCAGCCCCGTACCGGTCGCCGCCTCGGGCATGAACGTCCAACGGCTCGAACCGGTTCCAGGCGTCGACTACGACGACATGGCCTTCAGCTTCACGCGAACGGTGCAACCGGTGCTCGATCGTCATTGCATCGGATGCCACGGGCTGGGACAAACGGCCGAAGACGGCAAAAGAGCCCCGGGCAGCTACGTCTTCTCGATCCATCTCGAAGACAGCGACAATCCCAAGCGATTCGACGCCATGCCGGCCTCCTACCGCCAACTGTTGAGCCACGCGCAACCCCGTTTGGCCCCTCGCAACGGCGAAACGGTAACGAGCATACCGCGCGACTATTTCTCGCCGACCAGCAAACTGCCGTCGTTGCTGTTGGCCGGGCATCAAGGACTCGATCTCGATCGGGAGAGCTTCGAGCGGATCGTCACATGGCTCGACCTGAACAGCCAGTGCTACGGCACCTATCTGCCCAACCGCGAGGAACAACGCGTGCCGGACACCCAGGGCGAAGCGGCCCTGAGGGCCTATGTGGCCGAACTGTTCGGCGAGGAACTTGCCCGGCAACCGCTCGGTGCGCTCGTCAATCCGGCCGATCTCGACGAAAGCCGCATCCTCCGGGCACCGCTGCCCGAGAAGGACGGCGGCTGGGGACAAGTGGCCGACGGCTATTCGTCGCCGAGCGATCCACGCTATACAAAGATGCGCGACCTGGCGTCGAAGGCCTATCAACCGATGCCCTACCACGATCTCAGCGGTACCTGCGGCCAAGATCCATGCATCTGCGGCAACTGTTGGATTCGCGAAATGGTCGATGCGGATGTCTATCGGACCCAACTCAAGGCCAAGCTGGAGAAGATCGAAGCGATCCCCGCATCGTCGCCGTGATACGGACTTGCGTCGACCAAATCGGGGAAGAGCATTGCCGGGCGGCAGCACGTCGTTATATTGCAGCCGACACCGGCCGCTCAAGATCGCCAAGCTCACACAAGTAGTCGAAGATCCGCCCGGCCTCCTCGGCGTCGATGGTGCTGATCGCCATCCCGACATGGACCAGCACGTAGTCGCCCACTCCGGCTTCCGGCACACAGGCCAAGTGGACCGTTTTGACGATGCCGCCGAACTCGACACGACCGCTACGCAACAGCGGATCGTCCTCCTCGATGTCGACAATTCGTCCCGGTACGGCCAAGCACATTTGCGGTCACCCTATTGCACAATCTGGTTCGTTGATCTTGTCATGTGCCGTCTGCTCCCGTTGCACAATGGCATACACGTGCTCAACGACCCGATCGATTGCGGCCTGTACTTCGGACGACAACTCCGTGCCGAGGGACTGCTTGGCGGCGATGGACACGGCGACGAGGAACATCCGCGGCAAAGCGCCCAACAGCGTCGCCGATTCTAGCAAGTCGCGCAAACCGATGTCGTGGGCGCTTAGCACCCGGGGAAAATCGCTGGCGAAACGGGGTTGCGTGACCGTCACCATTCCCGGCGCCCGATCGTCGAGCATCGCATCGATAATGACAATGCACGAGTAGTTCTGAAAGCAGTCCAACAGGTTGAACCCACCGGTGCCACCATCCAACAGGTCGGCCCCGAGCGGAATTTCCTCACCCTGCAACGTGCGTATCGCGTGGACTCCGACTCCCTCGTCGCTAAGCAACGTATTTCCGATTCCCAAAATCAAAACGGGCGAACGGTTCATGTGCGGCCTCCCGACGTTTCTTTCGGCGATTTGGAGGCCGACTTCTCGACGAACTTCCATCCGCCGGCCATCGAAGAGATCACACCGCGTGCCTCGACATAATCGTGATAGAACACGAGATAGATGTGGATGATCGCAAACACGATGAAGAACCACATCATCATATGGTGCCATTGCCGCACCGCAAAATCTCCGCCCATCAGCGGCACAATCCATGCGAACAGCCCCGGCAGCCACGAATTGCTCATGGCCGAGTACATTGCGAATCCCGTCGCACACTGGAAGAGAAACGCGAGAAACATCAGAAAATAGGTAAATCCGGCAAGGCTGTTGTGGCCGATCGACTCGACCGGCTCTGCATTGGCCAGAAGAACATCCACCTTCGTGACCTGGAGGATTTCCTTCAGTTGTGATTTCCGGTAAGGAATGAAGTTGCGCCAGTCGGCATATTGGTTGCCGACGAATCCCCAGTAGATCCGAAATAGAAAATTGAAAAAGAACACAAAGGCGGTCACGAAGTGGATAAACCGGACCGTGCCGAACCAATAGCTGAACGAGGCCTCTTCTCCAAGCTGAATCGCCAAGGGCCGCCCGATCAGGAGCCCCGTGGCAACGAGCATGACGATGCACACGGCGTTGACCCAGTGATAGATCCGCACCGGCAATTCCCACACATAGACGCGTCGAATGGCCGTTTCGCTCATCCCGGCCTCCCCGAGCGGGCCAAGCCCGCAATTCAATAGCACATGAAACAATGCGCACGCGGCGCAAGAGTTACGCTGTAGGACTTCAGCAAACACTGACTTGGTGAACGGTAGCCCCGGTCTTGTCATAAACATGCACCGCACAGGCGATGCACGGATCGAAGGAATGGATGGTTCGCAGTATCTCGACCGGTTTCTGCGGATCTTGGACGGGTGTGCCGATGAGCGAAGCCTCATAGGCGGATCTTTGTCCGGCAGCGTCGCGCGGCGAGGCGTTCCAAGTGCTGGGGACGACCAATTGATAATTGGCGATCTTCGCATCTTCAATGACGATCCAATGGGCCAGCGCACCACGCGGTGCTTCCGAGAGCCCCACGCCTTGGGCCTGTTTCGGCCAGCGCTCGGGATCCCACATCTTGTTGTCGAACATGCGGGAATCACCGTTGCGAATATTGGCCAGAAACTGTCCGTAGAACTCCTGCGCCCACCGGGCAACCAGACGCGTCTCCAGCCCGCGAGCGGCCGTGCGACCCAATGTGGAAAAGAGGGCCTCAAGCGGCACGTCGAGTTGTTTGAGCGCCGCATTGACGACCTCTTGAATCTCCGCGCTGCCCGACGCATAGCCGACAAGCATTCGGGCAAGCGGGCCGACCTCCATCGGATGCCCATTGAGACGGGGCGTCTTCAGCCAACTGTATTTGCCTTCGACGTCGAGCTGCTTGTACGGCGGCTGCGGACCTGTGTAGTTGAACTCCGTCTCGCCGTCCCAGGGATGCAAACCGGCCGAGTCGCCACCGGAATACTCGTACCAAGAGTGCGTAATGAACTCCTGGACCTGGTCTTTGTCCTTCCCGTCGACTTCGACCACCTCATCGAGATTGCGGTCGAGAATCACGCCACGCGGGAACTTGAAGTTGCCCGGGTCGTTGTATCCGTTGGTCGGGAGGTCACCGTAGCAAAGGTAGTTGGAGAGCCCGCCGCCGATCGCCCCCCAATCCTTGTAGAACGACGCCACGGCCAACAGGTCGGGCAAGTAGACCTGCTCGACGAACTCCTGCGCGTCGCCGAGCAACTGACCGACCATCGAAAGACGCTCGGCATTCAGGGCACCCACCTCGTTGATATTCAGCGCACAAGGCACTCCGCCCACCAGGTAATTGGGATGCGGATTCTTGCCGCCGAAGACGGTGTGGACCTTGACGATCTCCTTCTGCCACTCCAGGGCCTCGAGATAATGCGCGACGCCCAGTAGATTCACCTCCGGCGGCAGCTTGTAGGCCGGATGTCCCCAATAGCCATTGGCGAAGATCCCCAACTGGCCGCTCTCCACGAATCGGGCAAGACGTTTTTGAACATCCGTAAAGTAGCCGACCGAACTCTTGGGCCAATTCGAGATGCTCTGAGCCAGGTCCGAAGTCTGCTTCGGGTCGGCTTTCAGTGCGCTGACCACATCGACCCAATCCAAGGCGTGCAGATGA
>Ga0102962_1001130_pt1 | contig 10990 bp, 7 predicted proteins | sample SalPonF2_C_D2_MG_FD_84519 | JGI IMG/M metagenome (GOLD analysis project Ga0102962, IMG submission 84519) | Salt pond soil microbial communities from South San Francisco under conditions of wetland restoration - Salt Pond MetaG SF2_C_D2_MG ...
CGGGTCTCGCAGGTCATCAACAACGAAGAGGCCAACTTCATCGGCACGATCGACTCCGGCTTGGACCGTGTCGGACGAATCTTCGAGCAGATGACGAGCGATCGCCGGGGAGTCGTGGCCGGAGGCGATGCGTTCGAGATGTATCAGACCTACGGCTTCCCGCCCGAACTGTTCGAGTCGATGGCCGCGGAACACAATTTCACCTTCGATTGGAAGGGTTTCGAGGCGGAGATGAAACGCCACGGCGAAATCTCCGGCTCATCGGAGAAAGGGGCCCTGTTCAAGTCGGATCCGCTCGAGGCCTTGAAAAAGGCCATGCACGGCAGTCACTTCGTCGGCTACGAGAATGACGAAATCGACGATGCCAAGGTCGTCGGAATCATTGCCGGCGAGCAACTCTGCGACAAGACCGACGAGATCGATCACGAGAAGCCAATCGTCGTCGTGCTCGACAAAACGCCTTTTTACGGCGAAATGGGCGGCCAAGTCGGCGACTCGGGCGAACTGAACGGCAAGGGGTTCCGCTTTGAAGTGACCGACGCGAAGGTCGACGGGGCGTTCACACTCCACTACGGACACCTTCGCCAGGGTACCGTCGCCTTGGGCGATACGGTCTCGGCCCGAATCAACACCGAGCGACGACAGGGCATTCGCCGAGCCCATTCCGCCACGCATCTGTTGCATTCCGCGCTGCGCAAGCACCTCGGCAGCCATGCCGAACAGCAAGGCTCGAAGGTCGACGAAGACCTGTTGCGTTTCGATTTCACGAACCCGTCGGCCGTCCCAGCAGAAACTCTCGAACAGATCGAGACCGAAGTGAACGCCCGAATCCTCGACGGCCTGCCGATCGAAGCGGTCGACATGCCGTTGGCCGATGCCCGCGACTCGGGCGCGACGATGCTCTTCGGCGAGAAGTATCCCGATGTGGTGCGCGTCGTCTCGATGGGCAACGTCTCGATGGGCAGCGTCAGCAAGGAACTTTGTGGCGGCACTCATCTGGAGAATACGGGCCGGGTGGGCCTGATGAAAATCGTCTCCGAAGAAAGCGTTGCGGCCGGCACACGACGCATCACGGCGCTGACCGGTCTGGCGGCCCTGCAAAACATCCGCTCGATGCAGACGGCCCTCGCCCGAGCGGCCACCGTACTGCGAGTACCCAGCGAAGAAGTGGGCAATCGGGTCGAAACGCTCGTCGGCGAAGTACGCAAGCTGAAGAAACAACTGACCTCCGGCGCAAGGGCCGTCGGCCCCTCGGTCGAATCGCTGTTGGAAGAAGCAACGAAGATCGGCGACGTGACGATCGTTGCCGCCGAGGTGCCCGAGGCCGGTCCCGACGACTTGCGCCACCTGATCGACCAATTGCGCCGCAAGGCGGCCCCGGTGGCCGTGATACTCGGCAGCCGACAGGAAGACGAAGGCAAGGTCATGCTGGTGACCGGGCTGAGCCGCGATCTGGTCGAACAAGGGCTCGACGCGGTCGCCTGGATCCGCCAAGTAGCCAAACTGGTCAAAGGCGGCGGCGGAGGCCGGCCCGACATGGCCCAAGCCGGCGGCAAACAGCCCGACAAACTCCCCGAGGCACTCGAAGCGGCCCGCGGGACGATCGCGAAGATGTTGGCCGGATGATTCCGCTACATCTTTCGACTACAGGCACTGTGGCCAAAAGAGTCATCACAAGAACGACTCCCTCCGGTTGACACGACGCCGGTTCGCATCTAAAATGCGATATTTCCCATATTCGGACGATCTCTCCCTGCGCCGACCGACTCCCGGTCGGCCGGATTTTTGTCGATAACAGATTTAGTTGGAAGTGAAACGATGGCCGTCCCCAAACGCAAACATTCGAATTCGCGAACCGGCAGCCGCCGGGCGCACGATGCCCTGAAGCCTCGGCAAATCGAGTTCTGTGTGCAGTGCAGCACCACGGTGCCCGCGCACACAATCTGTCCGAAGTGTGGTCACTACCAGGGCCGCAAAGTGATGGAAATCGAGTCTTGAGCCGAATCGCCTTTCTCTTTCCCGGACAGGGTGCTCAGACGGTGGGGATGGGGCAGCGGCTGGCCGAGTCGTTGCCTAGCGCTGCTGCTCTGTACCAACGGGCCGGCGAAGTGCTCGGCTACGACCTGGCGAAGCTCTGCTTCGAGGGCCCGGCCGAAGAGCTCGACTCGACCGTCTACAGCCAACCGGCGCTGTTCACCACCAGCCTCGCCGCCTTGGAAGCACTCAGGGCCGAATCGCCCGAGGTCGTGCTCGGCTGCGAGGCGGCCGCCGGGTTGAGCTTGGGTGAGTATACGGCCATGGTCTTCGCCGGTGTGATGGAGTTCGAGGACGGACTGGCCCTGGTGCAAAAACGGGGAGCGGCCATGCAAGAGGCCTCCGACGCGACGCCCAGCGGAATGGTCAGCATCCTCGGCCTGGAGCGGGTCGAGGTCGAGGCCCTCTGCGACAAAGCTCGTGGCGACGAAACGCTCGAAATCGCCAACCTGCTTTGCCCGGGCAATATCGCGATCTCCGGCACCAATGCGGCCTGCGAACGGGCCGCCGAAATGGCGCCGGGATTCGGCGCAATGAAAGCCGTGCCGCTGGCCGTCGCCGGCGCGTTTCATACGAAAATCATGCATCCGGCCGACCAGCGGTTGGCCGAGGCGTTGGCCGACGTGACCATGCGGCCGCCCAGAATCCCGGTCATTTCCAATGTGGATGCCCAGCCGCACGACGACCCGGAAGAAATTCGCCAGCTGCTGATCAAACAGGTCCTCCATCAGGTCCGCTGGGAGGATTCGATGCGGAGCCTGCTGGACCAAGGATTCGACCAGTTTTACGAAGTGGGACCGGGACGCGTGTTGCGAGGGCTCTTGCGTCGAATCGCAAGAAAAGTCGCTTGCCAAAGCGTTGCCGTCTGACCCCCCATCCAAGACGACTTCCTGTCGTCGGTTCCTCGAACGAAGGATTGCCATGCCAGAGGACATCAAGAGCCGTATATCGACCGACCTGACTGACCAAGTGGCATTGGTCACCGGTGCCGCACGCGGATTGGGTCGAGCCATTGCCATGACACTGGCCTCAGCCGGTGCCAAAGTGGCGTGCATCGACGTCAACGAAGAGACACTCGCCGAGACCGTGGCCGCCATCGAAACGGCCGGCGGAACCGCCTTGGCCGTCGCCTGCGATGTGACCGACAGCGAGCGCGTCAACGAAGCCGTCAAGCAGGTCGTCACCGAGTGGGGCGGACTGAACATCGTCGTCAACAATGCGGGCATCACACGCGACTCACTTATCCTGCGGATGAAAGACGACCAATGGGACTCGGTCATCAGCATCAACCTGCGGGGCACTTTCCTCTTCACTCGGGCCGCCATTCGGCCGATGATGAAGGGGAAATACGGACGAATCATCAACATCGCGAGCGTCTCGGGGCTGATGGGCAATCCGGCCCAGGCCAACTACTCGGCCTCGAAGGCGGGCGTCATCGGGCTGACACGAACCGTCGCCCGAGAGGTCGCCAAACGGGGCATCACCGTCAACGCCGTCGCCCCGGGGTTCATTGCCACCGACATGACGGCCAAGTTGGGCGACGAAATCCTTGAGGAGGTCAGCAAACAGATCCCGCTGGGACACCTGGGACAGCCGCAAGACATCGCCGATGCGGTCCTGTACTTGGCCAGCGAGGCCGCCGGGTTCATCACCGGACAGGTCCTAACCGTCGACGGAGGCCTGACCGGCTAGAGGGCCAACCATCAGTCTGTTCGAGGATAGAATTCGCAAGATAGGACAGAAAATATGCCTGGGAGATATGGACACGACTGGCAAAAGTCGTTATATCTTCCGGGGACCAACGAGTTTGGGATCGACTGAAGGGGCCAAACCCCCTCATGCGGTAGTACACTAGCAAGCAAGAGTGGGGAACGCATGGGCCGTTCTCCCTTAGGAAAACGTGGTTATATTAGGAGGACCTCCACAGTGGCCTCAGTTGAAGAACGAGTCATTGATATTGTCGCCGAGCAACTTGGTGTTGGCAAAGATCAGATCACCCGCGACACGTCGTTCGTGAACGACCTGGGAGCCGACTCACTCGATACGGTCGAGTTGGTCATGGAACTCGAAGAAGAGTTCGATATCAACATCCCGGACGAGGCGGCTGAGAAGATTCAGACCGTGGGACAGGCGATCGAGCATATCGAGCAGTCGGTCGAGAACAGCGAAACCTCCTCTTCCTAACCGGTTTTCATGAAACGACGAGTTGTCGTAACAGGGATCGGCGCAGTCACCTCGCTCGGTTGCAAGGTGGACCGGTTGTGGACGCGCATCTGCAACGGCGAGAGCGGTATCGGTCCCCTGCAGCGAATTGACTACTCCGGCTATCGGGTTCGTTTCGGCGGAGAGATCTCCGACTGGTCGACCGACGGCTACCTTGCGCCGAAGGATGCCAAGAAGCTCGATCTGTTCGCACAGTTCGCGCTGGTCAGTGCGATCGACGCCGTGAAGGACTCGGGAATCGATTTCTCCGCGGAAGACACCTTTCGGTGCGGCGCACTGCTGGGAGTCGGAATCGGTGGACTTCGCGAGTTGGAGATTCAGCACGGACGGATCCTTAGCAAGGGACCCGACAAGGTCTCGCCGTTTACGATTCCCAAACTGATCGCCAACGCGGCTTGCGGGCACATTTCGATCCAGTTCGGATTGCACGGCCCCAACGGGACGATCGTTACGGCCTGTGCCAGCGCGACCAACGCGATCGGCGAATCCTTCAAAGCGATCCAGTACGGTGACGCCGACATCATCATCAGCGGCGGCGCCGAGGCTGCCGTCACGCCGTTGGGTGTCGCCGGATTCGCGGCCATGCGTGCCCTGTCGACTCGTAACGACGATCCAACCCGGGCCAGCCGGCCGTTCGATGCCGATCGAGACGGCTTTGTGCTCAGCGAAGGGGCCGGGATCCTGGTTCTCGAAGAACTGGAACACGCCAAGGCCCGCGGCGCGAAAATCCATGCCGAAGTACTCGGCTATGGCGCCAGTGCCGACGCCGGCCATATCACCCAGCCCGACGAAAACGGCACCGGGGCCGCCTATGCGATGGGAATGGCCCTGAACAACGCAGGCCTGAATCCGTCGGACATCGGCTATATCAACGCCCACGGAACCAGCACACCGCTGGGCGACGCGGCCGAGACCAAGGCCGTCAAGAAAGTCTTCGGCGAACATGCCTATTCGGTCAGCGTCTCGAGCACCAAGAGCCAACTGGGGCACCTGCTCGGTGCCAGCGGCGGCGTGGAACTGATCCTCAGCATGCTCGCCATGCGCGACGGTGTCATTCCGCCGACGATCAACCTCGACACGCCCGACCCGGCCTGCGATCTCGACTACACGCCGAACCAGGCACGCGAGCGGAAGTTCACCAAGGCCATGTCGAACAGCTTCGGTTTCGGCGGCCACAACGGCTCGCTCGTCGTGGGGCTCTACGAGGGTAACTAAGGCAGGACACAGAAGCCGCCGCCCCATTTGTTCCGACATTTCCCCCCAATTGCCCCACATCGGCATTGTCCCAGTCGCGGCATCTCTTTATACTCCGGCCCGGTTTTTCTGGTTCATTGCGCCCGATCGTGCAGATCTCGGGCGGATTTCGGCAAGGAGGCTGGAGCATGTCGGCAAGACGCTCTCTGATCGTGGCAGCGTTCGTGTTAGGGATGACCGTTCAGGGTCCGATCTCACGATCGGGCGCCGAGACGCCCACCAAACCCGTCTGGCATCCGGCCGGCCGCAGTGCGATGGCCGACTCCGGCGGCAGTGCGATGGCCGACTCCGGCGGCAGTGCGATGGCCGACTCCGGCGGCACTGCCATCAGCCGCACCGCTGCGACTTCCCTCGAACCGGTCCCCGCCGAGCAATCGCCCCCCAGTCGACCGACTACGCCGGTTGTCGGCAGTAGCGAGCCGCTGCCCAGCGACGGCACCCTGCCCAACGGCCATGGCCAAATCTGGCGAGAATACGACATCAGCCCCTACACGCTCAACGTCACATCGACGAAGCGGCCCGAACAGGCCGTGATCGACTGGATCCTGCAGGAGACCGGCTACGAAGCGTGGCACGGCGAGCCGTTGGGCGTGCTTAGCGCAAGCCCACGCACTTTGCGCGTGTATCACACGCCCGAGATTCAGGCCGTCGTCGCCGATCTGGTCGACCGATTCGTCAGCAGCGAAGCGGAAAGCACCGCGTTCAGTCTCCGCGTCGCGACCGTCGAGCATCCCAACTGGCGGGCAAAGGCCCAACGAATGCTCCGTCCCGTCTCGGTCCAGACGCCCGGCGCCTCGGCCTGGTTGCTGGCCAAGGAAGATGCGGCCATGCTGCTGTCCGACCTGGGCCGTCGGAGCGATTTCCGCCAGCACAGTTCGCCCTACATGATGGTCAACAACGGACAGTCGACCGTCGTTTCGTCGACCCGCGAGAGAGACTACATCCGCGACCTGCTCCCACAACCCAACGCCTGGCCCAGCTTCCAAGCCGAGATGGGCCAAATCGACGAGGGATTCACGCTCGAGTTCGGCCCGCTGCTATCGGCCGATCGACGCATGATCGATGCGGTGATCAAGTGCGACATCGACCAGGTCGAAAAGATGGTGCCCGTGGTGATCGAAGTCCCGACGGCCGTCGCGCCGCGGCAGCGGACCAACATCGAAGTGCCCCAGATCACCCATTTCCGTTTCCACGAACGGTTCCGCTGGCCGACCGATCAGGTCCTGCTGATCGACATGGGCATGGTAGCGATGCCGGTCCCGATCGACTCGAAGCCTTGGATCCCCGGCCTACCGATGGGCGCCGCCCCCACGCGAGCCGACCTGCTCGTCTTCGTCGAAGCCAAAGGCCGATCCGACACCCCCGCCGGCCTGCCAATGACCGCCCGACACAGCGCAACAAGCTACCGCGCACGCTAGACTGGCCGCGTGCCAACGGCGTCCCGTCAGTGCCCGTCGATCGGAGCTTGCACACATCATCACCGATCGACCTTGGCCGGCGCCCTCCCCTTCTGCGACTCCGCCTCTCTGCCCACGATTCCTATCGCCGGTCGAACTTGATAGAATTGGGTATCAAGACACTGCAGGAAAAGGACATTCGAGCGATGACCGGCGAGTCAGGCCCCTCAAAACCGTCTGCGATAAGCTTTCGCCCCACCCGAGGGCAGCGGATTCTTCAACAGCCGCTTCACGCCGGCATCCTGAAAATCTGCCCCTCGTGCAATTATTGGTTCGCGCTGGTGCATCAACGTCGCGAGCCGCACGAGATTGTCGGGGCAGTCGATCATTATCGCTGCAAGATATGCGACCACGAAGTCGACTACGCACGCTCGAATCCGCCGGGAACCGTATAGACGCCAGTTGGGCGGCACCACTGGGGCCCCGGGGATAGGGGGCCGTGGGAAAGGGGGGGACTGGCTCCGCGCCCGAACCAACCTCAAACCGACCGAGCCCTTCCGCTGCTCGGTGCCTGTCCCCCTTTTCCACGTGACTATTGTCGACGGAGCCAGTCCCTATTCTCGGGCTCCCGTGTGATCGCTTGAAGACTTCGCAGATCTCCCGGCGGCACTACTAGGCGCAGCCAGTGCCACGTGTTATAATTGCTATTAACCTACCCATCGTGTCGACTACCAACGCCGTCGCAACACGGCGGGCGCGAGGGAGTTTTGTGAGAAGAGGCTCCCACCTGTAGGCACACAAGAGTTGACGGAACAGATGCCTGGCGGCCATCGCGGTGGCGATGCTCGCCTCCCACCCCCTACGAGAACGCTCCCGTCCTGGGACGTCTACGACCATGCTGCGCAATGTGTTGATCCCGGCCTTCTTGGCCGTGGTGGTAGCGTTGCTTGTCACTCGGCTCGTTTTGCGAGCCAGAGGCGGTGAGCTGGTCCACCCACGCCCAATGAGCGAACGACCGGTGAGCTCGTCCCCGGTCGCCCCGACGACCCACCAGGCCAACACGACGGAGATTCCTGCCGTCCACTTGCCCGGCGAGTTCGAACCCCAAGAGGCCATCGTGTTGGCGGCCGGCCGGTTGGCCGAGTCCTGGCCGAACATGCTGGCCGACATGGTCGCGGCCATCGACGAGAAAGTCACCGTGCTGGGTTTCGTCAACGGTGCCGAGCAACGAGCCCGGGTTCGCGACGTGCTCCTCTCCGGCGGCGTCTCACCCGACCGGATTCGTCTGGCCGAAGCGCCGCTGCAGAGCCGGTGGATGCGCGACTACGGGCCGATCGTGGTCCACCTTGCCGACGACACGCCCGCGGTGATCGACGCGATTTTCGTCCATACCGTTGCCCAACGCTTCGAGGACGATTTTTCGGGCCTCTTCGCGTCGCAACTCGGCCTGCCGGTCAGCAAGGCCCATCTCGTCTTCGAAGGAGGGAACCTGCTGAGCAACGGCCGGGGGATCTGCCTGACGACATGGAGGGCCCTGCTGCACAACCAGACGAAGTTCGGCTGCGACCACGATTACGAAGCGCCCGAAATCCACAACATTTTCACCGCCGCGTTCGGCAGCACGCAGACGGCCTTCCTGGAGCCCTTGCATGGTAATCGTTCCGGGCATGTGGACATGTTCGCCGTGTTCACGTCGGCCGATACCGTGGTTGTAGGCAGCTATAATCCGGCCCTGGATCCGGTCAATGCGGCCGTACTGGATCGCAATGCTCGAACATTGGCCTGCCTGAAGACCGAGCAAGGGCCGCTGCACGTCGTGCGGATTCCCATGCCGCCGAATGATGACGGCATCTTCCGGACCTATACGAACGTGCTCTTTGCCAACAATACGTTGCTCGTGCCGATCTATCCCGGACTGGATCCGGAGGGTGAACAGCAGGCCATGGCCACCTATCGAAGGTTGCTGCCCGGGCGCAAAGTCGTCGGGATCGACGTCACCGAGGCGATCGCCTACGGCGGAGGGCTGCACTGCGTGACAAGCAACATCCCGGCTTCTAAAGCAAAGCCCCTCAGTCGTCCGACCTCTAACTTGCATCTGCTGTCACTGCACCCGTAGGACGCCGCCAGGTCATCAACAATCACCTCTTGCGCGAGGCGTCGCGCGGGTGGCATCGGTGGTTTTGCGGAAGTGACTTTGTCATCTCTTCGATCGGTTCGCAAAATCGTCGGTAACGCGCAGCAACTGGAGGATGGCCTTACGCTTCGCCCGATGGTACACTATCTGGCTGAAGAGATATCGACTCTACGATCGCCGTGGGGGTCAACTCTTGACACTTGACCGTGACCGCGGCCTCGCGAAACAGGTATCAAATGTCAAGAGTTGCCCCCCGGCTGCCCCAAAAAACATCGCGGGCAGGGTGCGTTCCGCAATAGGTTGCTGCAGTGCTACGCAGGGCGATGCTTGGTGACGGGGTGGTGAAGTGACAGCAGTCCTGGAGGCTGCTCACATCGACCCATAACGTGGCGAGAGTAATAATCATCCTGGCAATGACCTACCCTTCGAGCTGACATCCACACGTTGTTTGACATGAACCTACGTGGGATCGTGCCCAATGATTTACGCATCGAATTGCACGCAGACATTGCAGAGAAGTACGGAAAGCTGGTGCAGACAACTCTCGGTTGCAGTAAGAACCGACGTCCACTTGAGCCGGCACCGAAGCGGCGTTATCGGGAATTCGAGAAACAGAAACAGTATCCAGCCGACTCGGTCAGGCACGCCGGTGCCCTGGCGAACCCAAAGGAACCGTGAGGGCTGGCGGCCTATACCCTTCGAGCCGATTTCGCAGAATACACATCATCAACAAGACGCAACATGGGAGAATGGGCATGAGAAACTTGACGCTCGGGCTGCTCGTCGGACTATCGATCTGTTCCGTCGCCATGGGGGCGGACAAGGGCCGGACTTATCGCTGCATCACCTGGGAAAACTTCAAGGCGTCTGGGCCGGAGCTTACACAGATCGGCTGGATCGCCACGCGGCACGCAAAGGAAATCGAGTCGTCGGATTGGTCCATCGGCTGCGAGACGCTCGACCGCGACCAGGCCAAATTCAGCGTCTACAAGGACTACGTCGGTGAGTTGGGAGCCAAGCACGCGAGGCTGCAAAGCGGCTGGGCCAAATGCGAGAAGCAGAAGGGCGTCTACGATTTCGCGTGGCTCGACGAGTGTGTCTATGGATTGAACGAACAGCGCGTCAAGCCTTGGATGTGCCTGTGTTACGGCAACCCGATCTACAAGTCGACCGTCCAATTGGGCTCGACGCTGGCGCCGATCGTGCAGTCGGAAGAGGCGATGGCCGCATGGCTGAAGTATGTCGAGGCGACCGTCGCCCGATACAAGGATGTTGTCAGTGAGTGGGAGATCTGGAACGAACCGTTCGGCCAAGGCAAGGACTATGCAACGATGGTGCTGGCCACCGCGGAACTGATCAAGAGGATTCAGCCGGAAGCCGTTATCCTCGTTACCGCGATCCACGCTGCGGACCGCGCCGTCGTGCTCGAGATGCTCAAAACCGCGAACAAGCTGGATCTGGTCGACTCCTGGGCCTACCACCCGTACACGCAGAACCCCGACACGACGTATGCGTCGGTCGAGAAGATGAAAGAGCAACTGGCAGCGTACAGCCCGAAATACGAACTGTACCAGGGCGAGGTCGGGTGCCCGTCGATTCTGGAATGGACGCATGCCTTGGCGTTCTATCCGTGGACCGAGTACAGCCAGGCGAAATGGAATCTGCGCCGCATGGCGGGCGACCGGGTCCGCAGCATCCCATCGAGCATCTTCACCATCATCGATCTGAAATACCCCAATATGCTGCAATCGTTCGGCCTGATCCGATCGAACCTGTTGCACGAGTTCATCTACAAGCGTCCTACCTACTATGCCGTGCAGCACATGATGAACTTCTTCGACGATGCGGTGAGCCCTGTCGGCATCCTTCAGTACGAGTCGGATTCACCGCGGAAGATCACGGTTGCGGGCTTTAATAAGGCGGGAACGTCGGTCGCGCTGCTGTGGTA
>Ga0102962_1001131_pt1 | contig 10988 bp, 6 predicted proteins | sample SalPonF2_C_D2_MG_FD_84519 | JGI IMG/M metagenome (GOLD analysis project Ga0102962, IMG submission 84519) | Salt pond soil microbial communities from South San Francisco under conditions of wetland restoration - Salt Pond MetaG SF2_C_D2_MG ...
CCAATATCTGAATCATAAGCTATGGCAGGAACGGCCCCAAATGTCCAGCCTTGTTTTACTTTCTGGGCCTTTTTTTCTTTCTCCTGAGCATGAAGGAAAGAGATATTGAAAAAGATCAGGATGACGAGTGTGGAAAAAACACGGTTCATACGTTGTAGTTTTAGCTGTTTGGTTGAGAAAACAGAAATGCCATTATCACAGAAAAGCAACCATGCTGACTTGCCTGGCTGCCGTTACCGATAAGATTATTCCCTAAACATGCTTTTCTGAGGCAAGATAAGAATATTTTTCAGATCTTGTATTTTCTTTATATTTTGTATATCAGTTGAAAAAAGTGTTAATTTTAGACACCCGGCCGGGCGTATTTTGACCGGGTCATGTAACCAACATATTTGCCTGGAAATATCCTCAGCCCTTATGATGGTTGAAGAAACTGCTAATGCAGCAAGGTCCTAAACGCTATTGGAATGAAACAATCCACCTTCTCTCTCTACTACTTTTCTATAGGTATCCTATTTATCGTCCTTGAACATCTTCATTCTTTTTTGCCGGCCCTCATTGTGAAGGCATTAATTATCCCGGCATTGATGTTATATTTTTATTCCCGGGCCAAAACGTCCCTGACAACTTTTCACAGGCTTATTTTACTTGGGCTGTTTTTTTCCTGGCTGGGAGATATCCTGTTGCAGTTTTCAAATGCAGGATTCGAACTCTGCCTCGATGTCCAGGCCTGGTTTATGCTTGGACTGGCCGCCTATTTTATTACCCAGGTAACTTTTTCGGTCGCGTTTTCTTTGCAAAAAGGACGTAATACGATAATTGGCCGCCGGATATACCAGGTTTTTATTGTGGCCGGCTATGGTTTTCTTCTTCTTTGGTTCTTGTATAATCACCTGGGCGATATGAAGATACCGGTGATTGTTTATGCTGCTGCTATACTTACAATGCTGACTACGGCACTCAACAGGTATGGCAAGGTTAACGGCGTGAGTTATATGCTTGTAACAATTGGTGCGCTCTTATTTGTTTTCTCCGATTCCATGATTGCCGTTAACCGCTTTTATGAAAAAATAGATTTTGCCCGTATCTTTATCATGGCAACTTATGTCACTGCCCAATATCTTATCGCTATCGGTTGCTTGCGACAGGATTTTGACAGTGATACAACCTGATTCCCTGAAAAACAGTCGCATGATACCTGCCTGAGAATATGCGGCTTATCATTGCGGCACAACTAATTCTACGTACATGAAAAAAGTCCTGAAAATTGTTCTGATTATTGTCCTGGCTGTAGTGCTTGTCTTTGCGGGCCTAATCATTACTGCCACACTAAGTAACTATTCCCCCGAACCGGAGTCGGTGGTTTATACGTCCGATGATCCCGACACTGTTCCGCAATGGGCCGAAACAGATTTTCTGACCTGGAATATCGGATATTGCGGGCTTGATTCCTCCATGGACTTTTTCTACGATGGTGGCAAACAGGTCAGACCCCCCGAAAATCATGTCCGCAAGAGCCTGGAAGATGTGATCTCATTTTTGACGAAAAATGATACCATTGAATATTTCCTTTTGCAGGAGGTGGACCAAAGATCCAAACGCAGTTACCATATTAATGAGTACGACAGCATAAAAAATGCGTTCCCGCGATACTGGTCTTTTTTTGGTAAGAATTACGATGTTTTTTATGTACCACTACCCTTTGACGATCCAATGGGGCCTGTGCGTTCCGGCATTCAGATCTTAAGTAAATATAGTCCTGAATCATCGGTGCGGTACAGTTTTCCGGGCAATTATGCCTGGCCTAAAAGTCTGTTTATGTTAGACAGATGTTTCCTTGTCAACCGGTATAAACTGAATGATGAGAGGCAACTACTGGTCATTGATACTCACAATTCCGCTTATGACGACGGCTCGCTCAGGAGAATGCAGATGACGTACCTGAAGAAATTTTTGATGGAGGAATATAAAAAAGGGAATTATGTCATTGTAGGTGGTGACTGGAACCAATCGCCTCCCGGCTTTTCGCCCGGGTATGAAAAGGATGTTTTTGATGATAAGAATTTCTCCGTTATTCCTTCAGACTACCTTCCTGGCGGATGGACCTGGGCTTACGACAATTCCATGCCTACAAACCGTCGCGTGAACATCCCGTATAAAAGGGGCATTACACCTACCACGGTTATTGATTTTTATCTCCTGTCACCAAATATAAGGCTGAAATCGGTCGAAACGATTGACCTCGGTTTTGCCAGTTCCGATCATCAGCCGGTGAGAATGAAAGTATTGTTATCAAAATAAATCCACATCTATGAAAGTACTAAAAATTAGTCTGATCAGTCTCGCAGTTCTGGTTGTCGCTGCATTGATTATTGGCGCTATAATGGTTAAAAGGATATCATCCCGAGCCCTACCCGATTATAACCAGGATGTTCTGCTTACAAGTCTGACCCATGATGTGAATGTTTACCGCGACAGCACGGCAATGCCTCATGTATACGCCGATAATGAAGCTGACCTTTACCGGTCGGTCGGCTACCTAATGGCCGAAGACCGTTTATGGCAGATGGACCTGCTCAGGCGGCTTACTCAGGGCAGGCTGTCCGAATTGTTCGGAAAAGACTTTGTGAAAATCGATCAGCAATTCCGTGCCCTTCATTTTAGCCAGAAATCACAAATGGTCCTCGACAGTTGCAATGAAAATATTACCAACAGTCTGAATGCATTTTCCGATGGGGTCAACCAATATATGAAAGACCATGCCGACAGGCTGCCACCGGAATTCTCAATCCTGGGTTATAAGCCCGACAAATGGGAACCCCTGCATTCTGCAAACCTGATAGGCTACATGGCCTGGGGATTAACCATGGCATGGAGCATGGAAATTAACCTTTACAAGATCGAACAGGCTGTGGACAGTACTCATTTTGCTGAACTGATCCCCGACATGTCTATGCAGCAGTCGGTGATCTTTCCCGATTTTATGAAGAAACACGATCTGTCTTTTGTTGCTACGCTCGACCTTGTTGACCAGGCTATACAGGACCTGGGGCTGCAGGTTTTCCTGGGTTCGAACAACTGGGCCGTATCTGCCTCCCGCAGTGTTAGCGGCCACGCCCTTATGGCCAATGACATGCACCTGGATCTGAATGCTCCTGGCATCTGGTACCAGATGCAACAGACCATACCCGGCCAGCTTGATGTTACAGGTGTCGTTTTGCCGGGACAGCCTTTTGTGATCTGCGGACATAATGACGATGTGGCCTGGGGGATGACCAACGTGATGCTTGATGACATGGATTTCTACCTGGAGACGATAAACCCGGACGATTCTTCACAATACCTCTTTAACGGAAGCTGGAAAAATATGCAGTATGAAAAAGAGGTCATCCATATCAAAGGCGGCGACTCAGTGGTCGTCTTCAACCGCTTTACCCACCGCGGTCCGGTTATCTCAACCTTCAAGGGTATCAGTAATAAGGTGATATCCATGCGGTGGATTGGCAATGAATACAGTAATGAACTCGAATCGGTATACGGTTTTAACCGTATGAAGAACTGGCAGGATTTTCGCAATGCGGCAAGTACGTTTATTGCCATCAGCCAGAATATCGTGTATGCCGATAAAGAGGGTAACATCGGTCTTCAAACTGCCGCTGGTGTTCCACTAAGGGCCGGAAAAGGCATCTTTGTCGTTCCCGGTGACACGTCCGAATATGACTGGACCGGCCTGGTGCCTTTCGACGAACTTCCTTACAGTTACAACCCGGAGTCGGGGTACGTGGCTTCAGCCAACAACCGCACTGTGGGCGATGATTATCCTTATTATATCAGCCGTTGGTTTGACCTGCCCAACAGGTTTGAGCGGATCGTGGAAGGGCTGACTGCTAAAGAGAAGCTGACGGTGGAAGATTTCAAACGAATCCAATCCAACCAAAACTCAATGTGGGCGCAGAAGCTTGTCCCGTTTTTCACCTCTGTAATGGCCGATAAGATCAGGAATGAACCCGGACAGGCTCAAAAAGCCTACCAGCTGTTGCAGGAGTGGGACTATGAAATGGGCACGGGCAGTGTGCCATCAACCATATTTGAGCAGTTCTATGTCGAGTTCCTGTATGCCATGTTCCACGACGAGCTTGGAGATGAACTCTACAACAGGCTGATATCCCAGGACCTCCTGGCGGCATACCTGATTGACAAAGTGAGACGTACAGGCAAGTCAGTGTGGTTCGACAATGTGAATACCCCTGAAAAAGTTGAAACGGCCGGCGATATCGCTATTACTGCCATTGACAGCACGGTTGCCAAACTACAGGCAAGGTTGGGCAACGATATGTCCCAATGGGAATGGGGTAAGGTACACACCCTTACGCTCAAACATCCCCTTGGATCGGTAAAAATCCTCGACCGGATATTCAGCCTTAACCGTGGACCATATTCCGTTGGAGGGAGTTACCATACGGTAAGCCCATACTCGTATCCGCTCAACGACCTGTTTCATGCCAATCATGGATCATCACACCGGCATATCTACGTCGCAGGCGACTGGGACCGTTCGCAGGTTATTATTCCAACCGGTATCTCGGGAATACCTGCCAGTCCCTATTATTGCAGTCAGACAGAAAGTTATCTCAACTATATCTATAAAACAGATTATTTTTCAGAAGAAGGCGTAAATAACCATAAATCATATACAATGAAATTTATAGCCCGGTAGGGGAGACCCTACGTGCCATGGTTAATAACGTCAGCAATCTTGTCGAGCAATAAGGTCGTTTCGATAGGTTTGGTAATGTAATCGATACATCCGGCTTCGAAACACTTTTCCTTATCCGATTGAAAGGCATAGGCTGTTTGTGCAATGACGGGAAGTTCGGGATAAATTTTCTTAATCTCCCTGGTAGTCTCATAACCATTCAGTAAGGGTAACTGAATATCCATCAGGACGACATCAATCTCCGGATGTTCCCTGGACACCTCAATAGCTTCCCGTCCGTCAGCTGCAAAAAGCAGGTTGGCTTCGGTTTCTAGAAGTATCTCCTTCAGAAAAAACGAACTGGAAAGATCGTCTTCAACGATAAGTATCGTTTTGTTCTGCCATTCGTACTTTCCAAAATAATCTTCGTTCATCAGGGTGTTTTTCGTGTGAAAAAATTCTATCTAACAAGTAGTCAGATGTCTAAAATTAATTATTTTTTATGTTTTATTGTCATCGAAGGCGCAAATATAGAACAATAAAAGTGAAAATGAAGCCGGCTACCCGCCCTCGCCAATACGCAATAAGTATGACTGAATAAAAAACATTAAAGTTGCCTGTCTGTTTATTAAAAATGATGCTCTGCATCGACAGTATTGTGAGAGTGCTGCATGCCGGGGCTTTATAAGACCGTCGATCCGGGATGGGAAGATTCCGTAATTCTGAATTAATCCCGTAATTCAATTCGAATATAAAATTATTTGAATATTTTTAACCATTCTTTTGTACAAATAAACAGACGGAACGATGAAATACAAGAAGATCCTGGGTATTGATATTGGAGGTTCTGGCATTAAAGGTGCTATAGTAAACACGAAAAAGGGTACGCTCAAAAGCAAGCGATATCGCATTGTTACACCTGTTCCTGCTACACCGGAATCAGTTGGTAAGGTTATTAAGAAGATTGTTAAACATTTTGACTGGAAAGGGCCAATTGGGGTTGGATACCCCGGAGTTGTTCAGAATGGAGTTGCCAGGACGGCTGCCAATGTTGATCCCTCGTGGATTGATACCGATATTAACGGTTTATTTTCTGAGTTAACCGGTTGCCCGGTACAGGTTGTAAACGATGCCGATTCGGCTGGATATGCGGAAATGAAATTTGGTGCCGGGGCCGGCTTTAAAGGTGTGGCAGCCTTAATAACCGTAGGTACCGGTCTTGGAACGGTTATGTTCACGGGAGGCAAGCTAATGCCTAACCTTGAATTGGGACATATCATACTTCATGGCGATGACGCGGAGAAGTATGCTTCCGACGCTGCCCGCAAGAATGACGATCTGAGCTGGGAGGATTGGGGCAGGCGTTTCAGTGAATATCTGGGCAGGCTTGAAGATCTTACCTGGCCGGACCTGATCATTATCGGCGGTGGTGCCAGTAAAAAAGACGATCGTTTTTTCAGTTATCTTAAAACCCGGGCAAAGGTTGTTCCCGCCGAATTGCTCAATGAAGCCGGCATCATTGGTGCAGCCATAGCTGCCAAAGCCTATCATAAAGCCCAACAATCGGCCGAAAAAAAGAAGAAATAACAATACGGATGTACACCCGTTCTTTTCCTCCGGCGTATACCCCTGTAATATGAAATATTCACGGTCGTCCCGGCCACATCCGTCACACGGCTATTCCTTCTATGAGTCTTAGGCCAAACCCTGCGATGCAAGACCCGTAACGGGGTTAATTCCTCTTGTTGATCAGGATAAGTGATACCGCAGGGATTATTCACCCTCTTCCTCATCACCACTACCCGAAAGGTCAGAAGGATAAGGTTCATGACTTTTGGACGAAAACCATAAAATTCTGTTCAACAAGTCATCTTCACCGGAATCAATGTGGTCAAAGACTGGATTGAGACTCTGTTTTGCATAATGAAGTGACTTTCCCTTCAGTGCTGATAAGGGTGGATTCAGCTCATCGAGAGGCAGGTGGCTGGGAATGTGGTCATAGAAAACTTCCACCTTTTCTTCCCCAAAGCAGTCGTACATGGGTGCAGCTATTGCATCTTCAATATTCATAGGTGGCAGGCCCAGGATCAGTTCGATGGTACGCACCATGCCTTGCTGGTTGTATGGTGTATGGACCGTTTTTTCGAGCACGGAATACGGACTGATTACCAGGCCTACGGTACGGTAAGGTGAGACATGGTCCCAACCGGCTTGTGAATCATCCTCGGTGACGAATATCACCGTTTCTTTCCAAAAACGGCTTTTTGTTATGGCCTCTATGATGCGACCAAGGGCCAGGTCATTATCGGCGATAGCCGCCCTGGGCGTCGGCAACCCTGGCCTGGTGCCGGCCGTATGGTCATTGGGTAATGCCATGATCATGAGCTCAGGCAGATGATCGCCTTCCATGGTCTCATACGTGTGCAGATCTTTTATGAACGCATCAGCCCTTAACTGGTCAGGTATCTTATGACTGTCGTACGCGGGGAATGTTGAACTGAGCAATGGTCTGACCGGTGCTATGGTTGTTTTATTGCTGAAAGTGAACGGAATACCCTTTTTGTAATTAGTGTAAATATCACTCCAGCTAAGTGTATGATCAAATTCAGGAATCGCTGCTTCACCATATATTTTTACGCTTTTGCCGTTACGGACAGCATTATCCCACAAAAATCCGGTTGGGGCATATACCAGTGCGTCAGTCTGCACGTGAGGGTAACTCCTGAACCAGGCCCGCATATTCTTTTCAATATAATCGGTTACGATAGATGCATCGGTCCATTGATGACCTTCGGCAGAACACTTGCCGGCGACGGAAAAATTGTCGAGCAGCAGGAACCGATCTGCCAGCTTATGGGTGTTAGGGGTTACCGTATCACCATATATACATAAGGCCGGGTCGCCGTCTCCTGCCAGCATATCTCCCAATACCTGGTCGTAGGTCCGGTTTTCCTTTATGATATAAAGCACATGCTTAAACACCGATGGTTCACCTGTTCGCTCCGGAACAGGTGCAGGGAGGATAGAGCTCCGGGCCGGCAAACCGGTCATTACCAGTCTCGACAACTGGTTCATGGCAATCACGGTATTGGTATAGCGTTTTAACTTCCTTCGACCGGGTTTGTCAATTATTGAAATCGAAGTGAGCTTATGGTGGCTGTTGTAGGCGAAACCGCTGTTCGATTTGGAAGGGATAGGAAGCTTCCTGCTGTCGCCTTCAAGGTTAGTGACGTATAGGGTGTTTTCTTTCGATACGACAACCGATGAAGGGTACGTTCCGGTCGGGATAAATCCGGAAATCGTACTGGATTTTCCTTTTCCCCGCGAGGATACTGATTTTCCCAGTCTGATAACCACCAGGGCATTATCCATCCCGTTGGCAACATATAACAATCGTCCGTCGGGTGAGAGACCTAAACCATTGGGCGAATCGCCGAAATAGGGATTGATTTCGGGCTGAAGCCTTACGGGTATCACCTCTGCAATGGTGTCGGCACTTGTGTTTATGACTGTTACGGCATCGCTGTTGGAGGTGGTCAGATAAACAAACCTGCCATCGGGCGAAGCCGTAATTTCATTCGGATGCAGGCCGGTAACAATTGTGGCGGTGCATTTACCCGTCGCCGGATCGAAGACCGACACACTCCCTTCGCGTGTGGCACCTGTTTCCTTATCTACCCGTGCCAGTCCCCATGGAACACCTGCTACATCCGGATCGCCCGGATCGGGCAACCTTCCGCCCCAATTGGTGACATATAGTTTTCCCGCAGCCTGCACAAGGCCATAAGGTGCCACGCCAGTCTGACCTGTCCATAAGGTATCACCATTTTCGGCGTCCTGCTTTATCAGCTGGTTATTACCGTTCAATACTACATAAAGAAGGATTTTTCCCGATTCCTGCCTTATGAGCAGTTCATTGGGCAGCGCCAGACCTGCAGGCGGTACTGACCTGTATTTGAAATAGCGCTGGAATGTGCATGCTTTACCATCCCACTTAGCTTCAATCACAAATGACCGGTCGTTGTTCCCCGCGGCACTCCACCATATTGATTGTTCTTTATTGCGGCCATCCCACGTAATACCGGAATAGGTGTTCATAACCCTGTCGAAGCCGGCAATGTCGCTTAGTGGAAAACGAAAAGCGATTTCCCCTGTGGCAGTATTAAGGAATACAATACTGTAACGTTCTTCAACAGCCAGCCATTTTCCATCCCCCGAGAGCGCACAATCCATGGCATGGTTTTCAAGGGAAGGCTCGCCGAAAACGACTTGTTGCCCCGCCGGATTGATATATCGTCCGTATGATGTGCTGGTAATTCTTCCGGCGTCATTTTCATTTTCCCGGCCATGCTGGGCTGTGACGGCAACAGCCGTGCCCAACAGAAACACTGCGATGAGAAACCCTTTTTGTATCATGAAGACGCTATTTTCTGGTATGTATTATGAAAAGGTTCATGTCAATCGTCATCCACATCGTTGCCGACTTTTACAAATGCGGCATGCACGGCCGGGGGACATGGTGAATCGATGCCCTTTATTGCTTTCCATATCACCTCGTTGAAAGCCGCATCATTTATGCGGTCTTCTTTTGAAAAATCAAACATTTCGCTCAACTCCTGCCACTCGTTGCGGTCTTTGTTGATGGCATTAAGGTCAATCCTGGCCGGCCTGGCTTCAAACGGCGGGTGAGTGGCTTCCTTGTTGAAACATCGCCACAGAGGGGTGGCCGAGGCATCATACTGGCTCATGGGAGGCAGCCCCAGTATAAGCTCGATGGTACGTAACAGCGACGAGGTTGAATACATTGTATGGTCTACAAAACCCTGTTTGACAAAGCCCCCGGCGAGATAAGCCGTGGAACGGTGTGCATCTACATGGTCCGGACCGTTTTGTGCATCGTCTTCAACAATAATCACCAGGCTCTCATTCCATACAGGACTATGACTGAGGTAGTCGACAAACAACCCTACGGCAAGGTCATTGTCAGCGACCTGGGCAAAAGGTGTTGGCTTGCCCAGTTTTAAACCCAGGGTATGGTCGTTTATGAACCTGAGTGTATTCAGCCTGGGAAGGTTTCCCGTAGCCAGCAATGAATCAAAATCACGTCGCCATTGGTAAAACCTGGTCGTGTCGCGGACCATCTGGTCCCAGCTTGTGAAATAGGGACAGTAGTGGTTTTCAAGAACCGGGATGTTAGGCTTGTAATGGTCGGCAAATTCACCATAAGTACGGTAACTCACTCCGTAACGCCTGCAAAAGTTCCATATAAAACCTTCTTTGTTATTGGCAATAGCCCTGTTTCCCTCAGCATCGTAGGTGCCGCCCCGTTGACCATAACTGGTTGGCCAGGTTTTTTCCAGGTAATCGGTGGCATAAGCCCCCAGACTCCAGTTGTGACCGTCGGCACTTACCTCGGCATCGACATAAAAATTGTCGAGTAATACAAATTCACGTGCCAGAGCATGCTGGTTCGGTGTAATATCTTCGCCAAACAAGGTTAAGGTCGAATCTCCGTTACCTTCCGGCATGTCGCCCAAAACCTGGTCGTAAGTCCGGTTTTCCTTGATGATGTAAAATACATATTTAATCGGTGAGCCTTCCCCTACAACCATGGGTACCGGGTTATCTTCTGTTCCTTCAGAAATCATTTCCCTGTTTTTGTTATATGGGGTATTGTGATAAACCGCCTGCGAGAAGACCGCCATCTGTTCCTCTGCGGGCACCGGCAGTATGCTCATGCTTCCCGTAAACAAACCGGCAATATACTGGACCTGCATACTGATATTTTTTTCTCCCTTGTGAGTGGTTACTTTCTCCCCTTCATACATGGGATTAGGTCCGTAAGGATTCGCCATTGAGGATAACCCTTTGCCATTACTAACCAGGAGTTGATCGCCTGCTGTCCTCACACAGGTGGGATACCAGCCGGTGGGAATAAACCCTTCACTTTCAGACGATCCGGGTGAATTTACATCGAATACGGCCAGGCAATTATTGTCGGCATTCGCTACGAAAAGCAGCCTGTCGTTATCAGAAAGTGCAACACTGTTTGTGGTCGACCCGCTTGGTGAGCCTGGATAGAGAGATGCATTAAGGGTCTCGATAACTCTTTTTTGTTGTGTGTCGATAACGGATACCGAATTGTCGTTGGCATTGGCAACAAAAAGGTAACGGCCGCTTTTTGTCAGACACAGGTCGTTGGGATTATCCCCCACGGGAATCGAGCCGGTGATACTGTCAAGCCTGGTGTCATAGGTGATCACCTTGTCACACCCCCAGCATGAAATATAGA
>Ga0102962_1001133_pt1 | contig 10974 bp, 7 predicted proteins | sample SalPonF2_C_D2_MG_FD_84519 | JGI IMG/M metagenome (GOLD analysis project Ga0102962, IMG submission 84519) | Salt pond soil microbial communities from South San Francisco under conditions of wetland restoration - Salt Pond MetaG SF2_C_D2_MG ...
CTTTCCTTTAGAAAAGAATTTGTGGATTACTGCTTATTCCCGCTATGATAGATCGGAAGGAGCTATGCTTACACCAGGATCAATCCTTTTACCACCCGGATCATCTGTTACATTTAACACCTGGTTTGAAATAGTTACCGGTGATAACTGGCAGGCAGGATTGAAGCATATCTTCAGAGATCGTATGGTATATAGTGTCAGGCAGTTTGATAGTTCTTTATATGACCGTGAAGATCTTGCATGGATTAAAAGTTGTTATTTATCCACCTTGCAATTTGCCTGGGATCATTCATTTTATGATCTGCAAAAGGAAAAATATAATATTTATGACTTTCTTGAAAAGGGTAAGGATAATTTTGGAGGATACGATATCTATGATCTCTGGCCAACATGGCCCAGATTAGGGCTTGATAAGCGCAATCAATGGGAATTATATGCCGATTTACCCTGGGGACTGGATAAACTCAGGGAGCTTTCCAATTATGCCAGAAATAACGGGACGAGATTCTTTATTACTTATACCCCGTGGGACAATAAAACTGACCACAGTGATTCTGTCAGGGCAATGACGTCTATTGTAAAGGCAGTTGACGCTGACGGTGTATTGCTTGATAAAACTGTTGAAAACACTAAATGGTTGCAGAGAGTTTCTGATAGTGTGAAAAATGGAGTTGTAATTTATAATGCAGAAATGCCAACTCCTCCTGAAATGCAATATTCCCTTACCGGAAGAATAAGTGATTCAATATTTTTGCAGGCACCTTTAAATTTATATAAATTCATCCGGCCTGACCTGTCAATATTCCGTTCATGCGGGCTGTCACAGGGTTCACTCCACAGAGAAGTTGCCGTTTCACTCTTCAATGGTTATGGTATTGAAATAAGAACCTTTCAACCTGTGTTCCCTGCTTTTGACAAAAGAGAATACAGTTACCTGGGACAAACTCTAAGGATCCTGAGGGAAAATAATTCATGCTTTTCAAGTAGTGATTACATGCCTTTAGTTGAGACACAAGTAGACAGCATATGGGTAAATCAATGGAACAGTAACCAGAAAACTATTTATACAGTATTAAGTCTGAATCCGAAAGGATATTACGGTGACCTTTTTGAAATATACCGTCGAAAAGGATGGCATTTTGTTAATATATGGGACCATAATGAAATTTCTCCTGTAAAAAGGGGAAGTAAATCATTTGTAAGTGTTTCAATCCCGCCTTTCAGCCGAAAATGGCTGAATACAAGACAGGCCGGACAGGCGTCAGTTATTGCCTGTTTTCCTGAAATTATACAGCAGGCAATAAATGGTGATTCTCTTTTTATTAAGACCGGAAAAGGAGATAAATTACTTATTTGGAAGGGGCAACCTGATTATAAGGATACAGCGCTAATGCTGAAGGCCCAATCAGAGATTGCATTGTCTCTGTCGGAAAAGTTCCCCGCTTATCATGGCAAACTTGTTATTCAATTGATGAATAAAAATGAATTAATTGACGAGAGAATTGTTGATCTTAAAAATACCTGGCCCAGGTTGATTTCCAAACAGGAAATAACTGATCGTGTGAGTAAAACACCAGAAGATATGGAAAAAGTACCAGGAGGAGTCTTCATTTACTCGGCTGTTTCACCATCTTCCATTATTCCTTATCCTGAAATACCCCAGCCTGCGGTGCTTAAAATGTCAGGTTTTTTTATGGACAGGTATCCGGTTACCAATCAGCAATTCTATAAATTTCTTGAGGAGTCCGGATACAGACCCAAAAACAGCCAAAATTTCCTGAAAAACTGGGAAAATGGTACCTACCCGCGAGGACAGGGAAATTATCCCGTAATTTGGATTTCCATTGATGATGCCAGGGCCTATGCTCACTGGGCTGGTAAACGATTGCCAACTGAAGCGGAATGGCAGTATGCGGCCCAGGGCAATGATGGCCGAACCTGGCCCTGGGGGAATGAATTCCATGCTACAAAATGTAATAACGGATTCGGTCGACCTACACCAGTTGATGCTTTCCCTAAAGGAGCAAGTCCGTTTGGTATTGAAGACATGGTGGGAAATGTATGGCAACTTACCAATGATGTGTATGACGATGGTTCATATTACTTTTTGATGATCAGGGGTGGAAGTTTCTTTGAACCAGGTACCAGCAAGTGGTATCTGCCGGGGGGACCGCAACCTGTCAACAACCGGCAAATGTTGCTAAGGGTATCTCCCGGATTTGATCGCAGCGGAACTGTGGGATTTCGTTGTGTGAAAGATGCAAAATGATTAATAAGCAAATTCTTATCAGTGTTTCTCCTGGATAAAAAATGTTATTAATTTGCTTTCTGGTTACATTGGTGCCTGAAATTGCTTTGAAACTTTTTGCCTTAAGAAATGTTTGAAAAAAGTATACTTTAATCTTAACAAAATGGTTTTGAAAAAACTGCATTATTCATCATTCTTCCGGGCAGTATTTTTTTTTCTGGTTCTGGTGAGTGTTTCTAAACAAGAGTTATTTGCTGATAATTCAGGAATGATTTCTGCAAATAAAATCCAATCCTCAGTAAAACAAGATACTTCCGGTTATAATGTTACCTTTTATCATCTTAATATTAATTTAAATGATACCAGTACTGCTGTCAGGGGAAATACAATTATTCAGGCCTATTCAGTTAAAACTGCTTTGAAGAAGGTTGTTTTAGAACTGAGTGATTACATGAAGATTGATTCCGTTTTTTTCAACAACCATAAAACTACCTTTCTTCATCAGCGGGATTCAGTTTTCATATTCCTGCCTTCGCCTCCTCCGAAAGGGGATAAATTTAGTGTTAACGTGTTTTACGGGGGAATTCCGCCAGGTGGTGGTTTCTTTTCCGGAATTTCATCCCGAACCGATAACAAATGGGATATACCTGTTACATGGACACTTTCTGAACCATTTGGAGCTAAAGACTGGTTTCCATGTAAGGAAGATCTGAAAGATAAAGCAGATTCAGCTGATATTTTTATTACTGTGCCAAAGAGTTTGATGGCCGGCTCAAATGGAGTATTGTCTGCTGTGGATACCCTCTCAGACAGTTTGCATACCTATAAATGGAAGACGCGCTACCCCATCGCTTTTTACCTGATATCCGCTACTGTGTCAGATTTTCAGGATTATAGCTTCAAAGTTAAATTACCAGACGTTGAAGATTCATTACTGGTGCAAAATTTTATTTATAACAGGCCCGGCGCACTTGACGCAATGAAAGAAAATATTGACAATACAGGTAAGATGCTGGTTGCGTTTTCAAAACTGTATGGAATCTATCCATTTTACAAAGAAAAATATGGCCATTGTCTGGCCCCGATGGGTGGAGGAATGGAGCATCAGACCATGACTACTTTGGCTTCTTTTGATTTTGATCTGGTCTCACATGAATTATCGCATCAGTGGTTTGGCGATCTGGTTACCTGTGCCACCTGGCAGGATATATGGGTTAATGAAGGGTTTGCTTCATACAGTGAATATATTGCCCGGGAATTTATTAAATCAAAAAGCAGTGCTCAGCAGTGGCTGGTTCAGACTCACGGAGCAGCTAAAAGGGCAAAAGAAGGCAGTCTTTATGTTCCTGCAGACAACCTTACTGATTTCAGAATATTTGATTATACCCTAACCTATGAGAAAGGAGCGTCAGTGTTGCATATGTTGAGGTATATTATTGACAATGATCAGGAATTTTTCACAATTTACAGAAATTACCTTAATAAATTCAGAGACAGTGTCGCTACAGCTGATGATTTCAGGGCAGTCGCTGAAGAAGTTACAGGGTTGGATTTAAAACCTTTTTTTAACCAGTGGTTCTATGGCGAAGGGTATCCGGTATTTTCAGTGTACTGGAAAACTTCTCATGATTCACTATACGTCGACAGTTATGAGACAGGAACAAGTACCAAAACGCCGTTGTTTAAGATTCCTTTTGAATTGAAAATAATGTTTAGTAATGGCGACTCTGCGCTTATTAAACATGACCAAAACAGCCCAAAAGTATCGTTTAGTGAACTTTTTCCCGGCAAACATGTTACGTCGGTGGTTTTCGACCCTCAACATTATCTGCTTGCTTCTTCACAGGTTATTGAAATTCCTTCAACTACTGGCTATATGTCTGTTCAACCCAATCCTTTTGATGAATCTTTTAATATTAATTTCAGTGACAAGGGAATCAAAAGAACAATTCAGATCAGCAATGTAGCGGGTGAGGTGGTTAAGAAACTACAAACCGATTCTGCTTCGGTAAAAATTAACCTGACTGGTTATCACAGAGGTATTTATCTAATTCGGGTGGCCGATAGAAACGGGGAATTTGTTTCAAAAGTAGTAAAAGACTAAAAGATTACTTCTCATTTCACTGAATTGAGATGCAAGGAATGTGGAATATAAAAACTCCCCCTCAATTACATAAAACAGGTTATTCAGTAATCAGGGGGAGTATAATTTTAATTTGTTGATACAGGACTAATCTATTCTTTCAGTGTTATAATCGTGCTTTTCAGGTCTGCATCTGCAGATGATGAGCCTGTCATGATCATGAATTCGCCATAAGCAGGCATCTTTTCACCTGCTTCCGGATCAAAATAGGTCAGCATTTCAGGATCTATTTTGAATGCTACTTTTTGGGTTTCTCCGGCTTTCAGATGAATGCGGCGGAAGCCCCGAAGATCTTTTATAGACTTGTAAGCAGGACCATCAACATCTCTGATATAAAGCTGAACAACTTCATCACCATCCATGCTTCCATTATTGGTAACTTCAACAGTTACTGTATTGGAATCTCCGGAATGCATCACTTCATTTTCCACCTCAGGAGCGGCATAACTAAAGGTGGTATAGCTCTTCCCGAAACCGAAAGGATAGAGTACTTCACCATCAAAATATCTGTACGTTCTGTTTTTCATACTATAATCTTTAAAGGGGGGCAGCTGATCAACCGACTTGTAAAATGTAACCGGTAATCTTCCTGCAGGATTATAGTCTCCAAAAAGCACGTCAGCAATAGCCGTACCACCTGCCTGACCTGGGTACCAAGCCTCGAGTATAGCAGGGATATTAGCTTGTTCCCAGTTAATTGACAAGGCACTTCCGTTGAGCAGAACCAGCACTACTGGTTTGCCGAGTGCATATACTTTCTTAATAAGTTCCTGCTGTACTGCCGGCAGATCAAGAGTAAGGCGGTCGCCCCCGGAAAATCCCTTAACTTCAACTCTCATCTCTTCCCCTTCCAGTCGTGGAGACAAGCCCATAAACATAACTACAACATCAGCCTCTTTTGCAGCTGCAATTGCTTTTTGTTCCCGGTCTCCGGTCGGGGGTGCCCAGAGCAAGTGCATGCTTGCATCACCGTGGGTTTCCGCATATTCAATCTTTATTGAATAAGGTTTTCCGGCTTCGAGATCAAGAAATTTGTAACGTTTGGCAGGATGGTGAATACTATTGAATGATGTCAGTAAAGAATCATTCAGGTAGATTTTAAAACTGTTCAGTCCTTCTCCGCCAACAGCATATCTCCCGGTTTTATCCGGTACAACTACTCCTGTCCATCGGATACTGAAATTATCATTTTCGAGGGAATCTAAAGGTGTTTCTTCCCACCAGTTGAAATCAATACCGGGATCAATCCTGGTCAGAATCGGATCTCCTTCCAGTTCGGCGTTGTTAAAATAGCTGGCTTTTAATCCGTTCTCAGTCATTGCCGAAGAAGTAAACAGGTTAGAGGCAGGTATAACTTCAAACGTTGGCAGGTTGGCGGCATGCTCGCAACCCAGTGCATAAATAACCTTTGTATTGGGTAATTTTTCTCTGATCCCGGTTAATGGAGTAACCGGAGCGGCCGGGGTACCATTGTAGTTGCCGAGCAAAACTTCTTCATTATCGGCGTTTGGACCAATTACTGCAATTGTTTTTAATGATTTTGAAAGGGGGAGAAGTCCGTTATCATTCTTAAGGAGAACCATTGATTTTCTGGCCGTTTCAAGTGCTGCTTCACGATGACTTTTTGAATCAAGCACACTGTAAGGAATGGTATCATAAGGAACGCTGCCCGGTGGATCAAACATCCCAAGTTCCATCCTGGCCCTGAACAGCCTTTTGACAGAAATGTCAATATCCTGTTCATTTACATATCCCGAATCTACAGCTGTTACCAGTGATGGATAAACATTCCCGCAATTCAGGTCGGTTCCTGCCAGGACACCTTTGGCTGAAGCCTGAGCTGGCGTGCTGACTACGTTATGTCCATCAAAAAAATCTCTGATGGCACCGCAATCTGATACGATATAACCATCAAATCCCCATTCATTACGTAATATCTCCTGAAGCAAAGGATCATTTCCACAGCATGGTTTACCCCGGAAACTGTTGTATGCACACATAACCGACTGAACATGTCCTTTTTTCACAGTCATTTCAAATGCAGGTAGATAGGTCTCCCAAAGGTCATAATCACTTGTTACTGCATCAAATGAATGTCTCAGTGGTTCCGGACCACTATGGACAGCAAAATGTTTGGATGTTGCGATGGTTTTAAAGTAATGTGGATTATCACCCTGCATACCTTTAATAAATTGTAACGCTGTCATCCCTGTCAGATAGGGATCCTCTCCATAAGTTTCCATTCCTCGTCCCCAGCGCGGATCTCTGAATATGTTGATATTTGGAGACCAAAATGTAAGTCCCTGGTAAATTCCTCTTTTGTTGAGTTTTTGATAGTGATTGTACTTTGCTCTGGCTTCATCAGAGATAATAGTAGCTATCTTGTACATTTGCACTGTATCCCACATGGCAGCCAAACCAATGGCTTGCGGAAAAACGGTTGCCAAACCGCTTCTGGCAACTCCGTGAAGTGCTTCGTTCCACCAGTTATAGGCAGGGATGTCCAGGGAATCGATTGCCGGTGAAGCGAAATCCATCTGACTTACTTTCTGTTCGAGGGTCATCTTTGATACAAGATCCTCAACCCTTTCGTCCACAGGGAGATCAGGATTTTTGTAAGCTGGTTTGTTCGAATTGCATCCGGAAAAAAATAGAACTAATAAGATAATACTGAACGGGGTAATAAATCTTTTCATAGTGTACTGGGCTTAAGTGGTTAATTTATTTTCATTTATGAACATACAAGTTATAAATTTTTTTTGTTGATTGAAACCGGCCGAGCTATTTCTTTCTTTTTCAGATTAAACTGAGACTTGATTTTTTGCCTTTTCTTGCCCCATCCTAAAGGGTGAAAGCCGAAAAAAATCAACACGTTCCCTTCAGGGTAAGGGGCAAATAGGCTTGATATTGACAATTGTTTTAAATGTGTCACTGTAGAATTACAAACTGATCAAAAAAAATGGCAAACATACCTGATTAGCATGCTTGCCATTTAACTATAAAAAATTTTTTTTGATCCAGATATTTCTTCCGTTACTGAGCTTTCTTTTCAATAACTCCGCAGGCAACTCTTGCGCCGGCTGCACCAGAGGGCTGTGATGTGAAATCATCTGCTCCGGCATGCAGAATAACGGCTTTACCGAGTATATTGGTAGTATCACTTCCGCCAATGGTCCAGCCACTTACCTTCATCTCAAAATGAGAGGTACTGTCAGTACCGGCGACAATATTATCAATATCACCTTTGTGAAACTGTCCCTGCCCGCGTTTACCATGGGGCATGTTGGTTGGATTCCAGTGTCCTCCTGCTGATGTAGCATCCGAAGCGCTGCAATCACCTTTTTCATGCAGGTGGAAGGCATGTTTCCCGGGAGCTAAACCTGTTGCATCCAACACAATCATAACACTGTCACCCACCTGGGTAAAAGTAACTTTGCCATTCACACTACTGCCGCTGGCAGGGGATAAAATGGCCTCTGCAGTAGGATATTCAGCAATGGTTTTTTCCATTGGCATATTGCCTTCAATGGCAGTCTCATCAGATGTTTTCGGGGTTTTATTTCCCTGGTTGTTACATCCTGTAAACAGCAGACCTAAAAATAGTATACCTGTAATTCCTGTTTTCATTGATTTCATAATATTATTCGGGTTTTTAGTTTAAGTTTTTTTTATTGTTAGTAACAGTCTTTACCCCGAAATGTTTAGAAATTATTGGCTTATTTTGTAATGTAAATAATTATAAAAGTGAACATTAAGAGAATGATATCGTTATTAATATTGGTAATTGCATCAAATCCTGATTTTTTACCGGTATATATCATTACTTAAATGAAATCATTAAAAAATTAAAAAGTGTATGAAAACTTCAGGAATTATCTTACTGATAATTGGAATTGTAGGAACCGTTATATTTGGAGTACAGGCATTGAATAATTCGGAACATTTTAATTTGTTGGGTATCAATGTGGCTGTTAGCTCTGCAAACTGGACCCCCGTAATTATCAGTGCAGTAGTACTAATTATTGGTATTATACTTATTATTGGCGGAAAAAAGTGATGACCCCCGTCTGATTTATTATTTATTTCCAAATCGTTGTATTGCTTCTTCCATCATCGAAACTGTAGCTGTTGCACCACACCTGGTGCATCCGGCTTCTTTAACTGCAAGCAGCCCGTCAAGTGTGCGAACACCACCGGCAGCCTTTATCTTTACAGCCGGCCCTGAATGTTTACGCATGAGTTTCAGATTGGGGATAGTGGCTCCGGTATAGCTGTATTTACCATCTTCATTCTTTACAAAACCAAATCCGGTGGAAGTTTTTACATAATCGGCTCCGGCTGTTGTGCAAATTTCACATAGTTTGATAATGTCTTCTTCCCTGGTTACATAATCAGTCTCAAAAATAACCTTAACAATAGCATGATATGAATGGCAGGTTTCAGTAATTGCAGTTATTTCTTCTTTAATATAGCCCCAGTCACCCTGGAGTGCCTTGCCAATATTGATCACCATGTCAATCTCTACTGCTCCGTTCTTACAGGCATTTTCTGTTTCAAATATTTTAGTTTCAATAGTAGAATTGCCTGCAGGAAAGCCTATCACACACCCGACAAGCACGTCGGTTCCTTTTAATATCTCTTTGGACTGCTTTACCATATAAGGTTTAACACAAACAGAGGCTACATTATATTTCTTTGCAGTTTCGCATTCTCTTCGCAGGTCTTCATCAGTAAAAGTGGGATGTAGTATCGAATGATCGATCATTTTGGCAAGTTCTCTAACTGTTGTCATTTTGTTATCAATTCTTGTTTTTACCAAAACTATAGATTTTAGCTTATATATACAAGCAATAATTGTATTAAAAAATTTAGTAATTCTTATTAATTATTATGAGCATATGCTTATATTTGTAATGTCTTTATAAACACATTCTGTAGTGTTTTTAATTTTGTATCAATGCAATTAGCTTAAAATTGAATATTATGCCACATTTGGATCATACAGGCCCTGAAAGTAAAGGTTCTGGCACAGGAAGAGGACTTGGTACCTGTAAGAATACAAAGAAAAAAGCATTTGAACCGGGCCAGGGAATGGGGAAAAAGCGCAGGAGTACGGGAGAGAAAGGACTGGGCAGGCGGTTAAGGAGCAGTAAATTATTTGATTAATTAAAAATTCCCAATATATGAAAATTGCAGTTCCAACCCGGAATAACCGGGTTGATGGTCATTTTGGCCATTGCGAAGTATTTTCGGTTTTTACTACCGATGAAAATAATCAGGTGCTTCATACCGAAGAGGTACCCTCATTTGATGATTGCGGATGTAAATCCGGTATTGCTGAGATTTTGAAGGAGAAAGGAGTATCCTTGATGCTGGCAGGAAACATGGGGCCAGGTGCACTTAATAAATTGAATGCAACCGGAATAGAAGTAATTCGTGGATGTTCAGGCGAGATTAGTCAGGTGGTGGAAGAATATCTGCGGGGCAGCCTGGTTGATTCGGGGGTTGCATGCAACCATCATGATGACCATGGCGGTCACGACCATCATGAACATCACCATCACAGACACCACTAATAAAAAAGCAGCGAAATATCAGGTTGTTTGATTTTATTTCTTCATCAGCTGCAAGCTGTATTTTTTTGTCGAAAGGATGGTAAAGCGACTATGAAAGCCGCTTTACCAAATGAATATTTACCGCATTCATTATTATTTTCATAGTTTTGCAATTGATTTTTAATATACCAGAATCAATTAAGAAACTTAAATGGGAAAGAAGCGGAGACAAATTTCTGATGTTGTCTGGGTGCGTTATCTGGTTAATGCATTCTGGCGATATCCGGACAGGTTACTGGCTATCAAAGCTACACTGGCGATGGCACTGGTATCTGTACCGCTTATTCTTGCCGGGAAACCGTTCTTTGGCCTTACCCTGGCATTAGGGGCGTTGGCAGGAGCACTTGCTGAGACCGACGATCATCCGCGGGGAAGGATAAAGGCTTTGCTGCTTACGGTCTTAAGCTTTACAATATCAACTCTTTCGGTTCAACTGTTATTACCTTATCCGTGGATCTTTGGTGTCGGATTTGCCGGTTCTACCATTGTATTTATCCTGTTGGGTGGTATGGGGGAACGATACCGCGGCATTACCTTTGGCGCCATACTGATTGGTATTTATGCCATGCTTGGGGCTCCCATCAGTCCGACCTGGTACTGGCAGCCAGTTTTACTACCTGCTGGTGCGCTTTTTTATGGAGTTGTATCCCTGATATTGCTTTACTACAAACCATGGCGTTTGCTGGAGGAACAACTGGCCAGAGGGTTTATTGAACTATCTCACTACCTGGAAGAGAAGGCTAAACTCTTTCCAAGTGATGTGTCCACCCAGGCAGAAATACGAAACCGCCTGGCTTTGTTAAATGTTAGTGTTGTCGGTGCTCTTGAGAAATGTAAGGATGTACTGAACAGTTATGGTCAGGAAGTTGAACGGCAGGAAGTGTTGCTTCCTTACCTGCAACGATTCATGTTGTTGCAGGGATTGCATGAACGGGCAGCTTCCAGTCATGAACAATACGATCTGCTCA
>Ga0102962_1001135_pt1 | contig 10971 bp, 3 predicted proteins | sample SalPonF2_C_D2_MG_FD_84519 | JGI IMG/M metagenome (GOLD analysis project Ga0102962, IMG submission 84519) | Salt pond soil microbial communities from South San Francisco under conditions of wetland restoration - Salt Pond MetaG SF2_C_D2_MG ...
CAATCCGGGAGTCACATATCCGATTTTAGGATTACTGGCCAAAAGGCGTAAATCCAAAGGAATACCGGTGGGTGTACCATCCCAGTACAACTGTGCAGCACCACGATTACCGGTAGGCTGATAACCAAAGCGTACCTCATAAGTACCTGCAGGAATAGGAGGTGTGGTAATTTCGAAATCATATAAACCGGACAGGAATACTTCGTCTCCCTGGTAATCAAGGAAGCGGTCATCAGAATTAAAATATCCAAATTGTGTAGTTTCTGATGTTTTTACACGATCAATATATCCAGCCGGAAACATCCACCTTTCGGAGGGATAATCTTTGGTAGCATGCCCTACGCGAATATTGTTATTGGTGAGTTCCGGAAAAAAGCTGGAAGCATCCATCCTTAACCGCTTGCTTGATAACATCCGGTCAACTTCCGGTGTATAGGCAAGAATATGGTCAATTTCATGATAAACCCCATTTACCGCATCATTGTCAAAATCATCAGTCAGGCGAATTGCTTCACCTGTTTCAGGAATCATATTGAAGATATTGTACTCATTGGTAGACCGAAGCGTTCTGACTTCGATTAATGTATTGGGACACATGGTTTCAATATATTCGAACATATCAACTGTTTTTATTGAATGTGTTTCCCCTTTTGTGTCGTAGTTCGATCCGGTGTTATCATATTTCTCAATAAAGAATCTGCTTGGTAACTTTTTATTGATCAAGTGATAAGCTACAAAACGATTTAAACTGTTTTTGGGATCAGTAACATCACTTACACCGGCATCCTCCGGATACATTTGGTCATAAATCTGCTTTGCATAAGCTTTCATGTCATCCAGACTGTTGATGCCATTGCCGGAATAGGTGGCATCACTTTCCATTAATGCCGTAAATCCGTATTTTCTTTCTTTGGGAACATGCACAATACTCCCGATACCGTTAATTGTACCCTCATTATCGGCATACAAAGTACCCGGATCATAGCTTTCATCTTTTACAGGGGTTATTTTTTGATAGAGTCCTGTTTCCATTAAAGCTTTGAAAAAGAGAGAAAATTTCTCATCTGCAGCTATGGCTTCAACAAGGGTATTTTCCGTTGGTGAGAGCACTTTGTCTATCGTGTGAATAACCCCATTATGAACCTCGATATCCTTTGTTTTAATGGTTGAGGTGGTATTTACCCTATACATCAAACCATTATCCCCTGATTCAAAACTTATTTTAAGGTTTCGGCCACTCATAGTCAGATTAGGCAGAAAACCATCAACAAAATCTGCAGATGGCACTATAAAATCCTTGATGATATGATCATAAGCAATCTTTTTAAGTGTATCAACCGGAAAATCATCCAATGAGGATCTTCCTTTTGATTGATAAAACTGAATCATTGCGTTATTGTCCGGTACAAAAAGTGTGTATTTTCCGTAGGCCTTCAGCAGGCCCATTACTTCAGTCCTTTCAAGTAAATTGGTGAATTCAGAATATGAATCCGGATTATTTATCAGATATTCGCCAACAGTTTCACCTTTGAAAGTATAATAGGTATCTCCGGTAATATCATTCCTGCAACCGGAAAACGTTATTATTGCTCCCAGCAAAAAGACAGCAAAAAAACCAAATAACCTGTATTTAGTTCTGACTTTTGGCAGCAATATGTCAGATAATTTTATTTTATTCCTGTTCATGGTAGAGTATTTTATTGGGTGAGTGCATTGTCACCGGTGGTTTCGTAAAATGGATTTTGTTCCAGTGCTGTATTAGCCTTCAGCTCATCAGTATGAATCGGAAGATAGAGAGCATCCATTACAGACATTTTTGTAATCTCAAGACTCGAGTTTCCGGTGAATTTTTTTATGACATAATTCAGTAACGGTGTCGGGGAATCAGCTCTGCGGGCCAGGCGCATCAGATCAAACCATCGTTTACCTTCAAACATCAGCTCACGCTGGCGTTCCCGTAACAACAATTTTTCCAGGTCGCCTTTTGTATTATAATTTTCTAGTTTTAAAGGTTCAGTTCCTTCTTCAAAATTTGATCGCAGATAAGTCATGTTGATCATCCGCATAGCTTCCTCATTATCAGTTCCGAGCTGGATCAATGCCTCAGCTTTCATTAGTATAATATCCGGCAAACGATAAACGATCCAGTTTGCAGTGGTGCTCCTGTAATAATAGGTACTGGCTTTGGTAGTTGTATTTTCTTCCCGCAAGGCACCTGCATATTTAAAAACATAATATTTATCTCCTCCTATTTCCGAACGAAGAAAATCTTTCTGGCGGATGTCATTTTCACTCTCTATCGGGCCAGCCCCTTTTATATTAAATATGCGATATTGTCCGGTAATTAAAATACCGGGAAAACTCCATTCCCCATTGAGATTTCCGGTATATCCGTAATAATCGTGTAAAATTTGGTTAAACTGATTATCGTCATCAAACTGCAGTTCAAAAATACTTTCTGTTGAATTGCCCTGATAGAAAACCTGTCTTAACACATCCTTACCATCAACCAGCTCAAGGTTACCCGGATTATCCAGTATCTGGTTACACATACCAACGCATTGCTGGTAGTTTTCTCTCCACAGGTAGATATCCGCTAAAAGTGCCCGGACAGCATTACGCGTAATCCTGCCCTTATCATACACATTCTTTTGATAGCTTGTCCTGGCATATTTTAAGGCCGTAGTGAGGTCTGCTTCAATATTGTCCAGCACTACATCTTCAGGTGATTTTGGAATATTATAATCCTGCGCATCGTCGATACTTGGCTGATCAATCCATGGGACTTCCTTAAAAGTCCTCACCAGATAAAAATATGCCAGTGCACGGATGGTCAATACTTCTGCCTCAAGTGTATGAAGTTTAGACTCAGTAAAATTGGCATCAATATCAACAACTTGCGGAGCAAAATGCAAAAAATTATTACAATAATTAATCACAGTATAGAGGGATCCCCACTGGCAGTAACCGTTTGAAGGAGATATATCCACATTAAGCATTTTATTCATATCAACGGGCATATCGCTTCCGAATGTAACATCGTCGGATCGGAGTTCTCCCCACACCAACATTCTTTCCATAACACTCTGTTCGGTTAAAGAACGATAGCAGGCTGCCAGTGCCTGATTGACCTGACTTTCATTCTGCCAGAAATCTTCCAGCACAACTTCACTTTCAGGCTTGATATTCAGCCAGTCCTGGCATCCCCAGGTTCCTGACAGCAGTATCATTACAGCTAATAACGAAAATATTCTTTTCATCTCTTTTCAATTTTTTAAAATGCAACAGATATTCCCAAAGTACAATCCCTGGAACGCGGTGTCATACCATAATCTTCACTCACACCCAGATTTCCGTATCCCACTTCAGGATCAACACCTGTATATTTCGTCAGTACAAATAAGTTGTTGATTGTCAAATAAAAACTTAATTTTTTAAGACTCATTTTTTTAAGTTTCTCACTCGGCAAACTATAGTTAAATGTCAGATATTTAAGACGCAGGAATGAACCATCTTCAACATACCTGTCGCTGCCCAGCCAGTTATATCCATAATTATAAAGAGCCCGTGGCATATCAGTCACGTCACCATCTTTCCGCCAACGCCAGTTAACAGCAACGCTCTGGTTGTTAAGCGTATACATATTTTCAGCATACATGCGTGCAGCATTCACAATTTTGTTTCCATACCGGAAGTTAAAGAAAGCACTCATACTAAAATTCTTATAACGCATGGTTGTTCCAAAACCACCATTTACTTTAGGATTGGAATTACCCAGATAAACAATGTCCAGTTCATCAATAGAACCATCATGATTGATATCCTCATACATGGCATCTCCCCCTTTGAACTCATATTCATTACTTTTTCCATAACCGAAATACATAGGCAGCGGATTTCCGTCTTCATCCATGATTACATCGCCATTTTCATCTCTGGCAACCGGTGCATTTTCCTGCTTACCGGGGATGTAATCATTGTACTGGTATACTCCTTTGTACCGGAACCCATAAATTGATCCAAAAGAATTGCCTTCCTGGATACGTGAAAGGTAAGAGCCATTATTGTAATTGTATTCACCATTATAATTGGCCAGTACATCATCCCGCAATTTCACAATAGTGTTCACATAATTAGACAGGTTAAAATTGAAATCCAACTGAAAATCCCCAATTTTAACTGCCCGTGAAGTATAAAAATTCAATTCCCAGCCATCATTATCCATAGTTCCGACATTCTGGGTAGGAACTTTATCATATCCTGATGAACTGGCAATTTTCAGATCATTGAAGAGAAGATCCCTGGTCCGTTTCGTATAGAAATTAACATCAAAAACAAAACGATCATCAAGAAATCCCACATCAAGACCATAATTGAAGGCAGAGGTTGTTTCCCATCTCAGATCAGACAATTTCAGTGATGTTGGGCGGGTTGCAGGCATATCGATATAACTGCTGTATGGGCTGTACCGGCTAAAATACAGATATTCATACCTGGGCTGGTTACCACTGAGTCCCCAGCTGGGACGTAAAGCCAGCATACTTAACCATTTTTTAGTAGATTCCATAAATGGTTCATCAGAAATGATCCATTTAGCTGAAATGCCTGGAAAATTACCATATTTATATTTGTCTCCGAATTTTGTACTGCCATCCCTGCGGAAAGTAGCATCAAGAATATAACGTTCTTTAAAGGCATAATGCGCCCTGGCCAGTACAGCATTTGAACGGTATGCCGAACGGGAGGAAGTAATACCACTCAAATAACCACCATTTACTGAGGGTTCAAGAAGATCAACCGATGGCAGATTAGTAGAATTGATCCACTGATTCGAATTATTACCTGTTGTGAGCTGAAATGATCCGTAAACCAACAGACTATGGTTCAGATTGTTGATCTGAGGCTTCCAGGTAATATTATTGTCAGCCATTACAGTCACACTTTCTCCATCTGAACTTTCGGCCGAATTAACTGATCCGTCATTCCAGGGTACATTGGACACTTCACCTGGTAAAAATTTGGATACCTTATTATTATTGACATCAAACGAAACATACATATTGTACCGCAAAGTCTGCACTTCCGGATCCAGCAAATCATATTGCAACCGGAAAGTTGGCAGAATACGGTAATTTTTCAGGTTATTTTTTGCCAGGTTAGCAAGTGCCACGGGGTTCCGTAAATTTCGCTGATCAGCATGCAGATCAGAATTCGGAGAGATATAGTAGTACGAGTCAGTGTTGTTACCCTGAAGATCCTGCTGATAAATACTGACATTGGGCATTTTTCGATAGGCAATAGTCAGCAGGCTCAATTCATCAGGTTGATTTCTGTCGCCGCTTTTATCAGCCCTCCAGTTCCTGTCATTGTCAGTATAAGTAAATGAAAATTCTGTGACAAATTTTATTCTGTCGGAAACTGAATAATCCAGGTAAGCACGTGAAGAAATACGATCCATTTTTTGTCCTATCACTGTTCCGGTTTGATTTAAATAACCGCCGGAAACACGGAACCGGGCCCGGTCACCGCCACCCGTAACCGTCAGATAGTGGTCGTTTTTAATTCCCAACTGGGTAACAGCATCCACCCAGTCGGTATTATTATTAAAATTTTCATATTCTGAGAAAGAAGGATCATATAAAAATTCACGCACATTTGCTGCATTCTCATCCTGGCGCGGATTAAAATATTCCTGTTTCATCAACATAGTATAATCATCACCGTTCAGCATATTCAAACCTTTAGGTTGAACTGCCCCGGTAACACGATAGGTATATTGTATCCTGGTAGGTCCTTTAATCCCTCTTTTGGTTTTGATTACCAACACACCATTGGCACCTTTTGAACCCCAGATTGCCGTTGAAGCAGCATCCTTCAAAACAGTGATTGATTCAATATCATCAGGATTTATACTCAACATATTGGCAAACTGTTCCTGGTTGGCATTGGCAAAATCAAAATTGGGATCAACCTGCACTTCATAAGGAATGCCATTGACAACAATAAGTGGTTGGCTACCCGCATTGATAGATGTTGTACCCCTGATTCTCATGGCAGTACCGGCACCGAGGTCGCCAGAGTTTGCAACGATATCAAATCCTGCCACTTTTCCCTGCAAGGCATCATCAATTGAAGTAACCTGAATACCCTCGAACTGTTTGGTGTCAACAGTTTGTATGGCTGTAGAGATTTCCCTTTTGGGGATACTGTAGGTTCCGTCCTGCACAACCTTCTCGGCTTTGATCTCAACAGCATCAATCTGTTGAACCGATACCGGCATAGCCACATCGATGGTTTTTTTATCTCCAATATCCAGGGCCTGTGTTTTAAAACCAATAAAGGAGAAAACCAGCCTGTCAGAAGGATTTTTGATTTTTATAACATAATGTCCGTTAAGATCGGTTGTTGTTGCACTCATGATCCTTTTCTGTGCATCCACCTCAACAACATTAACACCCACTAATGTTCCGCCGTCATCAGCAGCGGTAACCGTACCCTGTATCACTCTTCCGGATGCCGGTGCCTGCCCCATCAAAGCGAATGGCATTAGCAGACAAATAAATAAGATTGTTCCTGCTATTCTGAATTTCATAGTTTTAGTCATTTTATTCGAACATCAATACGTTATCAATTTGGTGAATGACGGCTGTTGAAGATGTTGTTACAGACGAAGTGGTAAACGCCTTCCCGGTCCCTGTGCCATCAATCTCACTGAATGCCTGTGGATTATCGCTAAAAATATAATCTCTGGCCATAATATTATATAAACCATTGTCTTTAACAACTTTAGCCGTCCCGTAATTTTCAGTTGAAAGTTCCAGATTAGTTCCGTCACCTGTTATACCGAGTCTGTAATATTTATCCTTATAGGTTCCGAATTGGGATGGAAGATCATTGGTTTTGATTGTTGCAGTCTGATAAAGTTTATCAACAGGTTCACCACTGATAAACACTGAATTATCCTGGAAATGATACCTGACAAACCGCTCTAATTTTTTAATCTCAGTTGCTTTGACAGTTGGATCCGCAATCGTATCAATCTCGCTCCAGTCTTTGATCAGTCCGTCATCAACGGCCTTTTGAATGGCGTCGTTTGTAGGAACATACACTGTATAATTAAAGGTGTTAAAGAATTTGATACTGTAATCTACCCCATAATAATTGGTACGTTTTACAAATACCTCACTTGCTGTTCCGTTAAATCCCACCAGCAAAGAGAAAAATTTACTGAATTCGGGTGTCTGGCTCAAAATACTGTAAACAGAACGCAATGGTGTTTGAATTGGCTTATCGATAAAATAAGTTTTTCCATTTTCCAGGTCAAACATACCCTCAGGAATCACATGTGCTTTCACTCCTCTTTTAATATCGTTACCGCCCTGCACTGTAAGGTTTTCTCCGGTACCATCAATTTTAAGCGAATTACCATTCTTGGTGAAATAATACTGAGATCCTGATTCCACATCACCAATGACGATATGTGAATCAAGCATATCCAGTAACCGGTTTGAAAGGAAAGTAGGGCTGGTAATGACATTCACTGAGTCTCCCACCTGCCCTGTGGCCGCATCATAATCATATACTGTTGCATTAACCGTAGACGTTTTTTCATTATACCAGTATTTTAATACTGCCTGTACATCTTTGGCGTAGGCTACGGGATCAATATAATTAGTAAAATATTTGTCGGTAGGCACAAAAAAGCTATAGCGGCTAACCAGTGAGTTCAAGTATAAACGGAAGTCGTTTTGGCGGATGGCCCAGTTGAATACTCTTGTTTTTTCACTAAACAGCACAGGACCGTAGACAGATACATAATCATCAGGAGGATATACTTTAGAGGTCTCATACACAACACCATTCACTCCCACATAAGAACTTGTAACATCACCCTGGCTAATTGGTATCGGAGAGTTTTCAGCATCTGTCATTTTACTGAACTGGCTGGGCAGTGTTTCGATGAAAGATGTTCTCAGGTGTCTTCTCAGTAAAAGGATCACGATATCGTCCGGCACATTATCCCAACTGCCGTAACGTTCTTTCAGCACGATTCCGCTGCCTGTCTGAAAATAGGAATTCATAGCTGCATTAGTTGGAGCCAGCACAGCTGCCATGTCCGACTGCAGTGAAGCATTCTGAATTGGAGGGATATAACTGTTGCTTCCGGGATCAAACGACAACCATAATTCACTGTTTATAACTGTACCATTCGGATATATTATAGTACCATTACCATTGGGTGAAAAATACCTCTTTTCAAATAATGAGTCAATCTGGTTATCCGGATGGATCTGATTATAAGCATTTGTTTGCTCTGCACTGTAGTATGGAGCACTGAACCGGTCCAGCAACCTGGAAAAAATCCTGGTATTGGGATCCTCTCGTAAATGTTCAGCTACATTAACCGGGGGAATCAACACATCCTGTAAAACCTGAATGTATCCATTCTTACAGGTAATATCACGTTGCACAACTTTATCCCCAAAAACATGTGCATCACCAGTTTCTCTTTCCACTCCTGTGATCAGACTAAAATCGTTATTGGTGATACCATCTTTGTCCAGGGTTCCTTGCAGAAAATAAACAATGGGCCAGGAAGTTGCATCTTTCAACAGGTGTAAACCCTTATTTTTATATTTATCCCACCATTTCCCTTCAGGCAATTCATCACCTGAATCAAAAGGAATAGTGTCAAGCACTGAAATGGCTGTGGAACGACGCAATGCCTCATTCAGTTGTAATCCACCAAAACCATTATTATAATTTGCCAGCGTTTCCATCAGGTAAGCATTATTGATCATTCCAAAATTGAGAATCAGCTTCTTTTGTGCCAGTGAAAAATCGTCATAGGAAGAAATTCCCCATGGATTATCCTTGTAAAAACGGTCGAAGGCCGCATCGTCAGCAACAAAAAGGGTTTTACTTCCTGTTTTGGATAGCACAGATGTATATCCTACATCATCAATTAATTTAACATAAGTATCAAAATTCCCGCTTGTCTTAAGATAATTGTAGATACTGGCGCCAAGCCATTCCGGCTCTTTGTTATCATACATATAATCATCCTTACAGGAAACAACCCATAAAACACTTATAAGAAGGACACTCGCCATAATAGCTTGATGGACAATTTGTTTCCGAAATCCTTTTTTCATTGTTTGTAGCTATTTAATAAAACTTTGTTTCACTTTATTTTTTAATAAACTTTGTTACTTTATTTCCTTCAGTCTTTAAAAGATATACTCCGGTTTTCAGGGAGCTTACATCCAGCGAATTCATGACTTTTGAACTCATTAACCGGCGCCCTGATAAATCAAAAACTTCAACACGTTGTGGTTTTTCGAAGTTGAAATAGATCATTTTTCGGGCAGGATTAGGGTAAACAAGCAATGCACTTAACTTTTCAATGCTGGCAAATCCCGTTCCCGTTTGTTGTCCGGGCTGGTCAGCAGCCATATCCATTATCATATATCCAAACTGGTCGGTATGTACACTGGAAATACCTCCTGACATCTCGCGTTGTTTCAATATTTTCAGTTTATTATCCCCGGTTGTGTAATACCTGAGCGTAGAAGCAAAGTTGTCTTCTGCCGACAATAAGCCTGCAAAAACAACTGGTTCAGAATAGGTAGAATCATATTCTATTTCTACCGGAGTAGAAGATATTCCGCCACCGTCTCCAGAGCGATTTACTGTTACACGTTTGCCTTCAATATTGCCCTGTCCGGGTTCAATTGCCAAATAATTAATTTCTTCCCCCGACAATTTTGCTGTGATGGACTCTTCACTTTTCAGACACATTTCAAAACCGGAAGTGGTTACATTCCGAATACCGACGGTAAGTGGATAGGCATTATTGTTTGAAGTAATTGTGCAAAAAACAGCGGGCCCTGATGCAAAAGGATCATTAAAATTCACTGTGATCCAGTTACGCGTAACCCCCGAAAATGTATCTGCCTCAGCTTTCAGTCCGCCAAAATCATAAGATCCTGATGGTAAGGCAAGCACAGGAAGTACATCTGATTTTGTTATTTGCGGATTATTCAGATATATCCAGGGATCAAACCAAAATTTAAACAACGTAGCAGAAACATTCGCAACCCTGTTGGTCAACGGAACAACATTATTAAATGTCGGTATTCCTAATACTACCAGGGGAGCAGTTGTATATTTTTCTGAGAAAAACGCCTGATTCCTGTCACCACTATTAATTTTAAAACCTGCCGTCTGTACGGTATCAGCTCCGCCGGTTTGGTAATAGGAAACTTCATTTGAATGAATTAAATCACCTCCAATAGTTTTTAAACTGAGCCGGTATGTTACAGTACCACCTATATCAGGATCCAGTGAATCAAGATAGAATTTTGCAGACATGTCATTGCTGTCATAAATGATACTATATTCGCCACTATTTACCTTTTTTTCCAATTCATATCCCCGGCTAAGTTCTCCGTTTGAATCAGTCCATCCCAAACGAATCATATTAGTTAGTGACAAATAGCGATTGGTTAGCACAGGTGGCGAATAATTCCAGTGTGGAATTACCTGATTGTTGGAATTAAAAGCGATTGCAGAAGTATCTGCAGCATAGTACTTACCTGCAGGTGTTAATGTATCTCCTAAGACCATAGCTCTGCAGTTCTCTACCCAGTCGTAAATAAAGTAACGTTCAACAAAACTTGCTGTATCCAAAACCTGAAGAATTCCTTTAATGTCATTCAGTTGTTTCTGTGCATTGGCATCGGTTAACTGATCATGTGCATCAGGCCACCATTCAGTTGTCCAGTTGGCACCATTATTCCATTCTGTAATCCACAAGGGGCGGCCGGTACGGTCATGGATATCTTTCAAATCATTATACCAGTTCTGAGGAGATTTTCCTCCCCAATAACAGTGCAGTGCTACAAAATCGACACGGTAATTCAGTTCGTCACATTTATTAATAAAGTCAAACAATGTACCGCCTTTACC
>Ga0102962_1001136_pt1 | contig 10951 bp, 17 predicted proteins | sample SalPonF2_C_D2_MG_FD_84519 | JGI IMG/M metagenome (GOLD analysis project Ga0102962, IMG submission 84519) | Salt pond soil microbial communities from South San Francisco under conditions of wetland restoration - Salt Pond MetaG SF2_C_D2_MG ...
GACGAGCAACTCGCACGTGACGTACTCGAGGCCTACGGGACCGCACTTGGCGCGCTCAGCGAAACGATGAGCGAGACTACCGTTCCAGGGTCCTCACATCCCTCGGAACTCCTCGGCGGAATCTACGAATACTACGGCGCCAACAGCGACGCCTTCGGCCAGCACTTCACGCCCCAGAACGTCGCCATCGCGAAGGCCCAGATGCTCTTCCCGTCCTCCGAGGACATCCGGGACGCCACTCAAAACGACCCGCTCACCATCGGTGACCCCGCCTGTGGGAGTGGTCGACTCCCCTTCCACGCCATCCAGCATCTCCGCCAAGTCTCCCCAGACACGCCCGCAATCGTCGTCGCCCGTGACATCGACAAGGCGTGCGCCCACATGACTGCCATCAACTTCGCGCTCCACGCAATCCCCGCGTACATCGTTCACGGAAACTCCCTCACTTACGAGACGTGGCACGTCTGGCGAACGAACCACCCCACCAGAATCCTCACTGACCCGTCCGTCGACGGCGTCATCACGGAACTCGATCCCGACGACGCCCCCATCATCACGAGCCCCCACCCCGACGAGGGAGACATCCAGGGCGACGTCAACGAAGACGTCGAGGAAGACCTCACGGTTGACGATCCCGAAACCCCCGAAGCAGTCACGCTCGACGCGTTCAGCCAGTGAATCCAGTTCAGTCATCAACACCCCACCATGTCCGTTGTTCTCCAGACCGAGTCTCAACGCCAGCACGCCCTTCGAGAGCTCTTCCGGGCCATCGAGGACAATACGACTCCTCCTCGCGGCCTCGCCCGGGACGAGACGGGTGTCGTCGCCGCGATCGGGCCCGCACCCATGACCAAACGTGCCTGGTTCCTCGAACGCTACCCACCACACGATACTGACGAGGAGACCACGGAGGCAGAGGTCTACCGTGCGTACTGCTTCGATCCGACGCACGCTCGGAAACCATCGACGAACCCCCATGATCACCTCCGGGGGAACCTCATGCGCGAGCAGCTCGTCACCTGCCAAGCGTTCGTCCTCGACGTTCCCGCCGAGTACTTCGAGACCTCCACGAGTCTCGCCGGCGTCCTCCGAACCGCCAGCGAGCAGTTCACGCCCACGATTCGTGACGGGCGACGCGTTATCGAGAAGACGACCGTCGGCTCAGTCCGTAACGTCCTCGGGCTCTATGAGCGCACCCGGCATCGGCCTACGAGAGTCCGTGGCGAGTAATCCGTCGCCGTGAGCCACACGCCTAATCCATCCACCTAATCCAGCAACCCAATCCAGAGATATGACTTCATCACAGACCGCACTCGGAGAATGGGACGACCCCGACGACCCGGCACCCGAACGCCTCAAGCGAAAGACACCACCCGACCCGCTCCCCAACCACCTCAACCGTGGCGAGGACGCGTGGTACGAGTACGACGGTGAACCTCTCTTCGAGGAGGAACTCATCGAGCGCCTCGAAGCCCGCTTCGAGGAGATGGTCGAACACGAGGACGACACCGAAAACATCTCCCACTACCGCGTCACCATCCAGACGAAGGACGTCGACGCCTTCGAGACCGCCATCGACACGAAGTTCGAGCAGGTCGCCGACGATCACGACTTCCTCGTCAAGCTCCCAGCGCCCGAGACCCGGGAGAGGGGCCCCGTGAAGACGATTGTGACGATTCACTACGGGCGAGGGTTCGCCGCAGCGATGGGCGGCCCCGCCTGGAAGCGGAACAAGATCATCGGGCCCGTTCGCGACTACGAACTCTGGTACTTCCACGAGCACGTCATCAAGCCCGTCTTCGACCGCTTCCACGACCGCTACCCCTACTAATCGCTCGCAGCGGCGCTTCCCTCCCCTGATTTTTCACTCCCCTCTGCGGGTGTAGGATGCCCGAGAACACAGCAACAGCGAACCCCCAGTATCGGACTCCGCAGCGCCAGGAGGACCTGCCCGAGATCGCGGGCTACGGCTGGGAGCTCCACCACTACAACCACTACGACTGCGGGACAACGACCGTCTCCCCGTGGCGGAAACGCTCCATCGAGAACGCCGAGCAGACGCCGGGCGAAGACTCCTTCGAGTGCGTCACCGCGAACGCCGCGGCCTACCTCGAGGCGAACGGGATTCGAGAACTCGACGTTCCGCAGTACTACTCGCGATTCCACGACGAGTTCGAGCCCGTCATCGCCGAGTGGACCATCCGCAAGCACGCCATCGCGATCGGCGTGAACTCCACCCTCCTCGAACTCGCTGTCCGCCTCGCCAACGGGAAGGGCCGAATCAACCACAGCACCCTCGAAGTTCACCTCTGCGAGGGCAACACCCTCTTCGTCACTGGTAACCGCGGTGTCTTCCTCGTCGACCTCTGGCCGCTCAAGGCCCACTCACTCGACGAGGAACCACCCGCAGCGGCGTACACGGCGATCCAGAGGTTCAACATCCCCGAGGACGACCCCGACCTCCAGAAGGGGCTTCGCCGGTTCATCGACATCTTCGACACGTACGCCGACACGACGCTCGCCTCGTACGACTCCGCGAGCGACGGCCGCCACAACTTCCAGACCGCAGAGGGCGACAGCGTCTACGCGAACACGTCCATCCTCACGCGTCTCGCCGGGATGGCGCTCGACGAGCGCGACTGCCGCGGCACCTACTCCTACGAATACGACGGCACGACCTACTCGAGTACGTGGGACGAGACCACTGCCGAGTACGCCATCGGCGACGAACACTTCCGAGGGATCGTCATCGGCTACGAGCACCGGTGGCGAGAAGAAGACTACGTGATGGGGAACGAGCTCTACCAGCTCCACTCCGAAATCAGGTACGTCTGCCTCGACCTGCGGCCCGAGAAGTACTCCTACTACGACCTCCGCGTCGTCACCGTCGAGGAAGACATCGACGCCTTCGAGCCCCAGGAGGACACATGACTGACGACTCGACTCCCGACGACCCATGGTACGGTGCCATCCCGCTCGGCGTCTTCATCGACGAGGATACCGTGACCATCACCGATGCGAACGGCCTCGAGGTCGCCCACTGGACGCGCGACGAGATCGCCGAAGACCCCGACGTCGCGTTTGCCGTCGCCGTCGCCGTCGACCGCGCGCACTCCGACCCGGTCGGCCTCCTCGTACAGCATCAGTCCCACCTCGCCGCACAGCAGTCCTAACACTACGGTTCCATTCCGCTCATGACCACTCCTACGTACAGTGAAGGTGACCGATGCCCAGCGTGTGACGGCAGCACGCTCCTTCGAGACCCACCGTTTCGGTGCCTCCGGTGCGGGTGGTCGTCCGAACCAAATCTCCTCGATAACGTCCCTCCCCTCGCTCCTCACTACATCGCCGAAAAGCACGGATTCGAGCCGGTGCTCCGTCCACCCAGCTGGGGGAGGGCCATCACGGACCGCTTGCGGACAGCCGGTTACCTCGGTTACGGGCAGCAGGCGACACTCGTCCAGCACTGGAAGAAACAGTACGACATCGTGGCCGACCGCTCCCACTTCGCGTTCCTGCTCTACGACGCGACCACCATCTGGATACACCAGCTCACCGCCGACTCCGAGCACGACACCGTCGGCGAACTCATCGAGGCGACGAACGACCGAAGTCCGAATCGCCCAGGGGACCACGAAAAGAACGTCGTCAACGCCTACACGTGGCTCCAGAAGATCGAAGCGCCAAGAAAACTCGAGAGCCAGCAAGCCACCCTCGGGTCGTACTCCACAGCTCCCGACTGGAGTGAATCTGACCTCGGCCGATGCACCGCAATCGACAAAGGCGAACGCTGTTCGTACTCGCAGAACCACACCCCCTCCGGCCTCTGTTGGACGCACTGTCATCTCGACAGCACCGACGACTACACGCTCACCCGCGTCGACGACGAAGCGGCTGCGACCGCTCACTCGTAACGCCATAGAATCAACCCATGTCTCCCGATCCCCAATCCCAACTCGATGCGTTCACGACGGCGCGCGAATCGACATCCAATCAATCCGCTCAGTCCACCTCAGCCGACTCCGAGACTGCCGGGACTTCCACAACCGGTTCCCCGACGACTTCACCGCTGAACGACTTCTACGAGGTCGTCCGCGAAGCCTTCGAGGAGAACTATCCAGCGAGACTCCTAGACGTCGACGGCATCAAAGCACTCTCCCCCGACCGTGACGTCTTCGTCACATCCGACCTCCCGAACGGCATCGAGGCTGCGCCGACTCGCGTCGGCCAGTGGGAACTCGACTACCACGACGAAACGACCGTCACCTTCCGTGCCTCGGGCCGCGTCTTCGACGAGCGATACGGAGAGGGCGGGTCGATCGTTCGGCACCGAGTCTACTTGAACGACGACGGCGCGAATCGCGACGGCAAGTGGCACCACGCGACCGAACTCGCCACCGGCTACGGGAACCCCAAACAGGTTCGGAAGGCGGATACCAGCGAGATGAAGCGGCTCTTGGGGATACGCGGCCACAGCGCCCAGGACAACGCGGGGGACTACGGTGTCTACGGCGGAACGCAGGCACGCTATGAGAACATCGAGACCGCAGTCGCGACCGTCGTCGCGCAGCTCCACACGGAGCCATCAGCAATCCGCTCATACCTTCCCGACGTCGACAGCACCGAGTGGACGCTCACCAAGCACGGCATCCAGACTGCGACCTACGAGCGGCCTGCTCCATCCGAGACGGACTACGACTACCTCCGCCTCACCACGACCACAGACCGCGTCTACCTCACGGGAGCGCGGAAGGACGAACCAGCAGCGCACCACGACAGCGTTCCCGTTCCAATCCCTGCCTCAATCCCGCCCGAGTGCGCGACGCAGTCCGACCGAGCGACTACCGTGGTCGCGACCGCTCTCACTCCCGCTCTCCTCACCTCGTCGCTCGACCAGCCCGTTCGCGAACTCCTTGAAGCCACCGCGCTACCGCGGGCTGACTAACACGGTGGCTCCTCCCGGAACAGTCTTTTTCTCGTCCAGAGAACACGGAACTACGGTTCCGGAGTATTCACTATGCACAGACGAGGTCACTACGGTCTTGCCCTTCTCGCCTTCTCACCGCTCGCATTCCTCCTCGACATCGGTCACGCATCGAGCGCGACCCTCGTCGGGATCGTCATCGTCGCCGGCGTCGCACCACTCCCCGACTTCGACCAACGGATTCCATTCGTGAAGCACCGCGGCATCACCCACACCGTCTGGTTCATCCTCGGTATGTCCACGGGCGCGTCGGCCGTCATCTGGGCGGCAGCCGTACAAGGTGGGAAGACCATCCACCAGACAGTCCCCGCAGCGGGCCCGGTAGATCCCATCCTCCCCGCGCTCACCGTGGGGTTTCTGGTGGCACTCGGTCTCGCTACTCACCTTCTCGGTGATGTGATCACACCAATGGGCATCAGACCGTTCGCTCCCGTGAAGGAGACGAAGTACACCTGGAAGCTCACGACATCGGGGGATAGCACCACGAACAACGTCCTCTTGGTCGCTGGCCTCGGTGCTACTGGCGCGGCTATCTACATTCCGCACCTTCTCTCGACGATCGGGGCGTGACTCCGGCGTCGACGCCCCCTCTACACGGAGTTACCCCACGAAAGACAACCCCCCCTGGCGTGGGGTAACTCGTGTCGGTCACCAACTGGTTTTCTCTCTCCCCTCTTCCGATGGAGGAATTTCAGTATGGGTAGCCTCTCTCAACACCGCGCACAGCAACGCTTCAAACAAGCCCTCGGCCAGCGACTCCCGGACACACCGAGTCCGAGCGAGACGCATTCCGCATACGAGGAAGCCGTCGAAGAACTCCTCAGAATCGCCATCGACTCCGAGGAACTCGACAAGGCAGCTCGTCGAGTCGCGACCGACCCCGACGACATCGACTTCCCCCGCTAACCCACTTTCATGTCCGAATCCAACTCCACCGACGACCGATGGATCGACGCTCACAGCGTAACCTGCGCCATCTGCGGCGACCTCGCCGACGAACGCGAAACGAAGAACCTCTACGAGGAAGACGACACCCACCTCGAAGGCGAAGCACACTGGGAGTGCTGGGAGAACCACGACTGCCTCGAGGGCGGCTGGCTAATAGACGACCCCGACCCCGACGTCAAAGCCGACATCGACCCGCAGTCCGAGACTGTCTCACTCCCCGTAGTCTGTAAGGTCTGTGGGAAGGCCTACCGGATGTGCTACGACTTCGCAGCACTCTACGACCCAGAGGCCGATACGTTCGAGGAGCCGATGCAGGTCACCAGCCACATCCAAGGGCTCCGCAATACGGTCAACGATCTCGTCAACGGCGGGCAGATTGACCCCGAGGAAGCACAGTATCTCCGCGACGACATCACCGCGCTCGACGACCGTATCGAACACCACCAATCTCCCGGGTAGTCGCGACCACCCACAGTGTTCGGTGTGATAACACGCCTCGAGATACTTTTGAACTAGAACGCCCAACTCCGAACCAGCATGGTGAGCCAGCCAACAATCCCTCCCGAAGCAGACGCTCCGTTCATCGAGTACCTCACCACTACAGCGGGAGACCAGCTCGTCGGCATCATTCGATACTCCGAGAACAACTACACGATCGAGCATCACCGCGACGAGTTCATCGACTACCTCAACACCCACGTCGAGGAGATCGTCGCTCTCCACAAGGCCCGGGAATCAGCACCCTCAAGTCACTCAGACCTCGACGTCGGTTCCCGGCACGCGACTGTCCGCCTCTACGAACGAGTGATCGTCATCGACTTCCCACATCCGAACGCAGACGGTATCATCGTCGTGTTCCAGCCCTCCGTCGCCCCCCGCCTCGCGAAATTCGTTCAGAAGAGCGAACATCAGCTTCAGGCAACGACGTAACAATCGACGTCTCACATTCTCACGCTACTCGGTTAGTGGACTCCCATACCCAGACATCGCCAGTACTCGACACCCTCACGCGATTCCCCTCGTACTCGAATTCGACCTTTACGCCGCCGCTGGAAGAGTGTCCACACCCACAATCGAGAACCCTCTCAAGAGCCTCCGAATCGACCGAGTAATTAATCGGAGGAAGCTCTTCCACTGGCTGGTTCTCATAGCAGGCTAACACCCGCACCAGACTCATGAGAGCCGAATCCGTTTCAGGGTCGAACGTTTGATGGAAGTCGTACGTATGTTCCTCCATATCATACGCTCTCCGCCTGTGAACGTTATATTATTGGGTGCTTTGTTTCCGGCCACGCCCAGCGTCCCGTACATGACCATCGAAACTGCACACGACGCCCCCGAAGCCGTTATCGCCCCCGCAGAGGAGATCCACGACTACCTCGCCACCCGTCTCGGACGTGACGATGTTCTCGTCGAGGTTGAGCCGTCAGGCGCAGTCCAGACCACGATCGGCACTGACGCCGGCGTCGACGAGCCTGGCGAGTGGGACACCAACGAGAACACCATGTCTCCATCAACCGATGCCGCCTAAACCCAGTCCCCTCCGCGAGCTCACCGAGAAGGACATCCACTGTACGCGGTGTGGGGTTCACTCTCGAGCTGGTTTCCGGCCTCCCGAAACGCTATGCTCGAAGGGCACCCACACGAACTCACAGCACCACTGGGAGACGGTCTCCGATGCAGGAACGAGTACGTGAACCTAATCGACTACGGGAGAGATGGACGCGATGAGTGAGGAATTCGAGGGCACCCTAACCGCTCTTCGCGAAGTCCTCCACGACGACATCAGGATCGAGAACGACAACCGAAGCATCCGACTCGTCGGTCCAGGCGGGACCGAACTCGTCAACGCTCACGGGCCCGCCCAAGCCGACATCACGAAGTGGATCGACCGACGCTCGAACTGGGGGAATCCCTTCAAGCTCGAGTCTGACGGAGGCAGCTACGAGCGCGAGGAATCCGTGGACCTCTTCCGAGGCTGGTTCTACGGGCACCTCGAAACCGACGAGTGGACGCCGGAGGACCTCCGCGGTGAGGTTCTCGGCTGTTGGTGTCTCCCAAGGCTATGTCATGGCGTCGTCGTCATGAACTACCTCGCCGAGACGTACAATCCACAACAGACGCTCTTCTAAGGGTCTCGACCTCCGATTCCTGGACGATCCGCTGCCTTCGCGTGTCTTTGTCTGCGGCCACAGGCCCGAACCGCTTATGGCAACCCTGCAAGCATCCACCGCCTCGAATCGGCCTACCGTCGATCCGAACGCCGTCGAGACCATCGAAGCGATCATCGACGAGTACGACTTCCCCGGGAATTTCGACTCACTCAACGTCGCCGTCATCGACCCCGACCACGAGGACGCCGCCCCATTCCTCGAACTCTACGGGTACGCGACCTTCGATGCGACGAAACCGATCCTTGACGAGGACGGTAGCGTCGTCGACCGAGAAGAGGGCTGTACCAGAGAGTTCCTCAAACGGCTCGCGGCCCACCTCGAGGAGCAACTCGTCGTCGAAACCGTCGGCTTCGAGAAGTGCCGCTTCCCGATGCTCGCCGGTCAGTGGGTCGCCTGGCCCGACGGCACCATCGAGTACAATTCGTTCAACCACACCCCTGAGAAACCCGACGTCGACGTCGCGACCAACGAGGCCGACGCCACGTCCGAATCGACCGCATAACACCTTCCCCACATCATCATGGATTCCACTGACATCCCTCCTCAGAACCACAACCACGACCACGACCAGAACGCGGACGACACCCCGACTCCGACCTACGTGAGTCTCGACCCGTCGTGTCCAGTCTGCGGGAACTCGAAATTCGAGTCCACCGAGGAAGGCGTCCCCAACGGGTTCGATACTCACTACGTCCACGTCCAGTGTGCAAACTGTAAGACTCAAACCACCATCGAGTACCGCGCCATCGACGTCTTCTGGCACAGTGGATTCGACGGCCAGCACAGCGCCGTCTCCCAGGACCTCCTCACCCCGAACCAACACGAGTACGTCGACGAAGCAGGGTATGGCGCACTCCCAGACCGTGACCTCCTCTGGAGTCTCGACTGGCCGCTCAAATGCGACTGCGGTGAGTGGCTCACCGGGAACGAACTCGTCTCCGACCCTACTGTCCTCCCCGAACACGACGTCGACTACAACGACCCCGACAACGACACCGTCCTCTTCCGCTGCGTGAACTGCGAGGACATCATTGCTCGAACTCCCTCCACAGAAGCGTAGGGCCTACACATCCCTATTCGCCTGCAACCAGATACCGTACTCGACGCGAGGTTTTTCTTCGGGACCACCGAAGATGCTCCACAAGAAGAGCCTGCGCCCCACCGCAGCACTCCTCACTCAGAGGCCTAACCAATTATGACAGATCCACCTCAGTCACTCCTCGCCGACAGCATCGACCCGAGCGACCTTGATGCGAGCGACCTCCTCGCGCTCATCGAAGCTAGTCAGGATTCCGTCGACGCGTTCCTCGCGACCGACGCCGTCCAGGAGGCCCTCAAGGACGTCGCTATCACACCTATCCGAGAGCGGCCGAACACGCTCACTGGAACGACGCAGCGTATCCAGACCGGCTACGACCACATCTACGTCAACATCAACACCGACCTCAGCGGTCGACCAGTCGAGCTCTTCACCACCTACGGCCAATCAGGTGGGTTCACGAAGAGCATGACCGAGGCAATCCATAACCTAGCGACTCTGGCTCTCCGGTCCAACGCCGACCCCGAGGACGTCGTGGACCAGCTCCGGGGGATTCGGTCGCCGAAGATCGGCTACGACCACGGCACTCAAGTCGACTCCATCCCCGATGCGATCGGCCTCGCGCTCGAACGCGTCATCAACGAGGACCTCCCCGAAATCACACCACCTGGCGGCCGTCAATCCTCTCTCACACAGCACGGCGACATCGAAGCGGGTGGGGACGGCTCACCTGCCGCTACGAACGGCGGCCACGAGACGAACGAGGAGGCACGCTCAGCCGACGCGGTAGAGTCGGAGGGGAATCCCTCGGATGGGACCGAAACGGACATCGAAGGCGAGTCAGCGCCCACAGGAGACGTTTCCAGTGAAGACCCCCTTAATACTCCCGACGAAGTCTCCGTGAGTGGAGAAGCCGACCCCGAAATCGAACCCGAGGGAGCGCCCGACGCCGAGCCGGGAACCGACCCGCACCTCGAGGACGAGTCTTCACCGACGACGCACCAGTCCTCTCGTAATTCGGGTGATACAGAACCGTGCCCGGACTGCGGGTCGATCGACATCTTCTACTCCGAGGGCTGTAAGACCTGCCAATCCTGCGGCTGGAGTGAGTGTGGATAGAGGGCCAAGAGTCAGGGGGCCGGTTCAGCGCGAGAAAGCCTACAGGTCTCGGGCCTGGACCGTCTTCCGGTCGTTCGCATCAGCACGCCGAGCAGCATCGTCGAGAAGCTCACCGACGTCTTCGTCGAGTGCGTCGAAGAAGTCTGCCGATACGTTCATGCCGTCGAACTGCTCGCGGACCGCCGCTTTCACAATCAGGTCTGCCATGCGTTCTCCCGATTCTCCCACCACCCCTTAAAAGTTGACTCCCCAGCACATCCTGATTTCTCTCCCCCCACGGCCTGTGAAGACTCATTATGTCCGACGCTAACCACCCCCCCGCAAACGACCAAGAACCATCACCCGGGGAGTCCATCACGGTCTCGAATTTCGTCGACGACGGAAGCCCCGGAGACACCGGCAAGGACGACAAGAAGATGGCGCCCTCAGCCGTCCAGGTCACGAGTCAGTCAGGGAACGACGAGCGCGGCACGCCAACGCAGTTCGTGCGCCGCCTCCACTCCGCTATCGGCGGGCTCTTCGATCTCGACCCATGCTCGGGGGCCGAACCCAACCCGATCGCGACCACGCGCTTCACCGCCGAGGACAACGGCCTCGCGCAGGACTGGACGGGCTACGACACCGTCTACGTGAACCCGCCGTACTCGAACCTCGAGGACTGGATGAAGAAGGTGAACCGGGAAGCCA
>Ga0102962_1001138_pt1 | contig 10944 bp, 4 predicted proteins | sample SalPonF2_C_D2_MG_FD_84519 | JGI IMG/M metagenome (GOLD analysis project Ga0102962, IMG submission 84519) | Salt pond soil microbial communities from South San Francisco under conditions of wetland restoration - Salt Pond MetaG SF2_C_D2_MG ...
AAAGACGTTTGCTGCCAGTTCATCCGATACGTCCATTACGGTGACCTATACAATGATCAACACTTCTGGCGATGCGCAAAGCTATGCACCATGGGAAGACTCGCGGGTGCCGGTTGGCGGTCTGAGCTTCTTTCCTCTTGGAGAAGGAGGCATAAGCGGCGACAATGGCCTGGTATCTGCCTTTTCCAATTTGAACGATGATGTAATGTGGTATGAATACAGCAGCTCGAATGACGGTTCCAAGGTTTTCGCCGACGGTCGTAATGGTTGGCGTGCTCATGTGAACAACGGTATACTTTTCTTAAAACAGTTTGAAGAAGACCTGGCACCCGCTAATGCAGCTCCCGGTGAGGCTGAGCTTGAAGAATACGTGTCCGTTGGTTTCCAGGAGATCGAAAATCAGGGGGCTTATGTCAGTATTCCTCCCGGCGATTCCATTTCATATACCGTAAAATGGTTCGGGCGTGAAGTGCCGGCAATGATTACTGTGGAAAAAGGCAGTGAAGCATTGCTGCACCTGGCAAGGCGTGTAGCCGGACTCGAAACACCTAATACTGCTGTTGAGCAGGATCTGGATAAAGGTTATTCCGCAGTAACGGTCTATCCTAATCCCGTTTCTAAAACACTATTCATAAGGAATGCCGGGGAAAACGCAAGCTTCCGTTTGATGGATATGACAGGACGGGTTGTGATAAGTCGTTCAATCACACGAAATGCAGAAATTGATCTTGAAGATTGCCCGGCTGGTATATATAATGTTATGATTTTAATGAGTGGTGAAAGCCAGTACCTGAAGATCATTAAAATACAACAGTGATTCATTTGCCATAATCACAGGCAATAAGGGACTTATAACCGGGATAACTATTTCGGTTTATTAAGCTAAGGATAAAGAATCCGGATGATGGGGGGCCTATTTTAACAGGATAACGCGTCTGGTGATGCTGTGTCCTCCGGTTGAAACCCTGACCAGGTAAAGACCATCAGGCAGGTCCGAAAGGTCGGCTTCTAGCGCTTCCGCGGCAGAGAAATTAAGTTTTCTGACCACGTGACCGGAATAGTCAATTATGCTTACCATGGTCTCCGGCACAGCTCCATGATTACGTGAATAATCACAACGTATTTTTATTATACCGGAGGTCGGGTTGGGGTAAATTACCGGGTTTTCTAATCCCGGATAAGCAGGCTGAATGTCTGCCGGGCTGTTTTCATACCCCGGTGTAGGACTGCTGAATTCGGTCCATGGTCCCGAACCATCGGGATATCTTCCAAAAGAGAAATCTTCGGGAATAGCAGAAAAGGACAGGCTGTCTATCATGGCTACTTCATCTTTTAACTGCTTGTATATTCCAACGTGTTCACCAGATTTATTCAGCTTGAAGCCAAGATGGAGATTCCCTTCCCCCGGTTCATTATCGGCCCATAGGAGGACAAATCCAGCCGGTTCAACTGTGGTCTGGCCGGGTTGCGTGGAAGGAATTTGCCATTTCAACGGGTTATCCGGTGAATCAGACATGAACAGGCCACCAAGATCCACCGTATCACTACCCGGATTAAATAGTTCTATCCAGTCGTCATGATCACCCCATTCATCGACAATGCTGTTTGTATTCCCTGCCATGACCTCATTGATTCGCAGCCCCGGTACATCAACATCTTCACTGATATGCGCTGTGATCCGGATGGGACCGTTCACGGCCAGTTCAACGGAGGAATTACTTTCCTTTACCGGCTCTGCATTTTCGCCGGAAAGATCCGTAATGACCCATTCGACAAACCTGTAACCGGCTGCTGATTCTGCTTCAAGTGACAAGGGCAGGCCGGTGTAATACTCTGTAGTGAAATCCTGCCTGTTCAAGGGTATGCCGTCCAGGATGATCCGGCCTCCTTCTTCGCTGTATATTTCCACATTCACCAGGTCGTCGGGCTGCAGTCCAAATGTCTCCCGGAGATGCTGAAGTGCCCAGGCCGGTCTCTGGTTGGCAAAGTCTTTCATCCCTTGTATGTTTTCCCGCCATTCTGGCATTGAGACGATTCCGCCATCGTCTGACCATAAAGCAATATGCCGCGGCATTTCAGTTTCCAGGTTTGCAGCCAGTGAGTCTATGATATGAATGACCCTTGATGGTTTATAGGTGGTATTGACACGACTTATAAACATACTTATGAATTTATTCCTGAAGGTTTCATTTTGCGTGAGCTTGATAAATACCATAGTAGCCCACGGTGCTTTTAAACCTTTCCTGACGTAGTCGTCGATATCGGGGTCCATCGCTTTATCGAACATATTGGTTGAAGGTAGAGCCCACGGAAAACCATTAAATCCGAAATCGGTATCAAACAGCATCCACCGCCACTTTCCATTCTCAGTCTCAGGTCGCCACAGCCGGTAATTATTCGCCGGCCAGTCGATGTTGCATGAGTAGATCTCGGTGATCATGTAATTGATGAATTCATCAATATCGATCATTGAGGCAGCTATTTCGTAATTTTCATCCAGGGAAAGATCGTGGTTGGAAAGAAAGGTCATCATGTCGTTATACAGGATATCATTCCCGGCGACCACCTCATTATTCTTTATGATGTCCACGCTGTCCCGGTTGGTCCCGTAATGCACCTCGCAGTAATCCTCGTTATGTTTATCCCTGAGATTCAGAATGCCCCAGTATTCACCGTTAAGATACACGGCTACCGGCTGGTAGGCCTGGTAATCAAGGTCCCCCTGGTTTTCAACGATCGAGTGCACCAGGGCATCCCTGAACATGGTCCCCCGAAAGTCGCCGCTCCAGTCATTGGCTGAATTCCGAAGGATAAAAGATTTGTAAACCGTGGTCTCTCTTCCGGGCAGGAGATGGTATTGTATGGGACCGTCGCCGTACTTGTCACGGATATGTATAGCGAAAGATTTCTGGGGTTTTTGCCTGCTGGTACCACCGAAGATGCTAAGCCCGGCGTTTTGACTGAAAGCAGGTTCGCCTGCTGACGTAAAATATTCAAGTCCGCAGGAGACTTCAAGATCATTTTCATAGTTCACATATATGCCGGTTTCCGGATCCCATAAATTATCAGACTTAGTAAAGATTGAAATGACCGGGATGTCATGTGCCGTTTCATCGACAAAATACGTATGACTCACCACTTTCCCCGGTAAGCGGCCATCTTCATAAATCCTGGCACGAACGATGGTTGTGGCTGCAAGGTTAAGTGAACCGGTAATCTGCTGAGAGGTTGTATCCGGTGGGGACCCATCGGTGGTGTAACGGACGAAAGCCCCGTCATTAAAGGCAGATATGTCTATTGAAACAGGTGTGTCATAAAATCCTCCTGGGATGGAAAACTGCGGTTCACCGCTAACGTCGCTAAAGTTTGCCCCGCTGTTAGGCTCACCGGGTGTCGGTACCGTAAAGAAAGCCCAACCTGTTCCGGATGAGGTTCTGCCACAGGATACATCTGAATACTGAATGCCGAAAGTAACGGAATCAATAAGAGTTGCCTGCTTATCAAACAGACCGAGCTCTTCACCGCCACCGCTAATTTTGAAGTTAGTATGCAAGGCCTGGTTTCTTCCGTCGGCCCATATAACCAGATAATCATCGGCAGGAATTACAGTGCCTGAAGGGATTTGCCAATTGGATGGATGGTGCAGGTCGTCTGTTAGAAAGTAACCGGAAACGTCGGCAGGCGAGGAGTTTCCATTGTATAGTTCAATCCAGTCTGAATAGTCATTGAAAAGCGGATCCTGGATGCTGCCGGAATTTGATGCCTGGAATTCATTGATCACTATCTGTCCGGGAAGCCCGGCATGAATACATGTATTCAGTATCAGGAATAGTAATGTAAATGAGTAAATCCTGGACATTTGTAATGGCATGAAAGATAGGCTTTCTTTAACAGAAATTTCACTTGAACCTGGCGTTCCTGCAGTTTCAATACACACAAAATTTGCATTTGTGTGACTTACGATAACTGATGTTGTACTTTCTGTTACAGCTTAACATTTAGGGTAAAAACAGAAAAGCATGGTCTGCAGATAAGTTGGTAAACGGGTTTTGACATGTGTAAATATAGGATATTTAAATGTGATATTCGAAATTCTCTGCCGGGTTGAAATGCAAATCCGGCAATCGGGGTATAACGACCGGGGATATGTTCCATGACATAGGAAAGAGACGCTGATTTTTGGCTGAAATCGCGATTAAGGGTGGCGGGTGGGGGGTGGGACCCCAGTAAATATCATCTTATGATGTATAGTATATTATAGCAAAGCAAATCCATAAATTTAAAAGACCCCGAAATTCCTTAACCTGCCTTCTATTCGAACGGAAGGTGCGTATTCTGAAAATATTTTATAACGTAACATGAAATTTTCGACAACTCTCACGCTGATTTTTACCCTTTTTTTCCATAAAGGATTACACCATCGGGGGCTTGGGGGAACCGATTGTGTAAAAATTTTACAATATACGCGTAGTTATTACACAGTTAATACTGTCTTTGCCTGTTTAAACTGGTGAAGACGGCGGGGAGGTATTGGCATAGTAATTTTATAAATGTAAATTGGAGCTGTTCTAATGATCAATAAACAGGTTTTTCCTGGAAAGCGCTCTACGTTATTCTCAAACTAACTGACACTATGAAAATTCTTTCGAAGGCCGTATTCTTCCTGGCATTGATAATTTGCCTTTTGTCGGGGTGTAATTCAGAGGATAAATCCGGACGAGCCCTGGAAGAACAACAAGAGACGGTTCAGATTCCCCATTTGTACAAGCAGGGAAAAGCGACACAGCTGATCGTCAATGGAAATCCCTTCATCATTCTCGGCGGCGAACTCGGCAATTCAACCTTCACCAGCGTTGAATATATGGAACCTGTGTGGCCAAAGCTCAGCACCATGCATTTGAACACTGTCCTGGCCCCGGTATACTGGGAATTGATTGAGCCTGAAGAGGGTAAATTTGATTTCGACCTGCTCGACAGGCTGGTCGTTGAGGCCCGCCACCACGATCTGAAACTGGTTTTGTTGTGGTTCGGCTCGTGGAAGAACAGCATGTCGAGTCATGCACCGGCATGGGTCAAAAGGGACCAGGAACGGTTCCCCCGGACAAAGGATGCGGAAGGGAAAAGCCATGAAATTCTCACGCCTTTCAGTGATAACAACCTGGAGGCCGACAAATCGGCTTTTAAGGCACTGATGGAACACATCCGGGTATTGGACAAAGGTAAAAGTACGATTATCATGATGCAGGTTGAAAATGAGATTGGCATGTTACTTTCGGCCCGGGATCACAGTGAGCCGGCCAATGAAAAATTCAATGCTGATGTCCCCGATGAATTTATGCATTATCTGGAAGCCAACAAGGGTAATCTCGTGCCGGAATTAAGCGAAGTATGGGCCGAAAACGGTTACCGGGATTCGGGAACCTGGGAAGAGGTCTTCGGCAAAGGACTGCAGGCTGACGAGATTTTCATGGCCTGGTATTACGCAAAATTTACCGATGCCGTCACCCGGGCCGGTAAAGAAGCATATTCATTGCCCATGTATGTAAACGCAGCGCTCAACCGGACCGGGCGAGAGCCTGGATCGGGCTATCCGAGTGCCGGGCCGCTTCCGCATCTGATGGATGTGTGGATAGCCGGCGCTCCTTCGGTCGATTTCCTGTCGCCCGACCTGTATTTTGGAGATATCAGGCACTGGTGCGGCCTTTTCGTACGCCGTGGAAATCCATTATTCATACCTGAGCACCGCTTCGACAATACGGCAGCGGCAAAGTCAGTGTTTTCGATAGGTCATTATGAATCCATCGGCTTTTCTCCCTTCTCCATTGAATCGGTCGCTGATCCCGATATTGAACCCCTTGGAAAAGTCTATGACCTGTTGGGCAACATGGTGCCGCTTATAACCGAAAACCTGGGCAGGGGAAGGAATGAAGGGGTATTGCTTGACAAGGACCATCCGGAAACCGTGTTGCGGATGGGCGACTATGAAATCACCATGCGCCATAGTTTTACCCTGGGTTATGAAGCCGGTTGGAAAGATGAAAAATGGCCCATGACAGGCGTAATTGTCATTCAGACAGGAGAAAATGAATTTTATTTTGCCGGATCCGGCTTTGTGGCGACTTTCAAAAACGCTGCCCATACTGATCAGATCGTTGGTTTGCTCAAAGTAGATGAAGGACGTTTCGAAAACAGTCATTGGAAAATCATGCGTCATCTCAATGGAGACCAGACCCACCAGGGGCGGCATGTGAGGATGTTTGTAAATAATTATTCGGTTCAGAAGGTGGAGTTGTATGGATACCGGTAGGGAGGTATCTCAAAACCCGGTTATATGAAACAAAATCCATATTGAAAGATGCGATTTGAGTCCTTGCCAGCCAAACAGAAAAAGTCAACATTAATTGTCGTTTTCCGGAGAGGTTACTCATATTTTCGAAACAAGTTCCGGCATTTTCTTTACAAAATTTGACTGAATTGAGGTTGCAGTTGATTAGAAAATATCTGTTTCACCCGAATATTCGTCAAAAAGAGAAAAAACCGAAATGAGTATTTGCATTCGGCATTGTATGAAGGGGTTAAATTCTAAAAAGCCCACAGAGTGAGGCATCCGGAAGTTGTTGATAACTTATCGTCAAAATGTAGTTGAGAGGGTAACGAGATTGGTGGGCTGAAGCGATTGAGGGGTAAGGAGCGCTGGTTGGCGGGGGGGACACCCACCCAGCAAAAAAAGGTCCAAAAACCATCTCCCCATCACCGAAACTCACATCCCCCCACACCCAAACGTAACCTCTTCGACCATATTCTTACCAATAGTTCTATAAAAAACCGGTCAACATTTTTCAGCAAGCCGTTCACCTTATTTTACGCTGTCGAAAACAATCTAACTTTACAGTTGAAAAATTTAAAGAGCCGACAGAATGCCTTGCCTGCAGAAAATCCGGAAATCGTAATCGTCATATTAAAAGGTCCGACATCGCAAAATTGAGCACCAAGATTCACAATCCAGTTGAATAGAAGGAGAGCACCGGGTGTTTCGTTGTATACCCGTAAAATGAAATGATATGAAATCCAACGACACCGATCCAAATAAATTATAATTAATACATTTATCATGTCAAAACAACGAAATATCCATCATGAAAAATGTTGACCGTTTTTTAATCCTGTTTCTGTTATTTGTTTTTATCATGCCGTTATCCTTTGCTGGTATCCGTTTACCAAAGCTCGTGAGCGATGGCATGGTCCTGCAGCGGAATACCAATGTGAATGTCTGGGGTTGGGCATCTCCGGGCGAAATGGTCACCGTGCATTTTATGGATAGTGAATATCAGTCCACTGCCGATGAGTACGGGAACTGGCATATTGATCTTCCAAAGATGAAAGCCGGCGGGCCTTACGAAATGATGATTTCGGCAAGTGATACTGTCAGTGTCAGAAATATCATGGTAGGCGATGTATGGCTCTGCTCCGGGCAGTCGAACATGGATCTTACTATGCAGCGGGTGAGCCCGCTTTACGAAGATGAGATAAAAAATGCCGGTAACCCTGATATCCGCTATTTTTCGGTTCCGGCGGTGTGGAAATTCGGTCAACCGCAAAACGACCTGCTTTCGGGCAAATGGGAAAGTATTAGCCCCGGGAATATTCTTGGTGTTTCAGCCGTGGCCTATTTTTTCGCCGATGCTATATACGGGAAATATCATATTCCCCTTGGAATTATTCGTGCCAGTCTTGGCGGTACGCCTGCCGAGGCATGGATTAGCGAAGATGCCATTAAGGCTTTTCCGAAGTATTACGATGAAGCGCAAAAATTCGAAGATCCGGACCTTATCCGTATGATTCAGGACCAGGACCGGACCACGAGCAGTGTATGGTATACCGAACTGAACCGAAAGGACAAAGGCTATAAAACACCCGGTAAGCCATGGTACAGCCCTGATCTTGACATTAGTAACTGGAAGGTCATGCAGGTTCCTGGCTACTGGGCCGATAACGGCAGGGGAGAGGTTAACGGTGTAGTATGGTTCAGGAAAGATATAGACCTTCCGGCCGACATGGCCGGTAAGGATGCCCGGATAAATCTTGGCCGTATCGTCGATGCCGATTCGGTATTCGTGAACGGGACGTTTGTCGGAACGGTCAGTTACCAGTATCCACCCAGGCGTTATCATATCCCCGGAGGTGTTTTAAAAGAAGGGAAGAATACGATTGTTGTCAGGCTGATCAGTAATACCGGTAAAGGTGGTTTTGTACCGGATAAGCCTTACGAACTGATTGTAGATAACCAAACTATTGATCTGGAAGGACCATGGTATTACCGTTTCGGGGCCGAGATGGATCCCCTGCCTTCCCAGACCTTCATCCGAAGGAAGCCCACTGGTCTCTACAACGGCATGCTGGCGCCACTGACGGATTATACTATCAAAGGAGTTGTATGGTACCAGGGTGAATCGAATGCCAGCCGGGCTGTCGAATACCAGACCCTGTTCCCGGCACTCATTAAGAACTGGCGCGAAAAGTGGAACCAGGGCGACTTCCCTTTTATTTACGTGCAGTTGCCCAATTATTTGGAGAGTACCAATCAGCCTGTTGAAGACAGTGACTGGGCCATGTTAAGAGAGGCGCAAGCTAAGGCTTTATCATTGCCCAATACCGCCATGGCCATAGCTATTGACCTGGGTGAGTGGAACGACGTTCATCCCCTGCACAAGAAAGATGTCGGCGAACGCCTCGCACTGGCCGCAGAAAAGACGGCCTATCATGAACGGCATATTGTCGCTTCGGGTCCGATGTACAAGTCAATGAAAGTCAAGGGCAACAAAATCGTTCTGACCTTCACCGGCACTGGTTCAGGTCTGAAGACGAAGGATGGAGGAGAGCCCGGTGGCTTCGCCATAGCCGGGAAAGACCACAAATTCGTATGGGCTAATGCCGGGATAAAGGGTAATAAGGTAATTGTCTGGAGCGATCAGATCGACCATCCGGTGGCTGTGCGTTACGCCTGGGCCAACAACCCTGTAAGGGCGAATGTGTATAACAAGGAAGGATTGCCGATGGCGCCGTTCCGTACCGATGAGTGAGAATAATCATTCGGCACTCAGTTGACGCTTACCCTTAAACATTACATTTTAAAACTGACCGGTTGCAATAGGAATCAGGAATCCAATGAATCCAAATTTAATTTGCCGGGGTTTTTCTTGTGAAAGTCAAACAGTTGCATTTATGCGAATATCTGAACGTCATTGAACCTGCAGGAAGATGATTTTTCTACCCGATTCACCATATCAGGGTGAGAGATATCGGCGTGGGTATGTATATATTTGAATTAAAGGCTGGTAGTGCACTACACCGCGAGAGGATTGTTATTTCCGAATAAAAAATGATTTAGTATTGAGGAGGATATCCGGAAATTTTTAACAACGAAAAACACCGGTGATCTTCTGAATGCCTCACATTCTGTGATAAGGGGTTTTTTATGTTGCATCTTTCAAACCAGGATCCAGTGTAAAAGCCCCTTACTCTTTTAATGGTGTCCGTGAACCGTTTCAAACGGATGTGCAGGTTGAATCTGAGGTGTTTATTGCCCCATCGCCGGGTTTTTAAATCAGCTTCGATATGCCGAACAGCCCGATTCCTAATGCACTAACCAGGTTAAAATACTTTATTGTTGAAGGCCGGGAAATGAAATGTGCCAGTTTGCTTCCGACAAAAGCGATAAGCAGTTGAACAGAAAGACTGGCGATAAATATGGATAATACATGTATCAGGATATGACCTTTTCCTCCACCGGAAACCATACCGGCGAAACCGGCAAATACCACGATCGTTAAAGGGTTGCCTATGGTTAATCCATAAGTGGTGACAAAAGGGAATCGACAGGTGAGTCCATATTTGTTTGCATTATGTCCGGGTTTTTTTCTCAGGGTTGTATACATCATCCAGATGCTAAACAGGATAAGTACACCAGATGACACGAATGAAATGATATCATTTTCTTCTTTCAAAAAATGAAAAATAAAACTACCTGCCGTAAAAGCCACGATGGCATAAGTTAAATCAGCCGTTGCTGCTCCCAATCCACATAATGCACCATTCTTTAGTCCGCAGTTTATACTCTGATTCAGGATCAGAATCGCTATCGGTCCTATTGAAATGGCAAGTGTTAAGCCGAAAAGAAAAGTTTGAATATATGACATGTCTGTTTTGTCCTGAAATATCATTATTAGTAACTGATAACCCACATATTTTTTAAGATTTGTCCTTTACCCCACACGGGTTTTATCAATTACTGATGGAGCAGAGTTATACTATTTAACCACCACCTAACAATTTTCCCACTTAAAATGTTTTTATATCTCAAAACAAATCTTAATCGTTCATATTCATATAGAAGATGGTTCATAAATTAGCAGCATTGTAGATAACCGACCATCATGAAAAGATCTACACTTAAATTCAAGGAACTAGCCAGGGAACTGCTGACTATTGCCGGAATTTCCATAAACGGAGGCAAACCCTGGGACATCACGGTCCATAACAACGCGTTCTTCGAACGAGCCCTCACAGAAGGTGAACTTGGTATCGGTGAATCGTACATGGACGGTTGGTGGGATGCTGAAGCACTCGACGAAACGATTGCCAGAATCCTTAGGGCAAGGCTGCACGATAAAATTAAAAGAAAATACACCATCCTGCTGCAGGCTTCACTGGCCCGTGTTTTCAACCTGCAATCGAGACGCCGCGCATTTATCATCGGGAAACGGCATTACGACACAGGCAACGACCTGTTCACCGCCATGCTCGACAAGCGGCTGAATTACAGTTGTGCCTACTGGAATAATGCCAAAGATCTGGATGAAGCACAGGAAAACAAGCTGGACCTGATCTGCCGGAAAATATTTCTCGAACCAGGCATGAAATTACTCGACATCGGTTGCGGCTGGG
>Ga0102962_1001140_pt1 | contig 10942 bp, 4 predicted proteins | sample SalPonF2_C_D2_MG_FD_84519 | JGI IMG/M metagenome (GOLD analysis project Ga0102962, IMG submission 84519) | Salt pond soil microbial communities from South San Francisco under conditions of wetland restoration - Salt Pond MetaG SF2_C_D2_MG ...
AGTTTCCCAAAAAAATTTGGGGAGTGGTAGTGAGATGACAAAGGAATCTCGATGTATAACGGGGCAATCCCCTTCCGTTGTTTTTCCATATGTGTGATCAATGCCAACCCTAAATAATGCACTAGCACATTATCACGAACCCCCTCCTAACCTTCCCCAGGGAAGGAGTTAACGTGGCTCCATTTCGAATAAAGTCGCAAGTTTAGAACTTGTGATCGGTGAATGGGTCCATTCACGAGATTCCTCGTCAGTGCCCGGAATGACGTCATATTTTTAATGTTTGTCGAAGCCGTAGGGACATGCCATAGCGTGTCATATACGTTTTCCGGCATCAGGCAGCCGTCTCTTCTTTATGATTACCAAGTAACTTATAAGCCCACATCTTTACAGCATCGTTAAATACAAACCAAATCAGGGCATAGCCCCAGACTCCTAATGCATAAACCCAGCCTATCGGGGTGATAAGCAGGCCATAAACGGCGATGATGGTACTCAGAATTTCCGTACTTGTTGTCGCCCAGAATAACAGTGGTGATGGTAGCGGTTTTTGCCAGAACCAGCCCTCGGCTCGTGTAACATAAATCGTACTGTGACCGGCGACGATCAGTTTCAGGAAGAAAATGGATTGTATCATTTCGTTCGTGAATCCGGATTCTTTTAGAAGGAAGAAAAGAATGAAGGAGGAAATTACCCCGGCAATACCCAGCACGCTCGATATGGTTAACAGTTCCTGCATATTCCAGCGCACCGGCGCCTGGTGAATACGGGTGTTATCGTAGGCGATGGCCAGTATGGGAATATCATTGAACAGGGCTAATAAGATGATCATCAATGCCGTAATGGGGTAGAAATTAAAGACGAGTATCGAGAGCGTCATGAATAATATGAGCCGGATCGTCTCGGCGATACGGAATGTGGCATAACTCTTCATCCGGCCAAAAGTGATACGCGCCTGTTCCATCGCATCCTTAATGACACCTAAACCCGGAGTGGTAAGGATGATATCGGCTGCCGACCGGGCTGCGTCCGTGGCATTGGAAACGGCAAATCCGCAATCGGCTTTTTTCAGCGCCGGAGCATCATTGACGCCATCTCCGGTCATTGCAACGATATGATTGCCTTTCTGGAGTGTATCGACAATCCGGTACTTATCTTCTGGGATAACCTCGGCAAATATATCAACCTCCTCAATCATTTCGACGATAGCTGATTCACGGGTATGAATGAATTCCCGTTCGAGTAAACGAGTATCGTACATCGATTTTACATCTTTCATGACCTGAGAGGCAAATTCTTTAGCCTCTTTTATGGAAACCTCTCCTTTGAGCTTCTTGAAAACAGCCGTGGTTAGAACTTCAACAAGGGATAAGATTTCATTAGAAGCGGCTCCGGATAATTGGGATGAACGAATTGTTCGTTGTTCGAGGCCCAATAACCGGCCTATCTCTTTTGCTATGGCCAGGTTATCACCTGTCAGCATCTTAATTTGCACCCCGTAATTCTTCATCTCGTCGATGACTTCTTTAGAGTCGTCCCGTGGCGGATCGTATAAAGGAATAAGTCCTATGATTTCGGGTTTTGACGAATTCTTTTGGCTGCTGACGGCAATAGTACGATATCCCCTGGAAGCTAATTCATCGACCGTCTTATTTAGGTTATTCGCTTCTTCACCGGTCATATCCGCCAGGTCCATTAAAATCTGTGTTGCTCCTTTTAGGGTGGTGAATTGCTCACCATTTTTCCCAATAACAGCTTCGGTACGTTTTCGTGTCGGATCGAAAGGTATGAATTTTTTTTGTGTATACTTTTTGAGATTAACGTCAGGGAAATGTTCATCTATATATTGAAAAATAGGGCGTTCAATGGGATCATTGTCTTCTTCACGAGAAGCTAATGCTGCCAGCGTAAACAACTCTTCCTCGGTGTGATCTCCCAGCACAACCGGATCAGCCACCTTCATCTCATTTTGAGTTAAGGTCCCCGTTTTATCGGAACAAAATATATCAACTCCGGCCAGCTCCTCAATAGCAGTGAGGTGAGAGACTATAGCTTCCCGTCGCGCAAGATTCATGGCACCAACGGCCATGGTGACGGATAAAACCGCAGGAAGTGCGACAGGAATGGCAGCTACGGTTAATACCAATGTGAAACGGATGATCTCCAGGAAAGGCTCGTGCCGGAACAGGGCGGCCATTATAATAACCATGACGAGGACGAGTGTAATCAATATCAAAAAATTGCCGATTTGAATTACCATCTTCTGGAAGTGGCTGCGTTCTTCGAGCTGCGCCCGTGCTACCAGGGAAACAACTTTCGAAAACTGGGTATTCATACCGGTATTGACGACCACAGCCAGCATCTCACCCTGTTTAACAATCGTATTGGCATAAGCAACGTCATCCTTCTCTTTATTTACCGGTATCGATTCCCCGGTAAGGGCCGACTGATCCACCAGGAGATAATCACCTTCAAATAACTGAACATCCGCCGGAACAATATTTCCGATCCTCATTTTGATAATATCGCCCGGGACCAATTCCCGTACCGGGATCTTTTTAAAAGTACCGTCTCGTCTGACCATCACTTCTTTGGCCAGCCGTTGTTTCAAAGCTTCCAATGTGTTAAGGGCACGATGCTCCTGGAAAAAATCGAGAAAGGCATTGACCAGGAGCATGATAAGGATAATAATGAAATCCTCCCACTTTTGAACGGCGGCCGATAAGATAGCCGCGAGTTCGATCATCCATGGGATGGGTCCCCAAAACCGTCTGAAAATTCGATGTAAAAGTGTCTCTTCTTGTTCGAGGATCTCGTTGTACCCGTACTCATCTGTTAATTCGGTAATTTCGTTTTCCGTACGACCCCGGGATGGATCTATGTCAAAATTCTTTAAGGTGTCTTCTACCGCCTGTTGGGTATAATCATCTGTCGATTTCATCGCTCAATTTCATCTCCTCCGAGAATCTCTCTTGAATAATATTGTCAGGTAATCCCCTAATTTTCATAAGGATACCCTTTTATTAAGTTATAGCTTCCCCCGAGATAAGCAACGGTTTTAGGGAAAATATAATTCGGGAGAATGGAGAAGGCAGAAGGTAGAATTTGGAAGGCGGAATGTTAAACACAAAGAGAAAGAAACAAAGTTCCGGAGATCCAAAGGCACTAAGCGGGATCTGTGATTAGCAAACAGTTCAAGTAAAGAGAAAATTGTCCTGCAGCTCATGACCATTTCTATAAATATTTTAATCAGCGTCAGTCCGCTAAATCTGTGTAACCTGTGTTCTATTATCCGCCGAAGACGTAATGGAGTCCAATGTAGTAGGAGAAATGTTTGTAGGATGTTATCCCGTTACCGGCATCACCGGAGAATAGAAGCTGAATATGATGGTATACCGGGAAACCGCCACCAAAATGCAATCCGGTTCGGTACTGTGCTCCAACGGCATCGGGCGTATGATGAAATAACTCCATCCCCAGGAAGGCTTCATCAGAGAAATTATACTGAACGAGAATACCGGTGAAATCAAAATTTTTATTTCCCCGTCCCTTGTTGAACCAATAACCTCCTCCCCCGTAGACGGTCCAATGTCCAAAATCTTCTTCCAGCCAAATCGGAATGAAATATTGAGGTTTCCCATTTCCCAAACCCTTGGAGGCTTTACCGGATGGTATCTCCATCAGAGGAAAAGTAGCAATAGCAGGAATCCATCTTTTTTGAGAAGTAAACTGATATTTGAATCCCAATTCAATATCACCGGCGCCAAAATTGGATGAGGCATGATTCGGACTATTAAAAGCAAACGGAACCACCATATGAACAAAACCTTTACGCAGAAACTCATAATTGAATTCGACAGCCGGCCCCACTCCTGACGTTCCACTGTGATCGAACGTCCCGCTTGAAAAGATATAGGCTTCCCCGCCAAGGTATGGTAATAAACCCGGGTCATCGGTGTGAAAAGGCGGTCCGGCATATGCCGGAATGGTACAAAATCCTAAAAACGCAAGAATACACAGAAAACGATATGTTCTTTTATGATTTAGCACGATATCTTTTGATCAAGGGTGAGGTCGTAGGACATGCCATGGCATGTCCCCACGACCGTAAACATTTTTCTCAAAAAAATCTTTTTCAGGGTGACGGAACCTGTCACCCTTTTTTATTATCATAATACCAACCATACATAATAATAAAACCGCTGGTTCTTTTGCAGATACTATCCGTCATATCACATAATAAACATGATCTTCAGAATGAATTAATTGAGAGATCCGGAAATCGTCCGAATCAGGAGACCCTGATTCTTGTTGCCAATCAATTGATGGTGCGTCATTTGCGGCGTATTCTGCAAAAATCGTTAAGTGGATTCGCACCCAAAATCATGACGCTCGAATCGTGGCTCGATGAGCTGGCGGAGATGAGCTTTACCGATGAAGAGCGTCCCGGTCAGATATTGTCGCCGAAACAGGAGCGGCCGCTTGTGTTAGATGACTGGATCCGTAATCATACAGATAAACGCATTACACGGTTCAGGGGATCACAGAGCATTGATATTATATCCAATATCATCGGAGATATGCGGCGGGCGTGTCAACCGTTAAACAGTCTGTTACGTGAAGTAGAAAAAGAATCTGCCGTTCGGAAAAATCCGGATTTTGCTTTTCTACTGAAGGAATATGAGCACATGTTACAGGATCGAAACTGGATGGACCGGGAATTATTGCCGCTTAAGATTTCAACAGTATCCCCCATTTTTCTAAAGGAACAGCAAATTATTCTGTATGAGCTCGATTATGTGTTCGAGAGTCAGAACGCCGGTCTAAAAAATATTTTCAGTCAGCTTGGGGATAGATCAATCGTTCATATACAATATGAGCCTGAGGATAACTTTTCCCCGGTTACCCTGACTAACTGGCTACAGGAGTCGGCTAAAAAACAGGGATGGCCGTATCAAAAGAATCATGTGTCCCATACCGGTGCTTCACGTTTATCACGAAAACTCATAGATAACCAGATTTTAAGCGACGGTGAATTGCATACGGTCCTGGAAACCAAACGTCTGTATATAGAAAGCCACCATAATGCACGGACAGAGTTGGTGGAGTCATTGCGCCGTATTCGATGGAATGTAGCGCAGACTGCTGATGGCGAGGTTGGTTCCCTGTTTAGTGATTACACCATACTCGTGGGTAATTTACCGGATTATCAGGCCCTGGCTGCAGCTCTCTCTGAACAGTATGAAGTTCCTGTTTATTGCACACGCGGACCCATTCTCGGGAGTCATCCGATTGTTCGCCGTTTCATGACCATGTTATCACTGGAACTGAATGATTTCCAAATCGATGATATCTACCAGGTATTTGCCGATAATCAGTTTAAGCTTAGTGAGCTGAAAGAGGACAATGAAACGATCACGCCAAACATCCGGAGTTTTTGTCAGTTTTGCCGGAAATATAACCTGCGAAATCTCTCCGAGGCCCGAAAACGGTTAGATCATATCGTGGAACGCGGCCTCCGGCAGATTGACGATGATAAAGTATACCGGGATGAAGAAAGCCGGTTAAAGGACCGGGAAGAGTTGCTGAATAATGCAGAATACTACAATAAAATCATTCGTATCCTGGAGCATTACCGGAAACAGTTTGACATCTCACAGAAAAAGAAACTTCCGGATTGGGTAACCTGGGCCAAAGAACAGATTCAACAACAGCAGAATTTAGGAAGTACGGTGGCCAATCAGGCCCGGCAGGATCTGGAAAATGTTTTAGATAACGTATTATTGACACATGAACGACTGGATTTGCATCCCGATCTAAAGATGGCGGATTTCATCGAAGTGGTGACGCTGGCATTGGAAGGTGAACGGGAATCGAATCCTGATCAGCCGGATGCCGTTTTGTTGTCGGATGCCACTTATTTCGCCGATACACAAGATAAAATCACTTTTTTATTGGGAATGAATGAAGGGGCTTTCCCGCGTCCGGTAAAAACTGATTTTTTGCGCTTCCGTTATCAAAAAGAATTTAATACGTTGTTGCGTGACCGATCGCCCGAATCATTTATGGAGGCCAGGCATCATTTACAGCGTCAACTCGATAATGCCCGGATATTTTATTTGTCACGTTACCGTGTAGCCGGACAAAGTCAGGTTATCGGTTCCGCATTATGGCAGGATATAGCTCATATTTTTCACTATGAAGATGACGCAATTAAGGATAAATGGGCCTGGGAAAAACTGCCGGATGATATCATCACTTCGGAATACGAATGGCATTGTTATCAGGCCGGGCTTGTGAATCAACCGGTTCATGATTGGTGGAGGACATCGCAGGAGCATACACATCATCAGCTTGTGGCTGCCGTAGAGTGGGAGCGTTCGTATCATAAATGCATGGGGATTTACGATGGTGTAATGCAGCCCGGGAATTTGGGTTCAGAATTTCAAACACGTATTCAAAACCAGGTAGAAACCTGGTGGCAACGGAAGCTTTCAGGAGATGGCAGTTATCGTTCTTCAATCTCCCGCCTCGATGAGTATGCCAACTCACCGCTGGAATATTTCTTCAACCGGGTATTACGGCTGCAACCATTGGCCCAGTATCATGATGATGCCGAATCGGATGTAAAAGGCAGTATCCTGCATAAGATCCTTCAGGAATTTTACACGCCCGATTCCAGGTATGCACCGGCCAACGGCACTTTAGTTGATCCCGCTCGCGGGGATATCGGTAAAGCCCAAAAAAGGATTGCGGAAATAGCCGATAATGTGTTGGATGAATACAGCGATCAGATGGGATATCCTGATTCGCCTTTCCCGGCTATTTTACGGGAAAGTATGCTGCGTATTCTCAACGGTTTTCTTAAAAATGAACAATCTCAGCAGGATTTATTGAAAGAAGAAGTATGGGAAGAGATGCGCCCGGCAACTTTCCATTCCGGTTCTCCCTACACGATGGAATATCAGTGGGAAGTGCCGCTGGAGATGGACGGTATCGACGAACAAGTTGTTCTTAACGGTTTTATTGACCGTATCGATACCGATACGACCGGTAAGAGAGCAATCGTTTATGATTACAAATCAGGAAGTGGGGGGATAAAGCATTTTGATGAAGATATCATCAAAGGACTCAGTTTCCAATTACCGGTTTATGGCCATGCGCTGCTGGCAAACGGAGTTGATCGCTTTGCCGGCGCCTACTATTACCTGCCGGTTGACAGTGGTCAGAATAAGATAGAATGGAAAGGATTCATGGGAGATCTTGATTTTTATCGATCTGAAATGGTTTATAATCAGAGAGGCAAAAATAAATTGAAAAAGGAATACAGGGGATTGATGCACATGAACGAAGTCAGAAGCTTCCTCGATGAGCTTTTAAACACCCGTGTGGCACAGATCATAACCCTGATTCGAAAGGGAGTCTTTAATCTCTCGGTGGTTGGGCAAAAGCCCTATTCGGATTTAAAGATGATAACCCGTTATAACCGCCAAATACAAAATGAGCGCAGACGCATTGAGACGGAACTGCAAAATGCAGAACAGACGAAGAAGCGATATTATCTGCCCCTGGAAATGGATATGGAGGAAGGGGAATCGGCATGAGTAACAGCCTGGAACATATCACCAACACCCTCCAAAAAAGCCAGGGTAATATCATTCTCAAAGCGGGTGCCGGTACGGGTAAGACCTTTAATCTGACGGAGCGGGTTATCAGCCTGATCATCAATAAACGCTGTCGTCTTGATCAAATTCTGGCTATGACTTTCACCGATTATGCGGCCGCCGAAATGCGCGAACGTATTTATAACCGGATCAGTAAGGCTTTGGAGGATAAAGATTCTCTTTCACCCGACCTCATCGCTCATTTGCAAAGGGAAAAGCGGGAATTCGGTAAAAATTATATCTCCACTTTTCATTCCTTTTGCTCACGTATCTTGCAATATTACCCGGATGAAGCCTCCGCTATAACGGTGAATATGATGCCGGAGGGGTTGTCAAATGAATCCTTTGGTAAACAAAAAACAGTTCGGCTTGAATCGGGTTTTGAGATCCTCGATGATTATAATGAAGCGATATTGATTCAGGATTGGAGAAAAGCGTTCTATCAGCTTTATAAAGAGCACGAGGGACTTCATAATCAGTTGCGAAGTATCAAACGACTGGATCTTGAGAAATTCATGAATACCGTGTCATCCAATATTCAGGATGAAGATTTGTTGAAACTGGCCAGACTATCACACGGGGATTATTTGCAGGTTTTGCAAACGATTCAATCGAAACTGAAGATTGAAGTTGAAGAAAAGTATGAGACAGTCAAAAATATTATTAAAGGTCATCCTGAATGGTTTAAAAAAGAATTTTCATTAGAAAAAGATTCCTTCCTTACCGGTGGAAATGTGCTGACTAAATCGGGGACTATCAATAAGCGATCATATGTTTCCAAAGACGGTAAAGAACCCATTAAAATGGAACTTGATCCCCTGACCAAAGAAGTATTCGATCACAATAACTTCGCAAAACTCATAGAAGATTATCTAAATTCGACTACCCCTGGTGATATAAATAATAGCAGGGATAGCTCAGTATACAATCCGAATCACGAGGCCTATTGGAATCTTACCGAGATTGCCGAATTGAGTCTGCGCTGGAACCATTTTATGCGTTACCGGCGATTCCGGGAGCGTAAATTGGATTTCGATGATATCATCTGGCTGGCAGATAGGTTATTTGAGAATAATGATCAGGTTGCCGGGCAGCTCCGAAACCGTTTTAAATACGTGTTAATTGACGAATTCCAGGATACGGATCAGCGTCAATGGAAAATTGTCAAACAGTTGTCGCACTGGCTCGATGAGGGCAATGTTTTATTAGTGGGCGATATGAAACAGGCTATCTACCGTTTTAGAGGCGGTGATGTTACCATGATGCGTGTAGCTGAACAGGAATTGACGAAGAAAAACGGTGAACGTTTGACTTCCCTTGATCTCAATTATTCCTTCCGCTCCAATAAGACGGTAGTCGATTTCTGTAACGATTTATTTCGTCACTGTTTTTCTCATGATACCGATGATATTTTGTATGAAGCTTCCTCACAGGATTTAAAAATACCACCACACGGATTATCTGAACGAGGGAGTCTGCCGGGTAAAATCACACTCATGAATTATTCAGCGCATGAATATGACAAACAGGATTATCTTGATGCGTATGAAGCCTTTTTTAAGGATGAAAAAGAACTATACCTGGAAGCCTTGAGAATCGCCCGGTTTCTACATGAAATCAGGGAGGGTAAACATGACGACGAATATGGGAAGATCCGGGAAAAATTATCAGCCAATGAGAAGGCGGTGGGAATTTTGTACCGAAGACGTAAATATCAGTATTTCATGGAACAGGCGCTTGATCTTTACAACCTGCCACATGCTATTTCAAGTGGACGCAATTTCTTTTCCCGGCAGGAGATCCTTGATTGTCATAATCTGCTTGCCTTTTTACTGGATGCTTTCGATGATATCGCCCTGACCGGTATTCTACGTTCTCCTTTTACCGGTTTATCGGATGCTGGTTTGTTGACGATACGTAATGTTATAGATTCCTATTATCCAAAATACAAAGCGTATTGGCCGGCTGTGAGTGATTATGAGAAATGGAATAATGATCATTTGCTGCCTGTTGATTCGCTTGCACTGTCGAAAATGATACCAATCCTGAAAGAATTAAGGGAATCATCTAAATATGTCCGTGTTTCAGATTTATTGGAACAAGCAATGCGTAAAACCAATTTCCTGAATGGGTATTTGGATCATCTGCAAGCCGAACAAAATGTATATAAGCTCATTGATATTATCCGGGATCTCGAGCTGAAAGAGCAGGGAAACCTGTTTGAGATCGTTGAATTTTTACGAACACAGATCGATCAGGATTCGGATGAAAAAGATGCGGAGCTACCCGATAGCGGGGCAATTCAGATCATGACCGTGCACGGTTCCAAGGGACTCGAATTTCCCATGGTTATTATTCCGGATCTGACGGCCAGCCTGAGTAATGGAGGACTGCAGATTTACGTTAGCCCGTCGGATGCCTATATTAATAATGAATTACCGTTATTGGCTTATAAATCAGAAGACAAATACAGCAAAGATAAAAACGAAGAGACGCAGTTTATCTTCGAACAATTAAAAGAGCAGAATAATAAACGGGATCTGGCAGAATTAAAACGTGTTTTATACGTGGCGTTAACCCGTGCACAAACCCATATCCTGATATCCGATACATCCAGCTATCCCAATATTCAAAATGCAAGTTCATCATTCAGTGGACTTCTCGGGGCCTGGATGAATGATGAAGGATCACAATATGACGAGCTTATAGATTTTTATCCGTTAAATAAGCAAGAGTTTGAGGAAATAAAACAGGTTGTGAGTGGGGAAAAACAAATTATCGATAATCGATATAGTGATGTATTAAAGAAATACTTGAATTCTGGCCAATTGGATAAGGCTATGCAACAGGCTAATATGGTCAGCCGGAATGTATCTCAGGTCATTCATTCTGATAAGGAACAACGGCAACTGGAACAAATGACTGAGAATCCATGGAATAAAGTCAAAGCTGATCATGCCGGGACCATTATTCACAAGCTTTTGGAGATGGGGCCGGTCCGTGATGGAGAAATTAACACATTGTTATATAATATTTTACGTAAAAATGGTTATGATAGTCAGGATAAGCGAGTCAGCGAAGACGCTAAACGAATTTTAATGCAAGCCCAAAAAGCCCGGAAGTGGCTGCGGACACACTACCCTAATCCACAAAATATCTATCATGAACTGGCATTCGAATGTCGGTTATCATTACATGGAGAAGCACAATACGTACGGGGAGTTATAGATTTGCTATTGCAGGATGAGAGTGGCTCCTGGCATTTAATTGATTTTAAAACG
>Ga0102962_1001141_pt1 | contig 10940 bp, 9 predicted proteins | sample SalPonF2_C_D2_MG_FD_84519 | JGI IMG/M metagenome (GOLD analysis project Ga0102962, IMG submission 84519) | Salt pond soil microbial communities from South San Francisco under conditions of wetland restoration - Salt Pond MetaG SF2_C_D2_MG ...
AACGCTTTGATAGTAATTAAACATTATTTATGCTGAAGAACCGTATCATCAACGTGAGTTCGAAATCGGAATCATGTATTATGCATCAAAACAGCTCTCTGTCGTCGATGGTCAGTCGTCCGTCGTCAAGATAGGTCATATTTTCTCAGGTCGTATTCTCAATGTAATTATTACAACTCTGCGATTCTAATCCAAACCTCACGTTAAAAAACATCACTCGAAGTCGTCATCTCGAACCCGATTTTTGGGTGAGAGACCTTCAAAACGTGGATATGAAACAAAACAAGTCTATAATTATATCGAATTGAGGTTATGTTAAATTAGGTTTGAGAAGATATCGTCTCTACGTCTCTAAATCTTGAACTGACTCTTCTTGAGGTTACGTTCAAGCTCCCGTTTCATATCTTTTTTGGCGATATCGGCTCGTTTGTCGTATTGTTTTTTACCCCGGGCAAGGCCTAACAATACTTTGGCATATCCATGTTTGAAATAAATTTTGAGAGGAATGAGCGTAAAGCCTTTTTGAGAAATGGCTTTGTCGATTTTTTGAATCTCACTTTTCTTAAGTAAAAGTTTTCGGATCCTCCGTGGATCATGATTATTGTAAGACCCCTGATCAAATTCCTTGATATAGAGATCTTTGAGATAGATCTCACCATGATCCATAAAAGCAAAGGAGTCGGTAAAACTTGCCTTGCCCTGCCGGAGTGATTTTACTTCCGTTCCTTTTAAAACGATGCCCGCTTCGTAAGTCTCCTCCACAAAATAATCGTGACGGGCTTTCCGGTTTTTTATTTCGGGAGTTGTTTTCTTTTTGTTGCTATCGTTACTCACGTGGTGAATAACCTCATTTAGTGTGAAAAATCCGGTTAACTATAAAACTATTACTGAACTTGAAAACCTAATTTCTGTAATTTGGGAACCAATTCTTTAGCAACTGATTTATTGGGCATGGTCTTATATATTTTCAGAATCTGATTAATCTCAGCTCGTGCTTTTTTATTATGGGGTTCCATATTCAGAACATTGATGAAATCCTGCAGACTTTCGGTTACGGCCTCATGCATATTCCCTTTCACCGGACCGTTATAAAGTTTATACATCCCATGACGTAAATAAACCTGAGCCAGTAAATGCTGAGAAGCGGAATCATCTTTTGTTTTTAACTGACTAACGACTTGCTTGTAAAGCGCCGGACTAAAATCGTTGTTTTTGTTCTGATCCATATTATTCGAGTTGATCAGATATTCGGCTTTTTGCTTAAGCGTTTTTCCTTTAAAACGTGCAGCAATCGCTTGGGTATTATTATTGCCGGTATTGCTACTACTGTTGTCTGATTTTTTGTTACTGCATCCGGCCAGAATAAGACCTGATAAAGCTAGGAAAATGACTGTTGTACGTATTTTCATGGATTTAGAATTAACTGTTTAATATATACATCGGATTTGGACTGATACAAAGTATGAATATTAACATACTCAACCAACCAAGAATGATACGGGTTTTGTTTAACGGCTGTTCAAAAATGACCGGCGGATGCTCAATTTTTACAAAAAACAGGATGAAAAGTGACCATACCAGCCAGACAGTGTAACCGCTGGCATTATTCATGCCAATAACCAGATAGAGTAAAAGAGCACTGCCGATGAGTGCACCTCCCCATACCGGAGCTATCCAGTTATGTTCACCGTGAAAGGCTTTTCGCAGGATGAAGAAAAGAATTATGGCCCATATAACCCATCCAAGCGGGGCTAATGAAGCGCTGTAACTAACGATCTCATCATGCAGCACAGGAACAACTCCAAGTCCGCTTAAAACGGCTAAGATGCCATAAAAGCCCCGGGCAACTTTTTTGTGATTTTTACTACCCACTAAAGCATAAATCACATGACCGCCATCGAGCTGACCAACAGGTGTCAGGTTTAAAGCGGTGAAGAAAAGTCCCAGCCAGCCGGCAAAGAGAAACGGGTAATGATACATTTCCCACATGGGCGGAACATTTTTGAAGAAGGATCCAAGGAAAGAATAGAGTAACGTGTTTCCCAACATCAGAATTTGGTTGCCGCTTTCAGCAATAGGGTGACTTGGAAATTTATGGAATTGAATTACATATTCTTTTAAAGCTGCATGTCCGGGAAATGAAAGTACGAAATCCGGACTTGGAAGGGTTGCGAAGCCATAAATCAACAGGCCAAGTGAAACAACGAATCCGGCCAACGGTCCGGCGATACCAATATCAAAAAGCTTTTTAGAATCGTCGACCTGTTCCTTAATACGAATGACGGCACCCATAGTCCCAATAGGAGAAAATATCGGTAGTGGGATGAAATAGGGTAATGTGGTTTTGATTTTGTGATAAACCGAGGCAAAATAGTGTCCGAATTCATGAGTGCCGAGGAAAAATAAAAGTAGAGCGGCAAATAGAATCGACAGGGATAAACTAACACCAAATCCGATATAGATATATGTAAACGCAACGGATATAAAAGTGATGACAAATAACGCGACATGCTTTAGAATAGTCATCCAGGATAAATCCAATCGCTCAAATAAGGTTTGACTGGATTGGCTGCTAATAATTTCGTAATGACTGTTAATTTCTTCCAAAATTTACTTTCTTTATAAAATGATCAATTATTCAATTCGACTGATGGGCATAGTCATACATCGGGCTCCACCCCTCCCGCGACATAATTCGTTTCCGGTAAAACTTATAGCTAATTTTTTATTTTCAGATGCCCTGAATTCTTTGTTTTTGTATTCCTCAATAAATTCAAACTGATTCATTAAAGTGTAACCATGATTATGCAACGTTTCAAAAGTGTGCGTATTACGTTCATATCCGACAATAACACCCGGAGCTAAAGAAAACACATTTGCTCCATCTGTCCATTGTTCTCTGTTTTGATTAATCCTTTCTTCTCCTCCACATTTGATGAAAGTATAATCCCGTCCGCTTAGTTCCCGTAAAGCATCTTTTAATGAAGTTTTAGGTGTTGTGATAAAATTTTCTTCATCATGAGAGAGACAAACTACATTATCCTGACGTTCGAGGATTGCTGGTGGATATACAATGCATTCATTCCGGCTGGCAAACGTAAAAATCGTATCAAGATGCATGGAGGATCGTTGTTTGGGGATATCCACGATTAAAATATGTTTAACGCCCAGCTTGAAAATAGCTTTGGCAGCTTTCATGATACCACTGAATGACGTTCGTTCACTCATCCCAATCACCACAATTTCTTTAGATACGACCAGAATGTCACCTCCTTCAATACTGTCATAATAAGCCAGGCGAAAGGCTTTATTTTTTACTTTTTGGAATAGAGGATGATAATCCACGATTGTTTCCATAAGCAGAGATTCCCGGGCACGAGCTTTTTTAGCCGCTCTGGAAATGATGATTCCATCATTAATAACCGCAGCCAAATCACGAGTAAATAAAATGTTCGGTGAAGGCATCAGATTAAAATCACGAATCCGCTCTGTTTGTCCCCAAATCGCAAATTCGAGTAGTTCTTTGGGTTCAAGTTTAAGCAACTCGTCCTCAATGGCGGCCAGGTTTAGCTCCGGAAGCCGTTTGATGAGTTGTTCGATGAAATAATTGCGGGCATCGGGTTGTTTGAAGCCCTCATAAATGAGATCAGCAATTTCTATAATATTACCGTCTTGCGGCATCACCGTCCTGAAAATATCGAGCATACTCACATGCTCCTGACGAGCATCTGATTCAAAGATGATATCATCAAATAATAATGCATCTTTGATGTCCGGATTTACCATAGTGACTTCTTTGCCAGGCGTATGGACAATCACACTTTTAAGATGCCCGACTTCCGACGAAATATTTATTTCCATTTAAGTTGCCTCTTTAATATATTCTTACAAAATGCACAGCTTATTCAAAAGGTTTAAATATACACTTTAGAAGCTGAATATTTAAGTTAAAATTGTTAAGCTTCCATTGGAAAATTTAAAATAACCAATAATATAATCGGATTGTTTAAGTTAATTAAAGTAGTCAACAACCCATTGATTAACCCCATTAAATGGTTAAAAATTTACGTAAGTTATAAATATGGCTTCTAAAACAGAAATTGAATCCCTCATTTACCTTCTTGATGATCCTGATCCTTTTATTAATCAAAAAGTAACAGACCGGCTATTAGTACTTGGTGAACAAGCTGTTCCGTTGCTCGATGAATATCGTAGTGTATCGAAAGATGAAAATCGGGAAAGCGCCATTAATAATATTATCCATTCCATCACTTTTTCCTCTTTAGAAGAAGAGTTTATGAATTTGGTGGATGATGGTATCGATACCGTAGCAGATTTGGAGAAAGGTATATTTCTGATTGCACGTTTTGGGGACCCTACATTTCGTGCATTACCTTATCGGGAAAAGTTAGATCGAATGGCCGAAGAAATCGCTAATGAGATTCGATTTACGATCGACCCATTAGAACAAATGCGTCAGCTTATACAATATGTTTTCTATGATGAAAATTATCATGGGGTCGAAGACGATTATTTCGATCCCTCGAATTCGTATATCAATAAAGTAATGGATCGCAAGACGGGAATTCCTATTTCACTGGCCCTGATTGTATTGTTTGTTGCCGATCGGTTAGATCTCCCGTTTTATGGTGTCAATATGCCGATGCACTTTCTGCTGAAATACCGGAATGAGACCGAACAAGTGTTTATCGATCCGTTTCATCGTGGAAAAGTCGTAAGCATGAATCAATGCGCCTATTTCCTAAAAATGAATGGTGTGAAGCCGGAAAGTTACTATTTCAAAAATGCCGAGATAGCGGACGTCATGGCTCGCAGCATCCGAAATCTCATCTATAGTTATGAGAAGAAAGATGACACCTTACGTGCCAGTAATCTGAAAAAATTATTGCACTATATCGATCTCAGCTACGGCGATTCCACCGACGCTTCCGATATGGATGAATCCTTCGATTCCTAAAGAAACGGTTTTAAAAAAGCTACCAAACCCAAAAAAATGACGTCATTCCGGGCCCCGACCCGGAATCTTGTGAAAGAGGCAAAAAGTGTTGTTTTGCCAAGGGATAGGAAAAACGTTATAGGTTACAAAACCACGGTTTGTAAGCAGTGCCAGCGCTTTGGTTGGATCCTGAATCCAGTTCAGGATGACGTTGTTTTGGGGTTACTGTGGGTTGGTTTCGATCAATCCTCTAATGAATAAGCAGAATCAGTAGCCGGATACCGGAAAGGATCAATTTGTGTGGCTAATTCATAAAATCGTTTGGCTTCCCTGGTATTTCCTTCCAGTGAATGAATATCACCTGATAATTTATAGAGATCAGGATGCGATGGGATCTCTTCAAGTAATTCATTCAGCAGGGGTACGGCGGTCATCATATCTTTTTCAATAACAGCAATTTTAAGTCTGATCAAGCGGAATCGAAATGGAAGATCATCACCTTTCACTTCTTCCATATAATGATCACACCGGGAAAATATATTGCGTTCAAAATAAAAATTGACCAATTCATAGAGAATGTCTTCCGGTAGCTCAATATGCTCCAATTTATCTTCAAGCTGACGTAAAACATCGCGTTGATCGGCTTTCATCATGAGTTCCACAAGACCGATTAGCGTTTCTCGATCCCAGTCTTTTTCCAAAATATCGGTCTTTACTTCACTGGTGAACCAATCGCTGTAAAGTTGTAAAAGATGAGACTCTGGGTAATGAGGATTCATGATCTGATTGAGGATTAATAATCGATCCACAATGTTCAAATCTATTTTATCCTCTGGATATACCGTTTGAATATCCCATTTATGATTAAAACGTTCGATATTTTTCCAATACTGCGGACTCTCTGGATTAATTCCTAAGTCGGAAGTTGTAATACCAAAAAGATGATCAACATTAATATCCGGCGCGATACCTATCTTCCATCCATGATCTCTGATTTGCAGACAGAAATCGATATCCTCGAAATACGCTAATTCATATTGTTCATCGAAATGCAAATTCAAATCACTTCGAAAAAACATGCAAAAGCTGTCAAGATAATCGGCCGGCGTCAGTGGATTGTTTCTTTCATTCGTGGGATTATCTGTGATTTGTTCGGGATTTAACGTATGTCGGGTACACGGACCAATTGCACCGTAGTCAGGGTTTTCATCCATAATTTCCTGCATTTCGTCCAGTGCATTTGATGTTAGAAATACGTCGTTATGCATTGCGCAGATATATTTACCTACCGCCTTCTCCATACCCATATTGATTGATTGGGCGAATCCGACATTTTGAGAATTAACGACGACTTTACAATTAAAGAACCGGTCATTAACCAATTGATCCAGGTAATCGCATGTGTCGTCCAAACTGGCATTATCAACAATAATTAATTCAGTATTTTTTGGAGATGTGTATTTGCCAAGTGCTACGAGACAACGTTCCAGCAACAGTTTACGGTCGGAAGTTGTGGGAATGATGACCGATGTCAGTATTTCTTCAGGTTTCTCGTGTACGGGTTGTTGCTCGGGCTGTTCCACCTGTTCCCCATTTTCTGAGGTGACCGATTCTTCTACCGTTGGAGACTCTTCCGCTTCGACTATGGTTTCATCCTCCTCCAAATCCTCCTGTTCCGTTTCTTCCTCCATATTACGTGCATATTCAGGAATCGTATGTTTAATTTCCGCCGCTTCCACATAACGATGCATCCGCTCCAAAACAGCGATTTTCAACTTTTTGCCGGGTATGTTATCAGGATCGTTTGCCAGTATTTTATTCAGAAGTTCCAGGCTAACTGCGTTATTTCCCTCCCGGTGAAGCCTCCTTGCCTGATCGAGAATGGCGTTGGTGTCCGGATGATGCTCGTGTGTGATAAATTGGGTACCCGCATCATCACGTACTTCAATATCTTTTTTCCCAGCAATTATTTTAAAAACTCGCCGATTTAAATCAGATAAATTATTCTGTTTACGAAGGACGCTAAAAAGAAATTCCGTATGACTTTGATCGTCTATGATGATCGATTCCTCGACGCTGCTCTGATACACATCCTCATGGAAGGTGTACTGATCGTCTTCCGAAATAATCCGTAAAGCCAGTTCCGCTGCCTGACCATCTTCCATATAGGGATTAAAGAATTGCTGGTGAGGCGGAATCTTTTTCCAGTTCCAAATAAACGATTGATTGGAAGGGAATTTCTTCTCCTCAATCAGCTTACGCCAGGTTTCTTCATTTAATGAGGGCAGGAATCCCGAATTAACCGAAACCAGTTTTTCCGATGATTTCAAATTTTCCAACACATTAGTCAATTCCGATTCACTGACCTCATCCAGAGCATCCACAATCCATAAAAAATCACCCGAAACAGTAAATAGCGCTTCATTTAAAGAACGCCCTTTGCCAAATTGTTCCGAACGATCAAAAAAATAAGTATCCACGTGCCGGTAATATTCGATTAAGGAATGAATGATATCACCGGTATCATCGGTTGAACCGTCATCGATTAAGATAAGCTCAAAAGACTGGAGCGGCAGTTCATACAAAGCGTCAATTGTAGATTCTACAACATCTCTTTGATTTTGAAAAATAATGATGATCGATAACTTCGGCAGGTCGGGCATACTCATATCGGCTTAATAATTATTTTTATATTACAAGGTAACTGTTTTTACAACACGGATTTTGAAATAATGGCAATCATCGCATTCATTATAACAAATCATTAGTATATTGTTAATCATTCTCTAAGTTTTTACGTTTAGAAGGCTATGCAAAACCGTTCTTTTGCCCAATATCTGCATTTTCGCGACTTCGAAATCCACACATCCCGAAAGCTTTCGGGATGCTGCGGTTCCGAAGTCGCTCAAGCTTTGATCTTGAACAAAAGCCCTGGTTTTGCAAAGCCTTCGTTTATTTCCAATCTGGACATGCTGACAAAATACAAGATCAAATTAAACGTTTATATGTAGTAATATGATGATAATGGCGGAAAAAATCCGTATTATTCATAGCTTTATCGAAAATAAGAAAACCAGTATAATTTTATAGATGTCATCTGATTCACAGAATCCTACGACTGAGGCGGTTTCGCAAACCAGAGAGGAAAGCAGGAAACGAAGAACTTTTGCGATCATTTCTCACCCCGACGCCGGTAAAACCACATTGACCGAAAAGCTATTGCTCTATGGCGGAGCAATTCGTGAGGCGGGGTCCATCAAGCAGCGGAAAGCGAGTCATTACGCGGTATCCGACTGGCTGGCCATTGAACAGGAACGGGGTATTTCGGTGTCCTCATCGGTACTGCGTTTTGAGGATGAAAACATTAAATACAATCTTCTGGATACACCGGGCCACAAAGATTTTTCCGAGGATACCTATCGAACCCTGATTGCGGCTGACTCCGCACTGATGGTGATTGACGTAGCCAAGGGGGTTGAGGAACAGACCGAGAAGCTGTTTGAAGTTTGTAAACTCAGAAGAACACCGGTCATTACATTTGTCAATAAATGTGACCGTCCGGGTATGGAACCTTTGGAGGTGCTTAGCAATATTGAGAATAAGCTGGGAATACAGGCCGTTCCGACAACCTGGCCGTTGGGTTACGGAAGTGAATTTGAAGGTGTGTATGATTTAATCGGAAAGAAACTGCATCTCTATATCAAAACTAAACACGGTTCGCAAAAAGCGGAAACCGAAGCTTTTGATCTGGAAGAAGGCTTAGCCAATACACGACTTTCGGAAGCCTATAAAGATCAGTTTCGAGAGGAAATTATGCTCATTGAAGATGAGTTCGCCAATATGGATCAGGAAAAATTTGATGTGGGTGAGGTCACGCCCGTGTTCTTCGGATCAGCTCTCAATAACTTCGGATTAAATATTTTCCTGAAATATTTTTCTGACCTGGCTCCTGAGCCCCGGCCTTATACAGAGAAAGATGGAAATATCCATGAACTGGATAATGAGTTCTCGGGCTTTATCTTTAAGCTACAAGCCAATATGAATCCGGATCACCGTGATTGTACCGCATTTGTCCGTGTGGCTTCGGGCGTGTTTGAACGCGGGATGCAGGTTGTTCATGAAAAAACGGGCAAAAAGGTGAAAATGGCGAATCCCCATACCTTAATGGGAGATGACCGAAATTTACTTGAAAAAGCCTATCCAGGTGATATCGTTGCACTGTTTAATCCCGGCTTTTTTCAAATCGGAGATACCCTTTTTGATAAAACGGAAGTTGGTTACGACGTTATTCCGTTGTTCACTCCGGAACATTATATGAAGGCTTATTCCAAAGACCCATTCAAGCGCAAACAGTTACGCGAAGGACTTAAACAATTTTCTGAAGAAGGCGTGGTTCATGTATTCGAAGTACCGAATGGTGTTGGCAACGAATTATTGTTGGGAACCGTTGGCGTACTGCAGTTCGATGTAGTGAAACATCGTATGAAAATAGAATATAAAGTTGATATCAATCTGAGTCCGGTACCTTATTACACGGCCCGTTGGCTACCACATGATAATGAAGAAGTGATACAAAAACTGGAAAAAGCTTATTCAACTGATTTAACACGTGATATCGAAGGGAATCCCATCGTACTATTCCAAAGCGCCTATGCCCTGCGTACCGCGATCGATAAAGTGGGAGAAGAAATTCTTTTAAAATTTAAATCTTCGGTTTGATAATATGTAGGGACGTTGCATGCAACGTCCCTACGAATAGGTATCTTAAACATTGCTTCTCATTTCCCACCATTATGTTGCAAATCATTTCTGCAATCGGGACCTAATTGCGGAATACCGCTATTCAGAACATTGTTCACGACATCACTGGTATTCACATTATAGTACATTAAACAGTTTTTATTGGTGCAATGCCCCTTGTGATTTTGGTCCTCGTGCGGAGTCACCATGGGTGTCCCGATGTTAACTAAACCGAGGATGTGTCCAAATTCGTGTCGCATCACGGTTGCTTCCAGCATAGCCGTGGATGGCTGACCAACACCGCCGGATAAACTACGTATGGTCTTTTCAAAAATCACGATTGAGGTGTTGAAGTAGGATAAACCTAAAACTTTGGAGTTTTTTGAATCCTGAGAGGAATTCCCATCCGCAAAAAAGTAATAAACAGCAATGGTGTCACCTTTAGCGAAGATGGTACGATTATGATCTTCAACATTTACAATATCATCATTGGTGTATTGAGATTTTCCGGGAGAAGGAATAGATGAGAGTGAAACATGTATCCCTCCCGGTTTATGAAGCCGTCGCTCTAAAAAAGTTTTGAGACTATCGACCGCCTGCTGCGTGGGTTTGTAACTTCCTGCATACTGCATTTGAATATCCAGCTGAGAAAATTTACTGGATGCCAGCAGATCGTGTGCCGAATATCCCACACTCTGTTTGCTTGGATATGGCTTACTGCTGTTGCCGGATGAATTACTTGAACTGCTTGTTACACTATTTTGACAACTAACAAAAGCGAGAAGTAAGAGAATTGTGCCGAGTAATGATAATTTTGAGATCAATCTTTTGGTCGTGTTCATCATGTTAATCCATTTTTAAAAATACACTATGATAACTGCTATGGCTTGATAATCATTCAAATAAGGCTTTACAGAATAGTCAATTTGTCCGATGATCTGCATTTTGACGGCTTCGAAATCCTTGAATCCCGAAAGTATTCGGGATGCTGCGGTTTCGAAGTCTCTTATGGCTTGATCTTGAACAAAATTGTTGATTTTGCATAGCCTTCTCGCATAGCTTTTCAATGACAGAATAACGTTGTGTTCTAAACCTGGTGTTGATGAGTGGAAAAGGGAAGGGCCGAGTATACCCGGAACTCATTATACGGAATTTTTAACAATTTAAAATGGGGCAATTTTCTCAAAAAGCCAAAGTATTAGTGATTTTTTTGACAAGAGAAGAAGCTTTTTAGGTTTACCGG
>Ga0102962_1001142_pt1 | contig 10939 bp, 6 predicted proteins | sample SalPonF2_C_D2_MG_FD_84519 | JGI IMG/M metagenome (GOLD analysis project Ga0102962, IMG submission 84519) | Salt pond soil microbial communities from South San Francisco under conditions of wetland restoration - Salt Pond MetaG SF2_C_D2_MG ...
CAGGATTCAGCCTTTAAGTATGCGGCTTGCATATGCATCTAATAAGTCTTGTCTTGTCGGCGAACTTTTATTTTCCTCTTCCACGTGAATACTCCTTTAGCCCAGGCATAAACAAGAGCTATGATCAGAATTCCCAAAAAGATGATTATCTCCACAATTCCACGAATGCTGGATACCTTGTCAAAGGCCGCTGCAACCGGAAACAGATACACGACATCGACAGCAAATACGAGATAAAGGAGTGCGTAAAGATAATAGGCAACGCCATAGCGGTAATCCCAGGCTTCACCGTAGATATCCATCCCGCATTCATATGTATCCAGAGATTTTTTTTGATGTGTTCTTTTGGGGCGGATAAACCAGTTGAGGATAAACGGTGCAAATCCTCCGATAAAACCCACAATGAGGAAAAGAAAGATGTACATGTAGTCTAAAAGGGCAGTTTCCGTCATGATAACAATCCCGTTGATAAGTTATTTAAACAAAAAATATAGAGCTGGATATTTTTATTGGATCTCATTTGCCAAATAGCGTTATCTATTTTTTTAAATCAAAACTGTCAAGAGTTTTTTTGTCGTTTAATTGAAGCGTTACAACATCTTTTAACTAGATCATCCTAGCCATTTTCATCGGCCCTTAAGAGACAAACCGCGATCCCACCCAGAGGGTCAATCCAACCGCTCCACCAACAATTTCAAGGGGCACAGCCGATCGCATCGCTTTTCTGACACCGGAAAGAGACGTGTAAGTCGAAGCGCCGGTAAAATTCACGGCAAGATAAGCCGACAACGCCGGAGTCAGAAAATACCAGTATAGTGTTTCAGTCCAATTTGGACAACCTATTTATATAAAAGTGTTAGTTGAGCGCTCCCCCTCAAAGAGAATATGAAGCAAGGAGAGGGCATGTATGAGCGTTCAACAATTCGCCTTTTCCCGTATCAGTGGGTTTTATAGTATTCCTGAAGGCACTGATATTTAAAAGGTTTTTTTCTTTGGGCCCTTAGGCCCCGCACAATCGCTTCGGCGGCGGAAAGGGTGGTAACGAACGGAACGCTGTATTTAATCGCCGTCCAGCCAATAGGGGATTCATCCTTTCGGGATCGCTGTCCTAAAGGGGTTTTAATAATTAGATCGATGTTGTGGTTTTTGATGTTATCGACGACATTGGGACGTCCCTCGCTCACCTTTAATACCGTCTCCACCGGAATGCCCCGGCCGGCGATATAATCCGCCGTCCCCCGGGTGGCAACCAATTTATAGCCCAATCTATACAAGCTTTCGGCAATGGGAAACATACGGGCCTTATCGTTGTCATTCACGCTGACAAATATAGTGCCTGACGTTGGAATGGTAATGCCCGTGGCTTGAAAGGCTTTAAACACCGCCTCTCCAAACGTCGTTGCAATCCCCATAACCTCTCCGGTGGAACGCATTTCCGGCCGCAAATAAATATCGGCTTTTTCAAAGCGGTCGAATGGAAATACCGATTCCTTAACGGCAACGTACGGCAATCGATCCTTAAAGGTGTACCTGATTTGGTCCAATCGTTTGCCGGACATTACTTCTGCGGCGATTTTGGCGATGGGAATTCCGGATGCTTTGCTAACGAAAGGCACTGTTCGCGATGCCCGGGGATTCACTTCGATCACATTCAGTGTATCATACATAATCGCAAACTGAATGTTGATCAGGCCTTGGACATGGAGTGCTTTGGCAAGCAGACGGGTATATTCTTTGATGTCTTCATGCTGATCCCGGCTCAGCAAAAAAGCCGGTAAAACGGCCATGCTGTCCCCTGAGTGGACACCGGCCTCTTCGATATGCTGCATGACACCACAAATCTCTGTTCGCTCACCGTCGGAAATGGCATCCACGTCAAACTCAAAAGCGTCTTCCAGAAAGCGATCCAGAAGCACCGGATGTTTCTCAGAGGCAGTGACGGCATACTGCATATAATGTTCCAACGATTTAACATCATAAACGATCTCCATCGCCCGTCCTCCCAGGACGTAGGAAGGTCTTACCATCAAGGGAAATCCGATTCTCTGACCGATTTCAACGGCATCCTCTATGGAAGTGGCTGTTCCGTATTGGGGGTGGGGAATATCCAGGGAGTCCAGCAGGGCGCCGAACCGGTCGCGATCTTCCGCCAGATCGATGGAATCCGGGGCGGTTCCCCATATGGGCACGCCTGCCAGTTCCAGGTCGATGGCCAACTTCAGCGGTGTCTGCCCGCCAAATTGAATAATGACACCATCCGGTTTTTCCAGCTCAATCACATTCAATACATCTTCATAGGTAAGCGGCTCAAAATACAGCTTGTCGGCCACATCATAATCCGTGCTCACCGTCTCCGGATTGCAGTTGATCATGATGGCTTCGATTCCCGAATCTTTTAAGGCCAGGATGCCGTGCACACAGCAGTAATCGAATTCAATGCCCTGGCCGATTCGGTTGGGACCGCCGCCTAAAATAATCACTTTCTTCCGGTTTGAAGGGATGGATTCGTTTTCCTGATCGTAGGTGGAATAAAAATAGTTGGTAAAAGATTCAAACTCGGCGGCACAGGTGTCCACAATTTTAAAAGACGGCAATATTCCATTTTCTTTGCGCAGGCTCCGGATTTCAGTTTCCAGCTTGCCGGTCAACCCGGCGATGTGCTTGTCGGAGAATCCAAGGCGTTTTGCGCTTCGGAGGGTTTCCGGTGTGAGCGTCCGCCGTTGTTTAAATTCCTCGGCAATGTGAGTCTCGAACTCCACAAGTTGCTGGAGATTCTTCAGAAACCAAACGTCAATACGGGTAATCTCGAATATTTCTTCGGGAGAAATACCGCTGGTGAGGGCCTGCCAAATTTTCAGGATGCGATCCGGTGTTCCCCATCTGAGATCATCCAGCAAGACTTCACCAGACATTCGGCTAATGGAATCGTTGCCATTGGCATGGAAACCGGACCAGCCGTTTTCAAGGGACCGCAGCGTTTTGTTCAGCGCTTCCTTGAAGGTTCTGCCGATTCCCATGGCTTCGCCCACCGATCTCATCTGGGAGCTCAATCGGACGTCGTTCCCGGGAAACTTTTCAAAATCCCATCGGGGGATTTTGACGACAACATAGTCGATGGCCGGCTCAAAGCATGCCGGAGTTTTTCGTGTAATATCGTTGGGAATTTCGTGAAGATAATAACCCGCAGCAAGTTTGGCGGCAATCTTGGCGATGGGGAAACCGGTGGCTTTGGATGCCAGCGCCGAACTTCGTGAGACCCTGGGATTCATTTCAATGACCACCATTTTGCCGTTTTCCGGATTCAGGGCAAACTGGATGTTGGCCCCTCCGGTTTCGACGCCGATCTTGGTCACAATTTTCTTGGCCGCATCCCGCATGGCCTGAAATTCGACGTCCGTTAGGGTTTGGGCGGGCGCCACAGTGATACTGTCACCCGTGTGGATACCCATGGGGTCGAAGTTTTCGATGGAACACACCACCACGAAATTGTCCGCCGCATCCCGCATCACTTCCAGCTCGTATTCCTTCCACCCGAGCACGGACGCCTCGATTAATATCTCGCTGACCGGGCTGGCGCTCAGTCCCCACTGGGCCGCCCGGCTGAACTCCTCTCTGTTAAAAACGACACTGCCACCAATACCGCCAAGGGTAAATGAAGGGCGAATGATGAGCGGAAAGCCGATTTCGTCACGCAGTGCCTCTGCCGCTTCGAGAGAATTAACACACCCGCCCGCAGGAACTTTCAAGCCGATTTCTCTCATAGCATTGCGAAAGAGATTCCTGTCTTCGGCCAGACGGATTGTCTCGAGCTTGGCGCCGATTAACTCCACGCCGTATTCTTCTAAAATACCACTTTCGGCAAGTTCAACCGCAAGATTAAGACTTGTCTGACCGCCAAGGGTGGGCAGCAGCGCATCGGGACGCTCATCTTCTATGATTTTTGCAATCACATCTGCACGAAGCGGTTCTATATAAGTTCTATCCGAAAATTCGGGGTCTGTCATAATCGTGGCCGGATTGCTGTTGATTAATATAACGATAAACCCTTCTTCACGCAGTGCTTTACAGGCCTGGCTTCCGGAATAATCAAACTCGCAGGCCTGACCGATGACGATGGGACCCGATCCTATCACAAGTATTCGTTTTATGTCTTTTCTTTTAGGCATCGAACTGCTTCATATCCTCTATAAATTGCTCAAACAGATACCGGCTGTCATGGGGCCCCGGCGATGCTTCCGGATGATATTGAACCGAGAAAGCCCGCAGAGGTTGGTGTCTGATTCCTTCCAGGGTTCCATCATTCAGGTTTATATGGGTGATCTCAACCGCTTTTTTCGCCAAGCTGTCAATATCGATGATAAAACCATGGTTCTGGGAAGTTATCTCAACCGCGCCGGTACGTCGATGCTTTACCGGGTGGTTTGCACCGTGGTGTCCGAATTTCAACTTGGTTGTTTGACCACCCAGTGCCAGTCCCAAAATCTGATGGCCCAGACAAATCCCGAAAATCGGTTTCTTGCCCAACAGGTGCCGAACCGATTTAACGGCATATTCAACAGGCTCCGGATCGCCGGGACCGTTGGACAGAACGATGCCGTCCGGATTCCATTCGAGCACCTCTTCAGGCGGAGCATGGCCGGGAAATACTCTGAGACGACACCCGTAATCGTGTAGTGTTCTTAAAATTGAAAATTTCACGCCGTAGTCATAGACAGCGACTCTGAATGAACATTTTTGATTGCCATCGCTTTCACCGGATAACGGCCAATCATAATACCTGTCCGTTGTAACGTCTTTAACGATATCTCTTCCAACAAGCTTTTCACCGCTTCTCAGTCGCTCTAACAAGGTGTCAAACGGTTCATTTGTAGTGGTAATCATCCCCATCTGAGCACCGTGATCACGCAAATGACGGGTCAGGGCACGGGTATCAATAGCACTGATCCCAACAATGCCGTAATGTTTCAAGTACGCATCAAGGGATTGGTCGGCCTGCCAGTGACTGACGATGGGGCTGTATTCGCGTATGATAAAACCTCCCGCATAAATTCGCTTTGATTCGAAATCTTTTCGATTGACGCCATAATTTCCGATTTGCGGGTATGTCATCGTGATTAACTGGAAATGATATGAAGGGTCCGTCAGAATTTCCTGGTATCCGGTCATGGCGGTATTGAACACCACTTCTCCCGTAGCGACACCTTCAGCGCCTAGGGAAAGCCCTGCATAAAGCGCCCCGTCAGATAAAATTAATCTTGCGTTCATGATTTAAAACAATCGTTTGTGGTTAAAAAAAACCCCTCAAATCGAAGGGATCAAATTTCACAACTATTTTTCATTGAAGCCAAAACACTGGGAAACCGTTGTTCGTTAACCCGAACATTTCATAAAAAAATCAAAAAGACTTTAATGACGTTCCCCACAGCAAATGGAAAATTCTTTTGATCGAATGCAATTACATAATTAAAAAAAAAATACAACTTTTTTCATAATTTTTTCTTGAGAATTTAGCACCTGCATAACTTTGGTGTGGAAACCTAACCTTGATCAACCATCAAAAAAATAAAGGCCGTCGTTACACTTACTTTTAAATCTTGCTGGCGGAGACTGTGTAAGAGGATATCACATATAGAGTTCGCTGAAGGAGGAAGTTGTATAAAATCGCGAAACGATTTTATAACTTGATAGCTTATCGGTTTTTTGCCATACTTATAGAGCTTGAAAAAAATGAGATCTATCCAAAATAAATAAATTATGAAATCAAGGTGTTATCTTTACAAAGGAAATGGTTATGTCTGTTCAGAAACTCAGAGAAACTATTTTAAACAAAATTTATAGAGCTACAGAGAAAGCCCTGGGGCAAATCCCGGAACATCTTGAACTTGATTTTCCTCCAAACACCGACCTAGGCCATTTTGCCGTCGGGTGCTTTCCGCTCGCAAAACAGTTTCGTCAATCTCCAGCAGAAATTGCAAAAATAATTGCGAAAACAATTACCCCGGATGACATTATCCAAGAAGTTAATATTTCTGGGCCCTACCTTAATATAAATATATTTCCTGATGTGCTTTTCGGAGAATTCTGTTCCGAAATAATTTCAGAGGATAATAAATATGGGGAATCCTCTGTTGGCCAGGGCACACGGGGTATGGTGGAATACTTGTCGCCTAATACAAACAAACCGCTGCATCTAGGACACTTGCGCAATGGTGCATTAGGAATGTCTATTTCAAAAATATTGGAAGCAACCGGTCATTGGGTTGTCAAAGCGAACCTAGTTAATGACCGGGGCGTTCATATTTGCAAAAGTATGCTGGCCTGGAAACGATGGGGGAGCGGTTCAACTCCGGAATCCGAAGGTTTGAAAGGGGATCACTTTGTCGGTAGCTGGTATGTGCGGTTTGCCCGGGAGGCCGATAAAGACCAAACTATAGAAGATGATGTGCAAATAATGCTTCAACAATGGGAAGCCGACGACCCGGAAACCGTAAAACTCTGGAAGACTATGAACAATTGGGTTTACGACGGCTTTGCCGAAACGTATAAAAATTTCGGACTTGAATTCAACGTATTTTATTATGAATCCGACACCTATAAAATGGGCAAGGATGTCATCCAAAAAGGTCTGGAAGAAAATGTTTTCTCGAAGGATGATCATGGCAACACGGTTTTTCATTTGCCTGTGGCGGAATTCGGCCAGGAAAAAGGCGGTGAAACCAAAAAAGTAACGCTTTTACGTTCTGACGGCACCAGCCTTTACATTACTCAGGATATCGCCACATCCATTTTAAAAATAGAGGAACACAAGTTAGACTTTTCAATTTACGTGGTGGGCAGTGAACAGGACCACCACTTTAAATGCCTCTTCCAGGTCCTCAGCTCCCTTGGCTATGAATGGGCCAAGGATTGTTATCATCTTTCCTATGGCATGGTGTATTTGCCGGAAGGGAAAATGAAATCCAGAGAAGGGAAAGTCGTCGATGCCGATGTTCTGATCGCTGAAATAAAAAAACTGGCTGCTGCTGAAATTCGCCAGCGCGATCCTGAAGGTCGACTTTCTGACGATGAAATATATCACCGTGCAAATAAAATCGGTATCGGTGCGATAAAATTTTATCTGTTACGAACTAGACCGACCCAAAGCATCAATTTCGATCCGGCCGAATCCATTTCATTCGACGGATTTACCGGTCCTTATTGCCAATATGCCTATGCGCGAATTTTTGGAATATTGGCGAAGGCCCAAGATAGCGCTTCTAATCTTCAAGATTGCGACTTTTCCCTTCTTGGCAATGCAGAAGAGCTTCTATTGCTTCAGAAATTGATTCAATTCCCAGAAGAAATGAATAACGCTGTTCAAGGATTCAATCCGTCAAAGATTGCCGTTCACATATTTAATACGGCCAAAGCATTTAATCAGTTTTACAATAAACATCATGTGCTTCGTGCGGAAAATGAAAAGTTGGTAACTGCCAGACTGGCACTCATCAAAGCAACGGCCATTGTGTTAAAGAAGGGTTTGGACTTATTGGGAATAGAAGTATTAGAGAATATGTAGGTTGCTTTTATTCAATACCAATTTGTAGTTGAAATTTGGAAGCCATCTTGTTTTCCAATATAAAGGTACTGTATTTATGAAACCAAGGATTCTAATAAAAATTGGTGGTCGAGCCTTCGAAGGTGAAAACGGCTTTAAGGATCTTGCCCAGGCGATTAGATATAGTCAACATGTTGAAATTATAATAGTGCATGGGGGGGGGGCTGAAATTTCTCAAGCTCTAAAAAACGCTAATCGTGAATCCGTTTTTGTTGATGGCATTCGGGTCACCCATGCCGAAGATATAAAAATAGTCGAAAATGTTCTTTCCGGGAACATCAATCAACGCATTGCCTCGTGGTTAAGCCAAAACGGGGTACCTTGTAGTCGCATGTCGGGAAAAACCAAACGGCTGTTTATCGTCGAGCCGCTAAAACGCTATGGCCATGACCTTGGATTTGTGGGTAAGATTAGACAGGTAAACCCCGATGTTGTCCTGGATGCGCTCAAAATTGGACGCGTGCCGGTCGTCTCACCTATTTCAGGTAATGAAAGCGGAGCAAGTTATAACGTCAATGCCGACAGTGCGGCCGCCGCTTTAGCCGTCGGCGTACAATGTACGGATCTGGTATTTATTACCGATGTTCCTGGGGTGATAGTTGGAGGCGATGTTTGTCATAACCTTACCATTAAAGAAGCAAAAACATTGATCGCAGAGGGCACTATTAAAGGAGGAATGATGGCCAAAATGGAATCGGCATTTGAGGCTCTCGACAAGAAAGTATCTCGTGTTCATATCATCCAGTGGCAAGGCTCTGAAACGCTCCAAAATATCATCGAAAAGAAATGCGAAAGCGGAACAATTATCAATAATTAATTGCATTAAACCACTAACTCTACTGGTGTGATCCTAAATAGGCTCTGCCGGTCAGGCATCTATACCCCTTCCCTATGGCTCCGAAAGGGCGGGTTGGGAAGGAGTTCGCATGAGAAATTATTAGAGTTTTGCTCACGTGAGATGGGAATTGAAACAGGATAATGACGACATCATTCAATAAACCGGATCTGATACTATATAATGGTGTTTTTAAGACCCAGGATTTTTCAAATCCTTTTGTCCAAGCTGTCGCTATAAAAAACGGCAGAATTCTAAATACAGGTGAAGATGAGGAAATACAACTTCTCGCAGGACCGAGAACTCGTTCAATCAACTTGGAAGGGCGGTTGGGGCTTCCCGGGATGGTGGATTCGCATTTTCACTTTTTCGAATGGGCGTTGTTTAAGTTGGGTCTTGATCTGAAAAGCGTTAATTCAATTCAGGAAATCAAAAAACAAATCAAAGCTAGAATTGGCGAATTGTCTTCCGGGGACTGGTTGTATGGATATGGATGGTCAGAAAATGATTGGCCGGAACACCGAATGTTAAACAGAAAAGATCTTGACGAAGTAGCCCCGGATTATCCCGTAATCCTCTGGCGAAATGACCTGCATTGCGCTGCAGTCAATTCAAAGGCCCTTGAAATTGCAGGGATTGACCAATCCACGGAAGATCCTGAATACGGTATCATATCCAGAGATGACACCGGCAAACCGGACGGTATTTTAAAAGAATATGCCATAAACCTTGTAAAGCGTCATATTTCTTATCCATCCAATAATCATATTCTCGATTCCATGAAATCCGGTATTTCATTCTTACATTCAGTGGGTTTGACGAGTATTCACGACATACACCTTATGGGCGGTCTACTGGGAGCAGATGCGATGAAGTTTTGGCATCAACTTTGGGCAATCGGCAGACTAAACGTTAGATGCTGGGTCAGTATCCCCGGGGAACGATTGGATGAAGCCATTTCACTTGGCCTTCAAAGTGGTTTTGGAAATGATCGAGTTCGAATCGGCCATCTTAAATACTTTGCCGATGGAAGTATGGGGGCCCGCACTGCATGGATGTACCAGCCCTACAGCGATGCAGATACGGGAATGCAAATGGTGTCGATGGATGAGTTGCAGGTTGTGTTTCAAAAGGCGGATGAGGCCGGTCTTTCCGTTATGGTACATGCCATAGGAGATCGATCAAATGGAGAATTAATCCGGTGCATAGAAAAGGTTCAGTTAAACAGAAAAAAACAATTATCCGGTAAAAGTTGGGATACCCCTTTGCCCCACCGAATTGAACATCTACAGATGATACACCCTCAAGACATTCATCGCTTAGCGAAACTTGATATCGTAGTGAGCATGCAACCTGTCCATCTGCTGGACGATATGTATATGATCGATTCTGCTATTGGTGAAAGAGGTCAACATTGCTATCCTTTCAATGATTTAGTGAAGGCAAGGGTGCCGATCATTTTTGGATCGGACCATCCTGTAGCCGATCCTCGCCCCATTGCCGGGATTCACGCTGCAGTGAACCGAAAAACAGCAGATGGTATACCAAAAAAAGGGTGGTATTCTGAGCAGAGGATATCCGTGGATGAAGCTGTTCGCTGCTACACCCTAATCCCTGCGATCGTTTCCGGCTCTGCAACACAACTCGGAAGCATATCACCTGGTAAAATAGCCGATATCATTATTCTCGACCAAGATATTTACTCCATTCCACCCGAAGAGATTATCCACACACAAGTGGATACGACCATTTTTGATGGACAAATCGTTTATCAAAGATAGCTAAATTGCATTCGACAGATTTTAGGTGATCATTGCAAATCATGAATTCGTATATGTTTGTTACTTATCAATAGATTATACTTGAATAGCCTGGGTAAAGTACTTTCCGCCGTCACCATTTATATTAAGCAAATTCAATGTTTTAAGTTGAGTTTGCTTTTTTATATTGGCAAAAGCGGGTTATATCGTTTAGCCTTCAACTAAAATTCACTCAAACTTTCACCTGGTATGTCAAGAAATCCAATGCCGTTTCTATCTTAATATCGGATTCAGCTTCTTTTCTTCATTATTTCCCACTGGGCAGTCAACCTATTGTCATCAATTTTTGTATAACCGTACAATCTAACGGATAAAAGCAAACACGGTTTTGAATTGCTGCCGAAGATTCGACGTATGCGGTTTCAGGTGTATAACGAAGGTGATGATCAGGACGATGAGAAACAAAGGATAATAAGAATTGCCCCGGAATTTATCGACAACCATCCTGTTGCCTTCAAAGCTTTCCGAAGGCACTTTCGGAGACTGTTGAACCATGTCCGGTGAATCTTGAGTTTTCTCTTTGATCATCGGAATGACGAGCTTTTGTGACCATCTCAAATCATTGAAGTCGACTTTTGGATTATATAGTTTAAGGAGCCAAACCGGCATTTCAAAGATATCATTGCAAATGGTCCAGACATTGTCTCCTTTTTTGAGCTGATATAATTGTTGGGATTCGATTTCATA
>Ga0102962_1001143_pt1 | contig 10938 bp, 7 predicted proteins | sample SalPonF2_C_D2_MG_FD_84519 | JGI IMG/M metagenome (GOLD analysis project Ga0102962, IMG submission 84519) | Salt pond soil microbial communities from South San Francisco under conditions of wetland restoration - Salt Pond MetaG SF2_C_D2_MG ...
TACAAGGTTTACCGAGACGACGGCGGTTCGGTTGTCTCCAGCTCCTTCCTGGCTCTACTGGAGAGCACGTCTCGCCGCCGCCTCGATGTCCAGGCCGCCTATGAATACGTCTTTCAAGGCGCGACCTATGGAGACGACACGCTTGCCGGGGACATCAAGCTTCTGAGCCCGGATATCGTTTGCGAGCCGGGCCTGTCCCTGCGCGCAAGCACATGGCCGGCCGCCGCCACGCCCGAAATATCGCGCGAGAGCCTCGAATGGCACGCCGAACGGGTGCTCGCGACGCTCAAACGGACCTTCGGCGATATCGCGAACGCCTATGACGGCCATATCGATACGGCGCTTTCGGGCGGCTACGATTCGCGGCTGATCCTCGCCCTGCTGTTCAGCCAGAACATCCGCCCGGATATCCATGTCTACGGCAAGGACACCGATCCGGACGTCATCGTCGCCAAGCGGATTGCGGCCGGCGAGGGCTTCCCTCTCAAGCATACCGACAAGAAAACCGGCCCGGATCTGACGCCGGACCGGGCTGCCGAGTCGATCGCGCGAACCTTCCACGTCTTCGACGGCGCCCCGAATGACGGAATTTTCGACAATGGCGCCGATCTCGCGACGCGCAAGGAGCGCTGCCGGACCGGCGCGTTGATGCTCAATGGCGGCGGTGGTGAGGTGTTGCGGAACTTCTTCTATCTACCGGATCGCGGCTTTTCCGTTCAGCAGCTGCTGTGGAGCTTTTACGCGCAATTCGATCCCGCCGCCGGGACCGGACATTTCGATGAGGCTGCCTATCATGCGCGGCTCGGTGACAAGATCAAAGCGACCCTCGGCACCTCGAAGGGCCGTCTCACCCGCCCGCAAGTCGAACTAGTCTACCCATTGTTCCGCTGCCGCTACTGGATGGGCCGGAACAACGCGGTCAACAGCCGGTTCGGCAGCGCACTGACACCCTTTGTCGACGCCGCGCTGGTCAATCAGACCGTTGGCGTGCCGATGGCCTACAAGAATTTCGGCCGATTCGAGGCCCGGCTGATAAGCCTGGCCAGCCCGGCCCTCGCCGCCTATCCCTCCGATTACGGCTACGCCTTCGACCGGCCACCGCCGTATTCTGCCCGTCTGAAAGCGATGACGACCTATATGCGGCCGCCGTCACTGCGCCGATACATGTTTCGACTTCGAACACGCCGGCAGGCCGTGTCCTACCCTTATTTCCTCGGGGAAGCGTTCAGAAACGCTGTGATGGAGCCCGGTTTTCCGCGCGTGGCGAGGCTGTTCCGGCCTGAGCGGCTGACAGACCCCGGCCAGTTCAATCGGCTCTGCACGCTCGAATATCTCTGCCAGAAAATGGACGTCGCGGCCGAAGCCGCAGCCTTCTGACTATTTTTCCGGGAAGTCCTGATCGCCGCCAAAAGCGACACGTTCCTTCTGCTTCCGCGCGTTATAGATTTCATCGTTCTTGACCGACCAGAAGCACACATAGGTCAGCATCGCGACGAAAATGAGGATCAAGACGACTTCCACGACCAATCTCCGGTTCTGAGTGGTTCCGGCTCCGACGGTAGCACTGGAATCTACCGGAATTATTAACATTTGCGCGCGCACTGCGCGGAAACATCGCGGCATTAGTTATCAAAAATTAACGTCGATCCGATAAGAAAATGGCTTCGGGCGACCATCGACGATTGTTGAAATCCTTCGAGAAACTGAAGCCGCCATGCGTGATATCTTTATTGCCTTTCTGGTGATGTGCTGCGTTCCGGCCATCCTGTTTTTCCCCCATTTGGGGGTCTATGCATGGTCGTGGATTTCCTACATGAACCCGCACCGGTTGGGCTATGGCTTCGTCAGCACCTGGCCCGTGGCCGAAATCGTCGGTATCGCGACGCTGGTCGCGTGGGTCTTTTCCAAGGAGCCCAAGAAGCTGCCGATGCACACGCTTCTTGTCCTGATTATGATTTTTATGGCCTGGATTTCGTTCACGACATGGCTGTCGAGCGATCCGGCGTTATCCGATCCCAAATGGGATCAGACCATGAAGATCCTGCTGTTCACGCTGGTGACCGCCGGTCTTATCACCACAAAGAACCGGCTTGTCGGTCTGATCTGGATCATCGTCCTGTCGCTCGGCTTCTACGGCGCGAAAGGCGGTGTCTTCACGATTGAGACCGGTGGCCAGTATCACGTCTGGGGACCGGCCGGAAGCTTCATTTCGGACAATAACCAGTTGGCGATGGCCTTGGTCATGACCATCCCGTTGATGCGTTTTCTGCAGATGCAGAGCAAGATTACGCTGATCCGGTGGGGACTTGGCATCGGTATCGGCCTGACGATTTTTGCGATTTTCGGAACGCAATCCCGCGGCGCTTTGCTGGCGATCATCGCGATGCTGGGATTCCTGGTTCTGAAGTCGCGCCGCCGCGCCTTCGCCCTGATGGCGTCGGTTCTGGCCGTGGTCGCTGCGCTCGTCTTCATGCCTCAGTCCTGGACAAATCGCATGATGACGATCGACGCCTATCAAAAAGACCAGTCCGCCCAGGGCCGAATCGAAATGTGGAAGTTCGCCCTCAATATCGCGGAACACAATCCGGTCACGGGCGGCAGCTTCATGGCGTTCGCCAACCCCAAAGTTCAGCAAAAATATCTGAAGCCCGGCATTGAACCGAGAGCGCCGCACAGCATTTACTTCGAAACGCTCGGCGAGCACGGCTATGTCGGCCTGGCGATCTTCCTCTCGATCCTGATCGGAGCCTTCTATTACGGCGGGCGAACGATCCGGCTTGCGCGAGGCGATCCCGACCTGGTGTGGGCGCGGGACTTGGGATCGATGATACAGGTGAGTCTGGTCGGCTACGCGGTCGCGGGAGCGTTCTTGAATCTAGCCACGTTCGACTTGTACTATCACCTGATCGCCATTATCGCGATCACCGACCTTCTCGTCAGAACCGCGCTGGCGCACAAGAACAGCGAAGTCCCGGCGAAATCGGACGAAGGGATCTTGACAACCATGTCCCCGGCGGTCGCCAAACCGAAATTTACGGTCTTATCTCGGTAAAACGGAAACGCGGCCTTTACCTGTTGACCGTGTTAGGTCACAAAACGGGTTCGCAAAACACGCAGGATTGGCCGCACTTGCGCCAGCCTTATTGACTGACATATCCCTTTTCTACGACGCTTTGCGCGATCCAACCGACCCAAAACAGAACCCATCCGAGGCGAAACTGACTCCCATCATCCATCTCATCGCCGCCGCCCGGCCGAATTTCATGAAGATCGCGCCGCTGTGGCATGCCCTGAACGCGGTGCCCTGGTGCGACGTGAAGATCGTCCATACCGGTCAGCATTACGACGCCAATATGTCTGATTCTTTCTTCCAGGATCTCGGGCTGCCCAAACCCGACTACCATCTGGGCGTTGGCAGCGGCACCCATGCCGAACAGACGGGCGGCGTCATGATCGCCTATGAAAAGATCTGCTTCGAGGATCGCCCGAGCTGGATTATCGTGGTCGGCGACGTGAATTCCACCGTGGCCTGCGCCCTTGTCGGCGCCAAGCTGTGCATTAGCGTCGCCCATCTCGAGGCCGGCCTGCGCAGCGGGGACCGCACCATGCCGGAGGAAATCAACCGGCTGGCGACGGACGCGATCGCCGATCTGCTCTGGACCCCCTCGCCCGACGCCGACGAGAACCTGCGCCGCGAGGGCGCCGCCCACCGGACCGAGCGCGTCGGCAACATCATGATGGATTCCTACGAGCTGCTGCGCGAGCGTATCGAAAGCACGGAGACATGGGCCGGCCTCGGCGTCAACCCCGGAGAATACGGGGTCGTCACCCTGCATCGGCCTTCCAATGTCGACCAGCGCCTGACGCTGGAAACCGTCGTCGAGCAATTGCTCGAAGCGTCCAAGACGGTTCCTCTGGTTTTCCCGGTTCATCCGCGCACGCGCGAACGGCTCAAGAGCTTCGGGCTGTTCGACAGGCTGGACCAAGCAGACGGCGTCAAGATTATCGAGCCGGTAGGCTATATCGAATTCATGGGACTGGTGCGGCGCGCCAAGCTGGTGATCACGGATTCGGGCGGCGTCCAGGAAGAAACCACCTATCTCGACATTCCCTGCATGACGCTGCGCGAGAATACCGAGCGGCCCGTCACGATCACCCAGGGCACGAATCGGCTCATCCGGCCGGACACGCTTCTCGCGAGCATCCAGGAAGTGCTGGACGGCCACTGGCCCCATGGCCGCAAGCCCGATCTCTGGGACGGCCATACGGCCGACCGCGTGCTCGCCAGCCTCAAAACCAGGATCTGACGCAGCCAAAGCCTTCGTGTTTCGGAGTTTTGGTAGGCGCGGAGAGGAATCGAACCTTCGGCCTCCGCCATGTAATAGCGGCGCTCTACCACTGAGCTACGCGCCTATCGGGGCTAACCTTAGCGAGCGCCGGTTTCCAGTCCGTTAAGCCATTCAGATACAACCGATATTTTTGCGAGGACGCGCGGGAATAGAATCCTCTCGGGCCGGTCGAATTAACGGTGTTGAGGGATTTGAAACCCTCTCGCCCTTAGGCTACGGCGAATTTTTGGGAATCGCGCGGCCATGCGGATCTTGCATATTTTCGATCACTCCGTACCGCTACACAGCGGATACGCCTTTCGCAGCCTGAATATCCTTCGGGAGCAGCGCGCGCGCGGCTGGGAGACGTTCCAACTGACCAGCCCCAAACATGTCATGGACTCACCGGAAGTTGAATTCGTCGACGGCTTCGAGTTCTACCGCACGCCGCTTGTGACCGGTCCGATTTCGCGCATTCCCATTCTTCGGGAACTGGCTCAGATGCGCGCGACGGCGAAACGGCTCGAATCGGTGGCGCGGCTGGTCCGGCCCGATGTGCTGCATGCCCATTCGCCGGTTTTGAACGCCTTGCCCGCCCTTCGCGTCGGACGGCGCCTCGGTATTCCGGTGGTCTACGAGGTTCGCGCGTTCTGGGAAGACGCCGCGACGGATCACGGCACTTCGGCGGAGGGAAGCCTGAGATACCGCGCGACCCGGGCGATCGAAACCTTCGCGCTCCGCCACGCCGACGCCGTAACGACAATCTGCGAAGGCCTGCGCAGCGATATCATTGCGCGGGGCATCCCCGAGAGCAAAGTCACGGTGATCCCGAACGCCGTCGACATCGAGAATTTCAAGGACATGCCCGAACGCAACGAAGCGCTGGCCTCCAAGCTTGGTCTCACCGACAAGTGGGTGCTCGGCTTCATCGGCTCGTTCTATGCCTATGAGGGCCTGCACCTCCTGATCGAAGCCCTGCCGAAGATCCTCAAGACAGCACCGGAAACGCGGGTTCTGCTGGTCGGCGGCGGGCCGCAGGAGGAGCGCCTGAAAGGCCTCGCGCAACAGCGCGGCGTGGCCGACAAGGTGATTTTCACCGGCCGCGTTCCTCATTCCGAAGTGTCGAAATATTACGGCCTGATCGACATTTTGGTTTATCCGCGCATTTCGATCCGCCTGACCGAACTTGTGACGCCCCTCAAGCCGCTCGAAGCCATGGCCCAGCGCAAGATGCTGATCGCGTCGGATATCGGCGGTCATCGAGAGTTGATCCGGGACGGCGATACCGGAATTCTGTTCCGCGCCGGCGACGCCGCCGGCCTGACCGAAGCCGCATTGTCGACGCTGGCGAACCGCGAAAAATGGCCCCATCAGCTCGAACGCGCCCGGAAATTCGTCGAAGACGAAAGATCCTGGGCACGAAGCGTCGCCAATTACGAGCGGGTTTACGGCGGCATCGCCGCTAATGCGATCGGTCGGTCGAACCGCGGCGGGCAAGGATCTCTCGAAACAGCGAAAGCTGCGCCGCCGTCGTCTCCGACCACCTGAACAGCCGGGCAAGAGCGCTGGTTTCGGCACGCTCGGGCGGATTTGAAAAGAGGTCCGTCACGGCATCGACGATCGCCGCATCCGACCGCCCCCGCAGCAAGATCCCCGCCGCGCGCGAGGTGACGATTTCCGGAATACCGCCCACTCTCGTCGCGACGACCGGCGTGCCGCAGGCGATCGCCTCCATCACGACATTGGGAAGACCCTCGTTGCTGGATGCGAGAACCAGCGCGTCGGCGGCGCTGTACACAACCGGTAAGTCGGTTTGCGGGACGGCGCCGAGAAAGACGACTCTGTTCGCGACACCCAGTTCGCGGGCAAGTTTCTCGAGGGTCTCTCTCATCGGGCCGTCGCCAGCGATAAGGAGCCGGGCTTCGGGCAACCGCGCAATGGCCCGGATCACGAGATCATGGCCTTTGAGCGGCACCAGATTGCCGACGGATGCGAGAACGCGGCCTTCCACGCCGAATTTATCCCTGGCTTCCGCGCGATCGGTCTCGTGAAACAGATCCGTGTCGACACCGTTGCGAATGGCGGTGATCTTCGAGGCCGGCGCGCCAAGCTCGATCAGGGAATCGCGCAGGGCCGACGAGACCGTGATAACGGCGTCGGCCGTCTCGATGGCGTCCAGAACCATCCGGCCGGGCCGCCGCAGCCGCGCGATGACATTCACGTCCGTGCCCCGGGCCGTCAGCACCAGCGGCTTGCGAAACTTGCGCGCCAGCATCGCGGCAGAGACGCCGTCGGGATAGAGATAATGGGCGTCGATCAGATCAAAATCGAATCCGGCCGCGATCAATCGCTCGATCGCCGTCGCACCGCTGCGAAACAGGGTATGCGGCGTGAGCAGCATGCCGATCTTCGGCACGACCAGATAGCGCGGATGATCGAGATTCAGGCCATGGCGCGTCTCGTGGCGCGGCACGCGCGCAAACCGGCCATAGGCGCCAAACCGTGCGCTTCTCAGCGGGAACCAGGGTACCGGGGCCACCACGCGTGCCTCCACCTCGCCACTGGCGACGAGATGGCGCAAGCGCTGCTCCACGAACATCGCGAAGCTCTGCATCGCGCTGTTGGGGTAGAGTGTGGTGAAGGTGAGAACCCGAAGTTTTGGCAAAAAGCGAATTCCCGGCGGTCTTTTGGGAGTGTTAACGGGCGCGGGCGTATGATCAAGACGAACTCTTACGAAATGCATAAACCGCATGGTCGTCGCGGCCAAATGATTGACAATCGGCCGAGTCCGCCCATTTCCGGGTGACGACCCCGCGATCAGGAGATCCGACGAGCATGCTCGATCCTTCAACTTGGCGTCCCGCGCGGCTGCCGGCCGACATGAAGCCGCAGCTTGTCGTCGTGGTCGACACTGAGGAGGAATTCGATTGGAGCAAGCCTCACTTGCGCTCTGAAACCGGCGTGCAATCGATTCGGACTCAGGAACGCGCCCATAAGATCTTCGAGAAATTCGGCCTTAAACCGACCTATCTGTGCGACTATCCGGTCGCCCATCAGGAAGACGGCTATAAGCCGCTGCGGGATCTTTATGAAAGCGGCGCCTGCGATATCGGCACCCATCTCCATCCTTGGGTCAATCCGCCCCATTACGAGAAGGTGACCCCGGGCAACACCTATCCCGGCAATCTCCCTGCGGGGCTCGAGCGCGAAAAGCTGAAGATCGTCACCGAGGAGATCGCTAAAAATTTCGGCCTGCAGCCGACGATGTACCGGGCGGGCCGCTATGGCGTCGGCCCGGCGACGACGAACGCGCTGGTGGCTCTCGGCTACGAAATCGACACCAGCGTGGTGCCGCGTACCGATTTCCGGCCCCAATACGGGCCCGATTTCCGCCACTGCGGCACTCAGCCCTACTGGTTCGGCCCGGGCGGAAAACTGTTGGAAATCCCGCTATCCGTCGATTTCGTGGGGCTGATGCACGGTGCCGGGCAATCCCTCTATGGCGCGCTGACGGGCCGCATCGGCATGACCTTGCGCCTGCCGGGCATCTTCGCGCGGTCGCGTCTGCTGGAGCGCATACGCTTGTCGCCGGAAGGTATCAGCCTGGAGGAATTGAAACGGCTGACCGATGCGATGCTCGCTTCGGGCCACCGGATTTTCGGTTTCACCTATCACAGTCCGTCCCTCGATCCGGGCCGAACGCCCTATGTGACATCGGAGCCGGAACTGAAATCGTTCCTCGACACGTTCGAGCGCTATTTCGACTATTTCTTCACGGCGGCCGGAGGCGAAGCGTCGACCTTGCGCGAAATCGGGAAACGCCTTTCCGATCAGCGGGATAGGAAAGCGGCCTGAGCGGAATATAAGGACGGTTCACCCTCGTTTAACCAACTTCTCCTAGAGTCGGCCCGATTTGCCGTCCTGCGGGGTCACGCGGCGCCGATTGGCGCCGTCAACGCTATAGCTTTCAGTTGTCCAAGAGGGCCGTTTGCGCCCTCCAAGTCGCATCGGGGTCCGATTTTTGATGCACAATAACATTCGAAATTTGTGGTTTGGCGTCAGCCTGGTTTTTGCTGCGGTCCTCGGACTGTTCGGCGCGGACTTCAATACGGGATTGGTCGATCTCGTCACGTTCGGATCGCTCCCGAACCCGGCGGTTTATCTGTCCAATCCGGCTGTCAGCTTCTCCTGCGGCCTGGTTTTCGTCGGTCTTGCCGCCTTTTTCCTCGGATTTGTCGGTCTCGGCGTGTTCGACGGGATCACGACGGCCGTCGCCCGCAGTCGTTTAAATATCCTTCGCAAGGCGCTCTATGGCGAGGAAACGCCGAGCCGCGAGGCTTTTGTCGACTGTTTCAAGCAGGCGCCCGAGCTGAACGCGGCCGCCAATCGCCATGCCGAGACGCTCTATGTGTATGCGACGCGGAAGAAACAGTCCGGCACATCCTTCTCGATTTTGCGGAGCACGCAAACCGCCAGCCAATCCTTCCCCGTATCGGCGATCGTCGATCACCGGTTGATGGGCTGGTTTTTCCGGGTGCTGCCGGCGGCCTTTGTCGGCACCGGCATCTTCGCCTTCGCCGCCGTTCTCGCGGCCGGCAAGTCGGCGGGCGACGCCAGCATGCCGATGTTGTCGATCGCGGCGGTGGCGCTGGCCGTGTCCGTGTTCGGCGCAATGATCGCGATCGTTATCGGCCGGGCGCTGACTGGTTTCCGCCATGCCCAGATCGCCGCGCTGTGCAGCGATATCGACGATCTCTATCAACCGAGCCGCGAGTCCGTGTCGCTCGAGGAAGTGATCCGGGCGTCGAAGGAAAACGCGGAACTCATGGCCAGTGCAACGAAGACGGCCCAGGAAGATTTCCGCGCCACCATGCAGGACATGACAAGAGAGTTCTCCGAAAAGCTCGAACAGAATTCCACCGCCATGGCCAACAACCTGAACGACGGAATCAAGGCGCAGGCCCCGGCGATTTCCGACGCCGTTTCCAAGGCGCTGGCGGAGCCGATCGAACAGCTGAAAACCTCGACGGAAGCGGTCACGTCGCTCCAGAGCGAGGAAGTTTCCAACCTCATCAAGAACTCTCTCGAGACCTTCGTGCGCGAGCTGAAATCGATCGTCGGCGACGAATTCAGCCAGCTCGATCAGCTGCTTAAATCATCGGCGGAATCGGCCGAGAGGTTCGAGAAGGTCTATAGCGAGGCCCTGACCGCGATCTCGGATCAGTCCGCGTCGATGAATTCCGGACTGATCGACGAGTTCCGCTCGGTGATGGACGCCCTGAAGGCCGAGGACGCCGAGCGGATCAAGGCGCAGACCGAATCGCTCAAGGAGATGACTGGCCAACTGACGACCAGTGTCAAAAGCGTCACCGAAGGCCTGAACGACGCGATCAAGGAGGTTGCGACCACGCTCGGCAGCGAGACCAGGGAAATCGCCACGTCGCTCAGCACCGAAACCAAGGACATGGCGGCCAATATGGCCGCGGAAGCCAATCGCCATGCCGAGCGGTTCAACAGTGCGCTGGACCGCGCGATCAAGGCCGTCGAATCGCTGTCCGGACAGCAGCTTGAACGGGCGACCGAGGATCTTTCCAAGACCGCGGAGAGCTTCGGCTCTCTTCACACGGCGCTGGAAAACCTCGTCACACTGGTGACGCCGATGATGCGCCAGGTGGTCGAGAATCAAGAGAGCCTACTGAGCGCGATCGAGAGCGAATCCTCGAACAGCCGCGTCCTCAGCCGCGCCGCCAGCGAAATGAGCGCCGCCGCGCAGGTCAGCCGGACGACCGTCGACCGGTTCATGGCCCTGGCCGAAGTATTGCGCGAGACCAGCACCAATATGGGCCGGGCCGCGAACAACAATGTCCGGACGGCCGACGCCGCGAGTGCCGTGACCGCCGCGCCGGCGCCAAAGGCGAAACCTGAAAAAAAGGCCTCAAAAGCCGCATCCGGCTCCAGCTTCGGCGATGCGATCCGCCAGCTGCGTTCATCGTCGAGCGAAGACGTGGACGACCTGCCGGAAAGCGAATAGCGCCGTTCCAGCAGGTATCCGGACGCTTGGGAGGCGTAGCCGGCTTTCGCCTTTAGGCCGCTAGTTCTTGCTCTTGTCGACCAGCTTGTTCTTGCCGATCCAGGGCATCATGCCGCGCAGGCGCTCGCCGACCTGCTCTATCGGATGCTCTGCGGAACGGGCGCGCATGGCCTTGAAGCTGGGCTGACCGACTTCGTTCTCCAGCATCCAGTCGCGCGCGAAGCGGCCGGACTGGATATCGTCCAGAATGCGCTTCATCTCGGCCTTGGTCTCCGGGGTAATGACACGCGGGCCGCGGGTGTAATCGCCGTATTCGGCGGTATTCGAGATCGAATAGCGCATATTCGCGATGCCGCCTTCATAGATCAGGTCGACAATCAGCTTCACTTCGTGAAGGCACTCGAAATAGGCCATTTCCGGCGCATAGCCGGCTTCCACCAGAGTCTCGAAACCGGCCTGGATCAGCGAGGTCAGGCCGCCGCACAACACCGCCTGCTCGCCGAACAGATCGGTCTCGCATTCCTCACGGAAACTCGTTTCGATGACGCCCGAGCGTCCACCGCCGATCGCGGAGGCATA
>Ga0102962_1001144_pt1 | contig 10937 bp, 9 predicted proteins | sample SalPonF2_C_D2_MG_FD_84519 | JGI IMG/M metagenome (GOLD analysis project Ga0102962, IMG submission 84519) | Salt pond soil microbial communities from South San Francisco under conditions of wetland restoration - Salt Pond MetaG SF2_C_D2_MG ...
CGGGGACGAGCCGTTTTTCGTCGTCCTGGCCGACGACCTGATCGACGGCAACGGCCGCTACTGCCTGAAGCAGATGGTCGACGCCTACAACGAGAACCCGGGCTCGATGCTGGCCGTCCAGCGCGTCAACCCGGCGCGCACGGGCAGCTATGGCGTGCTCGACGCCGAGTCCGGCGACGGTCGTCTGCATCCCGTGCGCGGCTTGGTTGAGAAGCCGCCGCCCGACAAGGCGCCGTCCAACCTGGCTGTCGTCGGCCGCTATATTCTGACTCCGGCTGTTCTCGACCGCCTGCACAGCGTCGGTCGAGGCGCGGGCGGCGAAATCCAGCTCACCGACGCCATCGCCAGTGTTGTGGAGGACGAGCCCGTCTTCGGCTACGAATTCGACGGGATCCGCTACGACTGCGGGAGCAAGCTGGGCTACCTCAAGGCGACGGTTGCCTTCGCGCTCCAGCACCCGGAGCTCGCGGATGCGTTCGGCGAGTGGCTGGATACCGGCCACCGCCCGCCGGATTCCGGCAACGGTGACGATGTCGGGGACGGCATTGACGGCACCGGACACGCCCAATAAAATGCGCAGTTCTGCTCCCCGGTAGCTCAGTGGTAGAGCGACGGACTGTTAATCCGTTGGTCGTTGGTTCGAATCCGACCCGGGGAGCCATAATATCAAAGACTTACAAAAGTATCTTCACGCCAGCACCCGACGTGTAGACGTCATGTAGACGGCATGCGTTGTGTATAAGTGGGTCTTGCTGCGCTGCAGCATGGATCCTTCGCAACGATCCGCCGAAAATTTCACCCGCCATTAACGGCGCAGATGTAAGGCTGCGCTGGTTACCAATCGCTATACTCTAGAAGAGCGAGCATCTGAAGATTCCGGCAAAGCCGTGATTGAGCGCACTCGCGAACATTGGGGGGGCTGGGGGGATGGCCAGCAATACTTCTAACGCAGCGGAGCCTTTCCGTGTGTTGTGCCTTGACGGCGGCGGCATGCGAGGGCTCTACCAGGCTGCATATTTGCGGACATTCTCTGAACGAGTGAACCGCACGAGTGAACGCGAAGGTGAATCGCGAATCGACGTCGGAAGGTGCTTTGACCTAATCGTTGGAACTAGCACAGGTGGGATTATTGCGTCTGCGTTGGCCTGTGGTGTGTCATTGGAAGACACAGAGCATCTCTACGAAGAATACGGGCCTAAAATATTTCCGTACCAGCGAGCGCGTTCGTTACCTATACTCGAAAAATTAATCCGTAGCTTTGGCATCGGTGTCAGACAGGGTGAGGAGTCGTTGCGAGCGGCACTAGAAAAGACGTTCGGTGGCGAAACGTTTCAAACCATGTACCAACGGCGGGGGATAGCTTTAGCGATTCCGACGATTGATATGGGAAGACACGCGTCGGTTGTGTTTAAGACACGGCATCTGTCAAGACTTAATGGAAGGGATGATGATCGTACGATTGTAGATGCTTGTATCGCGACCTCAGCGGCACCGATTTTGCGGTCTCTGGCAGATTTGCGGGAGCCTGCAACTAATGCCCGTGTTGTATATGCGGATGGCGGCTTGTGGGCGAATAACCCTGGCGTCGTAGGTGCTATCGAGGCGGCTGAAATTCTTAGCGATAGAAGCGTCGATCAGGCGCCAATCCACCTATATATGCTGGGATCTTTGCCGGCGCAGGGTGGCGAGGAAATATCTGCACGGCAATGCCGCAGAGGGGCGTGGGGTTGGCGTGGAGGGATTAAGGTCGTCCAAGCCAGCTTGAATGCACAAGCTGTCGGCTATGATTATCTCACAGATAAGGCTCTAGCTCTTCGGAGGGATGGAAGCTTTGCTATTCGTCTTCCTGCACAGTGCCCTTCTAAGAACTTGCAGCGATATCTTGTCAATATGGACGATGCAAGGCACCAAGGTGCTGGATGCGCTGAAGCGACAAGCGGTGTCAGATGTGGATTACGCATGGGCGGCGACACATAACGGCAATAGACGGTTATTGGAGTTCCGATTAGCGCTGGAGCGCAGGATTGTTTGACAGATAGGAGAAGGGAGGAAGCAAATGGGTATTTTTGATTGCAGCATGGAGATGGCGTCCTTTCATAACGAGAAGGTGCGTCTGAAGAAGCCCGAGCAAGACGCGATGCGTTCACGCCGTAACGCGGGCCGGACGAGACTCCGTAGTGGACTAGAGAAAGCGGGGTTTGCGATACCCGATTTCTTTTCCCAGGGGTCCTATGCGATGCACACGATGGTCCAGGATGATGAGTGTGATTACGACATAGACGATGGGGCGTATTTCCCAGAAAACGGTCTACAAGATGAAAATGGAACGCCGTTAGATGCCAAGGCATCCAGAGAAAGAATATGTAGAGCTTTGCAACAAGACGAGCGGCTTAAAGAGCCCGCCGAAGTGCATACTAACTGCGTTAGACAAAAGTATCCGGAGGGTTACCATATAGATGTTCCGGTATATCGGGTCAAAAGTTCCGAGCGACCGGACGGAAGCGGCGAAGAATCCATCGAGCTAGCGAGCAACGGCGAGTGGGTGGTGTCGGATGCGCGCGGCGTTACAGGCTGGTTTAATGACGCGGTTCAACGTGAGAATGAAAAATACTCAGATGATGGGCAGTTGAGGCGTATCGTGTGTCTCACGAAGGCCTTTGCGCGGAGCCGAAAGGAGTGGAAGAAAGAGACGTGTAGCGGAATTATCATTACGCGTCTAGTTGTAGATGAGTTTGTTGGCGTTGAAGGTCGCGACGATCAGGCGCTTATCGACATCTGGAAGCGAGTCCGCTCACGTTTACAGCTTTCGACCCATGTGGCGCATCCCGTGAATGATGGCGACTTGGCGAGTGATGGCGATCCATCAGTGGTTGTTTTCAGGGATAAACTGGGCTATGCGCTTGATGTTGCAAAGAAGCTCAGTCAGGACTGTACGCGTGGGGAGGCACGGAAAGCGTGGGATGAAATATTTAATACGCAGCATTTTGGAAACCAGCCGGACCGGGGTAACGGGGACAACTCTGGCGGAACGAGAGCGTTTGTTGGAACAGGGGAGATGGCGGATAGGCGCGATGACGCCGGCGGGCGCTTCGGACTATGGGAATAGGGGACGAAGGAGAGGCCGCCGGAATTGAATCAGCGCTTCATGAACTACGGCCGGGCGGTTGGCGGCGGGCGAATGATAGCGAGCTAGAGCATCTACGGAATGTTATTCCCTCGTTGAAGAGGGCGTGGAAGGTAGACATTCCACGCCAGTACCATAAGCACGAATGCGTTACCTACGGATATTTGTTGCTTGACGAGGCATTTCCAAAATCGGAGCCCCGTATTCAAGTTCCCGAGGCCGTTGCTGATGGAGCCCCCCCTTGGCCCCATATTGAGAGGAATGGCCTCCTTTGTCTTAAAGCTACCGCGTTTAATGCGCCTGCGCCGCTACGTGTCATAACGACCTTACACTACGCAGTTGTGGTTTTGAGCTACTCGGAACCCCAGCGGACAGCGGAATTCCGCCGGGAAGTGGTCTCATACTGGGTGAGGAGCAGGCGCGGTGCCAACATCGTTGGACAGAGCCTCGTTGAGGTAGATGGCATTGACCGGGACATCGTTTACGTCCGCGTCAACGGAGGGCGTATTGTCTTTGCCGACGACGCGGCGTCCTTAAGGGCCTGGCTGGAAAATAGTGGCATAGAAATAGACGGAGATTATCCGACCACACGTCTGGTCTGGCTGGATCCGATACCAACTCCACCGGAGTACCCAGACCGCGGACAGGATGTTATAACTCTTGTTGGCAAGGACAACCTAAAACACCATTTGCGGCCCGGCATCCCATTACCCGTTTTGATGGGTGTACGTACGGCGACCGGCCCCGCTTTTCTCGGCACGCGGCTCAACTCGCCTCCAGCCAAGCGAGTAAGGAAGGGTTATCGGCCTTGCGCTACCGTGCCACCGAATGCTTTGATCCAGTATTACAACGCTCTTCCGATAGATAGGTTCGAAGTCAATAGGGTTGATCGCCGGTGGGTCCTTGGTCGCGATCACAATACGGGCGCAGAAAAATTAAGGGAAAAGCGGGTTGCCCTAATTGGGTGTGGCGCGCTTGGCGGATTTATGGCACGCCTTCTTGCGGAGGCGGGAATAGAGCAGTTTATTCTCGTTGATGGTGAAACCCTAGCGCCTCACAACACGGCGCGGCACATATTAGGCGCTTCGCATAACGGCAAGAGCAAGGTCAGAGCTTTGGCAGAGCTCCTAAGAAAGGACTTCCCCCACATGGGGGTTCCCAATTGTTTTTATAATTGGTTCGAAAGCTTGTCCGAAGTAGAATTGGAAGAGCTTGAAAAGGCTGATCTACTGGTTTCTGCAGGTATCGACGTAAAGGGGGAAGTTCTTGTTGAAAAGTGGCGCCAAGAGTTGTCGGTACCTCCGCCGTGGTTATGCAGTTGGGTCGAGGAATACGCGCATGCTGGTCATGCGGTCGGGATTGTTGGCGAGGGAAAATTGCTGGACGGGTTCGATGACGCTGGTAGTTTTCTCGGGCGATTGACGAGGTGGCCAAGTGGGAGCACGCAGCATATAGAGGCGGGATGCGGGAATTCGTTTCAGCCGTTCGGTGCGGTAGATCTTCAGCGGACTGTGTCTATGGCGGCGCTCATGGCTATTGAGATATTGGAAGGCCGTGTCGTAACTTCAGAAAGGCGGATGTGGTTGGGTGATCGAGAAGAGGTGCTACGGAAAGGAGGGGCCCCCGCGTCCGAATTTAATACTTCATTTTGCGAGCTGCGAGGAAAATGGCCTCCATGAGTGGAACCCCGGCTAGACAGGGGCATCAGGATGTATTCTATGCAAGTTGCTATAGGCAGCGTGTCAAGATTGCGGCGACCGTTCTTGATTACCTAAATGAGTCTAGGCAAAAGTGGTGTACTGCAAGAGAAGCGGGAGGGCAGCTATTCGGCAAGGTTGACGCGGATATCGTTTTGGTCGATGGGGTATCCGGCCCCTACAAGGGTGATACGCGTTCAAGGTATTTGTATCGTTCCAACCCAATAGCAGCTCAGGCAGCTATAGATGAATTTGCGGAGCGTGGTTTCAACTATCTTGGGGAATGGCATACGCATCCAGAAGTGGTCGCCGAAGCTTCGGGCGCTGACCGCCGCACCATACGTATAATCATGGAGCAGTCAATATTGCGCCTTAGTTCTATCTTGATGCTTATACAAGGAACTCGGGCGCGGCAAGACGGGCTTTCTGTTTACTCGTGCGACGGAAGCGGATTCACGCAATGGGCGGAAGTCGCGACTGGTGCAGAATTTTCGCGCGCACCTGAGACGGGGAGAGACTAGCCCGTGCGCGAGGCGGGACAGTCTGGATTACGACGGACACATGGGGAGCCAGGCATTGCGCGTCGCCTTCAGGGCGTGCGCGTCCCGTGGCCCATGCGCAGATATGTGGAGCGGCGCTTTATTTGGTTGGAGCGTGGTTTTGAGTATGGCCCGTAGGAAAGTTACATTACAGCTTGCCAAGGTGTTCAACATCGCCAAGGGGCTCATCGTATTTCTGAGCCCCTTCGTTGGTTATGAGCCCCTTCGAGTCCGGTAGATGCCATTCCCACGACCCGCCGAAAGCGGTCTTTTTAGCGGAGATGGCCAGGGCCTTCTTTGCTCTTTTTATAGTTGCCCACGAATACCCGCACTCGTTCGCGGAAAACCGGATTTCTCCGGCAGCTCTGGGGCCATGTGCCAGATAGTCCGCGAGCCATAATTTGGCCTGGTCTAGTGCCGACGTCTTCTGTGGATCGGGCCTTCCTAAGGCTTCGTCGGCCGTCATGTAGATAGGTTCCGCCTCCCAAGCGAGGTGAGGCATGGCTTCTTCGTTTACGCTATCCACCCTGTAAGCGAGCCCGTCGTTGTCGGCAGCGAGGTTCGCCTTTATAGGCAACATCAGGCGCCTTTCATCATTGCATGGGTCTTTCGCCACCAGATAGGCGGAGCGGACAGCGGCGACGAAGGCTTGGCTACCGCTAGTCCTATAGATCGCCGCGCCTTGGCCCTTATTTAAGTGGGATATAGCGATAATGCTTACGCGGTATTCCGCGGCCAATTCGGAAATGGGAGCCAGGAGGGCTCTCACATCTGCATTCTTGTGGGAGTCGGCACCACCCAGGTATGCAGATAGCGGGTCAATAAGAATCAATTTACATTCGGGTGTGCGTTTAAGTAGATCTTCGAGTTCGGGGCGGTCCCTGAGCGTCCAGGAGCGGCGTTGCGGTCGGCCGTAGTCGTCGAGTTCCTCAATCCCGTCAAGAATGCTTACCCTCGTCAAGTCGGCTCCTGCGGCTTCAAGGCGCGGCCTAATAGTATCCGCTGCGTCGTCTTCAGCCGAGATCATGATGACATCCCCGCATGGTGCAGACCCTTCATCTTCGATTGGCCAGGGCAGTCCGCGGGATACTGCCGCGGCCAGGTATACCGTAATCAGACTTTTGCCGAGCCCTGGGTCTCCGACCAGCAGGGAGGTCTTGCCGAGCGGGAAGCGGCCTTGCCAGAGCCACTCCAAGGGCATCGTCTTGATGTCCTCCACCCGCCGCACTAGCAGCCTTCTGGAGTGGTTTTCGTAATGTTCCATGGGATATGCGTCCTTAATGCGGTCATCGCGGGTATCAATGGTCATGCTGAGCGCCTCCTTGGTCGGACGTGGAATACCGGGTCTGGCAATCCAGGTAAGCGGTGAGGTCTGAGAGGCGGTACCTGACAGCCCTACGTCCGACGCGAATAAACGGAATCCGGGCGCCCGCCCAGCGGTCACGTTCCAGGAAGGCTTTGCTGACACCCAGGTAGTCAGCGGCGTCTGCGGTAGTCATTAGCTGGTGTCGCATTACTGCTCCGTGTGGTTGGATCAATCACACTCACAGCTTTGCGGACGCCTGCCGCCGTGTGTATACGGCTTCCAAGAAGACGTGGACATATTCCCGGAAGACGTATACGTCAACCGAGAAGACGTAGGTGGCCGCAGCTATTCAGGCGGGGTGAATTTGCCCTTTTCATGGCGTTTGAGCGCGTCTACCAAGGTGCGCTCGGGGTTTTGAAGGCTGCTAACTGCAGTGGGCGCTGGGTTGCGCCTTAAGAAGTCCCTCGCGGCATAGGGCCGGGAACGTCCCTTATAACGCCCAGACTCCCAATCCTGGATGAACTTCCATTGGTACTGTCTTACGACTGGTTTGCGGCTGAGGCCCCCTTTTTGGGCTTTTTTGCGGCGCTCGATGACCTCTGAGCGCTCTCGGCCCTCCGACTGGTGCAGGAGCTCTGCGCGCTCGATGGTGGCCTGGGCGAGGACGGCCATCTGGTCGACGTACATGGTGCCAGCGCGCCGCATGTCATCTGCCAGCAGGTCAGGGGTTTTGTCGGTGATTCGTTCCAGCGCTTTCGTCTCCTTGCAGGCACTCGCAATGGCGGTCAGAGAAAAGACGGCGAAAAGTGCGGAGTCGGGCAGGGGGCGCCCATCCAGGGTAATCGGGTCCGTTCGCTCCTTCTTGGCCCGATAGATGGTCCTGGTCGGTCGGCCGTAGCTCTCGCCGCCAGATTTGCGGATATCGTCGCGGAACAGCCGGACTCCCTCATTGTGAAGTTGGAGCACGATGATGGCGGCGGCATTGATGTCTTCGACGTTCCAGCCCTTAAGGAGCCCCCGGGCGCGGTCGGCCGCGTCCTGGAAGTCCAGTTGGTGCGCGATCGGCACGACTCCCTTAAAGGGATGGAAATGCTCAAAGAGGTTAGGGGTCTCTTTAATGGGTTCCTCCGGGATATCTTCTTTAAGGGGTTCCTTCCCAGGCATCAGGTACTCCTTTAAAGCATTCCTGACGGGTACACGGGTAACTGGTACCCCTCAAGACTTTGCATGGCAGGCGGAGCGCCATTCATGCACCTTGCGGGACAGGAAGGCCTCGACCTTGCGCGTGAGCAGGATATTCTTTCCGTCGACCCATACGTCAAATGTCACCCCCTGGGTCGCATAATTCAAGCCGCATGTGGTTGGGGTCTGGTCCTCCGGATAGAAGCACATCGCGGCATCCCACCGGCGCCAGGCCTCAACGGGAGGCTTGTTCTTGTCGCGGGGATTGACCCAGAGAAGCGCCCAGCTACCCATCGGGTGCGGTTTGGAGCGTGTTTCGACCTTGTAGAGTCCCGTATCGCCCAGGCGAGACACCCTGGCATCCTTGTAAGGCCCCTTGAGCGCATAGATCTGTCGCGTGGCATTCGTCAGCCTGCCGCTATTCAATGGCACATCCGCCGACATCCCTACGACGAGGCCGATGCGAAGCTTGAAATGGATGTCCCGGTCCCATCGGTATCCCGTCCACCCGGGGACGGCCTTCATCATTTCCCGGGGCGTGAAATACACCGTCACCCATGCACCGCTGGTCTTGTCCAGATGCATCTGCGAGAGCGCGAGGCCGAATGGGCCGGACGGGCCGGGTGGGGAGACCATGCTCACGCGCGACTCGGGGATACACATTCCGAGCACCCGGACTTGTGGCGGGTGGGCCTTTTGGTAGGCGCTCGTGTATACGGCCAAGCCTGTGGCGACGGCGATGGTGGCGGCGAAGAGCAGCGGCGCCTTCAGGTCGCGGCCCCGGATCGTCTTCTTTCTACCCATGCGCGGTACCCCTTAAGAGACGGACAGCCTTGGGCACGCCTTTAAAGGGTACCTTGGCGGCGCATGGGCACCACCTCGGCCGCGGGCGTGTCGCCCGCGAGGGCTCGGATCTGGTCCGTGATCTTCTGCATCGGCTCCCTGAGGCGTTCCACGTCCATGACGACGTACCCGGCCGTGACATCGTTGCGCATGCGGTGATTCACCAGCCGCTTGATGGCGTAGATGGAGATGTCCAGGCTCTCCGCCACGGTGATGAAGGTCCGGCGCAGGTCGTGGAGCGTGAAGGTGACGCCGGATTGTGTGGTGATCTTCGCGATATGGCGGCGGGGCTCGATGAGGTAGCCCTTGGGGCCGGTCCCCGGGAAGACCCAGGAGGCCTCGCTCGACTCGCGGCGCTCTTCCAGCAGTGCCTGGACGTAGTCGGAGAGGGGCAGCACCAGGGGATCGTGGTTCTTGGTGTCGGGGATCGTGATGGCCCGGCCGGGAAGGTCCACGTCCTGCCAACGCAGCTTCATGGCTTCGCCGCGTCGAAGCCCGGTGAAGAGCAGCAGCAGCAGGTAGTCCGCGACGGTCTGCGCGTTCGCGTCGGCGTCCTCCCCGCGCAGCCTCTGCACGGCTTCGTACCAGGCCGGGAGATCGCCGCGCTTGAGGTAGGTGCGGCGGCGCTCGACGGAGTACCAGGCGCGGGTGTGGTTGAGGCGCCGGACGGGGTTGTCCGGGAAGAGCGAGCGGCCCTGGCTGTCCTCGTAGGTGTAGCTCGCGAAGTTGTAGACGGCCCGCAGGAGCCGCATGGCGTTGTTGGCGCGGGCGGGGCTGTTCTCGCCCAGCTTGGCGTGGCGGCGGGCGATGTGATCCTTGCTGATCGCGGCGAGTTCGCGGTGCTGCCAGTCGCGAAAGGCGGTATTCATCAGCTGGTGGTAGTCCTTGAGGGTGCTGGCCTTGAGATCCTTGCGCGCGGCCAGATACGCCTCGAAGGCTTGCTGCAGCGTCACGCTTCGCGCCTGGGCCTCCTGGCGCTCGGCGATCGGATCGGCGCCGGCGGCGATGCGCCCGAGCACCTTTTGCGCCTCCTTGCGGGCTTGCTCCACGGTGAGCGGCCCGTAGCGGCCCAGCGTCTGGCGGCGCACGCGCCCGTTGATGCGCTTCTCGACGATGAAACTCTTGGCCCCGCCGTGGGTGATCCGCAGGGCAAAGCCGGGCAGGGCGTCATCGCGCAGGAACCGTTGCCCCTTCTCGGGGGCGCTGGCCTGGTCCACCATGGTTTTCGTCAGTCTCACGTGAGCCCTCCCCAGCCGTTTCGTTTATGACCGTTTGCACAGTCCGCCAACAATCCGTTGGTCGCCCGTGTAGACGCTATGTAGACGTTTCGCGTCAAAATCCGGCAAATCCGTTCAAAGACCAACGGATGCATTTAATCGCAGCAAGCCTTGTGTGTAAAGGGTTTTCTGGGAATTGCAAAGAAATGTAGACAGGGTCAAAAACGGGCGGAAAAATCTGTTAATCCGTTGGTCGTTGGTTCGAATCCGACCCGGGGAGCCACTCATACCGGGCCTTTCAGCCCGATCTCCTCGTAGATGTTTGCGGGTTATTGCCAGATAACCTGGGCATATCCCCCCGTGTCTAAATAGCTCCCGGCATCCAAAGGTGTTGTGAGCCTTCCCGATCTATCGCCGGGGGCTGGTCTGTCCCTGGTTTTCGTTCCGAATCTTGCAACCGTAGACTCGGCGGAGCTTGCGCTCCCCGTGGGGCATCGGGCTTTGGGTGTCCGTATTCTCAATGGCTGACCGTCTCGAACCGACCCAAGGCAGTCATCCGCCGAATCCAATTCCTGCCATTCGTAGCAGCCTTGAGGAGACGCACGTCCCGATTGCAGTTTGACACCAAGATTCGAGATGCCGCGCTTGCGGCAGATCTCCCTCACCGGCCTGCCGGCATCGGCCTCCTCCAGGATTGAGACGATCTGCGTCTCGCGGAACCGAGACTTTCTCAGTGTACCTCCTGGCTCGTATGGGGAGACCGTCAGAACGGTGTCAAAGAAGCGCAGGACCGGCCACGGAAAAGGGCAGGGCGCGCGGGGCCTCAATACGAGATGACGGCATTCCACCCCGTCCGCTGCCGCCAGCGGTGCAGTGAGGTTATCCACGACATTGCTGGTCTGGTCGCCCGGTGAACGGTAATGCACCAGCAGGACCCTCCTGACGGTCATCCGGGACCTTCCTGAGTGCTCCCTGTTTGCGGTCTTCGACCGCCTGATTATCATCAAGATATTGATTGCATATACAGGC
>Ga0102962_1001145_pt1 | contig 10935 bp, 8 predicted proteins | sample SalPonF2_C_D2_MG_FD_84519 | JGI IMG/M metagenome (GOLD analysis project Ga0102962, IMG submission 84519) | Salt pond soil microbial communities from South San Francisco under conditions of wetland restoration - Salt Pond MetaG SF2_C_D2_MG ...
CGCCATGACCAGGAAGCCGCGCCGCTGGGTCCGGTCGCTGGCAATCCCCACCAGCATGCTCAGCGTCGCCGCAATCAGCCCGGTGCCGGCCAATGTGCCGCCGATGGCGAGACCGCTCCAGCCCAGTGCCTTGAGATACAGGGCCAAATCCACGACCAGCGCGCCCTGGCCCAGGCTGCGTGCCGTGCGCAAAGCGATCAGCCGCCGCGCGACAGGATCGATACGTTGCAGGAATGGGGAAATGGTATTAATCCGTTGCGACAAAACCCTGGGACATATTTAACCGCATCGCCCCGGACCCGGACGCTGCCTCAACCGCCGCCTCCACCAGGCGGGGGCGGCGGTGGTGTGTAGCGCGGAGGTGGCGCGCCGGGGATCTGGTTCCCGCTCGAATACATGCACTGTTCATAGGCAACGTTGTATTGCCGCTGGAGCGACCAGTTGGACGCGGCGCTGTAATCGGCGCCGGACGAGGCACCGACGATCATGCCCATGCCGGCCCCTACCCCCGCACCCTGGCCGCTGCCGGTAAGCAATGCGCCGGCGAGCGCACCGACCGCCGTGCCCACGGCGGCATGCCTGAAGGCTGCTTCGTTGGCCGCATTCGGATTGACCCTGTAACTGGCATAGGCACGGCACGCATCATCTTCCTGCCGGAATACCGAAAACGGCTTCCCGGGTCCCGGCCAGACCGTCACCGTCGGCCCGGTCGGCATTTCCGCACACCCGGCGAGCGCCAGGACAGCCACCAATCCTACTGCGCCCATGCCGCAAAGCGTCTTGATCGAATCACGCATGATCTTCTCCTGGATGCCTGGCGGTGTGATCCGGGCTTATGATCCGGTCACACCGCCAGGAATTTATTATCCGCCCTTCGGCGGGTTCGAACCGCCGGTTGACGGTGGCCTAGCCGGCACCTTGTCCCAGCCACCCGGGCAGGTTTTCACGTACGGGTAATAGCCCTCGGGTGACTTGCAGTGATACCAGTACTGCACGGGCGCCGGCGATTGAGCCGGTACCGAAGACTGCTTGGGCTCATTGGCCGGTGGCGGTACCGATGCCGGTGATTGCGTCGGTGGATTCGCCGGCATGGTTCCGTTGGAAGATGTCGCCGCAACCTTCCTCCATCCACTGGAGCATTCCGGCACGTAGGGGTAATACCCCTGTGGAGAGCTGCAGTAATACCAGAACTGCGCCGGTGCCTGGGAAGGCGGAGCCGGCGTATCGGACTGATTGTTGATTACCACGACAGAACCGGGGACATAGGGATTGGGGTACGGGTAGATTGGCGTCGGGTAGTAGTACCAGATGCCGCCCACAATCCACCACCAGCCCCAGCGGTCGTTGTACCAGCCACGGTGCCAGTAACCGCCCCGCCATGCGTCCAGGTCATAGCGATGGAAGAGATGAATGTTGAAACGCCAATAGATATGCCCATCGCGTTCATACCTCTCGCGATGCCAGGGATCGCGGCGATAACGGTCCCTGTCATGCGGCCGGTATCGGTCGTCGCCACCACGGCGATCCCCACCACGGCGGTCGCCGTCATGGCTCCAGCTGCCGTAATGTCCGTCGTCGTCGCCTCTGTCGCCGCCACGGTCACGATTCCACTGATCATTACCTCCGCGGTCACCGTTATGACGATGTCCTCCGCGATCCTCGTGGTCGCCGGAATTGTTGTCGGCTACAAAGACATGCAAATGTGAAAAGTGCCGTTGCCTTTCGTGGTTATGGTCCCGGTTATCACCTGCACGCAACTTCGCGTAATGCACCACACGGCCGGAGTCGTGCTCTTGTGCATGCTTTGCATCTCGGTAGTGACCACCGGCATGCCAACCCGCCAAAGCGGGTATGGACAATCCACCTATAACTGGAATCACCAGCAGTAATGCAAGTTTCCTGACCATATCGTGTTACCCCTGAACAGCGACCGCATCTAGCGATCCTCACTGATCATTCTAGTCAGCGATATCGGCCAAAATCCCTGTTCCCAGTCATTAAATTACTTTAATTTCCTCGAGGCGCCGCCCGTTGCGGGTACTGGCCGGGCTGGTGATCGCGGGCGTTGCGCCCGGACCCGAGGTCGTTCGGGGTGGATCCGCCGGACCCCTATCAGGCGGGCCATCCCGCCCGCTTCACTGCATTCCGCTTCCGCAAGGCGCTCCCCATCCTGCTTGGCGCGGGCCCGTCGACCCCGCCACCCGCGGAGTCGGGACTAACCGCTGTTTTCGCTGACGGCGGGCTCTTTCACGCCCGGCTGTGATCTGCCTTCACGGTAGGCGCGCACGATCAACTCGACGATCGGCGGCACCGCCTCATGCGGCATATGGTGGATATAGGCAAGACTCTGCAAGTCCGTCCAGATCTGGCGGTTGATATGGGCGTTCACTTCGCCGACCGCCATCCGCAAGGCGGCACTGATCAGGCGCATGGCTTCAAGACGGTCGGCGGGAGTTCCGCCATTACCACTGCCCGAGGCGGACTTGAACTCACCGTTGCCCGCCAGGAGCCAGAGGAGATCGGCCCCCGCAGCCTCCGCGATGGCCACCAATCGCGAAGGTACGGGTTCGGTCTTCCCGTTCAGATAATTCTCCAACGTACGCCGCGGAATCCCTGTTTTGCGGGCTAACTCGTTACCCCCGCCAATCCTTTGTGCACACATGCGAAGCCGTAGTGGCATTTCCATTGTGGTGTCTTCAACCATACTTATCCTCGGTGAGGCAGAATATTGCTATATTTTGCCATTAGATATAAATTAAGGCAAAATACTTCTTTACACAGGCATTATATAACTATAACATGTAATCACTAAGTATTTTATTGCCAACAGGGGCTCCCAAAGGAGCTGCCCGTGAACAAGGGGGTAATTATAGGCAAGGTTGAACAGAATTCGCCAATTGCACGCAAAAACCGTCCAGGGATTCGCGTGATGCTACAGAGCACTGACCCGATTCTTCTCAACCCCCTGCCGGAACCAAGCGCATCAGAATCGTTTCCTGAAGTCATCTCCTGAAGCCCGGGCAAGGCCGCTCTCCAGCTAGGCGGTTCCCGGGTATTTTTTTACACCGCGGCTAGAAAGAATAGCCGATACTCGTGTAGATGCCCTTGAAGCTCAGGTCACCGCTGACGGAAAAATGGTTACTGTTCAAATGGAGATGGAAACGACGCCAACCCAGTGCCAGAAAGAATCCTGAATCAAAGTTGTAGGCGGCTTGCAGACGATAATCGGACAGGTAATTACCCGAATAGCTCACATAGCTCCAGCTGCCGTCCAAATCAACGCCAGCCGGCAGATGCAGCGTCAACCCCGCATAACCGAGCGGCAGCCAGACCGTCCCACCCACGGATGTGCTTTCCTTTTGTGTGCCACCTCCCGGTCGCGACACCTCTCCTGTAATGGGAATGTTGAGACTGAGCCGCCTTGCCTCCAGCCCCAGCCGCAAATTGGCCACGGGGTTGTCCAGCGGATTCCAGAACCCCACGATACGATCCATACGCAGATCCACCTGGCTCTGTACCGGTCCATTGGCCTGGAATGTCTTGCCCTGCCAGGTGATGTTGCGGTTGATCACTGCGCTGCCGTCATTGAATACATGCGAACTCGCGATAAGAATGTCGGGCAGCACCGGCAACCCGTGCCGGAAGGTCAAATGCACACCTCCGGTCCACTTGCGCTGCATGCCCAAGTCGTTCTGCAGATCCACGGTGGAATTCGAATTTCCGCCCTGGGTGCTTGTGCCCTGGCCCGTCGCCTGTGCATTCCAGGCCGTAACTCCCAGTTCAAGCAAGGGTGATGCACAAGCCGTTCCGGCCATGGTCAAGCCCAGCAGGCAACTTGCTGCCAGCAATGCCACTCGTTTGCTATTCATAGTCGTACCTCGTTTACATTAACGATACAAAACCCAGCCAGGCCAAAGACTTACGTGCCTTACCAATTTTGGCAGAATTCACCTGGAAAACACAGTCGGAGCAATCCGACAGGAACGGACATGAAGTTTGAAAAAGCGGTATTGCGGAGGCCGGGAACGGACGCATCAAAAGGGCTGACCACGGCAAAGCTCGGCGCCCCCGATTTCGATCGGTTGCTTGAGCAGCATTCTGCCTACCGCGAAACCCTTGAGGAGCTGGGACTCGAATGCATGGTTCTCGGCGCGCTACCCGGCTTCCCGGATGCCTGGTTCGTGGAAGACACCGCCATCGTCACTACGGATCTGGCCGTGATCACGCGGCCGGGCGCACCGAGCCGCCGCGGGGAAACGACACATATCGAGCAGGTCCTGGCCGGAATGAAGCCGGTCGCCCACATCGCGGCGCCAGGCACCCTAGACGGCGGGGACGTGCTTATTGCCGGCAGGCGTTGTTATGTCGGGCTTTCGGAGCGCACCAACGAAGCCGGTGCCGAGCAACTCGCTGCCCACCTTCAGTCGTTCGGAATCGAAACGAGCGCGGTCCGGGTGCCGTCGGGCCTGCACCTCAAGTCCAGCGTCAACTACCTCGGCAATGGACGGATGCTGATGACGCGAGACTTTGCAACGGAACCGGCGTTCGCCGGATTCGAACGCCTGGTCCTGGATGCGGGGGAGAACTACGCGGCCAATACCTTGTCAATCAACGGCACCCTTCTGGTACCCGCAGGCTATCCCCGTATAACCGCGCGACTCCGGAGCCTGGGCCATCCCCTTGTCACCCTCGACATGAGTGAGGCCGCCAGGATGGATGGCGGCCTGAGCTGCCTGTCCCTACGGTTCTAGGACCTGCCGGGTTCAGCCCGCTTTGGCGATGAAGTCATGTTTTTTTCCCGGTTTTGCTGCCTTTTCGCTTGCGGGGGGTGGCGGCATTTTCTATAAGGGAATCGAGACTATCCCATATGAACTGCATGAACTCATCGGGTGGCAACGGGCGGCTGTACAGATAACCCTGGGCAAAGTCGCAATCCAGATCGCGCAATATCTCCAATTGCTCCGTTGTCTCCACGCCCTCGGCAATCACCCGCAAATCAAGACTGTGGGCCAGGGAAATACTGCCGCGGGTCAACGCCAGCGATGTCGCGTCTTCTGCAATGCGGCGGATAAAGGAAAGATCAATTTTAAGTGCATCCAGGGGGGCACGTTGCAAATAGAGCAAAGACGAATAGCCGGTGCCGTAATCGTCGAGATAAGTCCGCACGCCCATGTTGCGCAGTTTGCCGAGTATCTCCGAGACGTGTTCGAAGTCCTGCACAACTGCGGTTTCAGTAATTTCCATTGCCAATGGACAGCATCCAGGCTGTATGCCATTGCTTTCCAGTCCACTCCGGACCACATTCTCTATGTCGCTGTACTGAAAATTCCTGGCGGATGTGTTCACGCTGATGACGCCCAGATCGACGTCCTCGGCCTGCCACTTACAGACCATTCCAAGCACAGTGCGAAAAACCCAGGCGTCAATGTCCGCGATCAGCCCCTCTTCCTCGGCTATGGGAATGAACTCTCCCGGTGAAACGGCTCCGAGATCACTGCTATTCCAGCGAAGCAATGCCTCTGCGCCAACGTAGCCCCCGGTCCTTACATCCTGATAAGGCTGGTACAGAACATCGAGCTCATTGTTTTCGATCATGCGACGCAGGCCTTGCCGGATCTTGTAGCGTCGAGTTTCGATGTCATCCTGATGCCTTGCATAGAACTGGTACGTTTTATTGTTAGTTGCCTCTAGTGAATGCAGGGCAACTTCGGCATTGCGCACCAGCGTTTCTGCTTCCATGCCCGACTCTGCATACGCCGCGCCGATACGCGTCGTAAGAAAATGCTGCTGGTCATTAACTTCGATCTCGAACGGAGTCAGTTCAAGCAATCTCTCCACGACGTGTTCGGCGCGCTCCATACTTTCGTTTTCCAGCAATGCCAGGCCGAACATATTGGCTCCCAGGGCTGCGAGTGAATCCGAATCGGCAATCACCTCTTGCAGTTCCAGTATCAATCTGCGCCGGATTTCATCGGCAACGTATAGGCCGAAATGATCCGCGATTCTCGATAACTCGATAATCTCGACGGCCAGCAGGGACAGCGGAGGCCTCTCGCCCGGCAAAACCCGCAACATGCGCTCGATACCCTTGACGAAGTGCTGTCGATTGTCCAGTCCCGTCACCGGATCACGCTGGATCAGGTAATCGCGCTGTTCGCTGGTTTCTATGAGCTCAAGGCCGAGTGTCGTATCAACAGCCACTTCTTCGAGAAGGCGCACACTTTCTTCGTCGAAGTAGTCAGCCTGCTTGGCATATAAAGTCAAATTTCCTATGACGCGTCCCTTGATATGCAGGGGGAAAGTAGCTACCGAAAGGCAACCCATTCCCAGCAGGCTATCCCGCCAGATGGCCATACAGGGTTCGCTCGCAATATCATTGACCGCAACAGGCTTGAGACTGCGCAGCGCCGGACCGACCGTACCCCGCCCTTCAGGCCGGGACACATCAATGGACACATAGAGTGTCTCGATCATCTCCCTGTTCCAGCCCGCATGCGCCGCCAATTGCACTCTGTCGTTATCCGACGAGACAAGTCCCACCCAGGCCATCGGATAGCCGCCGGTTTCAACCGCTATGCGGCACACTTCCTGTAACAGGGCATCGCGTTCCCGGATTCTCAGGATGGCGCCGTTGGTGGCGGACAATACCTGATAACCGCGGCTTAGGCGGTTGACTCGCTCTATCTGCCGCTCCAGTTTGCAGCTATGCTCCTCCAGGGAATCAGCCATGGCATCGAATGCCGTGCCCAACTGGGCCAGTTCGTCCTTGCCTTCGAGCCGCGTGCGGGCCGCGCGCTCTCCCCTGCCGAGCTGCTCCGCAGTGGATACGAGGGTTTTCACGCGGCTCAGGATGAGCGTTTTACTGCCCAACCATCCAAGGACCAGGAACAAGACCGTCACCACGGCCAACGTAATCAAGCTCATCAGCATGGCTTCCCGGCCGGACTCGGTGATTCGGGCTTGCGGAATACCGACGATCACGTAGTAATCCGGTTTGCCTGGCGTATTGCCTTCGGCATAGGTCGAGAATAACTGCCTCACGCCATTGAGCCCCGCCCGCGATGCCAAAGCGAAATGATGCAAGGCCAACCCATGGGTCAAATCACTCAGATCATTTGCATGTTTGCCCAGCCACTGTCCGGGCTGGGGGTAGCGGGCTATGACATCATGATGAGAATCCAGAACGGTCAACGTAGACCCGGATGGCAGTTTGGAAGTGGCGGCGACCTTGTTCAACCACTCGAGCTTGAGCGAGGCATAAACGACGGCACGCCCGGCCCGCGTTCCGGAATGCAACGGCGCGGCAAAAACAATAAGCGGGATATGCACGACCCGCCCGATCTGGAAAATCCCGACGACACTCTGCCCGTCCTTCAAAGCGTTTCGGTAATAAAGACGATCACCGAGATAAAGCCTGCCCGTATAGGGCACCGCACTGCAGGCAAGATAACCGCCTTGGTCGATAACCCCGATATTGCCCATCGCCGGATTCTGACGCATGACACGCCTGAGAAAACTGTCACACGCCTTGCGGCTCCCCTGTAACACGGCAGGCACCTGGGCCAGGGTGGTGACGAGGTTTCTGGCTGCCTGGGCGTTGCGGCGAAAAGCCCCCGCAACAAGGGTGTCTATCATGCGCGTCTCGTTGCGCGCCCGGGCATAAGCCTTATGCTGGGCCCGAACACCCGAATAGACAATCGCGCCAAGAGCGGGAAGCACGGCCAGCAAGACCAGAAAAAGCAGACGCGTGCGGAGTCGCCTCAAGCCCGTATCCTTGGGACCTTATCCGCCCTGAAATGTTTTGACGCGTCCCAACTCATCCGCTGGAATTCCCCAAGTCGGTTTAGTTGTGACTGAATTAAATCAGACAAAAGAGTAAATCGCAACCATATTTGAAAAATGAGCACCCATGCCCGGCAAGCGGGGGGCAATATCAAAAGCGCAAACCCAATCCCACGTTTGGGGCAACAGCATGCCATAAAAGAAGGCCCGGACTAATGCCCGGGCCTTCTACCTGTCCGATGGAACAAGATCAATCGCGATCGTGACGACGTTCGATTTCTCCCGTTACCGGATTAAGGAACAGACGCCGCAGTCCATGTCTTCGAGCGAAGTTGAACATCGGATGTATACTACCGGCCTTGGCATCCGCCGACCCGTTGCCGATCCGGGGCAGGTTCCAGTTGGTCTCGATGAAGCGCAGGATCGAACTCTGGTCGGTCACGTTGTGGGCAACGAAATTGCGGCGTGCCCACGGCGAGATGACCAGAAGCGGCAGACGCGGGCCATAGCCGCAGCGGCCCGGGTAGCCGCCCGCGAGATTCGCCCCGCAGGTGCCATCCACGAGGTTGTCGTAGCCGCTGTGGGACTGGGTCACGATCGGCCCCATCACGTGGTCGTACCAGCCGTCGGAATCGTCGTAGGCGATGATCACCGCGGTGCTCTTCCAGGAGGGCAGCCGCTCCAGCCGGTTGATGGTCTCGACAATAAAGTGCTGCCCATCGAGCGGATCCGAGTAACCGGCATGGCCGTCCTGGTAACCCGCCGCCTTCAGGAAGCTCACCGCGGGGAGATTCCCCGCCTCGGCGGCCGCCCAGAAGTCGCTCAGATCGTACTGATGGTTGGCCTGGTCGCTATGGCCGATGGCCGCCACTGAACTCGGCGGCAGGTGATGCGGATTGGCCGTGGAGGCGTAGTACTGGAACGGCTCGTGGTGCGGAATGTAATCGACCATGGTGCTTCCGCCGATGTTCTTGTGCGTCGAGCCGCATACCGCCGTACCGTCGCTCTTGCGGCTCGTTGGTTTGAAGCCGCCCTCGAACCAGCCCCAGGTCACGCCTGCCCGGTTCAGCAGGTCACCGACGTTCGTACCGGACATGGCGAGCGTCGTGTGGCTGTGATCGGAGCAATCGTCGTAGGTCGGGTCGGCGTCCTTGATCACGGTCCCGTCGACGACGAGTCCGGTCACATTCGCAGGCGTTGCGCCATGCGTCTGGCCGGAGATCAGGTTCAGCGCGCCCGGAGTGGATGGGCCGAACACGGTGCCGAACGAATTGTCGCTCATGGCAAAGTGCTGTGCGTAGTTCCACAAGGCAGTGACGGTATTGCCATCGTAATAATCCATCACCAGGTTCGGCCTGCTGATATTGGGTGCGCTGCAGCCCTCGCGGTCCGTATAGAGCACGAACTTGTCCATCAGTCCGCCATCGAACGCCATCTGCTCGGCCGTGTACCCATGATCCTCGTCGCAGGTCAGCGCTTCAGAGCGATCGAGCCGTTCGGGATTGGCAACATTGCCATTCGCATCGCGGTTCGGATTATGGGTCAACAGCTGATGATCGAGACCATTGACCGCGGGCGTGTGCGGAGCCGCATGGAAAGCAGGCTCTCCCGGAGGATTGGCAGCATGGGGATAGGTCCCGAAATAATGATCGAACGAAACGTTTTCCTGGAAGATCACCACCACGTGCCGGATCGGCGTCCGCGTCTCCGGCCCGTGCGGTCTGGCCAACGCACACGCCGAGCTTAAAGACAATGCGCATCCCAAGGCAGCGGCAACAATACCTGCCTGCGTACGTACTCTCATCTCATTACCTCCTCTGATAATTGGCAACATGAACCGCCAGACCGAAACGCCCAATGCGTTGGCCCTGGCGGCGAGACGAGATTGCACAATCAAAGTGACGAGGTCATGAAGATTCAATGACCGTTTGTCATACAGGCGAAGATCATCCGGCATTGCGAGGGGCGAGTCCTGCGTAAAAGTAGAGAGACAGCGCATCTTACTATTATGTAAAGGCCATTATTCGCAAAAAACGCTATGCTGCAGGTGGCGCCACAGATCCACACGGGTAAAAGCATGCAATTCCTAATCAAGGTTCTGATATCTGCGTTGGTGGTCGCGGGAGTAGCCACCCTGGCCCGCCGCTATACGATTGCCGCGGCACTGCTGGCCTCATTGCCGCTGACCTCTTTGCTCGCGATCATCTGGCTGTATGCGGATACGCGCGACACGGGACAAGTGATCACATTGACGCACTCGATCCTCTGGGCCGTGATTCCGTCGCTGTTGTTTTTCGTCGCCCTGCCCCTCTTCCTGCGCATCATTTCGTTCGTGCCGGCGCTACTCGCCGCCTGCGCCGTGACCATGGCCGGCTACGGAATCTACGTGCTCGTTCTCAGCCGGTTCGGAATTCGATTCTGATCGAGGCCGTGCTTTTTCGCGGATAACCAGGGCGGCACCATGGCCCCGGACAATCCCCTATTGGCATGCATGGGTGTAAGCTGGGGAGCAGTTCCCTTGCACTGCTGCAGGAGGTTTACCGTGCGCTCGATATCCGGATTCCGCATTCTGCTATCCCTGTCACTCGCATTGACCCTTGTGGCCAGCGGCACCTTGCAAAGCGCCTATGCCCACGCCGACAGCAAGAATCCCTACTTCCCGGCACCCGTTTATGTTGCCCTGCAAGGATCGGGCGCAGTCGCGGTAATCCCGGGAAAAATGATCTGGAAGGGTTTCCCGCAGGCCCATTACCTGGCGCTAGGGCCCAAGGGTAAGTGGTTGATCGTGAGCGGATTTTCCACCGGAAACGTCTACCTGGCCAATACCGTGACACACAAGAAAGTGGCTACGCTGCATATCGGCAGCCTGGTGCAGGGCGTAAAAATAGACCCGAAAGGCCGTTACGCCCTCGCCTCCGACGCCTCGGGCGGATCCGTGGCCGTCATCAACCTGGACAGCCGCAAAGTTGTCAAATCCATTCCCGTCGGAAAGGCTCCGCACAATATCGTTTTCTCGCATGACGGGCGCACGGCCTACGTCACCGTCCAGGGCGCCGGCAAGCTGGCCGTCATCGACATGAAAACGCTGAAGCTTGCCCGTGAGATCAGTATCCCCGGTATGCTCGGCCCGCATAACCTCGACCTGAACGCGGC
>Ga0102962_1001147_pt1 | contig 10920 bp, 11 predicted proteins | sample SalPonF2_C_D2_MG_FD_84519 | JGI IMG/M metagenome (GOLD analysis project Ga0102962, IMG submission 84519) | Salt pond soil microbial communities from South San Francisco under conditions of wetland restoration - Salt Pond MetaG SF2_C_D2_MG ...
GCCGAGCACGACACCGATACCAACTGGCCGGTCGAGGAAGGTCTGGGGCGCCTCGCCGAGCACTTGGCGGACGGGCTGCCCATTGTCCTGAACAGTCCGGTCGAAAAGATCGAGTGGAGCGGACCGCAGGCGCGTCTGGTTTCATCCGGCGGCGAGCTGCGCGCGCGAGCCGTGGTGGTGACCGTGCCCACCAATGTGCTTGCCGCCGAAGGCGTGCGTTTTGCGCCCACGCTGCCGGCGCGCAAGCGTGCGGCCCTTGAGGCCTTGCCGCTGGGCCGGTCGGAGAAGCTGGCCCTGCTGTTCGAAGGCGATCCGTTGCCCGTGCCGCGCAACAGCTTCACCGGGCTGGTCGGCGGCGACGAGGCGTTCGGGTTTTACCGCTTTCCCGGCGCAGCAACGCTCACCATCACCTTCTTCGGCGGCAGCCGGGCCGAGCGCATGCGCGCCGCCGGAGAGCGCGCCGCCATCGAGCTCGCGCTAGAGCGCCTGGCCTCTGCCTGGGGCGAGGGGGTGCGGGCGGCGTTCCGGCAGGGCCTGATGACGCGCTGGCAGGACGAGCGGTGGACGCGGGGCGGTTATTCCGCGGCGCGCCCCGGCATGAGTGCGAGCCGCGGGCGTTTGGCCGAGCCGCTGGAAGGGCGCCTGTTCTTCGCCGGCGAGGCCACGTCGGAACACTATTTCGCCACCGCGCACGGGGCGTGGTGGAGCGGCGAGCGTGCCGCCGCCGAGATCGCCGCAGCTCTCTCCGGGTGAACGCGGCGCTCAGTCCGCCTCCTGTGCCAGCCGCCGCAATGTGCGCTGGTGGATCTCCAGCGCCCGCTGGTCGGCGAGCACGAAGCGCACATGGTGCACGGAGCTGAGACCTGGGGCGGCATCGAGCACGGTGCGCAGCGCCACCTCGGCGGCCTCGTCCATGGGATAGCCGAACGCCCCGGTGGACAGTGCCGGAGAAGCGACGGAGGCGAGCCCCTCGCGTTCGGCCAGCGCCAAAGCGTTGCGGTAGCAGTCCGCGAGCAGCTCCGCGGCGGGCTCGTCGCGCCCGTACACCGGCCCCAGGCAGTGGATGACATGGGCATTGGGCAGGTTGAAGCCGGGGGTGATCACCGCGTGACCCGGGCGGATGGGGGCCAGCGGCCGGCAGGCCCGCTCCAGCTCCGGGCCCGCGGCGCGGTGGATCGCGCCGGCGACGCCACCGCCGGTGCGCAACTGCGCATTGGCCGCATTCACCAGCGCGTCGAATCCCTCCTGGCGCGTGATGTCGCCGGCCTCGCACTCCACGCTCACGTTGCCACGTTGCACGGCCATGCTGGCCCTCCATTTGTGCGCTGATCCTGGCCCAAAGCGTAGCAGGCCGGCGTGCCGGCCTCGTTGCCTGGACGCGCCCGCCTGGGCAAGGTGAGCGCATGCGTGACCCTGATGAGCTGTTCGCCGCGCTCGCGCGCTCCGATTTCCGCCGTCGCTTCCGCTTGCGCGCTCGCGAGCGCGATTACCTGGCGCGCAAAGGCATGAGCGCCGTGCTCGAGCACGGCGCGCAGTTCATCGCGACGCGCCTGGCGCCGGCCGAGCCCCGCAACGACGGGCGCCAGACGCCCTGGCGCAACCATCCCGTATTCGTGGCCCAGCACGCCACCGGGACCTGTTGCCGAGGCTGTCTGTCGCGTTGGCACCATATTCCCAAGGGGCGAGCGTTGAGCGGTGCGGAGCAGCGCTACGTGCTCGCCGTCATCCGCTGCTGGCTGGAGCGTGAGCTGGACCCCGGCGTTACTGGCGGGCGAAGCGGTAATGAAACGTGATGCGGTGGTCGTGGCGCAGCAATGTGACCGCAACCCGGCTGGACAGGCTCACCTGGCTGATCAGCCACAGCCGATTGCCCGGTGTCACCGGGGTGCCGTTGATGCGCGTGACCACGTCGCCCGGGCGTAGCCCCAGGCTGTAGAACAGGCGCGGCTTGCGGCCCGGACGCACGCGATAGCCGACCAGCGAGCCGTTTCTGTAATCGGGGCGCGCACGGATCAGCTCGGGCACGCGGCCCGGGTGCTGGAGCAGGCGCAGGCGAATGGCGTAGAGCTCGCTCGGCGAGGGCCGGCTTGCGCCGTGCGCGGCCGGCGACGGAGCGGCCCAGACGGGCCATGCGGCGCACCCCAAGGTGATCGCCACGATCAGCGCTGAGCATAAGCGGCCTGGCAGGCCGGCGGCATCGGGCCTCATGAGCGCTCAGGATGCCGGCAGCCGCCGGCCGACGCAACCGCGGCCGCGGCATGGCAATGCCGGCATGGGCCGTCCTGCAGCAAAGGGGGCCAGCGCTTATGATAGCGCCCTGCCGTTCCGCGGGCGCGGATCCGCGGCTGAGCTATCGGCGATTGCGAAAGGATGCGGGCAGGGGATGACGGGGGAGCGTCTCAAGGGGCGGCTGTTGCTGCTGGTGGTGACCGCGCTGTGGGGGTCCACGTTCGTGGCCATCAAGCTCGCCGTGGGCGTGGTGGCGCCCAGCGTGGTCATTCTGGTGCGCTTTGCGCTAGCGGCTCTGGTGTTTCTGCCGTGGCTGCGCCGCGAACCGCGGTTGCTGGTCAACGGGCTGGAGCTCGGCTTCTGGCTGTGCGCCGGCTATGCGACACAGACCGTGGGTCTGCAGTACACCAGCGCCTCGCAAAGCGCGTTTATCACCGTGCTCAACGTGATTCTCGTGCCCATTCTGGCGGCGGCACTGGGCCAGCGGGTGCGCTGGCCGGTGTGGGCCGCGGCGGTGCTCGCAGTGGCCGGCGTGGCCCTGCTCACCGGCGGCGTCACGCACATCAACGTGGGGGACGCCTGGACGCTGCTGTGCGCGTTGACCTATGCCGTCTACGTGCTGCGGCTGGGACATTGCGCCGGGCGTTATCCCCTTTTGCCGCTTACTGCCGCACAGCTTTGGGGCGTGGTGGTGTTTGCGGTGCTGTGGACAGCGGCAGCGCGTCCGAGCTTTGCCCACATGCCGTGGCTGCTGCTCGTCTATTTGGGACTGGCGACGACCGCGCTGACCACCCTGCTGCAGACGCTGGGGCAGCGTTGGGTGAGCGCGCCGGAGGCGGCGGTCATTTACGCGCTGGAGCCGGTGTGGGCCGCGGCCTTCGCCGTCGCCGTGCTGGGAGAGCGCCTCGGCGCTCTCGGCATGAGCGGCGCGGGGCTGATCGTGCTCGCCACCGTGCTCAGTCAGTGGCCGGCGGTGGCGGCGCGGCTGCGCGGCCCGCGTCCGTTGCGGGTGCCGCGTTCGCGCGGCGGCCGCTGAGCCTTTTTGGCGGGCCGGTAGTCAATTCCAATTGAGGTTTGAGCCGCGCCCGCTGTTGCGCATAATGAGTGCCGGCCCGCGTAAGCGGGCGGGCCGCGGACGGCCGATTCGCGTTTTTTGCCGTTTTCCGCTTCAATAACCGAGGCTGGCCGCGACCTTGGTATGGGGTGTCGGGCATCCGGGCTGTTGCCCGCGCGCCGGCTCTATTGTGGAGGACGGACCGGAACCCCCGGAATAACATAAACTTGAGCGGAGCTAACCGATGACGCGTTTTAGAACGATTCTCAAGATAGGGCTGATGGCTGCGCTGGCGCTGGTGGCGGGCGTGGCCCAGGCCAAATCCCTCACCCTGCATCAGGGCGTGCTGCTGGCGGGCAGCGACACCGCCTTCCCACCGTTCGAATCCAAGGCCGTCAACGGCGGCGGCGTGAGCGGGTATACGGGTTTTGACGTGGATCTGGTCAATGCGGTGGCCAAGGACATGGGCCTGAAGCTGAAGGTTCAGTCGATGAACTTCGACGGGCTGATTCCGGCTGTGCAGGGCGGGCGCATCGACATGATCATGTCCGCCATGACCATCACCAAGGAGCGCGCCAAGAACGTCGCCTTCAGTTGTCCTTATATCAACGCCGACTTGTCGATTCTGTCGCGGCGCAAGGACGGCTCGCTGACCACCAAGGACCTGAAGGGTAAGGTGATCGGCGGCGAGATCGGCACCACGGGGCTGGCCAAGGCCAAATCGATCCCGGGCACGAAGGCCGTCAAGACCTACGAAACCACGCTGGACGCCATCAACGACCTGATCTCCGGGCGCATCTATGCGGTGATCAACGACCAGCCGGTCAATGCCTACGTGGCGACCCAGCACCACGAGCTGGTGACGGGCGAGATTTTCCACAGCGGCGACCAGTACGGCTACGCGTTCAACAAAAACAACAAGGCGCTGGTGAAGAAGTTCAACGCCGCCATGGCCAAGGTGAAGTCCGACGGTACTTATGCCAAGGTCTACGAGAAGTGGTTCGGCAAGAAACCGGAGACCGTTCCCGGCTGCAAATAAGTGACGCTCCGTGCCGGGCTTCGTCAATAATTTCCTGAACTGGGAGTACGCCCTCGTAACATTGAGGGCGCTCCCGACCGGTCTGCTGCACTTCTCCGAACTGCTCTTCCTGGGCTACTTCTTCGCCCTGGTGGTTGGGCTGGTCGCGGCGCTTATGGTGCTGCGCGGATTTTTCCTGTTGCGCTGGCTGGGCGTCATTTACGTGGATCTGTTTCGCAGCCTGCCGCTGCTGATCCTCATTTTCTTCATTTACTTCGGCCTGCCGTACGCCGGCATCACCATACAGAGCGGCGTGTTCGCAGGCGTGCTCGCGCTCACGATTTGTTACGGCGCCTATATCGCCGAGGTGTTTCGGGCCGGCCTGCGCGCCGTGCCCAAAGAGCAGGTGGAGGGCGCCCAGAGCCTGGGGCTGAGCGAGACCCAGGTGCTGCGCTACGTCATCATTCCGCAAGCGATACGCATCGTGGTGCCGGACCTGACCAATCAGTTCGTCGCCATGATCAAGGATACGGCGCTGGTGTCAGTGATCGGCGTGGCGGAGCTGCTGTTCGAGGCGAGAAGCGTCGCCCAGGCGACCTTCAACACCACGCCCTACGTGGTCGTGGGCATCGTCTACATCGTGATCACCATCCCCCTGATCCGGCTCACCGATTTTCTGGATGAGCAGATGCGCAAGAAGCGCGACTGAAGCCGGCGCACGCTGCCGGCGGGGGTGCGCCGCCGTGTTGCTGCTGTGCCTGCTGGCCCCGTTGCCGGCCGCCCGGGCCGCCGTCGGGCTGGCCGGTTACGTGGAAGGGCGTGGCTTCGACAAAGCGCTCCTGCTGGCCAATACGGGCAACCGTGCGGTCGATCTGAAAGCCGCGGGCTGGCGGCTCGGCATCTATTTCAATGGCGCGACCCATCCCCGGCGCTTCATCCGCCTGCGCGGCGTGATCCCGGCCCATGGCCATGCCTGGCTGGTCAACACTCGCGCCCAAGCGCGCCTGCGCGGCGTGGCCGCGCAGTTGAGCAAAGCGCTCAACTTCAACGGCAATGACGCCGTGGTGCTCTACCGCGGGCACCGCGTTGCCGACAGTCTGGGCCGGGTTGGCGAGAACCCGGGCTTGGCCTGGCAGGCGCACGGCGTGAGCACGCGCAATGCGGTGTTGCGCCGCCGTGCCGGCGCCGTCGGCGGCGACACCGACCCGCGCGACGCCTTCGACCCCTCGGCGCAGTGGCGCGCCACCAGTCTGCGTGCGTTGCTGCGCCTGACAAAAGCGCCGTCGGCAGGCAAGAGTCCGGCCGCGCGGCCGGCGGGTATTGCCGACATTCAGGGCGCGGGATTGGCGTCGCCGCTGGAGGGGCGGGAGGCGGATCGGGTTGCCGGCGTGGTCACCGCCGTCGGCGATGACGGCTTCTTCATGCAGGCGGTCCCGGGCGACGGTGATCCCGCCACCTCCGACGGCATTTTCGTGTATACGCGTCGTCACCCCTCGGTGGCGGCGGGTACCCGGGTCACTGTGAGCGGGCAGGTCTACGAGTATCGGGACCGGCCCGCCGACCTCACGCTCACCGAGCTGCACGCGCACCAGGTGCAGGCGAGGGGCCGGGCGGCGCTGCCGAGCGCGGTCGCCATCGGCCGCGGCGGGCGCGCGCCGCCGACCACGCATATCTACCGCGGCGGCACAGGCCGGGCCATCGATGCGGCCATGGACGCCCGCGCGCCGGAGCCTACCGGCATCGCCTTCTTCGAACGGCTGGAGGGCATGCGCGTGCGCATCGAGGATCCACAAGTGGTCGGACCGGGACGGCGCCCGGGCCGTTTCTGGGTGGTGGCCGACGGCGGGCGTGACGCCACCGGGATGAACCGAGAGGGCGGGATCACCGTGCGCCGCACAGCGCACGGGCTGGACCGCAACCCGGAACGCATTCTGATCGATTGCCGCTGGCTGCACGGCGCTTGGCCGCGGCCCCGCTTGGGCCAGCGGTTGGGCTCCGTCACGGGCGTGCTCGGTTATCACGATGGCGCTTACGTGGTGCATGCCACCGCTATGGACGCACACAACGCCTCCGGGCGGCCGCCGGCCCGTCCCGTGCGCGACGTCGCCGGGCTGCGCATCGCCACCTACAATCTGGACAACCTCGACCCCGGGGACGGTGCGGCCCGCTTCGCCCGCCTGGGCAGGCAGATCGCGGTTGCCCTGGGCGGGCCTGATCTGCTGGCGGTACAGGAGATCCAGGACAACGACGGCGCGCGCGACGACGGCGTCACCCGGGCCGACAAGACCTTTCAGGCGCTCATCGACGCGGTGGCGGCCGCGGGCGGCCCGCGCTACCGGGTCGCGTCCGTCGCGCCCCGCAACGACGCCGACGGCGGCGAGCCCGGCGGCAACATCCGCGTGGGCTTTCTCTACAACCCGGATCGGCTGCAACTGGGGGTGGGCGACGCGGGCACGGCGGAGCAGGCAACGCACCCCCGGGGCCGCGGTACGGGCCTGCGTCTGAGCCCCAACCCGGGGCGCATTGCGCCTGAGGCGGGCGCGTTCACGCATAGCCGAAAGCCATTGGCAGTGCTGTTCCGGATGGGCGGCAGGCGTCTGCTGGCCATCGACGTGCATTTGACCTCACGGAGCGGCGGCGACCCGGACTGGGGCCGGTTTCAACCGCCGCGCCTGGGCGGTGCGCAGCAGCGCCGTGAGCAGGTCGCCGCAATACGGCGCTTCCTTGATGCCGTGCATGGGCGCGCGCCGCATCTGCCGGTGCTGGTCCTGGGCGACTTCAATGCTCAGGCCTTCGAGGCGGCGCTGGGACCGCTGCACGCGGCAGGCCTGCGCGATCTGCTGGACGGGCTCGCCGCGGTGCAGCGCTTCAGCTACATCTATCGGGGCAACGGCGAGGCGCTGGATCATGTCTTCGCCAGCGCTGGTCTGGTGCACGGGGCGCGCGTGCGCATCGTGCACGTCAACCGCGGGCGAGGCCGCGCCGGCAGCGATCACGATCCGGTTTGGGCGGCCCTGCCATTGCCGGCGATGCTACACTGAGCGACCGTCGCAAGCCGCATTCCAGCAACCCCGTTTATGCCCGCACCCGCCCGCCAGCCGCAATTCGAGCGCAACAAACTGCACAAGCGCCTGCGCCGCAACGTGGGCCAGGCCATCGAGCGCTACGCCATGATTGAGGAAGGCGACCGCGTCATGGTGTGCCTTTCCGGCGGCAAGGACTCCTACACTCTGCTGGACCTGCTGCTCAGTCTGCAGCGCAAAGCCCCCGTTCGCTTCGAGCTGGTGGCCGTCAACCTGGACCAGAAGCAGCCGGGATTCCCCGCGCACGTGCTGCCGGATTATCTCGAGGCCCGGGGTGTGCCTTATCACATCCTGGAGCAGAACACGTACAGCACGGTCAAGCGCGTCGTGCCCGCCGGCAAAACGTTCTGCGGCCTGTGCTCGCGGCTTCGCCGCGGGGTGCTTTACCGCTTCGCGCGCGACAACGGGTTCACCAAGATCGCCCTGGGCCATCACCGTGACGACATCGTGGAGACCTTGTTTCTCAACATGTTCCACGGCGGCCGGCTCAAGGCCATGCCGCCCAAGCTCAAAAGCGACGACGGACAAAACGTGGTCATCCGTCCCCTCGCATTGTGCCGTGAAGCGGATATCGCCGCCTATGCCGCGGCTGCCGGGTTCCCCATCATTCCGTGCAATCTGTGCGGATCCCAGCAGCGTCTGGAACGCCAACAGATCAAAGCCATGCTGGCCGAATGGGAGCGCACCCATCCGGGGCGCACAGAGCAGATTTTCAAGGCTTTGTGCAACGTCTCCCCGTCGCAGTTGGCCGATGCCGAGTTGTTCGATTTCGCCAACCTGCGGGTGGACGGGCGCGAGCCTGCTACAACCAGCGGCGATGGCGGCTGGCTGGTGCCTTCGCGCCCACCGGCGAATGGGCGCTGCAGCGGCTGATAGCCTGCCGCCGCGCAGCAAAAAAGCGGTGCCCGGGATACCCGGGCACCGCTGCCGCTAGGATGCAGCGCCGTGAGCGGCGTTTACTGCGAGGACTCGCCTGCCCCTGCTTGGATGCCTGCACCGTGCTTGGGGCTCAGGTCGCCCACCGGCAGCACGACTTTGCCATAGCTCTCGTTGATGACCTCGGCTGCGGAGAGGTAGAAGGCGAAGATCGCCGTCAGCAGGCCCACGTAGCCGCCGGCGGTGTGGATGAAGCTGCTGCCCGTCCATTCGCCCACGGCGAGCAGTACGAAAGTGATCCACAAGGCCAGGAACACGAGCTGCAGAGCCATGTTGGTGCGGAAGGTGGCGAGCCACATATAGAAGGTGAATACGCCCCAAACGAACAGATACCAGCCCACGAATGCCCCGGGGACTTTGCTCGAGAAGAACAGAACGAACAGGGCGAAGGACCACCAGAACGCCCCGTAACTGCTGAACGCGACGGTGCCGAAGGTGTTGCCGCGCGGGAATTCCAGAATCCCTGCCAGTAGCTGGCAGGTTCCCCCATAGGCGAACGCCAGGGCTAATACCATGGGTACGCCGGCCCCGGTGAACCAGCCGGCATTGACCATACTGAGCATCCACGTGGTGAAAGCGAAGCCGGCCAGGCCGAGCGGTGCGGGATTAGCGAGTTTCATAAGGTTCCCCTCCTGATGCGTTATAGGTTGTGTTCCCGAGTCAGAGCCCATGATCCGGCGGCAGCGACTCCGGTGGCCGAATCGGCACGGATCATTTCGTAAGGGAACTAACAAAAACCGTGCCAGTGCCCGAGCCTTGTCAGGGGCGGGTTGCCACGGTGTAGTCCGGGCCAGTGCTGTTACGATCAGTAACGCAGCGTGCGTTTCGTGACACTGCAGTGCCGGGCAGCGCCATTGCTCTCGCCCCCATCGGTCGGGCAACAAGCGCCCGCCAGCGCCTTGGCGGACATGGGCGCACGGGTAGGGCGGGCCGGGCAGTGGTGAGCGCCGGCGGCGTCAGCCGGGCGCGGGTGCGTTCACAACGACGCGGTTGCGCCCGCTGTTTTTGGCCTGGTAAAGCGCCTCGTCCGCCCGGCGCCTGAGCGGCGACGCGGCTTCTTCGCCGCCGCGATACTGGGTGACGCCGGCGCTGATGGTGACACGCCCCGGGCCGGGAAACCGTTCTACGGCGATGCGCCCTGCGCACCTCATGCTCCAGCAGCACCTGGAACTGCCGCCGGTTGGGCAGGCCGGTGAGCGGGTCATGATCGGGTAACACAAGGCGCGCATTCTGGGCGCGTGCCTTGTGGCAGACCACGACACGCGCGAGGAGCCGCCATGCGCATGCTGATCCTGGGTGGAGACGGTTTTTGCGGCTGGCCCACCAGCCTCCACTTGTCGGCGCGCGGGCACGAGGTGCTCATCGCCGACAATCTCTCCCGCCGGCGCATCGATACCGAACTGGGTTGCGCCTCGCTCTCGCCAATCCGTTCACTGGGTGAGCGCCTGCACGCATGGCGCGCACTCACGGGACGCAGCATTGAGCGCCGTGACTTGGACGTGGCGAAGGACTATGACGGTTTGCTGGAATTGCTCTCGAGCTACCGGCCCGACGCCGTGGTGCATTTTGCCGAGCAGCGCGCCGCGCCCTATTCGATGAAATCGCCGGCGCACAAGCGCTATACCGTCGACAACAACATAAACGCCACCCACAACCTCCTCGCCGCGATCGTCGAGTCGGGTCAGGGCATTCACGTGGTGCATTTGGGCACCATGGGCGTCTACGGTTACGGCACAGCGCACATGAAAATCCCCGAGGGCTATCTCCGCATCAAGGTGGAGGCAGAGCCGGGCGACCTGGTGGACGAGGAGATTCTCTATCCGGCCAACCCGGGCAGTGTCTACCATATGACGAAGACGCAGGATCAGCTCATGTTCCTGTTTTATAACAAAAATGACGGTGTGCGCATCACCGACCTGCACCAAGGGATCGTATGGGGCACCCAGACGCGCGAAACGCGTCTCGATGAGCGCCTCGTCAACCGCTTCGACTACGACGGCGACTACGGCACCGTGCTCAACCGCTTCCTGATGCAGGCCGCCCTCGGCCATGCGCTCACGGTGCACGGCACCGGCGGTCAGACGCGCGCCTTCATCCACATTCAGGACACGGTGCGCTGCCTGGAGCTGGCCCTGCGCCATCCGCCGCAGCGCGGCGAGCGGGTGCAGATCTTCAACCAGATGACCGAGACCCATCGCATCCGCAATCTGGCGCGGCTGGTTTCGCGCCTGACCGGCGCCCGGATCGAGTTCGTGGCCAATCCGCGCAACGAAGCGGCGGAGAACGAGCTGCACGTGGCCAACGACGGTCTGCTCGCCCTGGGGCTGCGCCCGATCACGCTGAGTGACGGCCTGATGCGCGAGGTCACCGAGGTCGCGCGCCGTTATGCCCACCGCTGCGATGTGACCCGCATTCCCTGCACGTCGCTTTGGAGCAGCAGGCGGCCGGCGGGCGGGCAGCGGGTTTCCCGGGGCCGCCGCGCCGCCGGGCTGGCGAGCTAATTCCAGCGCGCCTGGGGGATGGGGGCGAGGGCCTCGAGCAAGCGCTGGGCGGTGGCCTGCCAGGAATGGCGCAGGGCGAAGGCGCGGGCATCGTCGCGC
>Ga0102962_1001149_pt1 | contig 10882 bp, 11 predicted proteins | sample SalPonF2_C_D2_MG_FD_84519 | JGI IMG/M metagenome (GOLD analysis project Ga0102962, IMG submission 84519) | Salt pond soil microbial communities from South San Francisco under conditions of wetland restoration - Salt Pond MetaG SF2_C_D2_MG ...
CCGCGCCGTATGTCTTCGAACACATCGCGGTTGGGGCTGACCCCGATGATGTGGCCGAGGCAGAGATTGCCGATGCCGTCCTTCGGTGAACGGATGCGGATGGCGTTGAGCAGGTCGCCGTATCCCTTGACCTCCATTTGCAGGTCTGGCTCTTCGACCCCTTTCACGCCGATCCCCAAAGGGGCAAGCTCTTTTTCCAGCTCTGCGAAAAACGTCTCTCTCGACGCCTCATCAATGACGAGAGCGAGGTCCTGGCGCACCAGGCGACGACGGTAAAAAACAACAGAGATTTCTTTTTTCATGTAATTAGCCCTGACACTTTCGCAAATTCTAATTATCATGCCCGAATGATTCTATCGGGCATCCAGGATTTAAATACGTTACAATCTGGATTCCCGCCCAATATCATTGCTGGAATGACAATTTGCGACGCCATCCCAGATGCGTTCGCAAGAACTCATGGGATGATTAAGCAATTCACGATTTGGATCACATTAGTCCGCCGACCGGAGGTTCCGTGCAGAGAACACAAACTCAAGCAAATTCGGCTTGGGCACCGGGGCCGAAGAACGATGCCGCAGAGGTCGTAAAAAGGGCTTACTTTACCGGGCGATAAGTTATTTCTGCGGTTTGAGCAGTCGCACCCCGGGAGTATGAACCGGCTTGGTTTCGAGAGCCTTTCGCACCAAAGTGACCGCGTGGGGTCCTGCCACCCCGGGTCGCAGGAATTTTAGGGTCAACTTGCTTCCGACCGGCCCCCAGAGATACCGCTTGACCACCTTGGTAAAATCGCTCCCCTTCAGGGGAAAATCGTCCACTTGAACGATCATGTCGCCGGGCTCGATACCAGCCGCCAACGCGGGGGAGTCCCTGACGACATTCAATACCACCAGATCGCCATCGATCGTGGGGACCACCTGCAGGCCGACCCCGCCGAATTTTCGGTTCTGCGCCTGGCCGGGGACCACCCAGAACAGGAACAGAAACGCCACCATCACTCCGATTCGCAGGGACCGTTTCGCCTTCATAGCGCTCTCTTCTCTTTTCAGGGGAAGCAGTGAAGATTCAGAGTTGATGGATCCAGGAGATGTCCCCGCTTCCCTGGCGTAACACCTCGGCCTGATCGTTGAACAGGCTGATCACCGTGGAAGGGTCGCCCAGCAGGATGCCGCCGTCAACCACCAGATCGAGCATCTTGCCCATTTTCTCCTCGATTTGCAGGGGATCGTGAAACGTCTCCTCCCCGGCGACATTGGCGCTGGTCGTAACCAGCGGATGGCCAAGTTCGCTGACGATCGCCAGAGCGATGGGATTGTCGGGGATACGGATCCCCACCGTCTTCTGCTTGGTTGTCAACAGATCGGGGACGATACGGGTCGCCTCGAGGACAAACGTATAGGGCCCGGGAAGGTTCCTTTTCATCGTCTTGAAACTGAAATTGCTGACTTGGGCGTAATTGGCCGCGTCGGAGAGGTCGGCACAGATAAAGGAGAAGGGTTTGCGGGGATCTCGCTGCTTGATCTGGTAGATTTTTTTCACACCTTTTTTGTTGAAAATGTCGCAACCGATACCGTAGGTCGTATCCGTGGGATAGGCGATCACTCCTCCCTGTTTGAGGCACTCGACAACTCGGTGAATCAGGCGGGCTTGGGGATTTTCCGGGTTAATGGACAGGATCATGGCCGAGTTCCCTCCCATGGGCCGAAACGGTTCGTCATTAAAAAACAGTTTACCAGAAATGGCGGGAGCAATAAAACTCAGAGCAGATACTTCAACCCCTCCACCTGCCGCAGAGAGGCGTAAATGCGGGATAATTGCTCGAATGTGCCTACGCGCACGACAACCGATACGCAAAGATAGGCTCCCTTGGAGCTCGGTCGCACGGTGATGGCGCTTTCGGAAATCGGAACCTCCTGAGCAACGGCGGATCGCACCTCCGCCACGAACGACTCTGTTCCGTCATTGGGGCCGAAGGCCTTGAACACATGGTCACAGGGGAAATTCAGCAGCTCTTCCGGACGTGGATGGCCTTTCATGACGACCGGGCTTCCCCGAATCCGGTATGGCCGAACCCTCCGGCGCTCCGCGTGGTTTCCTCGAGGGTTTCCACCTCGGCCAATTCGGCGCGCTGGACGGCCGCAATGACCAGTTGGGCGATACGGTCTCCAGGCGCAAGCGCCACCACCTCGTTGCCGTGGTTGATCATCAGAATGCCGATCTCGCCCCGGTAATCTGCATCGATGGTTCCGGGCGTGTTGACCAGGGTCACCCCTTTTTTCAAAGCCAAGCCCGAGCGCGGGCGCACCTGCCCTTCGTAGCCGGGGGGAATGGCCATCGCCAATCCCGTCGGCACCAGGCACCTTTCACCTGGGGAGAGCCGCAGCGGCAAATCGAGCGCAGCATGTAGATCCATGCCGGCGGACAGTTCCGTCATGTAGCGGGGCAAGATGGCCCGGTCACTCAAGCGTTTGACGTGAACCGTAATTTTTTCCATGGAACATCTCTTTAGCCGGGGTAAAACCCAGATAGCCGCGGGAGCAGGGACAGGGGCCCATCACCCGAGGGTTAGGACGAGCAGGGGGAAGTCTCCTTCCCGCACTTTGCCCATAAGTTGCAGATTCAAATACTCATCCTGCAAAGTAAACTCGGCCAATTTGAGAATCCCCTCCCGCGTGACCTTTTCAAAACCGTGGAGGACTTCCTTAAGGGCTAGGTTGCGCCCCATATAGATCTCGTTCTTGGCGAGCCGAGTCATCCGGTTTTCGGTACTCTCCATCGACAACAGCAGGTTGCCTCTGAGCTGTTCTTTTGCGGATCGCAGTTCGTCTTCCCCGACCAAGTCGGTGGCAAACCGTTTCAGTTCCTTCAACAACAGGGCCACGGCATGGGGAGCATCCTCGGGAGAGGTCCCGGCATAGACGACGAGTGCACCGGCATCGGAATGATTGTTGAGATAGCTGTAAACGGAATACGCCATGCCCCGCTCTTCGCGGATTTTCTGAAAAAGGCGGGAGCTCATGCTCCCGCCCAGAATGGTGTTCATCACATAGGATTCGAAGCGATTGGGATGGTTCTGAGGAAACGCCCGCGTGCCCAGACAGATGTGAACCTGCTCGAGGTCTTTCTCGACAAATTCGATCCGCCGTTGATATTCGGGCAACGGAGATGGCGAGGTTTCCCCTCCGGTGGGAATTTCCTGAAACGCCTCGGCGATAAAATCGACGATTTCCTGGTGTTCCAGGTCCCCGGCGGCACAAACCAGGATATTGCGCCCGCAGTACCGCTCCTGCAGGAAGACCAGGAATTGGTCGCGGGCAAGGCTGCCGACGCTGTCCCGGGTGCCAAGGACCGACTTGCCGAGGGGATGCCCCCGCCAGAAGAGCTGGCTGAACAGATCATGCACCTGCTCGTCGGGCGAATCCTCCTGCATATAGATTTCCTGCAGGATGACCCGGCGCTCTTTCTCTATCTCGTCCAGATCAAAGATCGAATGCAGAACGATGTCGGATAGAAGATCGATCGCCTGGGGCAGCTTTTTTGCCAGCACCTTGGCATAATAACAGCTGTATTCCGGGCCGGTAAAGCCGTTGAGGACGCCCCCGCCCGAATCGATTTCCTTGGCGATATCCAGGGCACTGCGGCGATCGGTCCCCTTAAAGAGCATGTGCTCGATGAAATGAGAAATGCCGCCTTCCGAAACCCGTTCGTGCCTGGAACCGTTTTCCACCCAGAAACCCACTGTAACCGAGTGGGCCGAGGGTATTTTTTCGGTAATGACCCGCATACCGTTTTCAAGGACCGATTTTTGAACCATGCAACAGCCTGTTTAACCTTCTTCGGGGAGGGTCTGGCCCAAGGCCTCTTTGCGCGAAAGCTTTATTTTGCCCTGCCTGTCGATGCCGATGCACTTCACCAGCACCTGGTCGCCCTCGTTGAGAATATCGGTGACATTGCGAACCCGCTCCTTGTCCAATTCGGACACGTGGACAAGGCCGTCGGTCCCCGGGAAGATCTCGACGAACGCGCCGAACTCCATGACCTTCCTCACCGTCCCCATGTACAGTTTACCGACCTCGGCCTCCTGGGTGAGATCACGGACCATTTTGATGGCCCGCTTGCAGGCCTCGCCGTCGGCCGAAGCGATATTGATGCGGCCGTCGTCCTCGATATCGATGGAACAGCCGGTCGCTTCGATGATGCCGCGGATATTTTTACCGCCGGAGCCGATAACGGTCCGCACCTGGTCGGATTTCACATAGATGGTGGTGATGCGCGGAGCATAGGGAGAGAGATCCTGGCGCGGCGCCGAGATCGCTTCGTCCATCTTCGCGAGGATGTGCAGCCGTCCTTCCCGGGCCTGCTCCAGCGCCTGGTGCATGATCTCCCGGGTCACCCCGGTGATCTTGATGTCCATCTGCAGCGCTGTCACGCCGTTACGGGTACCAGTTACCTTGAAGTCCATGTCGCCGAGGTGGTCCTCATCACCGAGAATGTCGGTGAGAACAGCCACATCGTCCCCTTCCTTGATCAGCCCCATAGCGATGCCGGCAACCGCTTCCTTCACCGGAACGCCGGCGTCCATCAGAGCCATGGAAGCACCGCACACCGAAGCCATGGAGGAAGATCCGTTCGATTCGAGAATGTCGGAAACCACCCGGATGGTGTAAGGGAAATCGTCGTGCTTGGGCAGAATCTGCGAGGCGGAGCGCTCGGCCAGCATGCCGTGGCCGATTTCGCGCCGGCCGGGGAAGAGCCGCATGCTCGTTTCCCCGACGCAGAAGGGAGGGAAATTGTAGTGCAAAATGAATTTTTTGAATTCCATCGACTGCACATTGTCCATCCGCTGCTCATCGACGGAGGTGCCCAGGGCGGCGGCCACCAGGGCCTGGGTTTCGCCGCGGGTAAAGAGCGCGCTGCCATGGGCCCGGGGAAGCAGGCCGACTTCGCAGCTGATCGGCCGTACCGTCTTCATGTCGCGCCCGTCGATCCGAACCTTGTCGCGGGTGATCATCTGCCGCACTACACGCTTTTCAATGCTCCCCAGGATAGCGCCGATCTCGCCGTTGCGTCCTTCGTATTCATCGCCGAGGGCCTCGATCATCGCATCGCGCACCTGCCCCAGCGCCGCCTGGCGTTCCTGTTTGGTGCGGATGTTCACCGCCGCACGGACCTTCTCCTCGGCCAGGCCGGTCACCTTGGATTCCAGGTCGGCATCGGTGGCCGGCGGGATGAATTCGCGTTTGGCGTTGCCGACCAGTTCGCGCAAGGTAATTTGCGCATCGATCAGCGGCTGCATCGCCTGGTGACCGAAGAAAATAGCTTCGAGCATCTCATCTTCGGAGAGGAAATGGGCCTCCCCTTCCACCATAATGACAGCCTCTTTGGACCCCGCGACGATGATCTCCAGGTCGCTGTCGGCCTGCTGCTCCAAAGTGGGGTTGGCGATCAGCTGGCCGTCGACCCGGCCAACCCGCACGCCGGCAATAGGACCGGCGAAGGGGATGTCGGAAACCTCGACCGCGGCAGAAGCGGCAACGATGGCCAGGGTGTCGGGATCATTGACCCGGTCCACCGAAATGACGGTGGGCATGATCTGGGTTTCGAACATATATCCCTTGGGGAAAAGGGGCCGCATCGGGCGGTCGATCAGGCGGCAGATGAGGGTTTCCCGCTCGGTGGGTTTGCCCTCGCGGCGGAAAAAGGAGCCCGGGATCTTCCCGCCGGAATAGAATTTCTCCTGATAGTTAACGGTCAGCGGGAAAAACCCCTGGCCTTCGCGCATCTGCTTGGCCGAAACGGCGGTGCACAAAACCTTGGTGTCGCCGTAGGTAACGACGGTGGCACCGTCGGCCTGACGGGCCATTTTGCCGGTTTCGATGGTCAGAGGCTGACCGTTGAACTCGACCTCGACTTTTTGATATGCCATTCTTTTTCTCCTTTGCGGGAAATCCTCAACCAGGGAAATCCCTGCCAGCTGTTGTCTTTACTTTGATTCTACAACAAAAAATGGCTGTAGGAGGATGGCCTGAGACAGAACCGGAGCACCGCACCCTTAAAGCGCGACCCCAGATTCTCTCTCCGGACAACCTCCAAAGCCATTACCAAAAACAAAGGGCAGCAGGCTCCTCGCGGTGTCGAAGAGCGTGCTGCCCGATGTTACCTGCGGATTCCTAATTTATTGATAACCGTGCGATAACGCTCGACATCTTTTTTCTTCAGGTAATCCAGAAGCCGTCTTCTTTGACCGACGATCTTTAGCAGACCCCGACGAGAGTGATGGTCTTTTTTGTGGGTCCGAAAATGCTCGGTGAGATATTGAATGCGTTCAGAAAGAAGCGCGATCTGCACCTCGGGAGACCCGGTGTCACCTTCATGGGCCTTGAATTGATCGATAATCTCTTGTTTACGTTCCGTGGCCAGCACCTTGCCACCTCCTTTCAATGATTTTTTCCTGGGTAAATCCCGGTCTTTCACCTTATTAAAGTATCGGATCTTTTATCATAAATCCCCAGGAGTGTAAAGGGGATTATCAAGCCGACGCCGCCCGAATAAACACTTTGATCAGTTCGAAATCTCCCCGTTTTTCCCGCTGTCGCAAAGGGGCAAAGCGAGCGATTGCCGCCAGTTCGCCCGACACGAGAAGCCGCAGCATCTCCCCTTCAGAACAGTCCGGCGTGCCGACAACATCCTCAAGGGTTGGCGGGATTCCGTTTCTGAGCCGGGCGACAGCGCCGGGCGTCAACCCAATGGCAGGATACCCACGCAGCCCCTCGGCGAGAGAGAGTAGCGGAGGCGACGCCTGATCGGCTTCGAGCGCCTCGAGGCCGATGCATTCGTCCTCCCCGAAGCTGCCGTTGCGGGTCCGGCGCAAGGCTGTCAGATGCGCTCCGGGGCCGAGCGCCAGACCGATGTCATGACAGAGGGTGCGAACGTAGGTCCCTTTGGAACAGTCTACCTCAAAGGTGACGTAAGGAAGCTGGACGTCCGTGACACAAATCCGGGAAAGGTGCACGGGCCGCGGCTCTCTTGCCACCTCGATGCCTTGACGGGCCAACCGATGCAGGGGAATTCCGCCTTTTTTCAAGGCTGAAAACATGGGAGGAATCTGCATGATATCGCCGATGAAGTCCCCACAGGCCCGTTCAATCGCCTCGCGGCCGAACTCCGGCACCGAGCGCCGTTCGCGGGTATTCCCCTCCGCATCCTGGCTGTCGGTGATTTCCCCCAGCTTCATGGTGGCGCGATAGGTCTTGCCGCCCGCCATCAGAAACTGAACGATCCGCGTCCCCTCACCGACCGCAACCGGCAAAACACCGGTCGCCAGAGGGTCGAGGGTTCCGGCATGGCCGACGCGCCGGATTTTCAGGGCCTTCCTCACCCGGCGGACCACATCGTGCGAAGTAATCCCCTGGGGTTTGTCGATGATCAGAATGCCATCCACGCCGCTTACCCCAAAAGCCCCTCGACCTGCTTCAGGACGGCGGAGCGTACCTGCTCGAGAGTTCCCTCGACCACGGCGCCGGCGGCATTATGGTGTCCGCCGCCCCCCAGCTCCCTGGCGAGGGCGCCCACGTCCACCGCGCCCTTAGAGCGAAATCCGACCTTGAAGGCGTTCGGCGCGATTTGACGGAAGAAAAGTCCCACCTCGACCCCCCGTATGGAACGGGGGTAATTGACAAAACCGTCGGTATGTTCAGGCCCGGCACCGGTCTCCGCCATCATCGCCGTAGTAACGCTGACCGAGGCGAGACGGCCGCAGGAAGAGGTCGTCAGGGTCGCCAGGGATCTGGCCAGCAACCGCAGCCGTTTTTCATCCTGGCTTTCATAGAGCCCGGAGGCGACGCTCCAGGGATCGACGCCCCCACGAACCATTTCGGCGGCAATACGGAAGGCCTCGGGGTCGGCATTGGAATAGCGGAAAGAACCGGTATCGGAAAGAATGGCTGTGTACAGGCAAGGCGCCACAGCGTCCGAAATCGGGTGATCCATGCCCTTCAGAATACGATAGATCAGGGCCCCGGTCGCGCTCGCCTTGTCATCGACAAAGTAGATTTCGCCGAAATCTTCCGAGAAGGGATGATGGTCGATATTGATCAGGGTACGACACAATGATCGCAGGTGATTCCCGGCCCGGCGCAACTCCCCAGCATCGAGGACAAAACAGGCATCGAAAGGCTCACGGCCTTCGAGCTCTCGCACCACGGCCGAGGCACCGGGCAGAAAGGCGAACCCATCGGGGACGCCATCCACATTGTAGGCCACCGCCTCTTTACCCATTTCCCGCAGGGCGTTGGCCAAAGCCAGGGTAGATGCAAGAGCATCGCCATCGGGATTTTCGTGAGACGCGACCAAAAAGCGTCGCCCCTCCTTAATTATCTTCGCGATCGCCGTGATCATCTTCGTCGGCATGTATTTCCTGGATAAGCGACTCGATCCGGTTGCCATAGTCCAGAGACGAGTCGTACTGAAAGAGGATGTCAGGGACATACCGCATGCGCAGCCGTCGGCCCAGTTCGCGGCGAATGAAAGACTCCGAACTCTTCAGCCCCTTTTCGGACTCTGCACGGGCGGTGGCATCCCCCATGACGGTGAAATAGACCCGGGCCAGATGTAGATCCGGGGTTACCTCGACGCCCGTAATGGTGACAAATCCGATGCGCGGATCTTTCAACCCCTTCACCAGCAGCGCCGATACTTCCTTTTGAATTTGCTCACCGACCCGGCGAGCCCTTTGGGATTCCAAGCAAACACCCTTCGTTAAAAATGCAGAAATTCAGTTTGCCGGGCACTCACCTCGGCCACTCCAGTTCGAGCGATCTCCTCTTCAACCCGGGCAAAGATCGCCTGAATGGGCGCTTCCTCGCCATGAACAACGGCGAACCCCATTTCGGATCTCTGCCAGAGATCCTGTAATCCCGTCTCGGCACAGGAGACGGGAAACCGCCCCCGGCAGCGATCCAGTATCTTGCGGATCACCCCCCGCTTTTCTTTGAGGTTCTGGGGGGAGTAAAGTATCAACTCGATTCTGAGGACGCCGACCACCATAGAGGGTTCCCGATTCTCAGAGGGTCGTCTTCACCTCTTCAATTTCAAAGACTTCGATAATATCCCCAACCTTGATATCGTTGTAGTTCTCCAGGCCGATGCCGCATTCGTAACCACTCGCCACTTCCTTGGCATCGTCCTTAAACCGCTTGAGCGAACTCAGCCGGCCCTGCCAGACGACCACATTGTCTCGGACCAGTCGCACCTGAGCACCGCGCTGGATCTTTCCGTCGAGCACATAGCAGCCGGCGATCGTGCCCACCTTGGAGACGATAAACGTATCGCGCACCTCCACCCGGCCAAGATATTTTTCCCGAAGGGTGGGCGCGAGAAGTCCCTCCATGGCATCGCGGATATCGGCAACGGCATCGTAAATGATGTTGTACAGCCGGATATCCACCCCTTCCGCTTCGGCCAACGCATTGGCCTTCGGCTCGGGGCGAACGTTGAAACCGAGCACAATGGCGTCCGAAGCCGAGGCCAGCGAAACATCGCTCTCGATGATCCCCCCGACACCGGTATGGATCACCAACAGCCGGCAGGCATCGGTGGAAAGCTTGCTGAGCGAATCCTTGACCGCCTCGACCGATCCCTGCACATCGGCCTTGAGGATGACCTTGAGCTCTTTGACGTCGCCCTGTTGAATGCGGGCATAGAGCTGCTCCAGGGAGATTTTGCTGGTCTTGGCAAGCTCCGCTTCGCGCAGTTTCTGCTGCCGGTGCTGGGCCACATCCTTTGCCGCCCTTTCGTCTTCGACGGCGTGGAACAGATCCCCCGCCTCGGGGACACCGGAAAGGCCCGTGACCTCGACCGGGAAAGAAGGACCGGCCTCTTCGACCCGCGCACCCCGGTCGTCGGTCATGGTCCGCACGCGACCGTAATGCACCCCGCTCACGACCGGGTCGCCGATGCGAAGGGTGCCGCTTTCGACCAGCACCGTCGCCACGGGACCGCGCCCCTTGTCAAGACGCGCCTCGACGATTGTGCCTTTGGCGCGCTTATCGGCGTTGGCTTTGAGATCCATGACCTCGGCTTGCAGCAGAATCATCTCCAACAAGGTATCGAGGTTCTGACGTTGTTTGGCGGACACTTCGACAAAGATGGTATCGCCCCCCCAATCCTCGGGCACCAGACCGAACTCTGTGAGTTCCTGCTTGACCCGGTCGGGGTTGGCATCGGGTTTGTCGATTTTATTAATCGCTACAATAAGAGGGACTTGGGCGGCCTTGGAGTGATTGATCGCCTCCTTGGTCTGCGGCATGACGCCATCATCGGCGGCCACAACCAGGATGACGATGTCCGTGACCTTTGCCCCACGAGCCCGCATGGCGGTAAAGGCCTCGTGACCCGGGGTATCGAGGAAGGTAATTTTCTTTCCTTCCAGCTCGACATCGTAGGCACCGATATGCTGGGTAATGCCTCCGGCTTCGGCGGCCGTGACATTGGTCGTCCGAATGGCGTCCAGCAGACTGGTCTTGCCGTGATCGACGTGACCCATGATCGTCACCACGGGTGGCCGCGGCTTGAGATCCTCGGCTTTTTCCTCTTCTCCCTCCTTCAGGCTGTCGTGTTCCAGAATCGTTTCTTCATCAAAGGCCACGTTTTCGACCTCGTACTGGAACTCCGTGGCCAGAAGAGCGGCCGTTTCGAAGTCGAGGGGATGATTGATGGTGACCATCGATCCCTGACGCATCAGTTCCTTGATCAGGTCATTGGCCTTCACGCCCATGCGCTTGGCCAGTTCGCCGACGGTGATCACGTCGCTGATCCGAATGATCCGCTTAATCGCCTTGGAAACGGTGACTTCCGTTTTCTTGGTGGCCTTAGCCGCCCTGCG
>Ga0102962_1001153_pt1 | contig 10875 bp, 6 predicted proteins | sample SalPonF2_C_D2_MG_FD_84519 | JGI IMG/M metagenome (GOLD analysis project Ga0102962, IMG submission 84519) | Salt pond soil microbial communities from South San Francisco under conditions of wetland restoration - Salt Pond MetaG SF2_C_D2_MG ...
GACCCGCTCCAGGTTGAGGATGGCGGTGCGCTCTCCCAGGGTGATCAGGATATCCCCCGCGTCGATCAGCGTGGTCGACTTGGGGTTGAAGGTCATCTGGCCATCGGCCTTTTTGATCCCGACGATGATGATTCCCCACTCCCGCCGAACGCCGGAGGAAACGAGGGTCTTTTGAACGAGGTGCGAGTCCGCCGCGACCCGAATTTCTTCCAATTGCAGCTCAAGGTTCTGGCCGGCGGTGGCGATCTCGATAAAATCGACGACCGAGGGGCGTAGAACCGCCTGTGCCATGCGGGTGGCGCCGATGATATAGGGGGAGATGACCTTGCTCGCCCCGGCGCGCCGCAGTTTTTTCTCGGACCCCTCCTCGCCGGCCCGGGCCAGAATGAAAAGATCAGGGTTCAGGCCCCGGGCCGTGAGGGTGATGTACACGTTTTCGGTATCCGAGGTAACCGCCGTGATCAGTCCCTTGGCGCTCTGAATCCCGGCGGCGACCAGCGTCTCGTCGACGGTGGCGTCCCCGGCGACGAAGAGGCCTCCATCGTTGGCCAGTTTTTCACACAGGCCAGCGTCCTTCTCGACCACCACGAAGGGCAGAGGGCGGGCCTGAAATTCCTTGCAGATAAGTCCCCCGATTCGGCCGTAGCCGCAGATGATATAGTGCCCCTCCAGTTTGCCGATCTGTTTTTCCAATTTTTTCCTCCCCAGTACCTGGCGAAGCTGCCCTTCCACCATGAATTGCACCAGACTGCCTACCGAATAGGCAATAATGCCGACCCCGAAAACAATCAGAAACAGGGTGAAAACCCTCCCCGACGGCGAGAGGGGGTGGACTTCCCCATAGCCGACGGTCGCCAGGGTGATCACGGTCATGTAGAGGGAATCGGAAAGAGTCCACCCTTCGATCAGGGCATACCCAAAGGTTCCCAGGCCGATAACAAGGATGAGAATGATGAGAGAATATCTGAGGTGGCGGATCGAATCCATCGGCGTTCCCAACGCTGAGATTGCTGCAAGTCTAGCCGGGAAACCAGAAAAAAACAAGGAGATAGCTGCCAACGAAGAGGGATGAGAGAGGAGAAAATGCTTGACATCACATGTATACTGTATACAATTTAATCAAACAGAAACGTGTTGGGGAGATTTCCGTGAAGAGAAAACCGATCGAGCGCCACCAGACGTTGAGGGAAAAGATCCTCGAGACGATTCGTGAGGCCATCCTGAAAGGAACCCTCAAGGCGGGGGAAAAGGTGGCCGAACCCGAATTGGCCGAAAGATTCGGCATCAGTCGCACGCCGATCCGCGAGGCCTTCCGTCAGCTCGAGTCGGAAGGGTATCTCACCGTGATTCCCCGCAAGGGCGCCGTCGTCACCTCCCTTTCCGAACGGGATGTGGAAGAGTTTTACGCCATCAAAAGTATTCTCGAGGGATATGCCGCCAGAATGGCGGCGGAAAACCTTACCGCAAAGGATATCGAGCGCCTCGAGACGATCAACGATCGCCTCGAACAGCTGGCCGAGGAAGGAGACATCAAAACCTACTTCCGGGTCCATAACGAGTTTCACGAACTTTTCATCCGGGCCGCGGGCAACGAAAAGTTGCTCGAACTCATCGGCCAGCTGATGATGAAGTTCAACCGCCTGCGGATGGCCTCGTTGTCCCTGCCCGGCCGCATGCAGATTTCGGTGCAGGAGCATAAAAAAATCCTGGAAGCCTTTCGCACTCACGACGGGGAGATGGCCGATAATCTGGTACGGCAGACCGCCGCCTTCGGCGGAAAGGTCCTGATTCAGAGTATGGCCAAAGAGGAAGGCCGCCGGGTCGAAAACTCCGTGCTGCAGCGTCTCGTAGACGTCTGATTCACTTCCACGAATTGCCTCGGCACGTATACTGTGCCTGTGGTTTTAGTCGATCGTATCCGCGGGAACGACCGGAGGAAGCTCGGGTAAACCGGAAGCGGCTTCCTCCCCCATGGGAATTCTCACGATAAAATTCGTTCCCCGGCCCACCTCGGTCTCGACCGTGATCTCCCCCTGATGTTTCTGCAGAATTTCCTTGGCGATACTCATGCCCAGCCCCGTCCCCGTTCCCGAGTCTTTCGTGGTAAAAAAAGGCTCGAAAATTCTGGGAAGAATCCTTTCGGGAATGCCACCGCCGGTATCGGCCACCGAGGCGAAGAGATTTGGGCCTTCCTGCCAGGTCCTGATGCGGATTTCGCCCGTGGTGTCGATGGCCTGGGAGGCGTTGACCAACAAGTTGACGAAGACCTGGTTGAGCTGCTGGGGATAGCCCTGGATCGCGGGCAGTTCGCCGAAATTGCGGTGCAGGGCGGCCTTGTATTTGATTTCGTTCCAGGTGATGGTGACCGCGCTTTCGATAATCTCGTTGATATTGCAGATTTTCTGTTCCGAATCGTCGATCCGCGAGAAGCTTTTAAGGTTCTGGACGATTTTCTGCATCCGCTGGGTGCCCTCAAGGGACTCCGCGATCACGGCGGGGATATCTTCGAGTATGTAGTCGAATTTTGACTTGCGGCGAAGCGCGCTCAATTCCTTCCGGAAATCTTCGGGCGCGAGGGTTTTCAGGGCCCGATCCTGGGCTTCGATATAGGGGGTGATCTTGTCGAAGTATTTGTTGAGGCTTCGCAGATTGCTGGCGATATAACCGATGGGGTTGTTGATCTCGTGGGCGACGCCGGCCGCCAGATGGCCGATGGCCGCCAGCCGCTCCTGCTGAAGCGCCAGCGAGTGTGCGGCGTGGATCTCTACCGCCTGCTCCCTGACCTTCTTTTCCAAGTCCTTTTGATAGGCCTGATTTTCCAGAAAAAGGCGCTTCTTTTCCAGAGCGTTTCTGACCCGCAGCACGATCTGGTCGATATTGAAGGGCTTGGTGATGTAGTCTTCGGCCCCGGAGTTCATGCAGAACAAGGCCGTTTCGAAGTCATCCACGGCGGTCACCATGAGGATGATCGTCTCGGGACTGAGTTCTTTGATCTCCTGCAGCAACTGAATCCCCGAGCGACCCGGCATGTTGATGTCGACCAGCGCCAGATCAAAGGGATGGGTCCGCAGATGGTCGCACGCTTCATCGGCGCTGGCGGCCCCGAGGCAAAGATACCCCTCCCGGCTCAGGGTGGTTATCTGCATGTTCCTGACCAGTTCCTCATCGTCGACGACCAGAAGTCGCTCTGCCATCGTCCCTCCTTCCTAAGTGCTTACCTCTGCCCCCAGCAGGCAGCGAACTTTTTTCATAAGAGCATCCGGCGTGAAGGGTTTTTGCAAAAAGGCCCTAAAGCCGTCAGCGTGCAAACCCTCCTTACCGTGAAATTGACCGTACCCCGACATGTAGAGGATTTTGATCCCGGGCACCCGCTCTTCCACCTGTTTCGCCAATTCCGCACCGCTCATCGCCGGCATGACCAGGTCGGTCACCAGCAGGTCGATCGCCCCCTTCCCTGTTTCCCTGAAGAGCATTTCTCCTTTTTTTTTCTCCAGCTTCTCCAGGGCCTCCCGAGCGGTCTGCGCACTGAGAACGGTAAAACCGCTCTCCCGCAGGGCTTGCTCTACCAGCCGCAGTACCGCGAGCTCATCCTCGACCAGCAGGATCGTACCCTGACCGCCGGAAGGAGGGGGTGTCGAATCTTTACCGATCTCCTCAGGTGGTTCGTCGGTGCGTGGGAGAAAAATTTTAAAACATGATCCCTTGCCGGGAGCGCTTTCGAGCAGGATGTAGCCGGCACTCTGTTTGACGATACCGAAGACGGTGGAGAGGCCCAGGCCGGTTCCGCGGCCCTGTTCCTTGGTCGTGTAAAATGGCTCAAAGACCCGCGCCTGAATCTCTTCGGACATTCCCGTGCCGCTGTCGCGGACCGAAAGAACCACATAGCGGCCGGGAACCGCTCCGCTATGGCCTTGCACGAAGGCCTCATCGATGTCGGCTTCGCTGGTGGAAATCGTGATATCCCCCCCTTGCGCCATGGCGTCGCGGGCGTTGATCACCAGGTTGAGCAGAACCTGCTCCAATTGTCCCGGGTCCGCCTTGACCGGACCAACGCCCTCGCCGGGAGAAAAACAGTAGGCGATGTTCTCTTGCAGAAAACGCTGCAGGATTTTGGAAAAGGAGTGGATCAATGCATTGAGATCCAACACCTTCAGTTCAAGGACCTGGCGTCGGCTGAACGCCAGAAGCTGGCGGGTCAAAGCGGAAGCCCGATGGCCGGCCTGCAACACCAGTTCGGCGTCTCCTCGTTTGGCATCGTCGTCCTTCAATGCGCGGATCAAGTGGGTGCTGTAGCCGTTGATGACCGTCAGCAGGTTGTTGAAATCGTGAGCGATGCCGCCAGCCAGCTGGCCGATGGCTTCGAATTTCTGCACGACGTGGAGTTGATCAGCGGTCTGCTGACGAGCCTGTTCGGCGCGCACGCTGCGGATGGCGAGGGCCGCTGTCTGGGCAAAGGATTCCATCTCCCTCCGGTCGCTTTCGGAAAAGCCGCCGGCCTTGTTGGCCAGGCCGATGTATCCGACGACCTGTGCGCCGATCTTCAGGGGAACGCCCAGGAAGTTGACAATAGGCGGATGCCAGGGAGGAAGCTTGTTGTCCAAAAAGAGGGGGGTTCCCCCGTTGTTCCAGAGAACCGTCTCGCCCCGGGTGGCGGAGGCGTGCAGAAGTTTGCCCGGGGAACAGAGGGTGGCGGAGGGTTTCATCTCTCGTTTGCTTTCGAGGTCTTTAAACAGGGTGGTTCCCTTCCACTCTCCGCGGTTCTCCGAGACCGCCAGCAGCTGTGCCTGGTCGGGGTTTTCCAGGTCGTAGAGCAGGCCAATGGCGGCGCCGGAAATCTCCAGACAGCGGTCGAGCATGACCGTGGCCATATCGTGAATGTTGCCGGTGAGCAGAAAACGCAGAAAGGATTCGGTCGCCGCCTTGAGAAGAAGCTGCCGGCGCCTGTCGGCGGCCGCCGCCTCATGTTGCTCGGTAACATCGCGAAAACTTTTTACCCGGCCCACGATTTGATTGTCGATATATTGAGGTTTGGAATAGTGGGCCACGATTCGGCCGTCTTTAAAATGATAGGTACCCCAACCCGTTTCGGTGGGATTGTCGTCAAGAGCGGCAATCTGGGAGAGAAATTGCTCGGGAGTTTTTACCTGATCTTGGGCGAAATTCCGTACCGTATCGATCGCCCCCGAGGCCAGAATGGCCTCGGGAATGTTCCACATTTCCACAAATTTACGATTGCAGGCGACGATTCGGCCCTGTCGGTCGATCGCCAGAATGCCGTCCGCCGTCGACTCCAGGGTCGCCGCCAGAAGAGAGTGGGACTTTTTGAAATTCTCTTCGCTTATTTTCAGATCGGTAATGTCGCGAATGCTTTCTATGACGGCGACGACCTCCCCCTTGTCGTTTTTTATCGGCGCCGCGTCGAAGACGCAGTAGTGCTTAGTTCCGTCCCGAAAAGTAAGCCATGTCTCCCCTTGTAGTCCTTCGGGACAATGCGGCGAACGCCGATAGCTTTCATACAGCCCCGTCAGATCCCCGGACTTCTTCTCGAGAACAAGATCAGCCAAGACGGGACGCTGGTGTTCATAGAAAGCCCACCACTGATTTCGGGTTCCGACTATTTCGGCGGCCTGGATCCCGGTCAGCAACTCGCAGGCTCGATTCCAGGCCAGCACCCGATGTTTGGTATCCAGCACCAGAGTCGGAATGGAGGCTCGCTGTACCAGGCTCTCTGAAAAACGCCGCTGGTCCTCCAAGGCGGAAGTTTTCTGGTCAATGTCGCTCAGCATCCGATTAAAGGACTTGGCAAGGGTGGCTATCTCGTCATCGGCGCGGATATCGATTAAGGGGGGGCCATCTTCCTCCCCGGTGATTTGTTCGACATGCCTGGTGAAAAGAAGCAGCGGGGCGGTCAGGTATTTCATGAAAAACCAGACCAGCAAAATCGAGAAGACAAGAGTAACCGCCAGAGCGGCGGCAAAAAAACGCTCCGCCCGATAAACGGGCGCATAGGCTTCGGCCAGGGGAAAATCGGCACCAAGGATCCAGTCGGTATTCTGCAGATGCTTAAAGGAAGAGAGGACGGGCTGGTCCGTCGACGTGACCCTTTCGCCGGTTCCTTCAAACCCCTTGATGACCCGATCGATCAAAGGGTGGGCTTCGAGGGAAGCCGCGGGGGGGACTATTTTGTTTTGATCAGGACCAATGAGGGTGGAGCGGCTCTGATCAAATAGGTAGAGATATCCCGATTGCCCCAAACGTATGTCGGCCAGGTTTTCGAAAAAATTGCTTTTGAGCAGGTCGACGGAACCGCAGAGAACAGCGCGGATGTGCCCTGTGGGGTCCTTGATGGGGGCGGCGAACGTTATCAGGGGATGATGAGGCTTATCGCGCGAAAAGTACACTTTGGACAGGCAGGGTTTCCCGGTGACGACGATACGGGCGAAAAAGTCGGTTTTTGACCTATTTCGATCGGCCACGAGCGGTCCGTGGGGGGATGCAGCCAATAGCCGGCCGGCAGGAGAGAAAATAGAAATTCCGTTGTTGAAGAATTGCTTGATTCCCACGCCCCGATTTTGATCAAGAAAGTCCTGGGTTTTTTCGGCGGATTTCAGTATTTCGGGAGAAATGGTCTGGGCCGTTCCGGCGATAAATGCCCGGCCCGTGTCGATCATTGAATCCACCTCGGTGGCGATTTCCGACACCAGAACGAATTGTTGGGTGGAAATTTCGGCTTTAAGGCTTTTTTCAAAATAGGAAAAGCACAAAATGCTGAATAGCCCCAGCAGAAACAGAACCAATAAGGCAACCACCAGGGTTATCTTGGTTTTTAAACTCCAAAACCGCAAAAAATTCCCCCTCTCCCATCATGGCGGGTCTCAATCTTTGGTGGATCAGACCGGGTTGACATTCCCTTGCGTTTCATGCAATTGACGGGCCAGTGACCCTCGGTATTCGGTTGAAACATTGCAAGGTTGTGAAAACAGGGATGGTCCCGAAGGGACGATACGCTGCGGAAATTGATCCTGTAGCGCTTTATCAGCGATTTTCAGCCAGGTTTTTGACATAAACAGGCACGCCTTAAGCATTTTTTTTAAAGCCGTTGCCTTTTCTCTTCTCGGGGTGGACCCTTCCCCTGAAAAGATGGCACGAAAATTGATCTTTCTCTTCAGGGAGCTCTCCGCTCGGGCCGGGGTTTTTTTGCAGAGATCAGCGTAATAGACTGAAATGATTTATTTTTTTCTCTCGATCTTTCGAATCGGGGAAGATGTTCGGAGTTGCTTTTGACGTATCGGAAAAAACCAATGTCGTCTTGGGCCAAGGTTTTGACTCGGCTGGATCTCGCTTCAAGGGCGAAGTGGAGTTTGGATGACGCACCTGCAAGGGTCCGGTCGGAAGGTGGGAACTTATGAACCGAGGAGAAGATCGTGGATGAGATGCTTCCTTCAGAGTTGACTTGTGTTTCCACGTCAGCGGATGATGAGCAATTCAAGGTGATGGCCGACTCGGCTCCCGTCATGATCTGGCTCTCGGGAACCGATCAGGACGGCACGTTTGTCAACCGGGCGTGGCGTCATTTCACCGGTTGGCGTAAAGAGGAGGAGCCGGGAAGAAATTGGATCGAGCTGATTCACCCCGACGATCAGGAAAAAACTCTGGAAATTTCAGGAAAAGCATTCGAAGCCGTGGAGGCGTTCAGGCTGGAATACCGTCTCCGGCGATACGATGGAGTTTACCGCTGGGTTCTGGATAAAGGGGTGCCGCGGGTTACCGGCGACGGCGTGTTCATCGGATTTGTTGGTTTTTGCATCGATATCAGTGCGCATCGAGATCTTGAAAAGCAATTACAGGAGCTGAATGCTTCTCTGGAGCAACGGGTCTCTGAGCGGACCGAATCCCTGCAGGATATCAACGCGACGTTAAAAAAAGAGATCGCCGAACGGAAAGGAATTGCGAAGGAGTTACATCAAGGCCGGGCAGCCCTGGCGGCGCAGCACGCGGAACTGAACCGGGTGTTTCACCAGGTGGAGGTGGCCAAGCGGGAGTGGGAAGCCACCATGGACTGCATCGAGGACACCGTGGTCATTCTCGTCGACGATCTGGGGGCCATTCGTCGCTGCAACAGCGCCTTAGCCGAGTTGACAGGCCTCTCCTATGGCGAATTGAAGGGGAAAAATGTCAAGCAGGTGCTTCGGAGCTGTGGTTTTCATTGTGGGGAATGCTTCGCGAATGGCGAAGAAATTCGCCAGGAGCCCAGCGGCCGGTGGTTTGTCTTGAGCAATTATCCCCTGAAGAATTCGGGGGCAGGGGGAGGCAAGGTTCTTGTTGCTCACGATTACACGAAGTTGAAAGGTCTCACTCAGCAGCTCGAGGAATCGAACCGGGAACTGGCGGCCAAAGGGCGGGAACTCGAAAGGGCCAACGCCGAGCTGAAAGAGACCCAGGTGAAAGTGCTGCAGCAGGAAAAGATGGCGACCATCGGTCAGCTGGCCGCCGGGGTGGCTCATGAGATTAACAACCCGATCGGATTTATCTCCAGCAATCTCGGGACCCTGGAGAAGTATATCGGAAAATTCACTGCTTTCATCGACGCCCAAACAGCGCTCCTGCGGGAAGTGGGAGCGCAGGATGCCTTGGATGCTCTCGCCAAAAAGCGCCGGGAGCTCAAGCTCGACTTCGTCACCGCAGATATCGGCGATCTGATCCGGGAATCCCTGGGGGGGGCCGAGCGGGTGAAGAAAATCGTCCAGGACCTTAAGACTTTCTCCCGGGTGGACCAAGCCGAGTCCAAGTTCGTCGATCTGGTCGAATGCATCGAAAGTACGGTGAATATCGTCTGGAACGAACTGAAATACAAAGCGACCCTGGAGAGGGAGTACGGGGATCTGCCGCTGGTCAAGTGCTATCCCCAACAGTTGAATCAGGTCATCTTGAATTTACTGGTCAATGCCGGGCACGCCATTGAAAAAGAAGGCCGGATTACGCTGAAAGCCTGGCAGGAGGGCTTGGCCGTTAATTTTTCGGTTGCCGACAACGGTTGCGGCATCCCCCGGGAGAATCTGACCAAACTCTTCGAGCCCTTTTTCACCACCAAGGAGGTCGGTCAGGGGACCGGTCTCGGGTTGAGCATCGCCTACGATATCGTGAAAAAACATCATGGCGAAATATCCGTCGAAAGCGAAGTCGGTAAAGGAACGGCCTTTACCATTTCTCTGCCTCTGATAGACGTAGAGGGGGACGAGGTTGCTTCGGCGGGAAAGATGGATTGACTTTCCGGCATGACGATCTGATATCCTGAGGTTTCATACCTTGAAGTGTACGTTGAAGAAAACCTGCCGCCACCCATTACGATGAAGGAAGCGATGACTGAAGGGATCAAGATTCTTTGCGTCGATGACGAAAGAAACGTTCTGAGGGCTCTCGAGCGGCTGTTTCTGGACGATGACTACGAGATATTCTCTGCGCTCTCCGGCGAGCAAGGACTGGAGCGGCTCGCCGAAGAAGGGGACATCCAGATCGTCATCTCCGACTATCGGATGCCCGGCCTGAATGGCGTCGATTTTTTGCAGAAAGTCTGTACACAGTGGCCCCATACTGTACGAATCGTGCTTTCGGGATATGCCGATACCGCGGCGGTGGTAGGAGCGATCAATGAAGGGCAGATCTACAAATTTATCCCCAAACCCTGGAACGACGATGAGCTGAGAGTCACCATCCAGAACGCCGTTGAACGCTATTTTCTGACCAGGCAGAACGCCCTGCTGCTGGAAGAACTCCAGACGGCCAATGAAAATCTGCGATCGGTCAACGAAGGGCTGGAAGCTGAAGTCCTCGCCCGGACAGCCAAGCTGACCTGTCAAAATCAGGCGCTCACCGTGTCGCAGAATATTCTGGATGCTTTGCCTGTCGGCGTGGTCGGAGTCGATTCGACCGGTATGGTCGTCTGCTGTAATCAGGCGGGACGGGCCTTCTTTCAGGAGCGGGCGGATTTTATCCTGGGCAATTCATCTCAAGCCCTCTTTCCCGAAGCGCTCCTGAATTTTCTGGAAGAGATGGCTCCGGCGAAGGGACGTGGCCTGCGTTCGGAGGTTTCCTGGACGGGCAAGAGAGTGCGGGTTCAGGGGGCCCGGCTGGACCAGGACGATCAGGCCGGCATCGTTCTGGTTCTGGAGGTGGCGGGGGACTGATGGTGAACGGGGGGCACCGCGATTGCCGATCCCAATTGCGGCGAAAGCTCTCGCTTCATCGGCAAGTCCCGGGTTGAAGGCGAAGGTAATGGTGATGCTGAAGCCTGTCTGACCCGCATCCGCACCGTCCGGGACCTCGACCTCTGGGAGGATGAGACTGCGTCGCTCTTCCTGGACCATATCATCGCCCTTCATGCGAAAAAGGATATTCCAACGTGAGTCAGGATTCTCTTCTAACAACGAGTGAGGCCGACGCGGAGGCAGCCATCGGGGTTTTGTTTGTCGATGACGAGAAGAACATTCTCTCATCGATAAAACGACTCATGATGGACGAACCGTTTTCGATTTTCACCGCCGAGTCGGGTGAAGAAGGTCTGGAAATCCTGGCCTCGCAAGCCGACATCGGGCTGATCGTTTCCGATCAGCGGATGCCGGGGATGAGCGGCACCGTCTTTCTGGAAAAGGCCCGGGCCGCGGCACCGGACGCACTTCGTATCCTGCTCACCGGCTACGCCGACATCACGGCGACGATCGACGCCATCAACAAGGGGGGCGCCTATCGCTATATCACCAAACCCTGGGTGGATGGCGAGCTGCTGCAGACGGTCCGGGACGGGGTGAAGACCTATCGGCTCACCCGAGAAAACCGGCGTCTGACGGCGATCGTGCAGAAGCAGAATGAGGAGCTTAA
>Ga0102962_1001154_pt1 | contig 10874 bp, 7 predicted proteins | sample SalPonF2_C_D2_MG_FD_84519 | JGI IMG/M metagenome (GOLD analysis project Ga0102962, IMG submission 84519) | Salt pond soil microbial communities from South San Francisco under conditions of wetland restoration - Salt Pond MetaG SF2_C_D2_MG ...
CCAGTTGTAGGCTTGCGCACCCCATAGCGGCGGGAACATATAGGCGCCGTCGGCGAGCTTGCGCCCCTGGCCGTTATCGCCATGGCACACGGCACAGTTCGCCGCATAGACGTCCTTGCCGCGCTCGCGCGAGAAGGGCTTGGGCGACTCGGCAAGCTTCGGATAACCGCGGCCCTTCATCTTCTTGCCGGTCGCCACGCCCTGCGACATCCAGTACATGTAGCTTTCGAGGTCGATCATCACCGGCGAATCGGATGGCGGGGGGCCGCCGGACTTGGAGCCCTGCGCGTTTTCCGAGTATGTGAAACACCCCTGCAGGCGCATGACCATGTCGTTCACTTTCTTGTTCTTGCCGCGGTAGGCCGGGTACATCCCCCACGACGCCCACATGGGCGCCGAATCGGCTTGGCGGCCGGCATTGGTGTGGCAATTGCTGCAGCTCTGGCCGTTGCCGATGTAATGGCCCGCGTATTTCGGCGTCTGCGTAAAAATGAGATATCCGCGCTTGACGGCTTCGCCGAACTTGCCGTTGGGAAGATCCTTGAGCAAAGGCGGCTGGAAGTAGCCGGGCATCGCGTCGGCCACCGAGGGCGCCACATCGGGTTGCGTGTCTGCGGGGATCGGCCCGGTCGGCGGCAGGGAGGCCAGGTACGCCGCGACCGCATGGATCTGCTTGGCATCGAGCGCATCCGCGACGTGCTTCATCAGGTTGCCGATGCCGCCGGGCCGCTTGCCGTCCTGCCAGGCCTTCAGCTGGGCCTCGATGTATTTGGCATCCTGTCCCGCCAGCGCGGGAAACTGGTCGAAGCCGCGGGCGCCCGGTCCATGGCACGCCTGGCAACTCGGGACGTTTTTCTGCCAGAGGCCGTTGACTACGATTTCACGCCCTTCGCCAAGCACCTTCTTGTCGATTTGCGCACCGGCAGCCGCGGGCTCCTCGAGCCCCGCATAGTAACCGGCAATCGCAGCCATCTCGTCCGCGCTCAGGCCCTGTGCCTGCCCATGCATGATGGCATTCGGGCGCTCGCCGCTCGCGAAGGCCTTCAACTGCGCTTCCAGATAAGAGGCGGGCTCCCCGGCGAGGCGGGGGAATCCCGCCTGCGGGTTCCCTTCGCCCTTGGCCCCGTGGCAGGACGCGCAACCCTTCTGGGCCACCAGCTGTTCTCCGCTGGGAGCGGCGTGAGCGCCGACAGTCAAACCCCAGCCCAGAACCAGGGCACCCAGGACCGTGAGAATCCTTCCTGATTTCGACATGCCGATTTCTCCCAATCGTTGACCAATGCCCCGCGATCAGGGCTTCATGAACTGGAATTCGCGATAGATGGCCTGGCCTTCCGGGCCCATCAAAAATTTCATGAACGCTTTTGCCGCCCCCGGATGAGGTGCGTTCTTCATCAGGCCCGCGGTGTAGCCGACCACCTTGTTGTCCTTGTCGGGAATCGTCACCGTGGAAATGGGGTGGTGCAGCTTGTCGTCATGGAACCAGGCTTCGGTGTACCACACCACGCCGGCATCGCACTTGTGCTCCATGATCCGTATCGGCGTCTGCCGATGATGAATGTGGGTCAGGAAGGTGGTGCCCTTCTCCACCTTTTCCTTGTAAACGGTATTGACCAGCGCTTCACCGCCGGTTTCCTTCAGGGCCGGGATGATGGCGTGCTTGGCGATGCCTTCCCATTCCGGGTTCGGCATGCACAGGCGCAGACTCGGATCGGCCAGGCTCTTGAGTCCGGTGACATGCTTCGGATTGCCCTTGTAGACCATGATGGCAAGGCGGTTACGGGCGTACACCTCGGTGCGGTCGAACCAGTGGTGCTTTTTCTGCAAGGCCATCATGCTGCCATGGCCTGCAGTAAGGATATCGGGCTTGAGCGTGATGCGCATGTTGCCGAGCAGTATCCCCTGGCCTCGCTCGAGCGAGGTGATCAGGCGGCCGGGCGGAAACGTGAAAGCGACCACGCGCGGATACTGGGGGTGCGCCTTGATGAAGGCGCTCATCAACTTGTTGACCAGCATGTACTGGTTGCCGGCGAAGAAGATCACCAACTGCGGGTTGTTGATGTCGCCGTGGATGTCGGGCACGTTCTCGAGCCCGGGCACGGTAACTTCGGTGCCTCCATAGATCGGGCTGTTCCACGGCGGCTGCACTTCCAGCAACTCACTGGGGAAATCGTTCATGTAGCGGGAATTATGGTAGACATCCTGTTGCTGCCCCGCCGCATGGGCGGGGCGCAACGGTCCGAGAAGCAGCGCCGCGAACGCGCCAATCAGCAAATAACGTACAGATTTTCCAAACATGTTCCTCTCCTGATGGCAAACGGGCGGCGCCGCCCACGGATTGTAGCCAGGGGTTTATTACTGCTTCATGTAGGCGTAGCCCATGTCGCCGTATATAACCGTGGTGGCCAATGCCGACAAATCAATACGCACGTTGTGGTACACCCAGGAATGCTCAAAGCCGAGGTCGGCAAGGGCCTGGCCACAGACATCCACGTGCACGCCCGCCTTGCGCAGCGCGTCGATCAGCGGGAGATTGGGATTGTCGACCCCGTACTTTTTCTTGTACTCCGCGTTGTTGAGGATCGCCGGCGTGGCGGGACCATGCAGGATGGCCACGAAGTGCAGGTGCGAGAGCGGTACTCCGGCAGAAGCAAAAACGTTCACGGCACGCGCCACGTGCGAGAGACCGGGCTCCAGATCGGATGGATCCTTGGCCCCTGAGGTTACGTCGAATAGCGCCTTGTAGACATGTTCCTTGTTGGGCTGCACCGCGGCATGCGGCAGCGGATGAGTCGGGCCGTACTTGGCGATCGCCGGGTAGCTCCACTTCATGTCGGCAGCGTGTGCCGGGGACATGAAGCCGATGCCGGCGAGCGCCAGCACGGCCGCCGCACCCAGGGCTTTGATGGACAATGATTTCATGGTCTTACTCCTTGTAGAGATGCGTGAAAAGCCCTTGTTCGGGCACGAAAAAAATCAAAAGTCGTACTGGAACTGCAGGCGGTTGTATACGAACCGGGCCTGCTCCCCCGAATAGCTGAAGACACCCAGGCGGTCGCGGATGGAAAAACCCTTGAACGGCCCGGTACGGAAGAAATAGGTCGCGTCGAGATCCACCTCGGAAGGATTGCCCGTCTGGAACGGATGGTTGTACTCGGCCTGGCTATACCGGGCATAACTGGCGATGAAGCGCCACGCCCGGGCGCCGCCGAACCAGTACACGCCCTTCACCTTCCAGGCATGACCACTGGTGGTCTGGTCGGCCAGGCCCTGGGTCATCGAAGTGGTGAACAACGGATCCGTCGCATACGTGTGGGTGTAGGGCGTAACGATGTTGCCGTTTTCGAACGCACTCGTGCTGGACGGGATCACGTCGTAAGCGACGGTGTAGGTGCCGCGGCCTATGGCCACACCGGCTTCGCCACCCCAGACTTGCGCATCGACCTTGCCGAGCAACGCCGAGCCGGTATCGGTTTCATGCGCGAACTGCACCGCGGCCACCGGATCGATCGCTCCGCCGGTGTGAAAGCGGTAATTGGCCTGGAGGTAAGTCAGGTCGGCGATATCGGTGAAACGGTACAGCCAGCCCTGGACCTTGAGATCGCTCTTGCCGAATGCCATTCCGTACACGGCGCCTCCATACCAGAAGCTCGGCCCGTCAATGCCATACAGGTTGGTCGTCGAAAAATCCGGGCTGGTGCGGTTCTTCCAACGCTCAATGTAAGCCGCCTCTATGCTGAGGTTCTTGATCGGTGTCAGTGACGCGGTCAGGCCCTGGTAGGCCGCCGGGATCACCCGCGAATCCGAACCCCACACCCAAGGCGTATGCAGCAACTGATTGCCGAAGCGAGCCTGGAAAATGCTGCGCTTGTACTGGATGAATGCCTCGGCGGGCGTGGCAAAGGAGTCGCCGTTCCCCATCAGCGAACCGTCGCGTCTGGCGGGCAGCGGACTGAGCCCGAAATTGGACACTCCGTAAAGCCCGAGGCCCGTGCTGAAGCCGTAGAGCGCTTTTGTCTGCGCGAACAGCTTGGCCGACGTGGCAAATGCGCTACGCACGGATGGATTATCGAGGTTGCCGTTATGGAAACGGTGAAATTCGTACATCCGGACTTGTCCGTCGAAGGTCGCCATCCACGACGGCAGTGCAGCAGAGGGATCGCTGCCATCGGCCAAGGCCGCGGACGCGGCGAGCACCATGCACATCAGCGCAGCGAATAATCGATTGACAGGTCTATTCATTAGTGTCGGCTCCCCTGGTAAGCGGTGCCCGCGTCGATCCGCAGGCCTCCTTTAGCATCCGTGCTCCAGCCATCTGTTGGGCTTGCCTCATGGTCCTTGGAAAACGCACATGGCGAGGAGCCGGCTCCGCCTATGATTATTAGTGTTTTTTGACGTATATTACAAATACATAAATACTATGCTTAACATGCATAAAAGGTATATATATGAATCTGCGCCACCTTGCCGTTTTCAATGCCGTCGCGATCACAGGCGGTATCAATCGGGCCGCGGAGCGCCTGATGATCAGCCAACCCGCGGTAACGCGGCAGGTCCAGGCCCTGGAACAGGCCTTGGGAGTCACGCTGCTCGAAAGAAGGCCCCGGGGGGTTCACCTGACGGAAGCCGGCGAAATCCTTGCCGATTACGCACGCCGGCTGTTCGAGATCGAAGCCCAGGCCTGCGAAGTCTTCGCCGACCTGCGTTCGCTGCGCACGGGTGTACTGCGCCTGGGCGGCAGCATGAGCCTGGGCAACTATTTTCTGCCGGAAGTCATCGCCGTTTTCCACCACGAATACCCCCAGATCAGGATCTCGCTTGAGGTCGGCAATACCGATTACATTCTGGACCTGGTCCGGCACAACCGCGTGGACATCGGCTTCATTGAGGGCCACTTCGACCCCGATGAATTCGCGGCCGACCTGTTCATGCACGACGAGTTGATCGTCATCACCCACCCCGGTCATCCCCTCGCGGGACAAGGGCCGATGCCCTTCAGCCGCCTGTGCCAGTACGGATGCGTCATGCGCGAAGCCGGCTCCGGCACGCGCGCCGCGCTCAACGGACTACTGGAGAGCGCCGGGATCGACGACCATCCGTTCAATCTGACCCTGGGCAGTCCGGAGGCCGTGAAGCGTGCCGTCCAGCGGGGGGCGGGCCTGGCCGTCGCCTCCAACCTCACGGTGGTCAACGAACTGCAAAGCGGTGATCTGGTTCATATCCCGTTGTCGGGCCCGACCGCTTATCGCGCCCTGCACCGCGTGACGCTGCCGCACAAGCAGCTGGCCCCCTCGGCCAAACCGTTCCTTTCGCTGGTCGACAAGTACGCCGATCGATACGGCGCAATTCCGGAAGTCGCGTGAACCGATTCGGGCATATTTGACCGGGAGCAACCGGTTTTTCCGCCTTGCATGCACAATAAGCGGTATGAGTACGCGCAATCTCGATGCTTTCCTGAAGCCTTCATCGGTCGCGCTGGTCGGGGCGAGCCGCCGCCCGGGCTCCGTGGGCGCGATCGCCGCCCGCAACCTGGAGTCGTTCCCCGGCGAAGTCTTCCTGGTCAACCGGCGCCGGTCGCTCGACGCCCGAGCCGGCGTCTATCAGGAAGTGTGCCAACTGCCGACGGCGCCGGAGCTGGCCATCGTTGCCGTACCGGCGCGGGGCGTGCCGGGCGTGATCGCCGACCTGGGCAAACTGGGCACCCGGGCCGCCATCGTCTTGTCGGCGGGATTCAACGAAGGCTCCGCGGGCAAGAGCGGCAAGGCACTGGAGAAGCGCATGCTCGAGGCGGCGCGGCCCTCGGGCATGCGAATCCTGGGGCCCAACTGCATCGGTGCTCTCGCCCCGCACTGCCGACTCAATGCCGGCTTCGCCCAGCGCTTGCCGTCCGCGGGCCGCATCGCGTTCCTCTCGCAATCGGGGGCCGTGCTGACCACGCTGGTCGACTGGGCCGCGGCACGCGGCATCGGTTTCTCTTCCCTGATATCGATGGGCGAGATGGCCGACGCGGATGTCGCCGACTGGCTCGATTATCTGGCCATGGATGCAAAAACCGGCGCCATCCTGCTCTATCTGGAAAGCGTCACCAATGCCCGCAAGTTCATGTCCGCCGCACGCCAGGCGGCGCGCCTGAAGCCGGTCATCGTGCTGAAGTCGGGCCGCTCGCCAGGCAGTGCCAAGGCAGCAGCCTCGCACAGCGGCGCACTGGCCGGCGCCGATGCGGTATTCGACGCCGCCTTGCGGAGGGCCGGCGCCCTGCGCGTGCCCACCCTGATGCAAATGCTCGAGGCCGCGGAGACCCTGGCCTATGCACAGTCGTTGCGTGGCGACGGACTTGCCCTGCTGACCAATGGCGGCGGCGTAGGCGTACTGGCCGCTGATCAGCTTCTCGCGGCCGACGGGCGTCTCGTGGAATTGAGTGACACTACGCTGGAGATGCTTGACGCCGTGCTGCCTTCCACCTGGTCGCACGGGAACCCGGTGGACATCATTGGCGACGCGGACGCCAAGCGTTATCGGGATGCGCTCGAAATACTCCTGCGGGCACCGGAAATCGATGCCGTCGCCGCCATGTTTTGCCCGACCGGACTCATAGAACCGGGGGCCGTGGCACAAGGCGTAGCCGAGGAACTCCGCAACCATCCCGGCCATAAGCCGGTATTGGCCTCCTGGCTCGGACCCGTTGCCGCCGAGGCATCACGCAATACCTTCGGAGATGCCCACATCCCGAACTTCGACACGCCCGAGGCACTGACGCGTGGATTCATGCATTTCGTCAGCCGGCGCCGGCAACTGGACTTTCTCAACCGTACGGTCCCGGCCTTCCCGCTGCGCGGCAAAAACGACCGTACCGAGGTGCGCAAGCTGATCAAGGAGCGGCTGCGCAACGGCACCACCTGGCTGGACGAAGCCGACGCCAAGCGCTTGCTTGCTATCGCGGGATTCACCGTGAACGAAACACGGCGCGCCGCATCGGCCAAGGAAGCCGAAGAGGCGGCACGTTCCATGAAATCCCCGTTCGCGGTGAAGATCCTCTCGCCCGACCTCCTGCACAAGAGCGACGTAGGTGGCGTGGCGCTCAACGTCGAATCCGCGGAAGAGGTCGGCCGTGTCGCGGACAGCATGGTCCGGCGTCTGCACGAACGTTACCCGGATGCGCGCCTGTCCGGGGTCTCGGTGCAACCCATGGTGAAACGGGCCGACGCCCGTGAATTGATTGCCGGGCTTACACTCGATCCGATCTTCGGCCCTGTCATCGTATTCGGTGCCGGCGGCGTGGCCGTCGAGGCAATGGACGACACGGCACTTGCATTGCCGCCGCTCGACGTCAAACTGGCCCAGGACCTGATCGAACGAACTCGTATACACAAGGTGCTTGCCGGTGCGGGAGGCCGGCTGCCTCCCGTCGACATGGAGTCGCTGCAAACCTTGCTGATCCGCCTCAGCGAACTGGTCTGCGAATTTCCCGAAATCGTCGACCTTGACCTCAATCCCATTCTTGCCGGCCCGGATGGCGTGACCGTGCTCGATGCGCGCATTCGCCTCGAGCGCACACGGAGAAACGCCATCGACCGGCTGGCGATTGTGCCCTACCCGCGCGAACTGGAACAACCCTTCGATCTGCCGGACGGACGACATTGTGTGCTGCGTCCGATTCGCGCAGAGGATGAACTCCCGATGCGCCGGGCGTACTTGAAGTTGTCGCCCGAAAGCCGCTACATGCGCCTGTTCCAGACGCTCGCCGAATTGCCGCACGAGCTTGCCGCCCGCGCCACGCAAATCGACTATGACCGCGAAATGGCGTTCGTCATCGCAGAGGACAAGCCACCGGGCGAAGCCGAACTGTTCGGCGGCGTGCGGCTTATCAGCGATGCCAACTACGAAAAAGCGGAATACGCCATCACCCTCGTTGACGATGTCGCCGGCCATGGCGTGGGCCGGCGGCTGATGAACATCATCATCGACTACGCCCGAAAGATCGGCGTGCGCGAGATCTCCGGGGATGTATTGGAAACCAACACACCAATGCTGGGCCTGTGCAAGGAGCTGGGATTCAAGCTCAAGCACGAAGACCAGATGCTGATAAAGGCGACGCTCACCCTGCCGAAATCCAGGCAATGACCCAGGCATGATGGAAGAGCGGCAAACGGCTCACATTTGAGCCGCACTCTTTGTGATAACCACCTATACTTCAAGAGGGCACGAATGGCGAAAACGCTTTTTCGCTCATTGGTGCTTATTCAATCAACCATACAGGGAACAAGCATGAAAACAAGTCACTTACTCAGTGTTTCAATACTGACTGCCGTCGCCACCGCTACTGCCACGGCCTCGGCTGCGACTCATAAGTTGCCCACCCACGCACAAATCGCCAAGCTCTTCAAAACGTGGAACAGTGCCTTGCAGACGGGCAACCCGGAAACTGTCGCCAATCTCTATTGTGCGAAAGGCGCGGTGCTGCTGCCGACCGTCTCCAACCAAGTCCGTACCACTCACAAAGGGATCGTCGATTACTTCACCTACTTCCTAAAATCCAAACCGGTAGGACATATCGACCGGGAATACATTCGCGTGCTGGGGCCGAACACCGCGATCAACTCGGGTATCTACACCTTCAATCTGATCCAGAATGGAAAGAGCACCAGCGTGCAAGCTCGTTACACCTATGTATACGAGAAGCAGCACGGGAAATGGTGCATCATGGACCATCACTCCTCGGCCATGCCTGAATAGACCTCGAAATAGCAACCTCTTTCTTCAGGCCCGGAGAAAAGACAATCTCTCCGGGCCCGATTACAAGACGACGCTCCTGGAGGGTTCTGTGCGTTATCTAATGCCTGTAGCACTCATGATTTCATTCTGGCCGGCTGCGCCTCGCAGCACAACGCAGCAGGAACCTCGTCGAGAAAACTAAACGCAAAGGGATTCACGCTCAGACCGGATTCAGGCACTGCACCTACGATACGAATCACACCAATCCGCATAGTACCCCCGAATATCCACCACAAGCTCAATGCCGGAATATACAAGGCTCCGTGATGACGCTATTCAAACTTGATGCACAAGCCTGTCCTAACCAGATCCAAACTTCGGCAAGTGTCCCCAACGGGGTTTTCGACCAAGCAGCCGTGCAGATCCTCCACCTCTGGAGTTACTGGCCCAAGACCATCGACGGCAAAGCTATGCGCAGCTGCAACGTGGAAGAATCGATCGCCTCCAAGCTGGGACACGACAAGTTGGTCTGGGCCTATCCGGGTCACGCCTGAATCATTCCGGACTCCGGAGAGGACGATGATTCGGCTCACTGCGCCTGTCATCCGCCTGTAATAAAATGCAGCGCTGATCTCGCCCCCCCCAACACCTATGAGACGATCTACCCCTCGGCTGGCAGCGGTCGCAGTTGCCCTTTATTTCCCGGCGTTCGCCCTGGCCCAGAATGCCCCCGCCACGGCGACGGCCCAGAGCCCGACGATACAACTGCAAACGATTGAAGTCACCGCGACCCCGAGGCCGGAAAAAGTCGACACGGTTCCCAAGAGCGTGACCGTAATCACGCATGCGCAGCTCGAACGCCTGGGTGCCACCAACCTGCGCACGGCGCTCAGCCTGGTGGGCGGCGTTTACATCGCGCCCGGCGGCGACAACGGCCCGGCCGGCTCGGTGCCGCAGTTCCAGGGGCTGCAGGAATTCGATGCCTTCCTCTTGCTGGTCGACGGCGTGCCGTGGGGCGGCGCCTTCAATCCTGCCCTGCCTAGCATCGACCTCAACGACGTCGCCCGCATCGAGATCATCCGCGGCGCGGCACCGGTGAAGTACGGCGCAACCTCGTTCGTGGGCGTGATCAACATCATTCACCGCAAGGCGGGTGACCCGACCCACACGCTGAGCGCGAGCCTCGGGAGCTGGGACAGCGGCAGCGTGTCGTACTCGACGCCGCTCAGTACCCAGGGTCCGTACAAGCAATCCCTGGCCGTCGATGTAGCCCAGCACGGCATGCGTGATTTCCGCGCCGGCTACAAACGCCAGCACCTGCTGTATCGCGGCGCCATGGAGACCCAGAGCGGCACTTTCCACATCGACCTGGATGCGTTGCTGCTGCAACAGCAGCCGCAAAGCCCGGTTCCACTGAGCGACGCCGCCGGAGGGCTGAATCCCGCCGTGCCGATCGACTCCAACCAGAACCCCAGCAACGCGGAAATCAATTCCGAACGCTACCAGCTCAACACCGGCTATGACGCCCAGGTCGGCGAGGGCACCTGGTCGACCGCGCTGGCCGCCTCGTTCGAACACCTGCGCAATGTGCGAGGTTTCCTGCGCGCAGACAATTTCCAGACGGGCGGCACGCCCAACGCCGACGGTTACAACCAGAGCATCAATCGCAACAGCCTGTATCTCGACAGCCATTACACCTACCCCCTGAGCCCCAACCTGCAGATGGTGAGCGGCGTCAATTTCCTCTATGGCTGGGGGCAGCAAAACAGCAACAACTACGAGTACTACGTGCAGCCCAATGGTGGCAATCCGCCGGACAGCAACACGCTGCATGTCGACGAGCAGACCCAGCTGCAGGACACGCGCTCGTTCTTCGGCGCCTACTCCCAGGCCGACTGGACCTTTGCACCGAAATGGGATTTCCAGATCGGACTGCGCCTGAACCACACTCTGGAGAACCGCGACACCGCGCTGTGGCCCTCGGCCGCCAGCGGACTCCCGCCGAAGCACGACTCCATGACGCAGACCAATACCCGCTTCAGCGGCCAGACGGCCATCAGCTACAGCTTCTGGAGCAGCAACGCGGGCAAGGGCGTGGCCTACGTGTCCTACGGCAACACCTTCAAGCCGGCCGCCGTGGACTTCGGTCCCGAAGCGGAAGG
>Ga0102962_1001155_pt1 | contig 10873 bp, 12 predicted proteins | sample SalPonF2_C_D2_MG_FD_84519 | JGI IMG/M metagenome (GOLD analysis project Ga0102962, IMG submission 84519) | Salt pond soil microbial communities from South San Francisco under conditions of wetland restoration - Salt Pond MetaG SF2_C_D2_MG ...
CCATTGACACCCAGTATCAGTACCTTTTTCATGCAATTACTCTTTGAGCGAAAGAATGCCGCCGTCCGCGAGCGCGGAGAACGAATCGGCGGTCAAGGACCGGCCGTCGAGCGCGCATTTTAACACCTGGAAGCGATGGGAATCGGCACAATCGGCATAGATACGGCCATTTTCCACGTAGAGAGCGGGACCCTCGTGACGCGCGGACTCTCCCTGGTAGTGGCTGCCGAGCAGGGCCAGGCGCCCCTGTTCCAGATCGCAGAACGCACCGGGGTACGGCGGGGCCACCGCGCGCACCAGATTATGGATCGACCAGGCGTCCTGGCCCCAGTCGATGCGTCCGTCCTCGGGCCGGCGACGGCCACAGTAGTTGCCCGCCTTCAAGTCGAGCGAGCTACACGGTGCCGTGCCGGCCGCCAGTTTCGGAGCCAGCTGCCAGAGCAGGCATTCGCCGGCCACCGCGACCTTGTTCATCACCTCGCCCGCCGTGTCGTTGGGCAGGATCGGCACCGCTTCCTGTCCCACCAGATCGCCGGCATCGGGCTTGGCCGCCATGTAATGCAGGCTGGCCCCGGTTTCCGCTTCCCCGGCCAGCACCGCCCAGTTCACCGGCGCCCGGCCACGGTAGTGTGGCAAGAGAGAGCCGTGCAGATTCAATGCCCCCTGCCTTGCCGTCTCCAGCACCGGGACGGGAATCATGTAGCGGTAATAGAAGGAGAAAATGAAATCCGGCGCGATCGAATTCAGGCGCTCGATGTAATCCGGCAGCTCCTTCATGGCCGGCGTAACCACTTCGATGCCATAGAGCCGGGCCCGTTCGGCAACGCTGGCGAACCACCCGCCCTCGCTCGGGTCATCCTCGTGGGTAAAAACGAGCTTGACGTCGTAACCGGCCGCCAGGAGCACCTCCAGCGAGCGCACGCCGACATCGTGATAGGCGAAGACGACGGCGCTGGCAATCGGCGCCGCAGCCTTATTCATCTTTGTCCTTGTCGCCCAGCACGGCACGGATCACGAAGCGCGGCCGCTGCTGCACTTCCTGATAAATGCGCCCGACGTATTCGCCGAGGATGCCGATGCCCACCAGCAGCACGCCGATGAAGAAGAACGCGATGGCGAACAGGGTGAACACGCCGCCCACGTCCGGGCCATGCACGATGCGATCGATCATCAACCACACGAACAACGCGAGCGATCCCGCGGCAATGATCACACCTACAAAAGAAAATATCTGCAACGGCGCAACAGAAAAGCCGGTCACCAGATCGAAATTCAGGCGAATGAGTCGAAACAGGGAGTATTTCGACTCGCCCGCATGACGTTCACTGTGTTCGACCACTACTTCCGTGGGATGCGAAGCGTAGAGGTAAGCCAGTGCAGGGATGAACGTGTTGATCTCGCTGGTGCTGTTAATCGCATCGACAATTTCCCGCGAGTAGGCACGCAGCATGCAACCCTGGTCGGTCATCTGGATGTGGGTCATGCGCTCGCGCATGCGGTTCATCAAGCGCGAGGCCCACTTGCGCCACAAGGCGTCACGGCGGCGGCGGCGAATCGTGCCCACGTAATCGTGCCCGGCATCCATGGCTTCAAGCAGTCGCCCGATTTCCTCGGGCGGATTCTGCAGATCGGCATCGAGCGTGACGACACGCTCCCCGCGCGTGCGGGAAAACCCGGCCATGATCGCGGCGTGCTGGCCGAAGTTGGATTGCAACAGGATGACCCGCGTGACATCCGGGCGCTTCTGGTACTGGTCGCGCAGCATGGCGGCACTGTTGTCGTGGCTGCCGTCGTCGATGAACAACGCTTCGTAGGTGATGCCCAGATTGTCGAGGGCCGGATACAGGCGCTCGAACAATTCCTCGAGTCCCGCCTCCTCGTTATAGACGGGAATGACGACGGACAGCTTTGGTGCCTCCGTCTTGGCTATCTGATCAGTCATGAAGCACCGCCTTGAGCGCCTCGGCCACGCGCTCCACGTCGCTGTCCTGCATGTCCGGGAACAGCGGCAGGGTTAATGTCTGACTGCCGATACGGTCCGCGTTGGGGAAATCTTCGGCCCGCGCGCCCGCCTCGCGGCATACCGTCAACTGGTGCAGCGCGGGATAGTGCACGCCGGTGCCGATGCCCCGCTCCTGCATCCCGTCGCGCACTGCCTTGCGGTCGGTGCCGAAGTGTGGGTAATCGATGCACACCGCGAACATATGCCAGGCATGGCCCTCGTCGCCCTGCGCGGGAAGCGCCACGCCCTCGAGTCCGTCAAGGACTTCGAAATACCGGTGGGCCAGCTCACGGCGGCGCGTGTTCCGTGCATCGAGTGCCGCCAGCTGGTCCCGGCCGATGCGGGCGCTCACGTCACTCATGTTGTACTTGTTGGCCGGCATGACCACGTCATAGCTACCATCTTCGAGTTTCACCTGCCCATGGAAACGGAGCTGGCGCAGACGCTCTAAGACCGCTTCGTCGGTGGTCGTGACCGCCCCGCCCTCGATGGTCGTGAGGTTCTTGTTGGCGTGAAAGCTGAAGCAGACGACATCGCCGAAGCTGCCGATCCGGCGGCCCTTGTAGGCGGTGCCGATGGCGTGCGCGGCGTCCTCCACGATGCGCAGGCCGCGCGCCTTCGCCAGTTCGTTGAGCGGGTCCATGTCCACGGCGAGTCCCGCGTAATGCACCGGCATCACCGCCTTCGTGCGCTCCGTCAGAGCGGCCTCCACGCCGGCGGCATCGAGATTGCGCGTCGTGAAATCCACATCCACCAGGACCGGCGTCGCGCCAACCCGGAAGACGACGTTGAGCGTTGCCGCGAACGTCATGTCGGGAACGATCACCTCGTCGCCCGGACCCACGCCCAGCGCGCGCAAAGACTCTTCCAGTGCGCCGGTTGCATGGCAATACGTCAGCGTCGGACGCCCGACATAGTCGCCGAGCTCCTGCTCGAAGGCCGCCACCTGCGGCCCGGTCGTGATCCAGCCCGAACGCAGCACATCGGCTACGCCGGCAATGGTGTCTTCTCCGATCGAAGGACGTACGAAGGGGAGAAAATCCTCGCTCATGCCAATTCTGCTCCAGTTCCGCTGCATGTCACCAGGAACACGCCGTTAATGATGAAGATGATACCCGCCCGCCGAGTCACGAAGCCGTCTCCGGCACCAATGCGACCCAACGTGGATTCTCGGCCACGATGCGGTAGTGAATGCCCAGGGCCTTGACCTTGGGCAGGACGGGACGAGGCACGAACGCCAGTCCCTGAGAATGCGCACGCCAGGCGGCGGCGAAATCCTGCAGGCTCGACATATAGCGGCCCTCGAGCGAACTTCGGGCATGGTCAATGCCAAAGGCCAGCTCACCCTGGTAGGCCACCAGGATCATGGTCCGCCGCAGATAAAACGGCAAGGTCTGCTGGTAACCACCGACTGAATACACCGGCACGCCGGGGCGGTTGTAAGCCGCGACAGCATGCACCAGGCCGCGCGTGGAATATTCCGGTCCGAATGCCGCGCCGCCGATCATCACCAGCCGGGTTGCTATAACCCAGGAGGCCGCGACTGTCACGACGGCAACCAGGTATCCCTTCCGCCGCAGGAAAATCGCCGCGATCGTGAACGCCACGATCAAACCGCCCGCCGCCATGAACCAGGGCGTGTAAGCCTGCAGCATCGCGGGATCGACGTGGTGAAAGAGCCGCGAACCCAATGCTCCGACCAGCAGGCCGAAAACACCGGCCAGCAGCGACAGCCCCCACGCTGCCCACTGCCACCGGGTGGCCAGGACGCGATCGAGCGTAATCCCGGTCAGGACCGCAAGAGCCGGGGTTACGGGCAGGACATAACTGGGCAACTTGGAATGCGAAATGGAAAAGAAAAAGACGATGAATACCACCCACAGCCACAGGAAGGCATCCGGGCTGAAACGCCCGTCCCGCTCGACCACGCGCGAAGCACCGTCAACCAGCGAACGCACAGCGCTGTACAGCCAGGGCAGGACGGCCAGGATCAACAGGGGCAGGAAATACCACCACGGGCCGGGCCGATGCGAAATCGGGGTCAGGAAGCGCAGGAACTGCTGGACCATGAAGAACTGCCACAGGAAATCGTGGTTCTGCACCGATACGGCAACAAACCAGGGCAGGGTCAGCAGAAAAAACACGCCCAGGCCGGAGATCGGGCGCAGGCGGCGCAAACGCCCCCAATCGCGGCGCAGCAGGATATAGAGCACCAGCACGGCGCCGGGCAGCAGGATGCCGATCAAGCCCTTGGTCAACACGGCCAGCGCCGCGCCTCCATAGGCCACCAGCATCCAGCCGAGTTCGGCGCGCGAGCCCGGCGGCGCCCGTTGCCCCAGAACGTAGCCGAACAGGGTGAGGCTCATGGCAAAAGCCAGGCTGGCATCCAGGGTATTGAAATGCCCCAGGAAGCCGAAGTAGAAGCTGCCCGCCAGCACCGCCCCGGCCAGCCAGCCCGCACGCGAGCCATAGAGCTTGAAGGCCGCGAAGGCGGTCAACAGAATCGTGAGATAGCTCGACAGGGCCGTCCACAGGCGCGCAGTCCAGTCATGGACACCGAACACCGCATAGGCGGCTGCGGTTGCCCAATACTGCAACGGTGGCTTCTCGAAGTAGCGCAGCCCGTCCAGGCGCGGGGTCACCCAGTTGCCGGTTACGAGCATTTCACGGGGGATTTCCGCGTAACGGCCCTCATCCGTGTTGAATAACGGACGGTGTCCCAACCCCCAGAACCACACCAGGCCCAGCAACAGGAGACAGACCAGGGCCGAGCGTCGCCGGCTTTTTGACGTATGCGGATTAATGAGTGGATTCCCGGACAACTCGGGCGCCTAGTATAGAGCCTCCACCCCGATACCGGGGCATCGGAGCGGTATTTCGGGCTCTTCAGCGCCTGGAATTGACGGCGATGCCGCCGATGCCGAGCAGGCTGGTCAGGCCGAGAACCCAGAGCGGCAGGCTGACTCCCAGGAAAGTGTCGACATGCGCACATTCGCCCGAACCGTGCAAGACTTCGCGGATCACTTTCCAGGGCGGCAGATGATGTATCAGCATGCTGAGCGAAGCCCCGCATGAGCTGATCTGGTCAGGCGGCGCGTGCTGGATATAAACATGCCGCGCGGAGACAAAAATCCCTACTCCCGCAACGATGAGAATCAAAAACGCGTATATCCATCGTCCTACGCGCTTGGGATGATGCAGCCAGGCCACGAGGAATACCAATCCCAGGGCAGCCGTGGTTATACGCTCGAATATGCACAACGCACAGGGATTCATGCCGCGCCCGAACTGCAGATAATAAGCGAAGCCGAGCATCAGCGCGCATATGGCAAAGCCGACGAAATTACCGTACCGACGAATCATTGTGCCTTGGTCTCCTTGGACGTGCCGGCCTCGGCCTCGATAACGCCCCTGACTTCACGTTCCATTCCCTGCAGTCCCAGATGCCGCACGTCCTTGCCGTGCACCAGGAACACAATGTACTCGGCCATGTTCTTGGCATGGTCGCCGATTCGCTCGAGCGCCCGGGCACACCACAGCACGGCCAGTTCGCGCCGGATCGTGCGCGGGTCTTCCATCATGTAGGTAATCGATTTGCGGATCAGGCCTTCATACTCGCGATCGACTTTCTTGTCCTTGCGTGCCATCCGCAGCGCCTCCTCGGCGTCCAGGCGCGAGAAGGCATCCAGGCCAATGCGAATCATTTTCTTTACGCGCTGGGCCATGCCTTCGAGCTCGATCAGATCCCCTTCCTTGAGTTCGCCGTGCTCCTGCATGGCCGAAGCCTGCTTGGCGATGCGTTCGGCCTCGTCGCCGATACGCTCCAGATCCGTGATGGTCTTGATGATCGCGATAATCAGGCGCAGATCGCTGGCGGCCGGTTGACGGCGGGCGAGGATGCGCGAGCATTGTTCGTCAATGGCAACCTCGTGGGCATTGACCTCGTGATCCAGGGTCTCGACCCGTTCGGCAATCGCCGGGTCACCTTCGGCAAGCCCCTTCATGGCAACGTCGATCTGGTTTTCGACCAGTTGCCCCATGTCAAGCACGCGATTGCGTACCGCCTCGAGTTCCTCGTCGTATCGATGGGAAATATGCTGCGAAATAGTCATGGCCCTGCCCGTCCGCAAATGATGCAGTTAGGCCCATAGTGTAGCGAAAGCATTCAACCTTCGTGTGACAGTTTTATGAGACTTTCCACGATCTGGGCTCTAGCGTCCTGCGCCAGTGCGCGGTGATCCTCACCTTCTGCCTTGATGACAGGAGTGAATTCGATCACCACCTCCGTCCTCCTGGCCGCCCAGAACCGCATCATATGGGGGACAAAGGGCTGTGTCTGGTTCATGGTCGCGAAGGCCGCCCCGTCCCCTCCTACGTAAGCCAGAGCCACCGGCTGCACGGCGCATCCCGAGGCCAGGGCGGCCCTGAACAGGCGCGGCTTGAAACGCATCGGTTCGGGGGCATCGTTAACCGTGCCCTCCGGGAAAAAAATCACGCGCTCGCCATCCCGCAGGCGCCCGATCAACTCGCCGCCCAGGGACTGGAAACTGCGCATTTCACCCCTGCTGATGAATAATGTCCGGCCACCGCTACGGGCAAAAAAGCCCAGCATGGGCCAGTTCGCAATCTCTGCCTTGGAGACGAACGCGCCCGGCAAAGTGGCACCGAGCGCGACGATATCCAGCCACGATTGATGATTGCAGGCCACCATGACGGGTCGGCCATGCGGTGTTCCCCGCACCCGGATACGCAAGCCGAAAGCCCGGGCGAGCACGCGGAACCAGCGCTGCATCATCCAGGCTTGCAGGCGCAAGTGAACCCGGCGCGGCGTCACTCGGTCAGTGAGGACGAGTACTGTTGCGGCAATCACGCTCGCGGGCAGCAACAATAAAACGATGCCCCCACGCAGATAGCGCCGCATCAGCCGGGCGGCCAGCCGAGACGCCGGCCGGCCAGCAGATGCAAGTGCAAGTGAAACACGCTCTGGCCGGCGCCCTCGTTGCAGTTCATGACCAGGCGGTAGCCCGATTCGTCAACGCCTTCGGCCTTGGCAATTTCCCCGGCCACGAGGATCAAGCGCCCGGCCAGCACGGTGTCGTCTGAAGCCAGCTCATTGGCCGTTGCGATATGACGCCGTGGCACGATCAGGATATGTACCGGCGCTTGAGGGTTGATGTCGCGAAAAGCGATGAGATCCTCATCCTCGTAGACAATATCCGGCTTGATGGCGCCGGCAACCATCCGGCAGAACAGACAATCTTCCATGCTGAAAACTCCTCCTGCGCGTCGCCCGTCCGATGGCGGGCGATCTGTCAATTCCTAAATTTCGTCCACTCCGCGCCGGCCGGAGAAAGCCCGTGCCAGAGTGTTGCCATCCACGTATTCCAGATCCCCTCCCACGGGAACGCCATGCGCGATGCGGCTGGCGCGCACACCATGTTCACGTGCCATCTCCCCGATCCAGTGCGCCGTGGCTTCGCCTTCCACCGTGGCGCCGGTCGCGACGATCACCTCTTCCACCGCACCGCCCAGGCGCGCTTCCAGGAGTGGACCACCCAATTGTTCCGGCCCGATTCCGTCCAACGGCGACAAACGCCCCATCAAGACAAAATAGCGGCCCCGGAACGACGTCGCCGATTCGATGGCTGCCACGTCTGCGGGGCTTTCCACGACTACGAGTTCCCGCTCGCTACGACCGGGATCGGCGCAGAGCGTACATAACTCGTCGACTGCGAACATGCGGCACTGCTTGCAATGCCGCATGCTGGAAGCCGCCTCCAACAGACCATGGGCCAGTTGCCGCATGCCTTCGCGATCGCGTTCGAGCAGATGAAACGCGGCGCGTTGCGCGGATTTTGGGCCCACGCCCGGCAAGGCCTGCAGATCGCGTATCAATTCGCTCAGCGCTGGTGGGAACAGTTCCGCCATGGCTCAGATACCGGGGAACATTCCAGGGGGCAGGGCGCCGGCCAGTCCGGAATAGCGCTCCTGTATGGCCTCACGCACGCGTTGAACAGCATTGTTGGTAGCCGCAGTGATCAAGTCTTCGAGCATTTCCCGATCGTTCATGGCCTCGGGATCGATCCTGACGCTGCGCGTTTCAAATTGGCCATTGAGGGTAACCCGAACCATGCCGGCACCCGCTTCACCGGTGATCTCCATCCCTGCCAGCTCGCTCTGCATGTTTTCAAAGCGGGCTTTGAGGTTCTGCATTTCACGCATGATGGCGCCGAAATCACCCGGCATAGACTGACTCCAGAAACATTTACACTGAGTCTAATTATAGGCGCTGATGCGCGCGGCAGTCAGACAAAAATGCCGCAGACCCATCAAGCGAAGGACCTACGGCATCCGGCCTGCTTACTCTCAATGAGCCTTTTCTTTTTTCAACAGCACCGCCGACCAGTTCGAGGCATTGCCGGTTTTAGGAATCTTGGCCGCAAAATAATAAATATAGCCCCTTTCCAGAGTCATTTTCATCTTGACCAGATCCCGTGGCCCGCTGGTTGCAGGAGTGGACATGACCGAGGGGCCCTGGCTCGTATTGATGATCGCCCTGAAGCCGATTACGTGCGTGCCCGGCTTGACCCAGAAAGAAGTGCGATGGGGATTGGACAGATAGTTACCGTCCAACCATACGATTTTCACGCGGTAGTGGCTCGGACCGGGCGGCATCGCCGTAGAGATAATGGCGTGCGGTTTGCTCGGGCTGACCAGAGATTGATCGCCGCTTTTTGCGTAGGCGCAGGCGGTAGCTGCCAGCATGAGGGCCAGTGCAGAAACTCGAATCAGCATCTTCATGTCACACCTCCAAGTCTCTCGAAAAGAGAGTACCTTCAGTATAGATCAGGACGTGGACAGGTTGCCGGGAATCCTCGTAGTCCCGACTGGCCTGGGCAGGTCAGGCGGAACGGTCTTCGGAACGCAAGGTGTCCGGCAACATTTCGGCACCGAATGTTTCGCGCAAGGCATTGACGTGGGGATCGTCCTCGATGGCCCTGCGCAACTCCGATTCCTTCGAAGCCGCCTCCTCCGCCTTCTTGGCCGCCGGAGAGGGTCCGGCCCGCTCGCCGATTTCGACCTTGAGCTTCAGGGCCGTGCCGTAATGCGCGGTCAGGGCTTTTTCCAGGGTCCCGCGCAGGCGATCAGTGAGCAGATGCGCCTTGTTCCGGTCCAACCCAAGCCGGACCAGGGTGTCGCTGCGTTCGAGCAAAACGCAGTTCTGGGCCAATTCGCGCCCCATGCCTTTGAGCCCAAGCGCCGGCACCGTGTCTTCCCAGGAGGCATCAGCCGCCGAAACGGCTCGCGGGGAGGCGGGAGACGCCGTCCGCTCCGCAGGCCGGTTTTCAGTCACTCGGTTCGAGGGGCCGGGCGATGCGGGGGCCGGTGCCTTTTTCGGCGCTCCTTGTCCACCGCTTTTTCGGGGTTGGAAAGCGAGCAGGCGCAGCGCCACCATCTCCAGGCCGAGTATGGGATCCTCGGCCAATTTGACGTCGGCCTTGCCCCTGAGCACGATGTCGTAATCCAACTGGATCTCTTCCGGCGTCAACGATCCGGCTAATGCGTCGATGCGGTGTTCCGGAGAACCCGCGGGCAATGGAGCGCCGGAGACAATCTGTCGCCGCGCTATCAATGTCAGCACCTCGGCCAAGGTGTCCAGGATACTGTCGGCTCCGGCAACGCCGCGGCCGAGTTCTCCGATGTGTTCCAGCACAGCCGTCCCGTCCTGAACCGCAAGGCCATCCAGGAGGTCATAGACTCGATCGCGGTCGGCCACACCCAGCATGCCGACCACATCCTCGCGCTTGAGTGTCCCGCCGCCGAACGCCAGCACCTGATCGAGCAGCGTCAACGCATCGCGCATCGACCCGTGCGCGGCCCGCGCCAGTTCCGCCAGGGCCGCAGGCTCCGCTTCCAGCCCTTCGGCATGGACGATCCGGTCCAGCGCCGTCTGGATTTCTTCGCCGGGCAGATGGTGCAGTGCGAAAACGAGACACCTCGAAAGCACTGTCTGGGGGACTTTCTCGGGTTCGGTGGTGGCAAAGAGAAACTTGACGTGTTCCGGGGGCTCCTCCAGCGTCTTCAACAATGCGTTGAAGGCATTCTTGGAGAGCATGTGCACCTCGTCGATGAGGTACACCTTGTAACGGCCTTCCGCCGGCGTATAGGCCGTGGACTCGAGAAGATCGCGCATGTCGTCCACGCCGGTGCGCGAGGCCGCATCCAGCTCCACGAAATCCACGAACCGCCCGGACTCGATGGCCTTGCAGGTACCGCACTCCCCGCACGGCGTCGAACTGACGCCCTTCTCGCAGTTGAGGCACTGGGTAATGATGCGCGCAATCGTGGTCTTGCCGACGCCGCGGGTGCCCTCGAAAAGATAGGCATGATGCAGGCGCCCCTGGTCCAGGGCGTTGCTCAGGGCGCGCACCACGTGGCCCTGCCCCACGACGTCGGCGAAGCGCCGCGGGCGGTAACGACGGGCCAGTGCCAGATAAGCCATCAGCGCCCGGCTCCGTCGTGAATAGGCGGCAACCCGCACCCGCTCGACCCCGGCACCCGAGTCCGCCGCTGCCGCTGCTCCCTTCCGGGCCTGACGGGGTTCACGGCGTATCGTCGCGGGAAGCTGATGCGGGTCACCATTGAAATCCTCGGTTCACCCCGCTAATGCTAGCAGCACCGGCCAAAAATTCCGACGTTGACAATGGCGGCGGAGCTCACCCCGGGGCGCGCGCTGCACGCGTCCGAACCGGCTCACACCAAATTGTCGAACCCTTGATTATCTATATCGAGGGTTCGAACCCCGGCGCTGCAATCTTTTCGCCCCCGGCCCTGCGGGCCGCGGCCGAAAAGATGGCGGAGAGGGAGGGA
>Ga0102962_1001159_pt1 | contig 10859 bp, 8 predicted proteins | sample SalPonF2_C_D2_MG_FD_84519 | JGI IMG/M metagenome (GOLD analysis project Ga0102962, IMG submission 84519) | Salt pond soil microbial communities from South San Francisco under conditions of wetland restoration - Salt Pond MetaG SF2_C_D2_MG ...
AATTGCTAATTGCTAATTGCTAATTGCTAATTGCCAATTGAAATAGTATACTGCGGATTAAAATTTTTGCACGCCTTGTTCTCGAACATTTTGATCCAGACACCTGGACTTTATTGACAAACTCTAATTAACTCTTTTCCGGAAAGGTTCCGTGGAATTTTTCTCATGCGCCAATAGCTTCTTCATTGATGTAATGGAGTTGAATGATTTTAGGAGCATCTGTTTCAAAATGACAGTGAATGGCTTCTTTAATATTTTTCTTTAGCTCTTCTTTTGATTCCCCTTCGGTAAAAATAGAATGGTCCAAAGCTTTTGCTTCATAACCGCCTTCGGGGGATTCTTCTACTATAAAAATAATTTCTGTCATGTCGTTGCTTTTTACAAATTTAACGATTATCTCTTACATATTGTTCTGATATAAGAAATTACACTCGCCGGATTATTTTGTAAGCTATCACGATAAAATAATAGAGATTGTCATGAATATCAGGCATGCCCACCTTGCTTATTCAGGTACGGACAACATGTCCGCGACAGGAGGAAGTACTAATCATCTTCCATATCCTCATCCGATCGTTCAATCCGGCTGAGAATAGTTATCAATGTTTTATTTGTGACTTTTTTGGCCCTGGAATCAAAACTGTCGTCATCGATTATCTCAACTGAGCAGCGCACCAAATCCCCGCTGTTTAATATACCTGTCCATTCAAAATAAGCTCCCTGCAGCCATTTTCCCTGTTTCCACTGGTTTCGTTCCGACAAAGCGGATTTAAACCATTTGCCATCATGAATTTTTATATTACCCTCATACTGATCTTCAAACCAGCTATTTGGAAAATAGCTTACTTCGTACCATGGCTTTGTATTTATTTCCTGATTAGGTAAATAGTCATTGTCTTCCGGAAATCCCTCTTTTGCTCCCAGCTTTTCGATATAGAAACGACAAACCTGATCAGCAACTGAACCAGCAGAATACACACTGATACGCAGATCACTGATAGCTTCTCCTGCATGTATTTCCTTATAATCGGCCAGGGTTTGTTTCTGAGCTTCCAAATTTCTCACTGAACCCGGGAAAAGCGGGATATCCTGTTCCGAGCGGGGAATAGTTTGTCCATTGCCGGCTATACATATACAAAAAAGCAGGCATGTCCGTACATGTAAACGAGTCGATGTTATAATGGTTATATTCCGGTTAAAGTTGTATAAATTCTACTCTTCTGTTTTTGGCTTTTCCCTGTGGGGTGGCGTTACTCGACCATAATGCAGGTATATCTCCGGGATTATCCTGCGAAAAATCTTCGTAAAAAAGAACCTGGTCTCCCGGTATAAAATCGTAATTGGAATACGACACAAGTTTATCCTGGCAGTAAATCCAATCAGACATAAATAAGATGCTTATCAATGTCAGGCTTAAAAATTTGTAAGTCATGTTGTCTCCCTTCTGAATAAATTTATAATTACAAGATTTTGACCCTTAAAACAGGCTCTTTTTGAATCGGGAAAATTTTCTCTCCAGAATCTCCTGATACCGTGTCTAACGATGACACTTCACATGATACATCTCCAAAATTTCATCGTTATTTATCATTGTTTGAAAAAATCACCTTTTATCCCCTCTTTCTATATCGAAATCCGATTTATATGGATATTCCTCTCTTTTCTTACAAATTTAAAGCTGAATTATAACTTTCCATTGTAAAAAAACCGCATAATTCAAATTATAAGGAGGGTACGTTGTCTTTAAAAATTCCTGAAAGAATTCTGCATAATTCAGTATTATGCCTGAAGAATTTCTTGGGTGTTTCCCCGGTAAGTTCTTTGAAGTCTTTGATGAAATGAGACTGGTCGTAATAATTGCCTTCAAACATCATTTTTTGCGCATTAAAACAATGTTCGTACAGCATGTTTTTAAAAATGTAATTTATTCTTGAAATCCGCATTAGCTTTTTCATACTCACCCCAACCCGCCTGTTGAAATTCCGTTGCAACGTACTCAACGATTGAAATGAATGTATACCAATATCCTGCGGTGTGAATTTTGAAATATTTTCTACAATATTATCATAGATTATATCAATATGGTCGTGCATGTATCCGTCAGGAGCATAGCTTTGTATGAAAGCAGAAAAACAATCTATCCTGTCCTGATCAGAGGTAGCACTACCAAGTTTTTCCCATAACGGTGCAAATATTTCAGCTGGTAGTTCAATAATCATATTGGACTTTGTGAGCATATTCAGCCGGAAAATTCTGGAAAGAACAGTAACCTTACAAACAACAATAAAACCATCTAAACTGCCTTTCAGCTGCAATTGATTTGGAATTGAAATTACCGGTGCAATAAAGTATGACCTGAGTGGTACTTTGACTGGTGCTATAACCCTGGGAATGTTTTTGAAATGAAACACCAGAGCTACATCAGGCCTGGGGATAAATTTATCAGTAAGTAATTGATCAGGACTATCATAACTAACAGTTTCAAACTGTTTTACAACCCATTGAAGCGAAACATCAGGTTTATAAAAATTTACTACCGTCATAATTTCATATTGATAATTTCAAAATTCAATTTTGTTACTGCCTCAAATTTCAATTCATGGCTACCTGCTCATTGCAATCATTTACTGTTTTATAACTATGTATTTTAAATTAGTCCTGTATCACCCTCTTATTAAACCCATCAACTTTTTAAATTTACAGCTTTAATCGGTTTAATTGTTTACTTTTAAATAAATTTTATGAAAATCATTCCGGACAGATTCCTGTATACAAAAGCAAACACAAGAAGTGTCGTGCATTATTCAAGGTCGAGTACAATTTGAATATTTTCTTTAACCAATACAATCAGTTCATCAGGTAAAATACCAAGCCTTTTTGTCAACCGGTTGTTATCAATCGCCCGTATTTGATCAATCATAATATCACAAGACTGATGTAAATTTGCTGTTCCTTTTTTTAGATGCACCCTTAATATTTCAGAATCCCTTTTTACATTTGTTGTAATCGGACAAATAATTGTTGAAGGGTGAGGTATTTTATTGAGTAAATTTGTCTGAATGACCAAAACTGGTCTTGTTTTACCGGGTTCGGTTCCAATCTTTGGATTTAAATCCGCAATCCAGATTTCAAATTGTTTAATCGGCATAATCAATCTCCTCGAAGTCTTTAAGTACAGACATTGAATCGGCTCGTACGAGGTCAGATTCCTTTTTTAATTTTTTCTCAAGTATCTGTTTGCGTTGAATTTTATTATAAAAATCAATCGCCTCGTTGATATATCGGTTCCGTGGCTTTTTAATCCGGGCAAGTATTTTTTCAGTTTCGCCGAAAATTGAATCGTCTATTTTTAAGGATACTGTTTTCATGATATTTAAAATTTATATCTCAAAGGTATATCATTTTAGCATATTATTCAAGTGCACTTCACGATGTGTACTATGTTATAAAAAATGAACACCAGGTCAACAGCCAGGACTCATTTCAGTAAAGTGGGGAGCTCGTTTTCATAGAAGGGGCTTAATTCTACAAAAAGGGAGTTGCTTTCATCCAGCCAGAGGGGACATAATTCTACAATAAAAGAGTTAATTTTAACAAAAAGGGAGCTTGATTATAAGGCTGGGGGAGCACTGTTTTACCATATTAAATATTTACCAAAAGCAAACCATATTCCTCATAACAGAACAATTCAGGCACTTAATCTGTTAGTCACATGTACTATCAGTTGATTTGAACTACCGACCGGGCATTTCATAATCACCGGTTTCAGAAGCATCCTCCAGTCAGTTCATCTGGCATGATGAACATACCTGTCCGGGAATTTCAACATTCAGGAGGACTCAAATCGATTTACTAATTTAAAAAGTGAGACGATGAATTACATGGTGCATAAACAAATCACTTCATGGCTAAATCAAATGTATCCGGCTATTATCCGTGATAAAAGATGTTCCTCGTGTCTTTCCCCCCCTGTTAATTTTCATTGACCTCTCACTTTTTAAGAAACCCGGGCCCCCGGCAGTCTGATCTGCTGACAAATAATCATACTTAAAAGTATTCATGTAGTAAGATAAATAATTCTCCAGCATATGAAAGAAGACGGAAGAAAACGAGTTATCATCGAAAAAGTAAAACCAGAGATTAATTGTGGTAAGTTTCCGGTTAAAAGGGTACCAGGAGAAACCGTGTCTGTTTCTGCTGATATTTTCACTGACGGCCATGATATGTTGTCGGCATTGTTGCTTTACAAAACGGCAGAGGAGAAGCAATGGAACAGTTTCCCAATGGAGCACAAGGTGAACGACAGGTGGACAGGGAGCTTTCCGATTACCCGGGAGATCTCCTATTCCTACACCATTGAAGCATGGATCAATCCCTTCAGCTCCTGGATACGTGACTTCAACAAGAAAGTAGATGCATCCGTTGCCACTGAGAACGACCTGCTTACCGGACTGGCCATCATACGCGACAGTGCTGCGCTGGCGAAAAAGGATTCACAGGGTTTGTTTGAACGGTACCTGGAACCACTTGAAGATGAAAAGATTGAATTGACTGAAAAGGCACTCATTCTCCAGAACGAAGAACTCAGTATGCTGATGGTCCGCTATCCGGTAAAGCTGCATAAGGTGGAATATCCGAAGGAACTCTTTGTGGAAGTGGAAAGGAAGAAAGCACTCTTCAGCAGCTGGTATGAATTTTTTCCGCGGTCGGCCTCTTTTGATGCAAAGAAACACGGTACTTTTAAAGACATGGAAAAGGTACTGCCTTACATTTCAGAACTCGGATTTGATGTATTGTATCTTCCCCCTATACATCCCATCGGGCAATCGCACCGGAAAGGGAAAAATAATTCTCTTACACCATCACCGGAGGATACCGGTTCTCCCTGGGCTATCGGATCATCAGAAGGAGGACATAAAGCCATTCATCCCGAGCTGGGCACGTTGGATGATTTTCACAATCTCATTGCCAAAGCAGCTGAAAATGGCCTGGAAGTAGCCCTGGATATAGCCTTTCAGTGTTCACCCGACCATCCCTGGGTAAAATTGCATCCTGAATGGTTTAAACACCGGCCCGATGGCAGTATTCAGTATGCTGAAAATCCCCCTAAAAAATACGAAGATATTTACCCTATTAATTTCGAAACAGAAAACTGGAAAGCACTCTGGGAAGAATTGAAAAGTGTTTTTGCACACTGGATTGAACAGGGTGTGAAAATTTTCAGGATCGATAATCCACATACCAAGCCATTCCGCTTCTGGGAATGGATTATCCACAGTATAAAAAATGAATATCCTGATGTTTTGTTCCTTGCAGAAGCTTTTACCCGTCCGAAGGTAATGGAACAACTGGCCAAATCCGGCTTCAGCCAGTCTTACACTTACTTTACCTGGCGGAATACCAAAGAAGAAATTACAAAATACATCAAAGAACTCACTAAGGGAAAATCTGCTGAAGTATTCAGACCTAATTTCTGGCCCAATACACCTGATATCCTTCCGGAATACCTGCAGAGCGGAGGCAGAAGTGCCTTCATTATACGTCATGTGCTGGCGGCCACCCTGAGTTCCAATTATGGAATATACGGACCGGCTTTTGAATTGACTGATAATGTAGCCAGGGAATTCGGGTCAGAGGAATATCTCAATTCTGAAAAATACCAGATAAAGGAATGGGATCTCAACGATCCTGTCAGTATGAAGGAAATCATCAAAATAGTTAACACGGTCAGGAAAGAAAATCCGGCCCTTCAGAATTTCAAAAACACAAAGTTTCATCATATTGAAGATGAATACCTGCTAAGCTATTCACGATATACGGATGACATGCAGAACCTGATCCTGGTGGTGATCAACCTGGATCCTTACCACAAACACGCAGGCTGGGTTGGCATTCCGCCTGAGCATTTCGGACTGCAACCAGATGAGAGCTACCAGGTATATGACCTGCTGGGAGAATCATGGTATTTGTGGCATGGCGAGTGGAACTATGTTGAACTGGATCCGCATATTCTGCCGGCACATATTTTCAAGGTACGCCGGAAAGTAAGGACAGAAAAAGATTTTGACTATTTCTTATAAAAAAATTTAATTATGCAAAATGATAAACAACCCGCCTGGTATAAGGAAGCTATTATTTATCAGGTGCATATACAATCTTTCTACGACAGCAATGATGACGGGATCGGTGATTTCAAAGGGCTCACCGAGAAGCTCGATTATATAAAATCGCTGGGTGTAACAGCAGTCTGGCTACTTCCCTTTTATCCCTCTCCGCTAAAAGACGGCGGATACGATATCTCCAACTACAACGCCATCAATCCTATTTACGGCAACCTCGGCGATTTCAAGCGTTTTTTAAAAGCTGCCCGTGAGCGGAATCTTCGCGTTATTACCGAACTGGTGATGAACCATACCTCCAATCAGCATCCCTGGTATCAACGGGCCAGGAAGGCAAAGGAAGGAAGCCCCAAAAGAGATTTTTATGTCTGGAATCCTACTCCTGACAAGTACAACGATGCACGTATCATCTTTCAGGATTTTGAATCATCAAACTGGTCGTGGGACAATGTGGCAAAAGCGTACTACTGGCACCGATTCTACAATCATCAGCCCGATCTGAATTACGATAATCCTGAAGTGCACCAGGCAGTTATTGAAGCGATGGATTTTTGGTTTGATTTGGGAATTGATGGTCTGCGTCTTGATGCAATACCTTATTTGTACGAACGCGAAGGAACCAATTGCGAAAATCTGCCGGAAACACATGCCTTCCTGAAAAAAATCAGGGCACATATTGACAAGAAATATACGGAAAAAATGTTGCTTGCCGAAGCCAATCAATGGACCGAAGATGCAGTTGCATATTTTGGTGATGGTGATGGTGATGAATGCCACATGGCCTTTCATTTCCCGCTTATGCCGCGTATGTTCATGAGCGTGAAGATGGAAGACCGTTTCCCCATCATTGACATACTGGAACAAACGCCGGAAATTCCAAAAAACTGTCACTGGGCACTTTTTCTCCGGAATCATGACGAGCTAACCCTGGAAATGGTTACCGATGAAGAACGTGATTATATGTGGAAAAGTTTTGCCCGCGATCCGCAGCAACGAATTAACCTCGGCATAAGAAGACGGCTCGCACCGCTACTTGAGAACGACCGCACGAGGATTGAACTGATGAATATGTTGCTGTTCTCACTTCCGGGGTCACCGGTTATCTATTATGGTGATGAGCTGGGAATGGGAGATAATTATTACCTTGGCGACCGCGATGGCGTGAGAACCCCCATGCAATGGAGCCCCGATAAAAACGCAGGCTTTTCAAGGGTCAATCCGCAAAAACTATTCCTGCCGATTATCATTGATCCCGAATATCATTACGAAGCGGTAAATGTAGAAAACCAGGACAGGAATCAATCTTCCCTTCTTTGGTGGATGCGCCGGATTATCGGACTAAGGAAAAAATACAAGGCATTCAGTACCGGATCACTCCATTTTATTGATACCGACAACTCAAATATACTATCCTATACCCGAGAGCTCGACGACGAAGTGATGCTGGTGGTGGTAAACCTGTCACGTTATCCGCAGATTGTGCAGCTCGACCTGAGCGATTACAGCGGAAGCATCCCCAGGGAACTTTTCAGTCAGGAAGACTTCCCGGCACTGGACAACGAAGATTACCAGCTATCACTGGGCGGTCATGGCTATTTCTGGTTTCACCTGAAACCTCAGGAAGACTATGTTTCACCTGAAGAAGCTGAAGAAGTACCGGAAATCAAAACCACCATGAGAAAATGGAATACCCTGAGTCCTGAAATTCAGCATTTCCTCACAGAGGAAGTAATAGGGGATTATGTAAAGAAATGCCGGTGGTACAGGGGAAAGACACTAAAAATCCGTGATATTAATATTGCAGATGTCTTTACTATCCAGTCGCAGGGCATCAATACCCACGTATTACTGCTGGAGTTCAATTATACCAAGGCTCCTTCTTACCGATATTTTCTTCCGGTATCAGTTGTCACGGGAGAACTGATGTTTGAACTCCGCAATGACCATCCCAGGAGTGTGTTGTGTGATATTGAACTGCAAAATGAAAAGGGAATTATTTACGACAGCCTTTACAATACCGGGTTCATGGAGAATTTATTCGAGCATATTTATCAAAAGAAGAAAATCAAAGGTAAGTTTGGAGATATAGCTTTTCATTCCTCAACCCTGGTTAAAAAGCTTATCCCAAAATCACAACTGCCTGTGGAAGCCCATTTCCTGGATGCCGAACAATCCAATTCTTCTGTTCTTTTTAACGATACCTTCCTGCTGAAGTTTTACAGGGGAATTGATGAAGGAGTAAACCCGGAGATTGAAATTCTGAAATACCTGACTGAAAAGACACAGTTTACCAATGTAGCCCCGTACGCCGGAGAGATAGAATACCGGTCGGCAAAAACGGCACCCATGTCCATCGGGGTTCTTACACAGTTTATGGAAAATGAGAACGATGCTTTCAGTTATTATCTGAACCGGCTCGATCAGTTTATGGGAAATGTATTGTCGCAACGCAACGAAGCCGGTGGTATTCCTGTTATCAAACCATCCATTATTGATATGAAGGCCTCCGATTTACCGAATGAACTGGAAGACTACATGGGTAGTTTTCCACTGGAAATGACCCGCCTGCTTGGCAAGCGTACGGGTGAAATGCATGTGGCCCTGGCTAAATCAAGCGATAAGAAAGAATTTAAGCCGGAGTCCTTTTCCTTGTTGTACCAAAAAGCACTTTACCAGTCTTTCCGTGGCCTGGTAAAAAAATCCTTCCAGTTGCTGCGGTCACAATTGAAAAAACTACCCGAACATGTCAGGGAGGAAGCTGAAGAGGTGCTGGCAAATGAGGATGTACTGGTAAAATTCCTGGAACGCATTAAGATCGAAAAGGTAAGTTCCCTTAAAACCCGAATACATGGGGATTATCATCTCGGACAGGTGTTGTTCACCGGAAAAGATTTCATCATCATTGACTTTGAAGGAGAACCAGCCAGAAGCCTCAGCGAACGGCAGCTCAAATATTGTCCGTTCCGTGATGTAGCCGGCATGATCCGTTCGTTCCACTATGCTGTTTATACTGTTTTCGATAAATATGTGCAGATACGGCCCGAAGACAAAGAATACCTGGAACCCTGGGTTGAAATATGGTATAAAGGTAACAGCTGGCTGTTCATGGATTCTTATGTGAATGCCGTGAAGGATACAGGCATTGGCGGTGAAAACAAAGAAGATTTAAAGACACTGCTTCAGCTGTTCCTGCTTCAAAAGGCAGTATATGAACTCAGTTATGAACTGAACAACCGCCCCGACTGGGTTATTATTCCCATTCGCGGTATCAATTACTTACTGAAAAGTTTCTTGTAAATAAAAGGCAAAAGAGTTATGAATGCAAAAAAGAATGAAGTAAAAGCTACCAAAATAACAAACGAAGAATTTATTTCTGAATTTGACATATATCTTTTCAGGGAAGGAAACCATTTTTCACTGTATGAAAAACTGGGCTCTCATGTCATCGAGCTCAACGGTAAAAAAGGTACCCACTTCGCTGTCTGGGCTCCCAATGCCAGTCAGGTCTCGGTGATAGGTAACTTCAACTACTGGGATAAAAAGGCCCATCCGCTAAAGAACCGCAATGACGAATCCGGCATCTGGCAGGGATTTATTCCCGGGATAGATAATGGCGAGGTGTACAAATATAATATAGTGTCCGAAGCTAATAATTTTGATGCGGAGAAGATTGATCCGCTCTCCTTCCGTTATGAGATACCACCCAGTACAGCTTCAATTGTATGGGACCTTGCCTACGATTGGGAGGATAAGGAATGGATGAAAACCCGTAAGACAAAAAACGCACTTGACAGTCCGATGGCCGTATATGAAGTACATCCTGCCTCCTGGCGCACAAAGCCTGAGGAAGGTAACCGTTCGCTAACCTACAGGGAAATGGCCGTGGAACTGGTTGAATACTGCAACGAAATGGGATTCACTCATGTGGAATTTATGCCGGTAATGGAGCACCCTTTCAGTGGTTCATGGGGGTATCAGGTACTGGGGTATTTTGCTGCCACGAGCCGGTTTGGAGAGCCACAGGACTTTATGTACCTGGTGGACCACCTGCATCAGAACGGAATTGGTGTGATCCTCGACTGGGTACCCAGTCATTTTCCCGGTGATCCGCACGGACTGGCGATGTATGATGGCACCAATCTGTATGAACACAGTGATCCACGCCAGGGCTTTCATCCCGACTGGAAAAGCTATATCTTTAATTATAACCGCAATGAGGTAAAAGAATTTCTTACCAGCAGCGCCTTATTCTGGTTCGATAAGTATCATATTGATGGCATCAGGGTGGATGCAGTTGCTTCCATGCTGTACCTGGATTATTCCCGAAAGGAAGGAGAATGGATCCCCAATGAATACGGGGGAAGAGAAAATCTCGGCGCCATTAGTTTTATGAAGCAGATGAATGAAATGATTTACCAAAAGTTCCCTGGTGTCCAGACAATTGCAGAGGAATCAACGGCCTGGCCCATGGTAACCCGGCCACTCTACCTGGGCGGTCTGGGATTCGGATTAAAGTGGAACATGGGCTGGATGCACGACACCCTCTCCTACTTTTCGAAAAACCCGGTTTATCGCAAGTATGAGCATAATAAACTCACTTTTGGTATCTGGTATGCCTTCAATGAAAATTTCATGCTATCGCTCTCGCATGATGAGGTGGTTCACGGAAAGGGATCGCTGATCAACAAGATGACCGGTGATGACTGGCAGCAGTTTGCCAACCTGCGGCTACTCTTTGGA
>Ga0102962_1001160_pt1 | contig 10855 bp, 8 predicted proteins | sample SalPonF2_C_D2_MG_FD_84519 | JGI IMG/M metagenome (GOLD analysis project Ga0102962, IMG submission 84519) | Salt pond soil microbial communities from South San Francisco under conditions of wetland restoration - Salt Pond MetaG SF2_C_D2_MG ...
GCCGGCGCGCAGCAGCGCTTCTTTCTCAGCGTGAAAGACCTCGCACGGCTCGGTGATGAGTCGGCTGAGCTGGCCGGCGGAGATCTCGATCCCCCATTCGCCGAGCTGCTCGTGCAGCAGCGGCTGCGTGACGTGGGCATGGTGGTACTGATACAGCACAAACGCGCGCAGCGTCGGCCCGAAGTGGCCGCCGTCGAGCGCGGCGGGCAGCGCCCCGCGCAGCGTCTCCCCGGCGGGCGTCACCCAGCGCTCGAGGCGGTAGCGGGTGTTGTGCGCGCGGATGACCAGGTCCTGAACGGTGAACTCGTCATAGCCCTTGAAGCGGCTGCCGGGCGGCGGCGGTGTGGCCGGGGCGACGGTGATCTCGTCATGAATCTCGAGCCGATGGGTCTTGCGGCGTTTGTGCTTGCCGCGGGCACTGCCCTGACGCTTGGCGCCCGCGCTGTGATCCGGCTCGCTCTCGAGCTTCGACGGCTTGATGGGCGGTCTCGGGTTGCCTCCCTTCAGCCGCGCGATCTCATCGCGCAGCGCCTGAATCTCGGCTTGCTGCGCATGGCATATCTCAAGCAAAAGCACGACGGCGGGTGTCAGCTCTTGCGCTGTGAAGTCGCTGGTCTGCGGGAGCTTGCGTCGGCGCTCGGTGTTCATGCTTCACAGTCAAGCACACGCCGTACGCTGTGTCCAGCTTCGGCGGCTCGCCCGGTGCCGCCGTGCCCGGGGTTAATGAGGTGTTACATATTTAGAGACTAAGCCTCTGTTATTAAAGGGGCTTTTGCTTTCCAGGGTGGCCAAAAAATCGGAAACCCGACAAGCTGACGGAATCGATAAGTACAGACTTTTTTTCTTCAGGCCGTTGCAGGCAGCGGATCAGTGCCCTCGCTGAGAATCGTGAGGTAAGCTCGGTAGCTGAAGACACGGCCTCGCTTTCGGCCCGTGATTTCCTCGATGATCCCGAAGCGTTCCAGCTCGGCCAGCGCGGCGTTGACCGTCGGTGCAGACAGGCCGGTCTGCAGGACAAGTTGGTTCGCGGTCAAGAACGGATGCTGCTGGAATAATTCGTGGACGTGCAATGATGAGCCGGCGCGGGCGCTTTCGGCCGTGATCCGCTCCCGGTCCTTCTTGAACAGATCGACGATCCGCGTGGCAGCTTCGAACGCCTGGTTTGCAGTCTCGGCCACGCCGGCAAGGAAGAAGTCGAGCCAGGCTTCCCAGCGGCCGCGTTCGCGCACTTCCTGAAGGAGCCGGTAATAGTCGGCGCGATGCGTCTTGAGAAACAGGCTGAGATAGAGAAGCGGCTTGCGCAGCACGCCGTTGACGCAGAGATACAACGTAACCAGCAAACGGCCCATGCGGCCATTGCCGTCGAGAAACGGATGGATCGTTTCGAACTGGACATGCAACAGCCCGGCCTTGATGAGCGCCGGGAGTTGCGACTGGTCCTCGTGCATGAAGTGCTCCAAGGCGTCGAGGCATTCGTCTAGTTCGCTGACCGGCGGTGGCACGTACAGCGCGTTGCCTGGGCCGGTGCCACCGATCCAGTTCTGCGACCGTCGAAACTCGCCGGGGGTCTTGGTACCGCCGCGCCCGCTTTGCAGCAGCCGCGCGTGCATCTCGCGGATCAACCTTAGGGACAACGGTAGCTCTTGCAGCCGTTCCAGGCCGTACATCATTGCATCGACATAGTTCGAGACTTCGCGGATGTCGTCGATGGGGTGCCCGGCCTGTGCTTCGGTCTCGAAGCGCAGCAGGTCGGAGAGGGTCGATTGTGTGCCCTCGATCTGTGACGAGAGCACGGCCTCCTTGCGGACATACATATAGAGGAACAGATCCTGCCGCGGCAACAGCATTGTGATGCCGTCCAACCGCCCCAGGGCGCGCTCGGCGAGGCTGAGACGATCCAGGAGTCCTAGAATGTCGACCGTTGGTACAGGCGGCAGCGGAGGCGGCACGAAGGCGCGCACCATCTCGCCTGCCATGGGGGTTTCGATGAAGCGACCAAGGCGCTGGTTGAATTCGGAATCGCTCATGCCTCATTATGGCTATCGATCCTTATTTAAGTAAAGCCCGCTTCTCTTAAATAAGGGATGAGCTAAGGTAAGGGGGCTTAAAGAAGGCGCCGGGAATTCCCATCCCCTACCCGCCCGCCACCGGATTCGCTCACGAGTCGGACACCGCACCTCGTACAGCGCACACGGCTCCCCGACACAACATACAGCCGGACACAAAACAGTGGCCCCGAAACATCCTTGGACATCGCAGGTCCTCTTGATGGACCCAAGCCGACGCGGGCGGGTGCCATCCAACGTTCATGATGCCAGTGGACATAGGATTGGCGGCGTTGCTCGTGCTAAGCTCACGCAGAGATTTGGGCGCTCTTGTCGAACCTGGGGCCGCTGCTTTATGGCGGTTATTGTCAAGAATTTGATGTGCCAAGTAATAATTCTTGACAAATTTCTCTGCAAGGTTCTTGCGGTGCAGAGTTAATCAATTGATAGTAAAGGTGAACTTTAGTTTTGGCTGGACTATCTGGTAACCGGAACCGTTGTAGGGTGGCATGAGCGAGATCCGGATCCGGCCGGCCGCGTCGGCCGACGTCGAGGCGCTGGCGGACTGGAACATCGCCATGGCGCGCGAGACCGAAGGTAAGGGCCTCGACCGTGCCGTTGTCCAGCGCGGTGTGCGTGCCGTCATCGAAGCGCCGTCGCGCGGTTTCTATCTGCTGGCCGAGAGCGGCGGTACACGCCTCGGGGGCCTGCTGATCACCTATGAGTGGAGCGACTGGCGCGCCGGGGACTTCTGGTGGATACAAAGCGTCTACGTGGTGCCGCCGGCGCGGCGGCGCGGCGTGTTCCGGACATTGTTCCAGCAAGCGCGCGAGCGGGCGCGCGAGGCAGGGGCCGTGGGCCTGCGCCTGTACGTGGAGACGCAGAACACGCGGGCGCAGCAAACCTATGCCCGGCTCGGTATGCAGCGCTGCCACTACCACATGTACGAGCTCGACTTAGCATCAGCGTAGCCTATCGCGCGGCGGGGAGAGGTGCTGTGAAAGCCATTGTCTGCAAAGGGTACGGACCGGCGGAGCAGCTGGTCTTCGAGGAGGTGGCGTCGCGGGCGCTGCAGCCTGACGAGGTGCGCGTGCGCGTGCGTGCGGCCGGCGTCAATTTCCCGGACAGCCTCATTATCCAGGGCCTCTATCAGTTTCGCCCCGACCCGCCGTTTTCCCCCGGTGCGGAAGTGGCCGGGGAGGTCGTTGAGCTGGGCGGCGAGGTCCGCCATGTGCGCGTGGGCGACCCGGTCATGTGCACCATGCGCTGGGGGGGCTATGCCGACGAGGTGGTGGTGCCCGGGCCGCGCGTCTTCCCCGTCGCCAAGGGTATGGATTTCGTTACCGCGGCTGCCTTCCCCATGGTTTACGGCACCGCTTACCACGCCCTCAAGCAGCGCGGCGAACTGGCCAAGGGCGAAACCCTGCTGGTGCTGGGCGCGGCCGGCGGTGTGGGGCTGGCGGCAGTGGAGCTGGGCAAGATCATGCAAGCGCGCGTCATCGCCGCCGCGGGCAGCGATGAAAAGCTCGCGGTGTGCAGGGAGTACGGCGCTGACGAGCTGATCAATTACTCGCAGGGGAGCTTGAAGGAGCAGGTGCGTGCGCTGACCGACGGCAAAGGCGCGGATGTCATTTTCGATCCGGTGGGTGGCGACGCCTTCGACCAGTGTTTAAGCGCCATCAATTGGAAAGGGCGTCTGCTGGTGATCGGCTTCGCTAGCGGCACCATTCCCAAGGCCGCCGCCAACCGCATTCTGCTCAAGGGCTGCTCGGTCGTGGGTGTGTTCTGGGGTGCGTTTATGGAGCGCGAGCCGCAGCTCGCGCGCGACAATTTCCTCGCCCTGTTCGAGCTTTTCGAGAGCGGCCGGATTCACCCCCATGTGTCCGAGACCTACCCGCTCAAGGACGCCGCACGAGCCCTGCAGGCGCTGACCGCGCGGCGTACCACGGGCAAGATCGTGCTCACGGTCGATGAGTAATCTGATCACGCCGTACGGCGGTGAGCTCAAGGATCTGTACCTGCCCGCCGCCGAGCGCGAAACCGAGCGTGAGCGGCTCAAGGAGTATCCGGCCTGGGATCTGACCCCGCGCCAGCTCTGCGACCTGGAGCTGCTGCTCTGCGGGGCGTTCTCGCCGCTGGAGGGTTTTCTTACCCGTAGCGACTACGAGGGCGTGTGCGAACGGAAGCGCCTCGCCGACGGTACGTTGTGGCCATTGCCGATTACCCTCGATATTCCGGGCGCACTTGCAAACCGGCTCGAGCCGGGGGCGCGCTTGGCGTTGCGTGATCCGGAGGGCGTTCCGCTCGCTGTCCTGGACGTCGAGGCGTTGTGGGAGCCTGACCGCCGCCGCGAGGCCATGTGCGTCTACGGCTGCGATGACCCCGCCCATCCGGGCGTGCGTCTGCTGCTGGAGCGCTCCCATCCGGTCTATGCGGGCGGGCGTGTGTCGGGGATAGACATGCCCGTGCATTACGAGTTCCGCGCGCGCCGGCATACTCCGTCGGAGCTGCGGGCGGTGTTCGACAAGCTCGGGTGGCGCCGCGTGGTGGCCCTGCATACGCAGAACGTCCTGCACCATGGTCATCAGGCGCTCGCCCACCGCGCCGTGCAGCACGCGGAGGCCAATCTGTTGCTGCATGCCAGCGTGGGTGACGGTACCGGCGAGCGGGTGGACCCGTTCGCCCGCATGCGCGCGTACGAGCAGTTGCTCGCCCAGTTCCCGGAGCAGACCACGATGCTCAGCGTGGTGCCGCTGGCGAGCCGGTTCGCCGGAGCGCGCGAAGCCTTGTGGCAGGCGATCGTGCGCCGCAACTATGGCTGCAGCCATTTCGCGATCGGCGAGCGCCACGGCAGCGCCGCGGGGCCGGCAATGGTCTCAGGTGACCACGTGGCCGAAGCGCTCAGACGACATGCGGATGAGCTCGGCATCGAGGTTCTGGTTTTTCCCGAATTCGTCTACGTGCCGGAGCGCGATGCCTACCTCCCGCGCGCGGCCGTCGACGGTGCGGAGACCTCTGTGGCGCTTTCCAGTGCAGACCTGCACCAGCGGCTGCGCGCCGGCGATGAGATTCCGTCATGGCTGTTGCAGCCGGCCGTGGCGGCCGAGTTGCGCCGTACCTATCCGCCGCGTCACCGGCAGGGTCTGACGGTGTTCCTGACCGGCCTCTCCGGCGCCGGCAAATCGACCATCGCCAATGCGTTGCGAGTAAAGCTGCTGGAGCTGGGCGGGCGGCCGGTGACGCTGCTCGACGGCGACATCGTGCGCAAGCATTTGTCGAGCGAGCTGGGCTTTTCCAAGGAGCATCGCGACCTCAACATCCTGCGCATCGGCTTCGTGGCCAGCGAGATTACCAAGAACGGCGGCATCGCCATCTGCGCCCCCATCGCCCCGTATCGCGAGACCCGGGCCCGGGTGCGGGCCATGATCGAGCCCGTGGGCGGCATGATCGAGGTGCATGTGGCAACGCCGCTCGCAGTGTGCGAGGCGCGCGATCGCAAAGGCCTCTATGCCAAGGCGCGGGCTGGTTTGATCAAGGGCTTTACCGGCATCGACGACCCCTACGAAGCCCCCGAGAACCCGGAGTTGAGGGTCGACACACTGGATTGCTCGCCGGATGAGGCCGCCCAGCGTATTCTGCTCAAGCTGGAGAGCCTGGGCTATATCCGCTAGCGCCGCCGTGGCGGCACGATTTGTGGCGCGCCGTGGCCCGCGGTTCAAGCGCCGCGGGTCTCCCGGCGATCCGGCCCGTGATCGTGCGCCGGGCCGGACCGCTGAATAGCCGGGGATCGGAAGGTTCAGCCCTGCTGCAGGATGGTATCGGCTGCCACGTAGTCCGTGTCCAAGGCTTGGGCGACCGCCTCGTAGGTCACATGGCCGAACGCCACGTTAAGACCGGCCTTGAGGTGCGGGTCGCTGCGCAGCGCGTCGCGCCAGCCGTGCTCGGCGAGCGCCAGCACGTGCGCGCAGGTGGCGTTGTTGAGCGCAAACGTGGAGGTGCGCGCCACCGCGCCCGGCATGTTGGCCACGCAGTAGTGCACGATGCCGTCGACGGCGTAAATGGGGTCGTCGTGGGTGGTGGCATGGCTGGTCTCGAAGCAGCCGCCCTGGTCGATGGCCACGTCCACCAGCACCGAACCGGGGCGCATCGAGGCCAGCATCTTGCGCGTGACCAGCTTGGGCGCGGCGGCGCCCGGCACGAGCACCGCACCGATGACCAGATCCGCATCCGCGACTTGTGCCTCCAGCGCTTCGGCGGTCGAATGCAGGGTCTTCAGCCGCGGCCCAAAGCCTTCGTCGAGCTCGGCCAGACGGTGCACCGAGGTGTCCAGCACCGTCACGTCCGCGCCCATGCCCATGGCGATGCGTGCGGCATTGGTGCCCACCACGCCGCCGCCGATCACCACCACGTTGGCGGGCAGCACGCCGGGCACGCCCGGCAGCAAAACGCCCGAGCCGCCCTGCGCCTTCTCCAGGCTGTAGGCGCCGACCTGCGGCGCCATGCGCCCCGCCACCTGGCTCATGGGAGCAAGCAGGGGCAGGCCGCCGTGGGTATCCGTCACGGTCTCGTAGGCGATGGCCACACAGCCCGATTCGCGCAGCAGGCGGGTCTGCTCGGGATCGGGCGCCAGGTGCAGATAGGTAAACAGGACTTGGCCCTTGCGCAGGCGCTTGCACTCGACCGGTTGGGGTTCCTTGACCTTGACCACCATCTCCGCGCGCGCGAACACCGTTTCCGCGTCCGGGGCGATCTCGGCACCGGCATTGCGATAGGCGTCATCGCCCATGCCCGCGCCTTCTCCGGCCTGCGTTTCCACCAGCACCGAGTGGCCGTGGCGCGTGAGCTCGCGCACGTTCGCCGGCGTCAGCCCGACGCGGTATTCGTGGTTTTTGATCTCCTTGGGTACGCCTATGAGCATGGGTTCGCCTCTTGGTCTGTCCGCCTAGCGTGGCGTTTTAAAATAATTAACAGCCAGGACGTTGTCAACGCTTCGATCCGCCGGCACCGATTATCCCGCTGTCGGGCGTACGGGGGCACGGTGTAACAGTGGCTCTCTTCCGGGGGGCGTATAGAGACCAAGGGGGCGCGCTTTCAGGATTTGAAGAGGGCCCGCCGGTAGCCGCCGGCCACCAGGGCGGCCAAGTCGATCAGCAGCGGGCGGACGTGGCGTTCATGGGGATAGGCGAGATAGAGGCTGCGCCAGACCGGATTGAATTTTTCCTTATATCGGCGCAGTCCCCGATAGTTGTAGAAGACGTTGCCATACTCGTAGACCATCCGGATCAGGCGCTCATCCCCGCGCGCCCACGGATCCTGCCCCACGCCTGACAGTGGCGCCATGCCCAGATTGAACCATTCGTAGCCCTCGTCGTGGGCGAGCTGGAGCAGTTGGACGAAGAGATAGTCCATGGTGCCGTTGGGCGCCTCCGGCCGCTGGCGCATCAGGTCGATGCCCATCTCGTGCTTGTGACCGTAACTGGGCATGAGCGAGGCGAAGGCAACGATGCGGCCCTCCTGACGGACCGCGGCGATCGGGGTCCGGCTCAGGTAGTCACGGCGAAACGGGCCAATTGAGAACTGCTTTTCAGCACCGGCCTTGTCCGTCAGCCAGGCGGCCGAAGCGGACTCGAGCCCGGCCCAATCCGAGTCGCTGAACGGTGGTTCCAGCACGTCCATGCCCAGGCCGATGCGCTCGCTCTTGTTCAGGGCCGTACGTAGATCCTGGTTGCGGCGTCCCTTGAGCGTGAAATCCGAGACGGGCACGAGGGCTTTCTCCCCGAGCTTGAGCAGCTCGAATCCGGTGTCGTGATAGCGGTGCAGGCCCCCTTCATCCACCTGATAGAACACCGGCACGCGGTCGTAGCGGTTTGCGAATTCGCGGAACTCGTGGATGCCCCGCTCGATGGCCTCCTCGTCGCCGGCGGGATCGCCCAGTGCCACCAGGCGGTTGCGGATAGTGGCGAAGGGGATAAGCACCCGGTCTGCGGCGGCGTACATAAGATACTTGTCGCCGATGAAGGTGAGATGGGAGAAGGGACGGCTGCCATGTGCCTCGTAAAAGCGCCGCGCGGCCGCCAGCGCCTGTTCATCGGGCAGCTCCAGTCCCAGTCCGGGCATGCGGAACCACTGCCAGCCGATGAAGGCGAGCAGGGTAAGCCCAATCACGGGCAGGCTGTCGGCGAAGCGGCGGTAGTTGGCGTGGTAGGTGAAATGGAACAGGCGAGTTACAGCGGGGGCATGGATATGGACCAGCGCGCCGAGGGCGACATAGCCAGCCAGCCCAAGTACCACGGCGCCCAGCCAGAGCATGCTGCGGGTGCTCACCAGGGCATAGCCCTGGCGGAAAAAGCTCCCGCGCCGGGTTCTCAGCAGGACGGCCACCAGCAGAAGGAATATGGCCTGCTCATAGGCGATGCCCTTGAGCAGGCTGAACAGGGCGCCACCGAGCAGCAGGAACTGGGTCAGGTCGTAGGCGGTGCGCACCCGGGCTGCTATGCCGCGGGACAGGCCGATCAGCAGCACGCCCGATGCCACGCTCAGAATATGCGAGCCTTCAACCGCCGGCATGGGCACGTAGTGGCGCAGCAGCACGGCACGCTCGGCCACTGTGGGAAAGGCGGCGGAGAACAGCAGCACCATGCCGGCGGTAAAAGTCATGTAGGCCAGGGCGCGAACCCCAAGCTGGCTGAGCATGTCGGTGGGCAGGCGCAGTACGCCCATGAGGGGGTGAAGGCTGATGCGCCGGCGCAGGCGGGCCAGCATGTGCTCGTCGTCCAGTGTGAGCAGGCCGGCGCCCTGTTGAATCCCGGCCAGCAAAGGCACCAGAAAGTACATCACGCGGAACAGCAGTATCCCGGCCAGAAGCTGCTCGTTGAGCCCCACCCGGGCGGTCAATGTGACCAGCAGAGTGGCGTCCATAACACCGAGGCCGCCCGGGATCATGCTCAGCACTCCGAAAGAGGCCGCAAGGGCGAAGGCGCAGAGCAGGACTGCGGGTTCGACGTCCACACCCACTGTCTCCAGGCTGGCCCAGAGGGTGATGCCCGCCATCGCCCATTCCAGGGTGGATACGCCCACGAGAGCCAGGCGATGGCGCCAGGTCAGCGGCGGCATGCTGGACAGAAACCGCGTACTTGCCGCGCCGCGTCCGCTGAGGAAGAAGTAGACGGGAAGGTAGAGGGCAATGACCGCCAATGCCCCCCAGGTAAAAATCCGGGGGACAGGAAGGTCGACGATCAGCTCCGGGTGCAGGACAAGCGCCGCGAGGGCCAGCACGCACAGGCCCAGCGGGCCGGACAGGACCTGCAGGCTGGCGTAGGCGGCAGCCCGTCCGCCCCCGACGCCTTCCCGGCTCAGCACCAAATAGCGGATGCCCGAGCCGGTAAGGCCCGACATGCCCACCGAATTGTTGAAGCTGTTGGCCACGAAGGAGTAGCGCAGCAGCCGGCCCAGGGGTAACCGGATCTTGAGCCAGCGGCAGAGTAGCCAGTCATAAAGGCTCATGCTCATCACGCTGATTAGGCCCAAGGCCGCCAGCGCCAGCAGCATCAGGCTGGGTACGGAGGACGTGGTGGCACGGATGCGCCGGGGATCCAGCCCGGACAGCTCCCGATAGAGCAGCACGCCAACCAGGGTGACCAGCAGAGCGGGCAGCACGACGCGCGCCCAGCGCAGCAGGCGTTCGCCCAGGGAGGGCGTGACGGGGGCGCCGAGCGGAGGGCCGTCGCCCGAGGCGCGCGTATCTTGCGACTGCGTGCTCACTGCAGCTCTACTGCCGAGCTTTTTCTCCGCTGCGTTGCGGCTGGCGACAGGCTGAAGGCTATGGCGCCGGGGCAGGGCTGTCTTGTGTTCTGGCGCCTGGAATGCAAACGCTTCTGTCCACGTCTAGGGGTGTGTGAGGTCCCGTGTACGCAGGGCAGCGGGGTTGCCGGATGGGATCCGTTCATCTGCGCTTTCCGCTTTTTGCTTTCCAGCCAACGAGTATAGGAAGAATAAACGCGCTTCAGGGCGAATTTCTTCTCGCGGGAATTCATCGGGCGGATAAGAAGCTGTTGAAGAACCGTCGCCAGCGACGGCAGTTCGTGGTCGCCCGAGCCGCAGAAACCGCCTGTATGGATCAAACCATGAGGATTTCGAGCACCGCACGACCGCGTAATGCCGAGCGCAGTAGGTTCAACAGCTTCTCAGAGCACATCATGCGCCCGCGCCACTTCGCACTGGGAGTGTTGAACATTTTCCACAAACCCCACCGGCCGATCACGCAAACGGTGCGTAAGCTCGTTTGCCGTGCGCGTATGGTCTTCGACGACCTGTGCCTGACGGCCAACCCAGTGGGGCGTCTCGGTGAGAACAAATTTGCCGTGGGCGGCGGCTGCGTCCGCCGGCATTCGCTGCGGCAGGGGATCAGTCTATGGTGACGGCCCGCAGCGGCCCGCGCCAATCAGCCGGCCGCGGGGAAGCAGCTCAAATGGCTGCCGCATACATGGATACGGCCATGACCACGGCGTAGATAAAGCCGGCGGTGGCGAGCACAACGATGGCGGGCTTTAGGATTTTGTCCATTGAGAGCTCCTGGGTGATGCCAAGGCGCCGGCCGGTGGCGTAAGGCTGTTCCGCATGCGATTATTCGGGCGGCGCTAATACTTAGCATACCTAAAATACCCCGATTTGCGGGCGGGGTACAGCCCGAGTCTCTTCCAACATGGTATGAGTCTGAACGTGGGTGCGTATTTCCAAGGAGGTATGAGTCTGGAGCGTAGCGCTTGGGTCGATCATCCGCCGCATGGTGATCGACATGAACGAACGAAAGC
>Ga0102962_1001162_pt1 | contig 10801 bp, 11 predicted proteins | sample SalPonF2_C_D2_MG_FD_84519 | JGI IMG/M metagenome (GOLD analysis project Ga0102962, IMG submission 84519) | Salt pond soil microbial communities from South San Francisco under conditions of wetland restoration - Salt Pond MetaG SF2_C_D2_MG ...
AACTTTTGCTTTGGCTTCCCTGATCAGATCAAGGTACTCTAGTGTTGACTCCTTTTCAGTATCTTCATATTCATAAAACTCAAGCGTCTCGGGATAGATGTCTCCGTTTGAAGCCATTTTTTGCAGACTACCTTCCATTTCCAGCAAAATTTCTTCTTCAAAAAGCGATTTTAATACAACAGCGCCCGCACCTTGTTTTTCAAGATCAAGAATACCGGAAACAGTATCAGTTAGTCCGGAACTACCGGCGATGAGCGGGTTCTTTAAATTAAGACCCAGATAATTAGTTGCTAATTTAACCATAATGGTGCGTTTTTAGGTTTTAATAGTTATAGGTTCAATGATATTAAATACTGTCAACTCTTATATTGAATTTTTCTTCCTGCCTTACCCTGATTTCACTGTTATACAGGATACTCCTATCTAATTTATTTATAAGGACCAGATACCTGCAAATTTAACAGAATTTAGATAAAGCTCTTTTTTTATTCTATAGTAAAACATGCAATAACGTATTTTTAGTAACTGAAAAGTAAGTATTTGAAGTTCTAATTTTTTACTTTTGCAGCTCAATAAGCAATTTTTGTTAGTTAAGATCTGTTTTTTAATTAATAACAGTTAATCCGACAGTATAGTTTAGAAAAATATAATATTGAAAAAAACCTGAAATGAAGAATATATATAATAAAAGAAATAAAAATAAAACAGGATTTACCTGTTTATTATTTTCCCTGCTGATATTTGCCGGATGTAATGTAGGAGATAAACAACCACTATTTTCAAATGACGTGGATACCCTGCTTCAGCATAGTGCCCGGCTGGATAGCATTATCAAGGCGGATTCAATAAGATACAGGCTTGAGTTAAACCGGATCAAAAAAGAGGCCGATTCCAGGGTCGATTCAATTGAGAAGCTGTATAAAAGTCATAAGAAAACTGCAGTAGCCGGTACCTATTATGTTGTACTGGGCAGTTTTCATAATCCCGGTTACGCTGAAGACTATGCAAATAAGATGAGGAAACTTGGTTTTGATGGCAATATTATTAAAACCGACAATGGGTTTAACCTGGTGACGGCTTCCTCACATAATAATTTCAAGTCGGCTAAAGGAGCCTTATTTGCAGCCCGTTCAAGTGCATCGGTAGATGCATGGATATATGTTCAGAAATAAAAAAAGCTGCCCAAACGGGCAGCTTTCAGTTAAGTTTTATAATTCATTTTTTTCAGGAACCTCCGGTCATGATAAAGAGCGGCTGGAATTCAAAGCTTTTATATAATGGCCTGAGCCGGTCGGTACTGTAATGTTTCTTGATATCAACCAGTTTCTTTGAACTGGTAACTACATCAAGGGGTGCATTGTCGTAGCGCCCGTTGCGCAGTACCACCAGTCGACCGTGGATGCCTTTCAGGATAAGGTCAAGCGCCAGATTACCATAAGCCATTGGAACAATTGAATCAATAGCATCAGGATCCCCGCCTCTAACGAGGTATCCAAGTTGCTGGGTAATCAGGTTGATTTTTTTACCACCGCAGAATTTTGGAGACAATTCTTTGATTTTTAGCGCAACTGCATCACCTATACCCCCCAGTTTGGCATGTCCGTAAGCATCCTTCTCAGTACTCTGGAACATCATGTCTTTACTGCCGGCAAAAGTAGCTCCTTCTGAAACCAGTACAACTGAATATTTGCTTGGGTTACGTTCGCGATCTTCAATCAGCAGATGGGTAAGCTTTTCCACATCAAATTTATGTTCAGGGATTACACAACGATTGGCTGCTCCGGCCATTGTAGGAAGCATAGCAGTAAATCCGGCATAGCGGCCAAAAACTTCCAGTACAAGAATACGTTCATGAGAACCGGCTGAGGTACGCAATGTGTTGGTCATGTTTATGGTACGTGTAACACATGTACTAAAACCAATACAGTAATCAGTTCCGGGAACATCATTGTCCATGGTTTTGGGTATGGCAATTACTTTCACCCCCTCCTGGTACATTCTTACTCCATAACTTAAGGTGTCATCACCACCAATCGGAATCAGGTAATCTACGCCCAGAAAATCAAGATTTTTAAGCACTTCCGGAGTCAGATCATTCATTTCGTCAGTGTACTTGTCCTTCAGATGTTCTGGTACATTATGTTTTGGTACATGACTGGGTCTCGTACGTGAAGTGTGCAGGAAGGTGCCGCCAGTGCGGCCTGCCTTGTTTACAATTTCCTCAGTCAATGCTATGTATTTGTCGCTGTTGTCAGCTTTCTTATCCCGGTTAAGAGCCATTATACCAGCCCATCCTCTGCGCAGACCCAGTACCTGATAGCCTTCACGTAATGCCCGGATGGTAATAGCCCTGATTGCCGGATTGAGCCCTGGTACATCTCCACCTCCGGTCAGGATGGCGATGGTTCCCTTCTTTTTCTTGATTTCAACCATATTGCGCAGTTTAAAGTGTATGAATAAAAATTATCATTAAAATTAGTTGAATAATTTCTAATTACAATAGACCCGTATAATAAAATATTGGTCCAAACCTTGATTTCCCGAAGGCTGTCATTACCTCCGGGTGTTTTTTCACAAAAAAATTACCATCCAAGAATTTTTTTGAAATCAAACTCTGCCGGGTTTTGGACATATTTTTTGGCTGCCCGGTAATCTGCCTTGGTCAGGTAATGCAGGTTATTGTTGAAAACAAGTTGCGCTTTATCGGAATTTATATTAACTAAACGTGGCTTTACTGTACCATTTTCATCCTCAACATCCTTAAGGAATAGAGGTGCTACTTCTCCTTTCCGGTCGGAAGTTACCATACAGCCAGTCTGGCCATCTTTGAACAGTGTATATACACCCAGCCCGAGTACTGTTGCATAAGCCAGGTCGTAGGCAATAGGACGGCAACACCTGAGTTCATAACCAATCTCATTCGGACGGCTTTTCACCTTAATGCGAAGGGTTTTCAGTTTTTGCTGTACCAGCATATTAAAGATATGCGACTTACTCACATTTCCCAGTTCCGGATGCCCATGGTCATCGTAAGTGAAATTGATATTGGTGGCAATAATCTCTTCGTCGTTCATAAAATGAAAAACTCCTTCACTGATTACAACCACACCGTAATCAATGCCCATGATCCTGCGTTTAACCATCGAGCTGATTACCAGGTTGGTGATTTTATCGAAAGTGATTTTTGTTTTGTTGAACATTTCCGGAATAATGATCATCGGATAATGACAGGCAGTCCCTATTCCAAAGGCCAGGTGTCCCGCTTCACGTCCCATTGCTGAAACAACAAACCAGTTGCCACTGGTACGGGCATCTTCGTAAATCGTGGTGGCCAGTCGTACACCTTCCTCTTTGGCACTGTGGTATCCAAAGGTTGGCGTTCCTTCCGGAAGCGGCAGGTCATTATCAATCGTCTTTGGAACATGAATATTCGATACATTCAGTTTCTTTTCAACCAGATATTTTGACAACCGGTTGGCTGTTGAAGCAGTATCATCTCCGCCAATGGTTACCAGCAGCTTGACATTGTTCTTTTCAAAAAATTCAGTCTTGAATTCATCATCTTTGGGTTTATACCTGCTCATTTTAAGGGCTGAACCTCCTCTGCTGTATATTCGATCGGCATAATCAAAATCCAGGTATTCATAATCAGGTTCATCTGCAATCAGACTTTTAAACCCGCCATTTATGCCTATAACGGAAAATCCATTATTAATAAAAATTTTTGTTACTGAACTTATTACAGTGTTAATTCCAGGCGCAGGACCCCCAGCACATAATATCGCAATCGCATCTTTCATATTTAATAAATTATTCGTAGTTAAAGATTAAAGTGTTAATAATTTAGTTGCTTTCCTTACAAATATGGGAATATATTTTGAAAAAACTAAATAGTGTCTATCCATAATGTTCGATAACTGCGTTGTTGCAAAAATTTTAATTCCTCATATACATCAGTATACTGCGGATTAAAATTTTTGCACGCTCCCGTTTAGAACGGAACAGGCTTTGTTCTCGAACATTATGATCCAAACACTTGACTTTATTGACTGACTCTAAATAGAACAATTCTAAACAAAGTGTCTCAGAGCTGAAACAGAGACCTTTTTATTTCTGTGTTTTTTGGTAAATGCAGCTAAACTACTATCATTGTATTTTGTTAGTAAAAAAGGATCTCATTATTGAAAAGCCTATCGAAAGCCGAAATTTAAAAGGGTATTATCAGAAAAATATTGATCTTTGCAATTTGCAGAAAATATCCTGTTGAAAGTATTAATATCATTTAATCTCAAAAAACCATTACCTAAAATGAATGAAAAGCTGAAAGATGTCATTGAGCAAGCATGGGAAAACAGGGAATTGCTTAGTGAAGTTGAAGTCCAACAAACTATACGCGAAGTCATCAATCAACTCGATCTTGGAAAATTAAGGGTAGCTGAGCCAAAAGAAGGTGGCTGGCAGGTTAATGAATGGGTTAAAAAAGCCGTAATACTTTATTTCCCTATACAGAAGATGGAAGTAATTGAAGCTGCTCCATTTGAATTTCATGATAAAATTCCTTTGAAAAAGGGGTACGGTGAGCTTGGAGTCCGTGTTGTTCCTCATGCCATTGCTCGTTATGGTTCCTATGTAGCCAAAGGGGTGATTATGATGCCCAGTTATGTGAATATCGGTGCTTATGTTGATGAAGGAACCATGGTAGATACCTGGGCTACCGTCGGATCGTGCGCGCAGATTGGGAAAAATGTTCATCTGAGTGGGGGTGTAGGCATTGGCGGGGTTCTTGAACCCGTGCAGGCCGCACCTGTCATTATCGAAGACAATTGCTTTGTCGGATCACGTTGTATCGTGGTTGAAGGTGTTCGTGTGGAGCGAGAAGCAGTGCTGGGGGCGAATGTTGTGCTCACAAAATCAACTAAAATAATTGATGTAACAGGAAGTGAACCAACGGAGTACACAGGTATCATACCGGCTCGTTCTGTCGTAATTCCCGGCACACGAACCAAAAAATTCCCGGCAGGTGAATACCAGGTTCCCTGTGCCCTGATCATTGGGAAACGTAAGGAATCAACCAACCTGAAAACATCTTTGAATGATGCATTAAGGGAATATAATGTAGCCGTTTAATACAATAATTTACAACACATGCGAATAGGGTTTGATGCCAAAAGGGCATATTTTAACCGGAGTGGTCTGGGAAATTACAGTCGGGGAGTCATTCAGTTAATGACTGAATTTCAGCCTACCAACAATTATTTTCTTTATACACCTTCAGGCCATGATGAGATCACTTTTCCGGTATACGGGAAAGTTAAAAAAATAACTCCGGGAACAGTTTTTGCAAAAAAAATGTCCTCTCTTTGGCGAACCTATCTGCTGGCCGGGCAGCTTAAGAAAGACAAAATAGATGTGTACCACGGATTAAGCAATGAATTGCCTGGCAGGTTGCGGAATACAAAAATGGGGAAAGTGGTGACCATTCACGACCTTATCTTTTTCAGATACCCTGAATATTACAAATCGATCGACCGTCAAATTTATGCCAGGAAAACATTATATAGTTGCAATATAGCTGATAAAGTAATAGCAGTTAGCGAACAAACCAAAAGAGATGTGGTGGAATTCCTCGAAATAGCCCCGGAGAAGATAGAGGTAGTATATCAGGGGTGTAATCCGCTCTATTACCCACGTCTTACCGAAGAAATTAAAAAACCAATACGTGATAAATATGATTTACCTTCTTCCTTTGTATTGTATGTAGGTACTATCGAAGCAAGAAAGAACCTGCTGAATGTGGTAAAAGCCATGCATACAGGCGGCATTGATATGCCTCTGTTGGTTGTTGGTAAGCCTACGCCTTATCTGGAAACAGTCAAACAGTATATCCATGAGAAAAAAATGGAGCATGTATATTTGCTTCATGGCGTGCCTCTGGAAGATCTTCCGGCTATCTACCAGATGGCTACTGTATTTGTTTATCCATCCATGTTTGAAGGATTTGGTATTCCTATTCTTGAGGCCCTGAATTCAGGGGTGCCTGTTATTACTTCAAAGGGAAGCTGTTTTAGCGAAGCAGGAGGGAAGGCGGCACTTTATACCGACCCGGAAAGCGTCGGGGAACTTACCGAGGCAATCCGGATGGTGATTGGTGATTCGGAACTACGGAAAAAGATGATTACTGAAGGTCACCAGCATACCTTAAAATTCCGGGAAAACATCATTTCCGGCAGGCTTATGAAAATTTATAAGGAAGTAATGAAATAATGGAAACAGCAATAAAAAAATCACTGGAAATACTCCGGAATGGCGGAATTATATTATATCCGACAGACACTGTCTGGGGGATCGGATGTGATGCAACCAGAGAGGATGCTGTCGGGAAAATATATACCCTGAAGCAACGTCCTGAGCGGAAAAGCATGCTGGTGTTGCTGGACAATGCCGGTAGGTTGTCTCAATATATGCAGGAGGTACCTGATATTGCCTTCGACCTGATAGAACAGGCTGTTAATCCCCTTACCATTATCTATCCCGGAGCAAAAAACCTGGCCCCCAATCTGGTTGCCGGGGACCAGAGTATTGGTATCAGGATTACTTCAGATGAATTTTGCAACCGGCTAATTGCCCGTTTTGGTAAGCCCATCGTATCAACATCAGCCAATATCAGCAGTCAGCCTGCTCCTGCCATTTTTGATGAAATATCTGAAGAAATATTGCAGGGTGTTGATTATGTGGCTGAATGGCGGCAGGATGAAATTTCCCGCTCAAAACCTTCCGGAATCATTAAGCTGGGTGTTAATGGGGAAGTGATTGTTATCAGGGAATAAATAAGTGACACAGTGACAAAGTGACAAGGTAACAAGGTAACAAGGTGACAAGGTAACAAGGTGACAAGGTGACAAAGTAACAAGGAGACAAAGTGACAAGGTGACACATTGACTCGCATTTCAAATATTATGACTTGCCTTGTTTCATTATTACCGGATACTCAGAACTTGTCCGTCATACCCAAATATCTTCTGTGGCAATGGAGCATATAGCATCCCGGGCAACTTGATTAATGAAACGTATGATTCCTTTGTCACTTTGTAACTTTCCTTGTTACGCCACTCTGACAAGCTTAGCCACCAGCCGGTCGTGCGTGATCCTTGCCCACACCAGGCCCCCACACAAGCATGGCAAGGATTGTCACCCTATAACTTCTACAAGCTGCGGAGCTTTCCCGAACCTGTAATATTCACGTCCATACGCGGTTTGCCCTTGTAGTAAATATCGCCGCTTCCGCTTACCCTGGCTTTTAGCACTTCGGTAGCAGTAATCCTGCAATCACCCGAACCAGTGATACTGGCATCAAAGTTTTTTACTTCCAGTTTGTCGGCATTGACGTCACCCGAACCACTGATATGAACATCCATGGATGCAGCAGTTTGCTTACCGGCCAGGTTGATAGTACCTGAACCTGTTATAGAAGCTTTTATCTGATCAGCCTTCAATTCACTGATGTCGATGTCTCCGCTTCCTGTAATAGTAAAATCAATATCGGAAGTATTCACGGGAGTTTCAGCAGTAATATTTCCGGACCCGGTAATTTTAAGTCCATCAATTTCAGGTACAGTAATATAAATGGTAACCTTTTTGTAGGAACTCATAAACCATTTATCCAGATAAATTTTCAGGGTCTTACCTTGTACTTCAGTTTTAAGCACATCCAGTACATCTTTGTCCCCTTCAACAATTACCTCTTGTTTTGCCCCCTGTTTGAGGTGTACATCTGCTGCAATTGAAAGAGAAATGCTGCTGAAAGAAGGTACATCTCTTGCCTGCTTAACATTGTCGTCCTGTACATTGGTTATCATTGCAAATGAAAACAGTGGAACAAGGATTAATGCGGTAATAAGTGATTTCATGTATTTCATGATCGTTAAATTTTAGTGAATGATTTCTCTATAGACGAAAAAATATTTTCGGTGCTGCAAAAGCTTCACAATTTTTTACCTTTTAAAGTTAAAATTACAGAAAAATGGAAGATAGCAATCGGTCATTTAAACATTTTTCACCAGTCCAGATCCGGTTTAATGACATTGATATACTGGGACATGTAAATAATGCGGTACACCAGTATTATTTTGATATCGCGCGACTGGATTATTTCCGGAATGTGTTTAAAGAGGCAGTAGACTGGAAAGAAAGGATTCGTGAGTTCGAGAAACAGGAGGATGTGAAAGAGATGCATTAAATGAGATCAGGCTAAATCAAGTAACCCTTCAGGCAGCTTTATCCTGATTTGTTTTTTTCGGTTACTGATTTTTTGCACAACATTCTTATTGAACGGAATCAATAATTCGCTACCGTTGTATTCAGTTTGTAAGAGGGGATTTCCCGGAATTTCGAGAAAATCATTGACAATTCCTATGTCACCGAGAACTTTGTCAATTATCTGAAAGCCTGAATAGTTCTCTTTACCGGATTCGGGTTTTTTATTACTATGGCCAGCCGGCAGATATACCTCATATCCTATAAGTCTTTCCGCCTGTTCTTCATTTTCTGTATCTTCGAGTTGAATGATCGCACACGTTTCGTCTGTAAGCCGGGCCGATAAAAGAAAAAACGGAACAAGTCCGTCATTGATATCAATGAAAACAAATTCCGTTTCTTCAATACTTTCAGGAAGAGGTTGAACTGATCTTAAGATCAATTCACCGTTAAAGCCATGTGTTTTTGTAAGCCTTCCGCCCAGTGAACAACCAGTTTTGTCAGGTAGCTGTTTCATACCGGTAAAATTATCGCGTAAGGACTGATATCTTAAAATTACTCAGCTTTTGTCTCTTCGTTTTCCTGGGTAGCTTCACCTTCTTCAGCAGTTGTTTCTTCTGCAGCTTCTTCTGCGGCAGCTTCTCCCTGCTTTCCTTCTGTTTCAGCAGCCTTTACAGCATTTTGTTTGGCAATCTCAGCAGCCCTGGCTTCGTTCACTTTGGCTTCGCGTTCCAGGCGCTCTTTCATCGCGTCATTCTTGCTCTGGCTGAGCTTGTCAATTTTTGCCTGAATCTTGGCTTCTTTTTCCTTCATCCAGGTTTCAAATCTCTTTTCAGCTTCTTCTTCATTGAAAGCGCCTTTTTTAACGCCTTCCATCAGGTGTTTTTTGTATAAAACGCCTCTGTAAGATAAGATAGCTCTACATGTGTCTGTAGGTTGAGCGCCTTTTTGCAACCAATTCAATGCACTTTCGAAATTAATATCGATAGTAGCAGGATTAGTGTTGGGATTGTACGTACCAACTCTTTCGATTAATTTGCCATCCCGTGGCGCCCTGCTATCAGCTACCACAATGTGGTAATAAGGGTATCTTTTCTTACCCTGTCTTTTAAGTCTGATTTTTACAGGCATACTCTTTTTTGTTAATTAAATTAAACCTACGTTTTTTAGTGGCTGCAAAGATACAATTTTATTTTTGTTAATAGCAAGTTACTTTCTTATTTTTCTGTTGTGCTTGTTCTTATGCATTGTGCAACCTGTCCGGAACCTGGGTCATCTCAATAATATGTGACGACCAGACTCAGATTGTATTTCAGCCATTGCAAATATTTTGTTAACTTTGGGATTCATTTTAACAATTTAAAAACTAAACACAATAAATGGTTACAAACGAGCAGATAAAAGAGTTGAAAGAGCGGGAAGAAGCTCTGAGGAGGCATCTTTGACGTCGATGCAAAATTAATATTACTCGAACAGGAAGAAGAAAAAACACAGGCTCCTGACTTCTGGGATGATCCGAAGGAAGCTGAAAAACAGATGAAGCGCATCTCTTCTGTCAAGCAGTGGACGAATGCCTATGAAGAGATCCATACACGGGTGGAAGATGTGCAGGTAATGCTGGATTTCTATAATGAGGGTGAGGCTGATGAAGCAGAGGTAACAGCTCTTTATGAGAAAACCCTGAAGCTGATCGAAGACCTGGAGTTTAAGAACATGCTCAGGAAGGAAGAAGATCAGCTTGGCGCCATCCTGAAAATTAATGCAGGAGCCGGTGGTACCGAGTCACAGGACTGGTCGGAGATGCTGATGCGTATGTATTTGCGCTGGGGAGAACGTAATAATTATGCAGTAAAAGAGGTTGAATATCTCGAAGGCGATGAAGCCGGGATCAAAACAGTAACACTGGAATTTACCGGTGATTATGCTTATGGCTACCTGAAAGGGGAGAACGGCGTACACCGTCTCGTAAGAATTTCTCCTTACGATGCCAATAACAGGCGTCATACTTCTTTTGCCTCTGTATTTGTTGCTCCAGTGGTGGATGACAATATTGAGATACATGTGAATCCGGGCGATATCACCTGGGAAACTTATCGTTCAAGCGGAGCCGGCGGGCAGAATGTAAATAAGGTAGAAACGGCAGTGCGATTGAGGCACCAGCCAACCGGCCTGGTTATCGAGAATCAGGAGACCCGTTCACAATTGAAAAACAAGGAAAATGCCATGCGCATCCTGAAGTCTCATCTTTATGAGATGGAACTCAGGAAAAAAATGGAAAAGCAGAACGAGATCGAAGGCCAGAAGAAAAAAATCGAATGGGGTTCACAGATCCGGAACTATGTGTTGCATCCTTATAAACTAGTGAAAGACCTTCGTACCAATCATGAGACATCCAACATACAGGATGTGCTGGATGGTGACCTGGATGCTTTTATCAAAGCATTCCTGATGGAATTTGGCGGAGAATAATTAATTAGAGTTTGTTAATAAAGTCAGGTGTCTGGATCAAAATGTTCGAGAACAAAGCCTGTTCCGTTCTAAACGGGAG
>Ga0102962_1001163_pt1 | contig 10799 bp, 11 predicted proteins | sample SalPonF2_C_D2_MG_FD_84519 | JGI IMG/M metagenome (GOLD analysis project Ga0102962, IMG submission 84519) | Salt pond soil microbial communities from South San Francisco under conditions of wetland restoration - Salt Pond MetaG SF2_C_D2_MG ...
ATTGGCAATTGAAACCCTGCGGGGAAGTACCCGATGCATAATTTGAACAACATGTTGGTAAAAGTTGTCTCCTGAGCGCCTGGTGCTTATGAGGAATTAAATTTTTTGCAACAACGTAGTTATCGGACATTATGGACAGACACTACTTATGATTGTTTATATGCAGATGAATCAATGCCAACAGTTTGTCAGTAGCAATAGGTTTGCTGATGAAATCATCACAACCTGCTTCCCTGCAGCTTACGCGATCTTCATCAAAAGCATTGGCGGTCTGTGCAATCACAGGTAAACCCGGCCGGGCAGCCTTAATTCTTCGGGTAGCTTCCAGACCATCAATGCCGGGTAAACGAACATCCATCAGCACGATATCTATCTTCTGATTATTGATGCATATTTCAACAGATTTTTCACCATTGTCGGCATGAATCAATGAAGCACCTGTAACATTTAGAATCTCTTCAAGAAAAATATAACTTGAAAAATCATCTTCTACGATCAGCAAAGTTTTATCATGCCATTTGTATGATCTGTTTTGATCTTCCATTCATGAAAAGATTATGTTTAACGAAATAATTCCTATTGAATCCACCCTTTTTTCTGCTCTAAATTTGCAGAAATTCCCGATTTATTCAGATTATCAGAACTTAAATTTTAACCTTAAATCGCCTTCAGCATCCTTCCGACAATTATTATCCATCAAAAAATGCAATCACATGCAATAAAAAGCAGGTAAGTCAAATTTTTCCATTACTGCATTAATAATGAATCACCCATGCATGTGGCTCGAAATCCTTTCTTATCTTCTGCATTTCAGCGATTGCTTTTTTCCTAGAATCATAAGATGTAAAACAAACTGCATGCAGAGGACCGAGCATCCCAAATTTTTCGGCATTGTATCCCTTTGTTTTTAAATGTTTTACATATTTATCGGCATTTGCTTCATTTTTAAAACATCCGGCAACTATATAATACCTTTTTGCTGATGAACCAGCCTGAGAAACAGTTTTCTTTTCAGAAGCCGTAACCTTTTTTGAAGGAGTATTTACTGCTGTAATATTCTTTTGTGTGTTATTAGTTTCAGATTTGCTATTCAGGGAATCCTTAGCAAAAGGATCTGCTGAACTTACCTGCTCAACACCTGATTGATCAATGGGTTCATTCTTTCCTGAATTATCCTTTAGAAAAAACCAAATTAGCACAGCCGCCACAATGATCACAACAAATGCACCGCTCCACATTACCGGAGCCAGACTTTTTTGCCGCTTCCTGTTATTATGTGGCGCTGAACTTACATTATTTTTAACTGCTTTTTTCCTGGGAGGAGCAGGAGCCGGAGGAGGTGGTGGTGGTGGTGGTACTGACCCAGTAACTGATTCTTTCTTCCTGGGTTCACGAACATTGTATGTTTTACCAGGTTGCTTGATTATACTTTCAGAATCTTCTTTCTCCTTATCTTCATTCTTTTTAGTTTCGGGCTTATCAGTCGATTTTTCTTCATCAACTTTATTTGTAGTTACAGGTCCTGGTCCTTCTTTCTTTTCGTTTGTTGCTCCAGTATCAGTTTTACCTTCAGCATTTTCCTCTTCAACGGAAGTGAGATTTGCACCTGTCCAGAATTCTGTGTCCTGTTCAAATTCAATTTTCTTTTCTTTTTTGATCAGGGTACCCATTCCACTAATTGTATAATTCCCCTTTTCATCAAGATCCTTAATGATTTTCTGAACATAATCGTTTACCTTTTTTCTGGCAACTATCCGGTCTGTCTGATCTTTTTCTGCAACAAAATTGATCAGCAAACCATCATTAAATTTCAAAAATTCATTGAAGCTAATGGATTTTGTAGCACCCTGTTTTACAATAAATGCTCCAAAATCAGGAATTATAACCCGATTGTTGCTTTTTATTAGCTGGGTAATATATGTATCCATATTTTTTACTTTTTCTTGTTATTTTATCAGAATCAAAAAGTGTTCTATTATTCCCGTTATTTCAGTACATCAGTAACACGTTGAAGCTGTGAAAACTATTTATTAGGATCATTTTATTATTGTATACTGCAAAGTAATAGATGAACAGAATAAATGCAATATATCTAATAATTTCTAAATGTAATAAAATACAACATTTTAATAAAATAAAATTAAAAAAATATTATAGCCTGAACAATTAAGGACGTATTAATATTGAAACTTCTTTTCACAGAAAAAAAAGTCAGTAAAACAGGGAATACTATAAATCATGTGCAGACCAATTTCATATCCATGCTGATATATTATTTAAAACAAAAGTAATTCAGTTTCTATAGCGTTGGAACAATATAAACAATCATGTTTAAAAAATGAGGGAAAAAAGAAATGATATTTCACCCCCGTCAGAAATTTTTCACTAACTTAAATGCTTAATTTGCGGAGGTTTTTGTAAATCCGTAACAATTTTTGGAGGAGAGAGTTAACTCTATTAATTGTAATTCTTTAAACGACTGTTAAATAATGAAAGTAAAAAAGATTCTGGGAATTGATGTAGGAGGTTCAGGAATAAAAGGAGCCATTGTGAACACAAAAACGGGTAAGTTAAAAACCAGGCGGTACCGCATACCTACACCGGAAGGCGCAACTCCCGATGATGTTGCTGCAGTGGTAGGAAAAATTGCAACGCATTTTAAGTGGACCGGACCTATTGGCTGTGGATTTCCTGCAGTGGTTCGCAATGGTATTGCTCAAACTGCTGCTAATGTTGATAAAAGCTGGATTGGAACTAATATTGCCCAAAAATTTGAAGAAGCCTCTGGTTGTCCTGTTGTTGTTCTTAATGACGCTGATGCTGCCGGCATGGCAGAAATGAAATTTGGTGCCGGGAAGGATAAAAATGGAGTTGTAATGCTGTTTACGGTAGGTACAGGAATTGGTACAGTTATTTTCAGTCATGGAAAGTTGGTTCCTAATACCGAACTGGGACATGTTTTGCTGAATACCATGTCAGCTGAAGAATATGCTTCAGATGCTGTCAGGCAGAATGAAGAATTGAGTTGGGAAGAATGGGCTGGAAGATTCAATGAATATCTCTTATATATGGAAAGGCTTTTCTGGCCTGATATGATGATCATCGGTGGAGGAATGAGTAAGAAAGATGACAAATTCAATGATCAGCTGACAGTTAAGACAGATGTAATACCAGCTAAACTCAGAAATAACGCCGGTATAATCGGGGCAGCTGTTGCCGCAAGACTCGAGTTTAAAAGCAGGAATAAACATTAAATTCTCAATCATTGGTAAACCGGTTGAGTTATATGCAAATTAATTCCTTTAAATTTGTTAGCGGGAGAGTTACATTTATACATAAAATTCTTCCTTCATTCCATAACCAGATAACTATTACCAAATAACCCAAATATCAAACAGTTTATAACATGACAAGTATTAACGATCTAACAGCGAAGCATTTCGAGGTTGAGACAGTAGGTAAAGGGGCGGTAGCTTCTCCGTTAAAACTGTCCAAAAGGGATGGTGACGGATTATTTCAATATGTGGATGATTCAGACCGCATTTTATATCACACTTCTCTCAAATATTACAACAAATGCAAGAATAGCGATGAACCGCCCATTACATTTGAAAAAGCCGGTCCCAGGGAATTTTTGTACTTTGAACCAGTTAAGACAAAGGTAGCTATTGTTACCTGCGGAGGATTGTGCCCCGGGCTGAACGATGTAATCCGTTCGCTGGTAATGACCCTCTGGCACCGATATAATGTACAGCGTATTCTGGGTATCCAATACGGATTCGCGGGATTTATCCCGGGTAATAACTATCCCTATATTGAACTTGATCCGGAGGTGGTTTCACAGATCCACCTGTATGGCGGGACCTTCCTGGGATCTTCCCGCGGTAAGCAGGATGTTGGTGCCATTGTTGATTCACTGGAAATGATGAATATTAACATTCTTTTCACCATTGGGGGAGATGGTACGCTAAAAGGAGCCCATGCCATTCATGAGGAAATTAAAAATCGCAAACTGAATATTGCTGTTGGTGCAATTCCAAAAACCATTGATAATGACATCAATTTTATTGAAAAATCTTTTGGTTTTGAAACAGCCTTCAGCATTGCCAATGAAATAGTCCGTGATGCCCATAATGAAGCCAAAGGAGCTCCAAACGGAATTGCCCTGGTCAAACTGATGGGGCGCGATTCAGGCTTTATTGCAGCAAATGCCGCAATTGCCATTCAGGAAGTAAACTTTGTGCTGATTCCTGAAATGAAATTCGACCTGTATGGCAAAAACGGATTTCTTGAAGCGCTTAAAAAAAGACTTGAATTGCGTAAACATGCCCTTATTATTGTGGCTGAAGGAACGGGACAGTATTTTTTTAATGATGAAGAAATTGAAAGAGATGCTTCAGGTAATATCAGGTATCGTGATATTGGTGTCTTTTTGCGTGACAAGATTGAAGAAGAATTCAAAAAGCAGAATTTTCCGGTAAGTATAAAATATATTGATCCCAGTTACATCGTAAGAAGCACACGTGCAAACGCCAACGACAGTAAATTTTGCAGTCAGCTTGCGCACAATGCAGTGCATGCTGCAATGGCCGGTAAAACAGATTTTATAGTTGGTAACTGGAATGATCATTTCACCCTACTCCCTATTCCTGTCACGGTTCATTCCCGCAAACGGATAGACCTTGAAAGTGAACTATGGTATACCGTAATAGAAGGTACGGGGCAACCCATAAGTATGGTTAATGAAGAAACAGCCCGGGATGTACCCCGTTAAATTAATAAGAAGTAATAAAAAAAACCATCACTTAAGGATAATCCTCTTTTGGTGATGGTTTGTTACTGTAATATTTACTTGTTTTCAAAGACAGGCTGCCATTATCATTAATTTCTTTAACTGATTATCAGCATATTCACCTATAAAACCCATTGATTTTCTTTATTTCACAATTCCTGCAAATCCCATAAATGCAAGCGCCAGTAAACCTGCCACTACCAATGATATCGGTACTCCTTTCATTCCCTTTGGGATATCCATCATATCCAGCTGCTCCCTGATGCCCGCAAAAACTATCAATGCCAGGCCAAATCCGATTGAGTTGGCAATAGCATAAACAACGCCTTCCATCAGGTTAAAATCTTTCTGTATCACGAGCAAGGCGACACCCAGGATAGCGCAGTTCGTGGTAATAAGCGGAAGAAAAACGCCTAATGCCTGGTATAATGCAGGACTGATTTTTTTCAGAATGATTTCCACCATTTGAACAAGAGAAGCAATAACGAGGATAAAAGTGATGGTCTGTAAAAATTCAATGCTGAGGGGAATTAAAATAAAGGTTTGTATCAGATAGGTAACAATGGTAGCGAGTGTCATTACAAACATAACAGCACCGCTCATTCCAGCAGCAGTAGAAAGTTTACCCGACACGCCCAGAAAAGGACATATCCCGAGAAACTGGGATAATACAATATTGTTAACAAAAATGGCTGATATGATAATAATTATGTATTCCATAGTTATTGACTGTTATGATGTTTTTTTAAACCTGTTGATCAAAGCAATTAAGTATCCAAGGGCAATAAAGGCACCGGGAGCAAGCACAAAAACGAGTATACCATCTCCTTTGATAAAACTATATCCGAAGATACTGCCATTCCCAAGAATCTCACGGACAGCTCCCAGCAGAGTCAGCGCGAAAGCAAAGCCAAGCCCGATTCCGAAACCGTCTGTTAAGGAAGATAGTATTGAATTTTTAGAGGCAAAAGCCTCTGCTCTTCCCAGCACGATACAATTCACCACAATCAGAGGTATGAATATCCCCAGCTGATCATAGAGGCTTGCTTCACCATTCGGACCCGGCGTGTTAAAGTAGGCAGACATCAGCAGGTCGACAATGGTTACAAATGAAGCGATGATTACGATAAAAGCCGGAATCCTGACTTTATCAGGTATAAATCTTGCGAACACGGATATGGACAAATTCGACATCACCAGTACAAAGGTGGTTGCCAGCCCCATTCCAAGTCCGTTGATAGCCGAAGTAGTAGTAGCCAGTGTGGGACACATACCCAGTACCAGCACAAACACAGGATTCTCCCTGATGAAACCTTTACTGAAATTTTTCCATTGGTTCATTGTGCACCTCCCTGTTCTTTATAAATTTTATAGGCTTTTTGAACAGCATCACAAAAAGCCCTGGAGCTAATCGTCGCAGCCGTAATGGCATCAACATCTCCTCCGTCTTTTTTTACCTTAAGTTTAAACTGTTCCGGATCTTTCCCGTTAAACTGATCTTTAAATACCGAATCCGTCATCTTGGTACCCAGGCCAGGCGTTTCTTTCTGGTCAAGGACAGATATATTATTGATGGTCCCGTCCGGAGTAAAACCCACCATCAGGTCAATTTGTCCGCCATAACCGTTTTTTGAAAAAGTTTTAACAGCCACTCCTACATTTTTCCCATTCTCGGTTGCCGGATAAAATTCAAGAGAATCAGTCCCGTCAGGAGCAGGAACTTTATACATTGCATCCATGGGTTGATTATCAAAGGGTGGCAATACCTTTTTAATAGCATAAGTCTGCTTAATATAAAGCGCTTTTGCCTTGGGCTTTTTGGTAAGTTCGTAGACAAAACCCAGAGCTGTTGAAGCCACAGCAGTTATGACAAGCAGGGTGAGTACCATATTCAGGAATGAAGATTCTTTCTTAGCCATGACTCACCTCCTCTCCAAATCTTTTAGGTTTAACATATTTATTAATTATCGGTACAAAAGCATTCATAATCAATATGGCAAATGACACACCTTCAGGATAGGAACCAAATGCCCTGATCAGCACGGTGATCACCCCGATACCAATGCCGAAGATCCACATGCCTTTGATGGTCATTGGCGAGGTCACATAATCAGTAGCCATGAAGATTGCTCCAAGTAAGATCCCCCCGGTAAGCAGTTCGAATAAAGGATCAGGATACTTTTCAGGATTGGCCAGCCAAAGTATGCCGGTAAAAACCAGCACAGTAATGAGTATCGAGCCTGGAATATGCCAGGTTATAATTTTTTTATAAAGCATAAAGATCAATCCAAGGATCAGGGCAAAACCGGCAATTTCCCCCATTGATCCTCCCATCTCACCCATAAAAAGCTGCATATGGGAAGGTATCTGATCCATTAACTGGGGAACAGTAGATCCATTGCCCAATCCTTCTTTAATCACACCAAGCGGCGTTGCACCTGTTACTGCATCGGCATAGGAGGTTTGGAAACCTTTGGGTACCGGCCATGACGTCATGGCAACCGGGAAAGAGATCAGCATAAAAACCCTGCCCACCAGTGCAGGATTGAAAGGATTGTTTCCCAGACCACCGAAAGTCATTTTACCAACTCCGATTGCTACCAGGCTTCCAACAATAATAATCCATACAGGAAGGTTTGAAGGTACATTGAATGCCAGCAGCAAACCTGTAACAATAGCTGATCCGTCATTAATCGTCGGAGTAACTTTAAGCAGGTATTTTTGAATTGTATATTCGAAAAACAGGCAGGACCCGACAGCTATGGCTGTAACAATAATTGCTCCGGGACCAAAAAAGTAGATTGACACCGCCAGGGCAGGCATAAGTGCCAGTATCACGCCGAACATCAGGCTTTGTATTGAATCCCTTCCGTGCACATGAGGCGAAGGGGACACTGTAAAAAACTTCATCTTATAGCTTAGTTTATTTTCTTGATCGTATTATTTTACCAACAGTAACTTTTCCCAGCCTGATATAATCCAGCAATGGACGGTTAGAAGGACAGATATAACTACAGGATCCACATTCTATGCAATCCATTACCCTGTCCTGCTCAGCCATTTCATACTTTTCTTTCTGAACCTCGGTCATCAGTAAATAAGGCTCCAGCCCCATCGGGCAGACGCTCACACATTTGGTACACCGTATACAGGCTCTTACTGCATCTCTCCTGGATTCTTTTTCAGGAATGATAAGTAAACCGGAACTCCCTTTCATAACCGGCGTATCCAGAGAATTAAGGGCTTTTCCCATCATCGGGCCACCACTCACTACTTTACCGGTATCTTCTGGTAACCCACCTGCTGCATCAATAAGTGCAGATACAGGCGTACCGATACGCACCCGCAAGTTGGAAGGTTTAGAAACCGATTTACCGGTTACTGTAACCACCCTTTCAATCAAAGGTTTATTTTTCTGTACAGCTTCATATACGGCAAAAACACTACCTACATTAAAAACTACAACACCAACATCAATGGGAAGACCTCCTGAAGGAACACTGCGGTCAAGCAACGCCTTCACGAGTTGTTTTTCACCACCCTGTGGATATTTCACCTTGAGTGCCTGTATGCTAATATGATCATCACCGGCAGAAAGATTAGAAAGATGTGCGATGGCATCAGGTTTATTATTTTCGATCCCGATAATGCATTTGTCCACTTCCAGCGCTTTCATTAATATACGTGCACCAGTCAGGATTTCCTCACCCTTTTCAAGCATCAGTGAATGATCGGCGGTCAGGTAAGGTTCACATTCAACACCATTCAAAATAAGGTATTCAGCCTTTTTGCCTTTGGGAACAGAAAGCTTTACGTGACTTGGAAATGTAGCCCCCCCAAGACCCACAATACCTGCTCCCAGAATTTTCTGAATAATTTTATCTTTATTAAGTTCGAAGTCTTTTTTCAGTTCAGGTGATAAATCAACACCATCAACCCACTGATCATCTTCTGTTTTTACCACGACAGCAGGCCGCCTGTAACCTGAAGTATCTGTTACAGAGTCAATTTTAACAACGGTACCGGTAACGGACGAATGCGTGTTGGCAGAAACAAATCCGGTACTCTCAGCAATAAGCTGACCGGTCTTTACGGAATCTCCCCTCTTTACCAAAACCTTTGAAGGCGCCCCGATGTGTTGAGAAACCGGAATTGTAACAGTTTCCGGCACCGGCAGTTTTTCTATCTCTTTCCCGGAAGAAATTTTATGTTCGGGAGGATGTATTCCTCCTTTTGCAAATGTTTTTAGCAGCATATATCTTCGTCGTTCAGTTATTGAGCAAAAAATAATATCAATTATCAGTAACAGGTTCTTTCACTCCCTTTTCCTGTGCAGGTGGCCGGTTCTTTTTCAATGGAAAATTAATTTCCAGAATAGCATCAGTTGGGCATTCAGGTACACATTTCCTGCAAAGCTTACATTTCTCTGCATCAATGTATGCCAGGTTATTATTCAGGGTAATAGCGTCATACGGACAAACCTTCACACACTTGTTACAACCAATACAGGCTACATCACAATTCTTGCGAGCAACAGCTCCCTTTTCTTCGTTGATACAGGAAACATAAATTTTTCTGTCCTTTTTATTCTTTTTACGCAATTCGATAATATTACGCGGACAGGCTGTAACACAAGCACCGCAAGCAGTACATTTATCATCTACCACTTCAGGAAGTCCCGTTTCAGCATTCATATGAATGGCATCAAAATCACAAGCATCCACACATTCACCATATCCAAGACAGCCAAAAGGGCAACCTGATTCACCTGTATATAAATTAGATGCAATTGTACAGGACTGTGCCCCGTCATAAACATTGGTTTTAGGACGGTGGGTGGGTGTACCGTTACAGCGTACAACAGCTACCAATGGATCTTTTTCCACTGAATCGCGTCCAAGTATACCAGCAACACTACTCATTACATCATTGCCTCCAACCGGGCAGTACAAGTCACCAAACTCCTCTGACTTAACCAATGCTTCCGCAAAATTACGACATCCCGCAAAACCACACCCGCCACAATTAGCAGCCGGTAGCGCCTCTTCAACCTGATCTATACGCGGATCTTCGTAAACATAAAACTTACGGGCTATGAAATACAATACCACTGCAGCCAGAATACCTAGTGAACTAAGTGATATAATCGTATATATAATTACATTACTCATACCATTATAAATTAAGCAAGTTTTTTGATCATGAAAGAAAAGGAACGTTGAATACGACCTTTCATAAGAAATAATACCAAATAATAGGGTAAAAGTATAGTAAGCGACAGAATCCCGGACAGAGCTTCATTGCCGGATATGGAAATTGTTAAGATTAATGTGAATAATACTACAAGAAAGGGTAACAGATAACCAAGAAAAAGGGCTCTGTATCCAAGGGTTTGTTCCAGAATAACATTTACCCATTCTCCTTTTCTGTAACTACCTGAGTTGTCTTCTACTTCAATAGTCTTCTCCTGAACCTCGGACATACCACAGGCACCCTTAGCATGACAGGAACTACAGGCTGATTGAGAAACAATATTGACCTTGATCCTATTTCCTTCAACTTCACTGACAATCCCCTGATGTTCAATATGTTTTGTCGGTTGCATACCTTTCTGCAAACTATAATTTGCTGCAAAATTACAGATGTTGCCTTAATAAAAACTGCTTTTTATCAGTTTGTATCTAATTTCGCCTAATTTATTCTGATTTTAAATAACTGATACCCCAATCGCATTGATGCCAACTAATAAATAAATTATTCTTCAATAAAGGAAGTTAACGGGTACTTGAGTCCTTTCATATTAACAACACGTACTTTAACAGCTCCTATCAGAACAGGAGATTTAATATAAACAGGAATCCGGTTTTTGTCTGCTGTGACCCAGATATCCATCCAGTCATTTTCTTTAAAAACAGTGCCGGACACCAGGGCAATACTGAAACGGTCAGTATTGAATCGTCCCATATCTTTTACTTTAATCGTTTCACTTCCCCTGTAAACCATAGTA
>Ga0102962_1001164_pt1 | contig 10791 bp, 6 predicted proteins | sample SalPonF2_C_D2_MG_FD_84519 | JGI IMG/M metagenome (GOLD analysis project Ga0102962, IMG submission 84519) | Salt pond soil microbial communities from South San Francisco under conditions of wetland restoration - Salt Pond MetaG SF2_C_D2_MG ...
AATAGGTAATAGGCAATAAGCAATTGGCAATAGGTAATAGGCAATAAGCAATTGGCAATAGGTAATAGGCAATTGGCAATTGGCAATAGGTAATAGGCAATTGGCAATAGGCAATAGGCAATAGGCAATAAGCAATTGGCAATAGGCAATAAGCAAAATATATATGAGGAATTGAAATTTTTGCAATAATGCAGTTATCGGACATTATTGACAGACACTAGTTATAATTATTCGCAGCATAAAGTGTTTCAATGATAACAACCATCAAAAAAGACAGCCAGTATTATAAATTCTGCGCGTATGGATTCCTGAAAAACCTTAAATTTTTCGAACCTTTTCTCATATTGTTCTATCTTGAAAAAGGACTTTCCTTTCTGGAAATAGGAACACTTTATTCCATTGGAGAAATCACACGGAATATCCTTGAAATTCCTTCCGGAGTGATGGCGGATGCTTTTGGCAGAAGACGCACGCTGGTTTTTTCTTTTGGTTTTTATATTGTTTCCTTTATAATTTTTTATCTGACAAGTAGTTTTGGGCTCTTTGTAGTGGCAGTATTTTTTTATGGAATCGGAGATGCTTTCAGGACAGGAACGCATAAGTCAATGATCTTCGAATATCTGAGAATCAAAGGCTGGGAAACACAGAAGGTGCATTATTATGGACACACCCGTTCCTGGTCACAAAGAGGCTCTGCTATCTCTTCTCTGATCGCAGCAGGGATCGTTTTCTATTCAGGAACTTATATCACTGTTTTTCTGTTTTCAACTATTCCTTACCTGGCAGATCTTATACTGATCGCTTCATATCCTTCGGTTTTAGAAGGCCCTATGCAAGATATTGACAAAAAGATGATCAAAGATCATTTCAAAAAAATATTCAGGGAATTTACCTTTTCAATTCGCAACACAACTATCCTGAAAGCCATAACGAACCTCTCAGCGCACAGTGGTTATTTTAAGGCTGTAAAGGATTTTCTGCAACCAGTAATCAAAACATTTGCCACAGGTTTGCCAGTGCTGCTGGGATTGGCCGGCCGGCAGCGTACTGCCTTACTGATCGGGATTATCTATTTTATTATTTATCTCCTGTCATCTGGCGCCAGCCGCAATGCCGGACGCTTTTCGGGCTTGTTCCGAACGCCTGTAAAGCCCCTGAACTTTACCCTGCTTGCTGGTTTACTGGCCGGTGTTGTCAGCGGAATATTCTACAACCTGCAACTTACTGCAATTTCAATCATCTTTTTTGTCCTGATCTACCTGATTGAAAACATGCGAAAACCTGCAGGTATCGCTTATGTCACTGACATGCTCAACCAGAATATTCTTGCTACTGTACTGTCAACCGAATCACAGGCAATTTCACTGATCACTGCGCTTATTGCTCCGCTGCTCGGCTTCATGGCTGATAAGTTTGGAATCGGTACCGGTCTCATCGCGGTTTCAGTTATATTGACCATTTTCCTCCCTCTTTTTGTGGTAAAAGAGCAGAACAAAGGATTATCTGCCGGTCATTAAAAAAAGTATCCGGTTTAATAACTTTCATCTTCTTCATAATCTTTTTACATCCTGAAAGCCGGAATTATTATTCCACACAGTTATTCACATTAAAAGGTTAGATATAATTTTATTATATGAATAATTATTACAATAAAATTAATCAATAATTACCTTCTTCTTAACTAACCTTTTTTACTAATCTCCGTAAAAACTTGATAATATAAAAAATCCATGAAAAATAAAAGCGCAGTTAATAACCTGAATCATTTGTTTTTCAATTTTTTAAATATTTAATGAAAAGAGTATTCCGATGCAATGCTGAGGAACTATTTTGACGGATGAATTTTTCGGTTGACTGCCTTTACTAAAGGTTGAAAATGATGAAGAACAGGATCAGGATACAGTTTATGATGATCCTGCTGGTTGGTTTATCTGTAACCACCAGCACATACGGGCAATGTTCGCGCATCGGGGATAACGGGAGCGACCAGATAACCAGTGGTTTCTGTGCTCCGGTGTCACTGCAGATGCCTGTTTCCTATGCATTTGATGTTGCTGTAGATCCCTCTAAAATTCAGATCCTGTATAACTGGGGAGATGGATCCCCTAATACGCTGGTAACTCCTGGAGCTTTTGACGGGAATAAACTTTTCATGGATACTGTCGCACATGTATATCCGCTTACCGGACCGGATTGTTCCTATACAGCCACCGCTTACGTGGTTTATGATGGTGATCACTGTACAAGCAGTTCCCAAACCCAATCATTTCGTTCCTGGAATGTCGATAATCAAAATGGTGCTTACCTGGCCACAGATCCTGCGGTAGCACGCTTTTGCGAGGGAGAAACTGTATACCAGGTATTTGCTGATGCATCGTTTTTCAACTGTAATATCCTGGTGGAACATGACAAACCCAATCAGGAAGCCAGGTGGGTGCAGTTTGTATATGGTACGCAGAGCAATCCGGGCGACCGGATTCCAAATATAGAAGTAACCGATTCAACAGGAGTTATGCACCAACTTACTGATGCAGCAGGAAACTCTCTCGGCACACTTGCCGGACCGGTAAAAATGATACCTTTTGAGGCCAATGGCCCTGACCAGTCGTCCTATCCTATTGCAGCACTTCCCGGAGGCGTTGCAGGAGATATTTTTGAGATTACCCTGCGAAACTGGAATGCCTGCAATCCATACGACAATGATCCAAACGATGGCATTCCCCCTGCCGATCCTGTTAATGGAGACAACCCTCCCATAGAGATCACCGCATTGATAGAAATCATAACCACTCCGCCTGTAATATCGGAACCCAAACAGGATTTTTGTTCAGGAGATGATATTACTCTTGATGTTTCCGGAACCAGGGTACGCTGGTACAGCGACTCTGCACTTACTACCTTATTACACACCGGAAACAGCTTTGATCCGTCAGGCAATCCCACCAATGTAGACCCCACTCTTCCGGGCATCTATACCTATTGGGTGACAGATGCTATTGGAGACTGTGAGAGTGCTCCGTCAAAAGTAGAGATGGAGATTTTTGAATCACCCGGAGGGTCCAATGCCGGGAAAAACAAGGCAGTTTGCGGTTACGAAGCAGTACTAAGCGGAAACACTCCGGTTGCCGGATCAGGGTGGTGGACCACAACGGGCAGTGCAGTAATTAACGATCCCACAGATCCCCATTCACACGTCACCAATCTGGATCCGGGAACCAACCATTTTACATGGACTTTAACCAATGGTCCCTGTATCAACCGACGATGTTACAATCTATTCTGATGAACAGCCTGATTCAGCTTTTGCAGGGAATGATGGCAGTCAGTGTGATCTGAGTTCAGCTACCCTGCAGGCTGATCTTCCTACCATGAGCGGAGAAGGAACCTGGAGCCTCATAAACGGCAACGCAAATATTCTGAATATACATGATCCGCATACGATGGTCACCAACCTTTCTCCGGGTGAGAATACTTTTTCATGGGAAGTGGCAAGTGAGCATGGAGGGTGTCCTTCAACTTTTGACACTGTAACCATTTTGCAGGATGTAAAGCCGGATGATGCTTTTGCCGGCCCTGACAGAAATATATGTGACGCCACAACAATTACTCTTTCGGGCAACAGTCCTACTGATGACGGATATGGCTTATGGACAGTAATGTCCGGTACATCAGTTATCACTGATCCCGCCGATTCAACAACAACAGCTTCTAACCTGGTACAGGGTATAAATACTTACGCGTGGACCATCAGCAGCGAATATGGAATTTGTCCGGCTACATCAGATACGGTTCATATCAACATGGCAGTCACACCAGATGCCTCTCAAACAGGCCCCGATCAGGCATTGTGCAGCGTACTGAGTTCAAATGCACTCGGAGCCAATCCTGCTTCCATCGGAACAGGTAGCTGGTGGGTAGTGGAGGGTCCTTCGGCAACTCCGTCATCTTTCACTCCCTCTGCCAATGATCCCGATGCGGTAATGAACATAGCCCCGGGCAATGAAGGATTATACCATATTGCGTGGACCATAGCAAACGGCGCATGTGCAACGTCTGATACCATGACGGTAGATTTTGGACTCCCCCCCTCTCCTGCTGATGCTGGTCCAGATAAAGAAATTTGCGGGAACAGCATTACCCTCGCTGCTGCAACACCCGATACAGGCTGGGGTACCTGGTCACAGGTAAGCGGGCCGGGTAAGGTAGTATTCCAACCTGATATCCATACGCCCGGTGCAACTGTTTCTGTAACTAACGGGGATGAGGGTACTTATCTGCTGGAATGGCGGGTTAGAAGTGGTTCCTGTTCTATCTTTCCGAAAAACATTGATACTGTAAAAATTGTATTTAAAGCTACACCTTCCGTCCCCACCGTGGATGATGTTGAACGCTGTGATTCAGGAAAAATACAACTGCAGGCCACACCCGGAATAAACGGAACAGAAACAAGATGGTATGATGCACAATCCGGAGGCACGTTGTTATATACAGGGGAGGATTTTGAGACTCCGGAATTGCTCACATCCACTTCATATTATATTTCTTCTTATGATACAATAACACATTGCGAAAGCAGCAGGAAGGAAGCAGAAGCAATCATTCATCCTGTTCCGGCACCTCCGGTAACAGCAGATGTTTCTGTATGTGGGCCTCAGGACATCTCCCTTACCGGCATTCCGGGCATCAATGGTACTACCCTGAGATGGTATTCGGATACTCTGCTTTTACATACCGGCACAAGCTATCAGACAGGTTTGCTGGATACCACTACAACATACCAGGTTTCAGTTTATAATGCATCTACAGGCTGTGAAAGTGATCATGTCTCTGTTACGGCAACAGTATTTCAACTCCCCACAGTTCCGTTATTCACAGATACCTCATCTTGTGGACCGGCATCCTTCACACTCAGGGCAGCAGCAGGATCCTATGCAACGGCGATCAGATGGTACAATGCCCAAACAGGAGGTACCTTGCTGGCTACCACTGATTCGTTAATGACTTCTACGCTCACTTCACCAACAACATACTGGGTTTCCTCCTATAATGATACCACTGGTTGTGAAAGTGCCAGAAATGATTTTAATGCTGTTATTCATCCCGTTCCGGGCGATCCGGTTGCAGGTAACCTGGAGAACTGCGGCCCTGATACCCTTTCCTTTTCAGCAATACATGGAGCGAACAGCACCACAAGTCACTGGTATGCCGATATGAACGGAGACAGTTTGCTAGCAGCCTCCAATACCTGGTCGCAATATGTAGATTCAGACAAGATATACTTTGTATCAGCATTTAACGATTCAACAAGCTGTGAAAGCGGACTGATTCCGGTAACAGCAACTATTAAACCGGTGCCGGCTACCACACCCATCCAGGGAGCCACACAGGTTGCAATTAATCAGACCAACGTTATTTACGCTGTGGATTATCATGCAGGATCAACCTATACCTGGGATATTCCGGATAGTGTAACTCTGATCCTGCAAAACAAAAATATTGCTATCCTGGAATTCCCGAATATTGGATTGTACACGATCCGGCTGACCGAAACAGGAGCGAACGGATGCCCCGGCCCCGAGGTTACCAAAGATATTTTTGTCTCTGAAAATGCCATTCTGGTGGACCTGCAATTGCCTTCTGATGAGTTCTGTACCGGATCTGCAGTACATCTCAATGCTATTCCAACAGGAGGAACCCCATCCTATAAATTCTCCTGGGAAGGAGATACCACATATCTTGATAATGTTGTTGTGTCAGATCCGGTATTCAGCACGAACCAGGCCGGGATTTATCTCCTGAAAGTTACGGTGACAGATGTCAACGGGTATGAAGGAAGCGACAGTATTACGCTGACAGTTCATCCCAGTCCGGTTACGGATATTCTTTCTGCGGACACAACTATCTGCGGTGGCACTGATCTTTCATTAAACACATCAACAAGTGATGGTTCTGGTAACTATGTTTCCTATATCTGGAAAGGTAATACAGCACCTCTTTCTTCAGTTGTTGATCCGGCACCAATATTTAATTCACTTCATGACAGCACATTTAAACTGGTATTCCAGGTTACTGATGACAAAGGTTGTACAGCTAAAGATTCCATAAACCTTACAACCCATCTTCCGAAAGCTGCATTTACAAGTGATGCAGAGCCTTCCTGCAGTCCTGAACAGGTTAATTTTACCGATGAGTCTGCTGACGCAATTAAATGGGAATGGGATTTCGATGACGGAACAGGAAGCAGTGGTCAGCATGCCGGTCATACGTTTACCAATACAACATCCACTGTCACCTATTATAATGTTTCTTTGACTGTAACAGATCAATATGGGTGTACCAATACTGCCGGAGAATACATCACAGTGTACCCCAATGGCGGACATTTTATATCAGTAAATCCTGACACAGCCTGTTCGCCATATCTGTCAACAATGAGTGCAACCCCAGGAGGATTTATGTATAACTGGGACTTTGGAGACGGACAACAAATGAGTGGCAGCTATAATGCAGCCCACATGTATGAATACAATGGCAGAAGTGATACTACCTACACTATTACACTGGCTGCCACATCTTACTTTGGGTGCACTGATACCACTTATGCCCCTGTGACAGTGTATGCTTCTCCAAAAGCGGCATTCACAGCAACTCCGGTCACACAAATGTATCCTGAAACAACCATTCATCTGAAAAATCTCACAAATGAAGGAGTCTGGAATTACAGGTGGTACTTTGGGGATGAAAACTACAGCAAAGAAAAAGAACCAGGGTCATATACTTATAATGACCGGGGTAATTATACGATAACACTGCATGTGTTTGGCGAATATTGCGCTGACAGTGCCACACAATCAATAAAAATCACGCCGCATCCGCCTGTGGCAGAATTCAGCAAGGTGGAACCGGGTTGTATGCCGCTCACAATACATTTCCAAAATAAATCTTCCTATTCGGAAAATTACTTGTGGGAGTTTGGTGACGGAAGTGTCTCCAACAAGCCTAATCCCACTTATACCTATTATGAATCAGGAACATACAAAATAAAACTCACTGCCTCCGGACCCGGCGGCACAGATGTACACAGCCAGGTAAATGATGTATATATTTTACCAAATTCATATTTCGATATCGCACCCAAACAGGTTTATGTAAATGACGAAGCCGTGCATTATTTCAACCTGTCGGATAACGGCGATGTATTTGAATGGGATTTTGGCGATGGTGAAACCACTACCGAATTTAATCCCACTCATGTTTACAAAAAAGAAGGCATTTATGATGTAACACTAAAAGTTTGGACGAGCCACGACTGTTTTGATTTATATGTCATGCAAAATGCAGTGACAGTGAAGCCAACGGGTAAGGTGGTATATCCGAATGTATTCAGTCCATTGTCCCAGATTGAGGAAAACAGGGTATTCTACCCCGGAATAATCGATAATGTACTGGAATACCATCTGATGATATTCAATCGCTGGGGGGATATGGTATTTGAAAGTTTTGACCAGGACAAAGGCTGGGATGGTTATTATAACGGCGAACCCGCCAAACAAGATGTTTATGTATGGAAAGTAGCAGGAAAATACAGCGACGGGAAAAATTTTGTCAAGACAGGCGATGTTACATTGTTGTATTGATGAAACCCGGGAAAGAATTAAAAACCGAACCAGAAATGCAGAAGAAAATTATCTGGTTCCGTTAATCAGTCATCTATAATAATGAAAAGGTCAATCTTCATATTAACACTTTTTTTAATCCTGCTGAAATCAAATCTGCAGGGACAGGACGCACAGTTTTCACAGTTTTACTCCAACCCACTGTACCTGGCTCCTTCATTTGCCGGTTTGGTAGAGGACAGTCGCATTACACTGAATTACAGGAACCAGTGGCCTGAAATTCCGGGTGCTTACAATACTTATGCCTTTTCATTTGATCATTATTTTGATGCTTTTAACAGTGGACTGGGGTTGTTTGCCATGAAAGACATTGCCGGAACAGGCAACCTGAGTACTACCAATCTTGGTGTACAATATTCTTATGATTTCAAGATCACCCAAACATGGCATATGCGACCAGGTGTACACTTTTTCTATACTGAAAGAGGAATAGATTTTCAAAAACTCATGTGGCATGATCAGATGTCTGCTTCGGGCAATGCACCCTCTTCCGCAGAGGTTGTACCTCTTGAAAGAATCAGTGCACTTGATTTTTCAACTTCCCTGCTGGCCTATTCCCCGGATTACTGGATTGGATTTTCAGTAGATCACCTGCTGCAACCTAACCAGTCACTGTATTATATAGAATCAGGTAAATATTCCGAAGGATATATCCCGATCAAATATTCTTTCTTTGGAGGAACAAAAATCATTAACAAAGGGAAACTGCTCAGGCCTATGGATACCAGTCTGCAACTGGCTTTTCTTTTCAAGAAACAGGATAAGTTTACCCAGCTTGACCTGGGAGCCTATTTTTACACACGTCCAATTGTTGTTGGCCTGTGGTACAGGGGAATTCCGGTAGTAAAACCAAGATTTAACCAGGATGCATTCACCGCACTGGTCGGAATAAAGTTTGATAATTTCAGTCTGGGATACAGTTATGATTTCACTGTGTCAAGGCTAATAAGTTATACGGGCGGTGCACATGAAATATCTTTATCGTATGATTTTGCAATCAGGATCAAACCCAGAAAACCGCATATGGTACCCTGTCCGGATTTTTAATCATTGACAGCAATTATTTTCGCCTGTCCAGAGAAAAAGCAATACCCAGGTATTATCGAAATAAATTTTTACCTCCTTTTTTCTTAGCCCTGCGCTTTTGTTGTTTTCGGTATTTGCTCCGATGCCTGTGCTTCACTTCTTTGAATTTCTTTTGATTCCGCGGCATCTCACTTTGCCTGGGCATCATGAGTGAACGGCGTTCGCTTGTTGCTTTGTGTGAAGACTCGCAACTATTTAAAAACGGAAGTAAAAAAACAGCCAGCAGTAATAATATTTTTTTCATACTTGATTTTTTGGTTTACATGAACGGATTAAATCTTAGGAAAACAGACCTTCTCAGATAAGATCAATTATTTTGAGTGATTTAATGGCTATATTTACCGGTTCGCTAAATAAATTGACCGATTGTTATCCAATTAAAACTTCCATCCAGATACAAACTATTCTGAAAAGCATTATATCTTTTTTTACGTGAAAATTCTGTTCAGGATACACATGCAAGGGTGTTTTTTATCACTAAATCAATTATTTAAGATGATCAAATAATATCTAACCTACTAATGCATGTAAAAGGTTAAAACTGTCAGACACCTCACATATTACTAAAAAGCGGGCTGCCAACTCTAAGTGATATCAAAAATTACACTACAATCCGGCAAGGTGTCTGACAGTTATGGAGGACAGTAAAAAAAGAAAAAATGTATTGTAATAAAAGAGGGTGTTAAAAACAACAATTTACTAATTTAGTAGTCAAATAAAACTCACACAAAATATTTATTATGGGAATTATAAAATATAAGCAGGCTAAGCCACAACATCCCGGCGAAAATATTGAACGCCATATCATTCATCTGGATAATCTGATGACTGCCATCATTGATTTTAGTAATGGCCCTATGCGTGAGCCCGATCCACCTCATCATCATCCTCATGAGCAGATAACTTATGTAGCCAAAGGAGAATTATATTTCTTCATTGACAAAGAGAGATATCATTTAGAAGAAGGAGACGCCATTTCAATTCCATCAGACATACCACATACCATTCAGACCATTAGCAAAGAAGTACGGCTGATTGACAGCTTCAGTCCAGTCAGGGAAGATTTTATTACTTCGTGAACAGGACCGGAATCAAAATGATTCCTCTAAAAGGCTAATAGCAACCAAATCAAAGTTTCAGCATCACTTTGAGGTGATTTTGCGGATCTTCTTCCAGCATGGCAAAACCATTTTGAATGTCGCTTGCCTCAATCACATCGGAGATCAGGGCTTCCGGTTTCAGATCTCCTTTTTCAAGATGTTCGATTGCCTCCTTAAATTCACCATGACTCACTCTTGAAGCAACAATCTTTGCCTCTTTCCAAATCAGTTCTTTCATAACCAGCGGAGCAGGATCATCGGCAAGACCCAGGGTACAGACTGTTCCGGCACCCCGGATGCTTTGTATACATTGTCTTACCGGGTGCAGATTCCCGTTCACCAGTGTGGCATGTCCAACGGATTCAAATGCCACATCAACCCCGTTGTTCCCTGTCTCCTTCATGATACGTTCCACCGGATTTTCAACGGATGCATCAATGGTAATGATATCAGGGTAAGCCTTTTTTGCCCGTTGTAACCGGCTTTCAATAATGTCGACCATAAATATTTGACCGGATGTGCGGGTTTTTGCTGCCTGCAGGATGCAATTTCCTACCTTACCGGTCCCGAATATTGCAATTGCATCTTTATCTGTCACTCCTGCACGATTGATCGCGTGAAAACCAATCGAGAGCACTTCGGTAAGTGCAGCATGCAGGGGAGTCACAGTATCCGCAACCTTGTACAACATTTTTTCAGGGACAGCCACATACTCGGCAAATCCACCATCCATATCGATACCCAGCAACTTAAGGGATGTACAGGCAGGGTAATGCCCTCGCTTACAGGCCGGACACTCACCACACCAGATAATGGGATCAACGGCAACCTGGTCCCCCTCTTTGAAAGCATTAACCCCATTGCCAGCTTCCACAATTCTGCCGGCAAACTCATGCCCGGGAACAAAAGGTACCGGTGTTCGCGGATGG
>Ga0102962_1001165_pt1 | contig 10785 bp, 14 predicted proteins | sample SalPonF2_C_D2_MG_FD_84519 | JGI IMG/M metagenome (GOLD analysis project Ga0102962, IMG submission 84519) | Salt pond soil microbial communities from South San Francisco under conditions of wetland restoration - Salt Pond MetaG SF2_C_D2_MG ...
CATAATTATCATTAATTAAACAATTTACATATATGAACATCGTAACCCTATGATTTTAAAGAGATCACAAACCCAATTCTCTTCTTTTTGAGAGAGATTAGCAGAAGGCTTTGCAAAACCAGGGATTTTGTTCCATATCAATGCCTGAGCGACTTCGGAACCACAGTATCCCGAATGCTTTCGGGATTCGAGGATTTCGAAGTCGTGAAAATGCAGATATTGGGCAAAAGAACGGTTTTGCATAGTCAGATTATAAAACTACAAAGCGGGTATTATTATGAAAACTACAAAAGCTATTATATCAATCTTGCTGGTTACCTTGATCTTAATGCTTGTCAATACGTCAGCGGAAGCACAACGACGTAGAAAACATCGATCCCATTATAAGCACACACCGCGCATTAGTCACCATGAACATCATAACCGACATAATCGACATTATCGACGTGATCGAGCTGAACATCATGATTTGAATGAACGTCATGATCGGGATGAACGTCATGATCGGGATCACATGATCAGATTCCGTCATCATAATAAGTTTTACAGATATCGATCGAGGAAGTTTGAGCATAGACATCACAGATTTCATATGTTTATAAGGGCTCCATTTGGAATCAGGATTCGTATCTTGCCACCTCACTATTACCGTTTTGAAATCGGAGCCCATATCTATTTTTATCACCATGGAAATTATTATGTACACAGACATCACTATTATGAAATAGTTCCTCCACCAATAGGAGCACGAGTCGATGAACTTCCGGAAAGATGCAGAAGAATCGTAATCAATGGGCGCACTTATTATGAACACGATGGGGTTTATTATGAAGCAATTGCTGAGGAAAACGGAGAGATCTATTATGAAGTGGTTGGTTTTAACAGAGATAGGTTCGACGAAAGATAAAAATCATTTTATCTCTGTTACTTCCTAATAATTAGTCAGTACCATATCTTTTTAAAATTGACTTTTTAATATGATTTATCCATACTAACCACATAACACTTATCAATTTTTGTTATGTGGTTAGTAATTTTATACATGGGTAATAAATGAAGGTTACGATTTATAATGATGAAAAATCTTTTCGGATCAGAATTGGGAAAATCCTGCTATTCATCATTCCTATCATCCTGATTTTGAGTGTGAGTATAGGGATATCTGGTAATCAACAAAATGTCTCATCTATTGATTCCTATATAGGTTATTTTATTCTCACGTTCCTATCCATATTAGTCCTGCAACTGTATCTTCACTTCTCATTGTGGTTTCCTTATCCTAAAAATGGATATATGGAAATCGAAAATTCCAGAGTTTTAATTAACGGGGCTCAAAATGGGACGATAATAGCAGAAACCTTACCTATACAGGTATTTGATCGTATCAATATTTGGAGCTCCCAACATCTCTTTAACCGGATCACCTTAAAACTGGGATTTCAACACGATAATGAGATTTTCAATTATACCATTAGATTAACCAGTAAATCCCAAAACGAGCAATTCAAATCTTTACTATCCCACTGGTATAAACAAAAAATCAATATCTATGAATATGATTCGAGTGGGTTACGTGTTTTTCTTTTGAAATCTCACCTTACCTATAAAGATATTCAGAATATTAAAAATGAATATCAGATCGATTGGCAATACGATCAAAGCAGAATCAATAATCAATATGTTTGATCCACTCTTATGATATTTCGATCGGTATTAAGCAATCATTAATTTCTACCGCACAATTTTTTTTTTAAAATCCCTTATAAATATTCCGCATGCAGCCTGTGTGAAAACTTTAACCCGGATTATTCACCAAGAAATTTTGTCGTGTCCCGAAAACTTTCGGGATTAAAAATGTGCATGAAACGTATATTGGTACGTTGATCAAGCATTTTTAAATTCAACACAGAGAACGGCCAAATTTCGCAGCTTTTTTTAGCGTCCTCAAAATCGAGGATCAGTTTATTTTTTATAAGTTACTTTATTTACAATATGATACGTATTACTTCATATTGGTTATGTGAATAATTCGGGTTAAATCAATTTTTGAACCCTTAATTAATTTAGGTGCTTCGCATAATTTCGCTCTGCTTACCCACTCTCATTCTCCCGGAAGGATCGGGACAAGTTCTCCCTTTCCCGGATAAATCCGTTACAGGGAGAGAGGCGCTTCAATATTACTCAACAACACTTAAAAAATTGAAGTAACTTGTAACTCGCATTGTTATTTTCACACAGGCTCAGAGCAAAATAATAAAAATTTTGTGCCAGAATTATTTCAAAAAAGCATTATCTCCTAAAGGTTATACTTTGATATAAATTCCGATTGCCCGAATCATCTGATAAATACCATAACATGTTCAAACTTTTAATTCTTCCGTTTTTAATATTTTTCTTCTCTCAATCTCAAACGAATCACGAGAGCATTTTTCCCTTACAACAAGATACCCTTCAGTATAAAACCATCCCTTTCTATAGAGATTCTAAAGACTGTAAAAATTGCAAAGTCAGAGTACACTTTGTCTATCCTAAAATTCTGCATGCCCGGACTTTTGCTGTTCGCGATTCGCTGAATAAAGAGATACGTGATTTTATGTTTGGTTCCGTTTATACCGGTAAAGAGACGGAATCCCCTGAAGATATTTTTCAAAATATGGTTCAGGAATATGATACACTTTTGAAGAAATTTCCTCGATATCCTCAAAATATCAAGTGGTATCTATATCGAAATGTGAAGATTATTCATCATACTTCTGATTATATCAGTGTTGTGATGAATGAAAACGTTTTTACCGGTGGTGCTCATCCGCTGAGTACCCGTTTTTATAATTCGTATGATAATCGCACCGGACACCGGTTAAATCTTAATGAAATCATTAAACCTGGAATGATGGATTCTCTATTGTCGGTATCAGAAAAGATCTTCAGAAGTACCCGCTCTATCTCTCCTGATTCCACTTTAGGTCAAGCCGGTTTTTGGTTTGATAATAATCGGTTCACACTAAATAATAATTTCGCATTATCATCAAAAGGACTCGTTTTTTATTATAATCCTTATGAAATAGCACCTTACGCCTGGGGACCAACTCAATTCATTATTCCGCGGGATAAAGTTAAGAGGTTTTTAAAATCACCCTATCAATAAAAGGCCCTTAGTCATTACTATCATTTAGAAAAAAAGAGAGCGTAATTATCTGAATAAAGCTGGACAAGGTGAAGAATAACTGAGAAAAAATGTTGTTGTTTATTACCTTTTGAAGAATATCGTCCATATTTTTCCTTTTGTAATTTAAATATCACTTAACAGATTTACATGGAACCATTTATTAAGCGAAGCTGGATTATTGATAGTATGGTCATTATTCTATTGGCACTGGCTATGCCCTATCTACGGACCTACCATATCGATAAGTATTTATTCCAATTCCCCCTGGTTACGTTTTTAATATTTTATTTTATCGGGAAGACTGTACAAAAATACAATGATAAAAAAAGGGTGGAGGAACAGCTTGAAATTGCACGGGAAAAAGAAGCATCGTCTGAGGAACAAAAAATGGAACCCGATTCTGAACCTTCTGATCTAACGGAAGAAGACAAACAAACGAATTAATTATTTTATTGAATAAATCAGAAATTCCAGAAATCAGCTTTACCAAACTTTAATTGAACTCCATGAAAGAAACTGTTCGAATTGATAATCAACTTTTACGGGCTATGAATGGTGATGCATGGCATGGTCCGGCTTTATTTGAATTATTACAAGGAATCACCGCTGAACAAGCTCAACAATATTCCATTGAAGGTGTACATAACGTTTGGGAACTGGTACTGCATATTACAACCTGGCAAAAAGTAACCATTAAACGACTTAGTGGGGAAAATTACGAACCTAACGATAAAGATAACTGGCCGGATTCGATCGATTATTCAACACAGAACTGGGAACACGCCATGGAAGAATTATATAGAACCTATCAGAGCCTGAGAGAAAAGATTCTTCATTTCCCTGAATCCGAATTAGATTCACCGGTTACCGGACAGCATTACACTTTTTATGTATTATTACACGGTTTGATACAACATAACCTCTATCATGCCGGACAAATTGCCCTTTTAAGAAAAAAATTGAAATAAATGTTTATAGAATTATCAATTTTTACAATTTATGTATTATAATATCTCTATAAGCTTAATTTAAGGATGAATCAGCTTCATGAAATTGATAAGAACAGTCATAGTTTTGTTATTAATAGCCATTCCAATTGCCATGATTCTATTTTCAGGAACGGCATACATCAAAAATGGGATTACAAAGATTAATTGGGTCATAGCAATTCCATTAGGAATTATATTTGGTTTCCTATTAGCTTTTTTAAAAAAGCAAGGAGCTGATAATACATCATCCGATAAAAATTAATTTTTTCAGGGAGGAAAAGATGGAATTACAATCTTTAAAAGCAGTTACCGTCATTCGATGGTTTGCACGCGCATTATCGGTTATCTTAACTTTATTCATTCTTGCTTTTGCTATTCAGCAAAAATTAAATCCAGTTGGCATGGATTCACATGAATTGACCTTAACCATTTCTTTCAGTGTCATGTGGTTGGGATTTATCATCGCATGGTTTCGGGAAGGAATCGGGGGACTTTTTATCATCGTAGGGATTCTTTCGTTTTATCTTTTCAGCTTTATTTTTTCAGGTTTCCTTCCACAGGGATTGCCGCTTTTCATTCTTATTACACCCGGTGTGTTGTTTCTCGTTGTTTGGCTTCACGACAAATACAACGGCAGACAAAAGAATCTGGTTCATGCTTAATTCTTAGCAAATTTCACCCTCCCTGAATTTGCTAAAATGATTAAAAAGTTCTGGATTTAGAAGCTGTTCCTCTTGAATCTGCAGTTCCTGACTCCCATTCAAATAAACTGTGTATTTGTTTTATTCGCCTTCATCTCAATAAAATGAACGTTATATTCTATTTTATCATTTGAAAAATAGTTATCCCGGATTATTCACGTAAATATTAAAAAAGACACGTTTTCTTTTGTTAATAAAAGTTACTACAAGCAATGGTGATCCTTAATTTTGGGGACGTTAAAATGCCGTGAAAAATCAGGGGGTATTAATCGAAAACCAAAATTTATCTTAAAATTATTATGGAATATCGTTATTTAGGATCTTCAGGCCTTAAAGTTTCAGCATTATCTTTTGGAGCATGGGTAACATTCGGTGATCAGATCGGAGAAGAGGTCGCCTATCAGGCAATGAAAAAGGCCTATGAGGCCGGCGTTAATTTTTTTGATAATGCCGAAGCCTATTCCTCCGGCACTGCGGAAACCATGATGGGGAATATTTTAAAGAAAGCCGGTTGGAAACGGTCTGATCTCGTTGTATCCACAAAAATTTTCTGGGGCGGCAACGGTCCCAATGACCGGGGATTATCTCGTAAACATATTATTGAAGGTGCCAATGCATCGCTCAAACGTCTTCAAACGGATTATGTAGATTTGATCTTTTGCCATCGGCCCGATATTCATACGCCGATCGAAGAAACCGTTCGGGCTATGAATCATGTCATTAATCAAGGAAAAGCGCTGTATTGGGGAACGAGCGAATGGAGTGCGGTACAAATTCGCCAGGCTTATGAAATCGCTAAACGGGAACATCTGATTGGTCCCACCATGGAACAACCACAATACAACATGTTGCACCGGGAAAAAGTGGAGAAAGAATTCGCATCCTTATATGATGAAATCGGTTTAGGCACGACAATTTGGAGTCCTTTGCATAGCGGATTATTAACCGGGAAATACAATAATGGCATTCCGGAAGGAAGCCGGGCTTCCCTGAAACAATACCAATGGCTGCGTGAACAATTTGAGAGCGAAGAAGGTCGTCAGAAAATCGAAACAGTGAAAAAACTGCAACCAATAGCCGATGATCTTGGAGTCACTATGGCTCAAATGGCCATTGCCTGGTGTTTGAAGAATGAAAATGTTAGCACGGTCATTACCGGTGCATCCAAACCGGAACAAGCTGATCAAAATATGAAGGCTTTGGATGTTGTAGATAAGCTTACACCAGATGTCATAGATCGCATCGAAGAGGTTTTGGACAACCGGCCACAGCCAAGATTCGATTTTCGTAATTTGTAACTTGATTTTTTTAGTTTCGTAAACGGAATACTGTGTTAGAAATTCCAAACGGTATTCCGTTTTTTTATGTTGAACAACCGTCAATATTCCAGATTAACCATTAGTTTAAACGCATTTTATCCAAATAAATTCATTCAATGATTCACATTAAAATATGTTGTATAGCCAATATTGAAGAAGCCCGGTTAGCCATTGCAAGTGGAGCGTCCGCTATCGGACTCGTCTCAGAAATGCCAAGTGGTCCGGGTGTCATTAATGAACATTCTATCAGAGAAATAGCAAAGCAAACCCCGGATTCAATATCCACGTTTTTACTGACATCAAAACAGGAGCCGGATGCTATTATTAAGCAACATCATTTTTGTGAAACGACAACCATTCAATTAGTCGATTCCTTACCAACAGACGCTTATCAAAAATTGAGAGAAGCTTTGCCGGATGTTGAACTGGTTCAGGTTATTCATGTGCAGGATGAAAGATCTGTTGAATATGCTGTAAACATAGCCTCACAAGTAGACACCTTATTACTGGATTCCGGAAATCCGGATCTAAAGGTTAAAGAATTGGGCGGTACCGGCAGAACACATAACTGGAATCTAAGTCGTCAGATTGTATCTTCTGTAAAAAAGCCTGTATTTTTAGCAGGTGGTTTAAAACCGGATAATATTCGTGAAGCAATAATAAAAGTACAACCATACGGTTTAGATGTTTGTAGTGGTGTACGAACCAATGGACGGCTGGACCAACAAAAACTGGAAAATTTTATGAAGGCCATTCCATAATCATTATTTTGTTAGTTGATTTACTAAACTTAAGGATATAAGAATCTCGAATTATGAAAAAAGCTGTTATAACCTCTATTCCTTTTGCGATTGTCATGACACTGATGTTTTATCTGATGAATGACACGGGCTTGGTTCAGGCAATCATTTCAGGTTTACTTTCCGGTTTCATCTGGATTGTTTTCCTCCGCTTAATGTCGCGTCTTTTGTATAACAGCATCAAGAAGAAAGTATATTTCAGACCCCGCTCAAATGAAGAATTAATATTTGAATCTCCTGCAAATCATTTCAAAAATAAAGAAGCTGTTGGCGGCTTGTTATCTATTACAAATGAACGGATTGTTTTTCAATCTCATGATCTCAATTTACAAAATCATAAGTGGGAGATCTCGACTTCCGACATCAAAAAATTAACGGAACGGAAAACATGGGGCATCATTCCCAATGGCCTGACAATAGAAACAAGTAAAAACGCCATCGAAAAATTTGTGGTTGATGAACCGGATAAATGGGTTCGGATTTTTAAACAGCTTAGTAAATAGCTTATGAGTACATCATCTGAAACAGACGATGTAACCGGAAAAACAGCTCTAATAACCGGCAGTAGCAGAGGCATTGGAAGTGACATCGCCCGCACATTTGCAAAAAGAGGGCTGAATGTCATTATCAATTATAACCACAGTCCGGCCCCTGCCAAAACATTATTACAGGAAATCAAAAATGAAGCTGGCTCTTCCATTATTGTAAAAGCCGATGTTTCAAAATCTGATGAGATTCTTGAATTAGTCAATCAGGCAAAGAAAATATTCGGAAGTATTGATATTTTGATCAATAACGCTGCCATTGCTAAAAAGCAGAATATTAAAACTGTTACGGAATCAGATTGGGATCAAATTATTGAAGTGAATCTTAAATCCGTCTTTTTAATGACTCAGCAAGTATTGCCAGAAATGAGAAAGCACAAATGGGGACGAATCATTAATCTCAGTTCGGTAGCGGCTTTCAAGGGCGGACTTGTGGGACCTCATTACACGGCATCCAAAGCAGGGATTCTCGGATTAACACGCTATTACGCATCACGGCTTGTTAAGGAAAACATCACGGTTAATGCCATTGCACCGGCCATCATCGAAACCGATATGGTAAAAAAGGCCAATCTGGATCATGGAATTATTCCGGTCGGTCGTTTTGGTCAGCCTCGCGAAGTATCCGAAGTAGCATGGATGCTTATTCGAAACGGTTACATTACCGGACAAACAATCAATGTGGATGGCGGGTTATATTTTAAATGAAAAATGAATAATTAGTAATGAGTAATCACTGCTGTCCGGGAAAAATTTTTATGTTCGTATCGGGCCGACATTCCGTATTAAATTAAACGTGAGTTTGAGATAAAAAACATTACTCAATGGTTTCAATGATGTAAGAATATCGTATCGCTCTAACGTTATGAATCTTTGGGTCGATAAAAAGGTACATAAAATTGCCAGCGGACGACAGTAATGAGTAATTTAAGTGATCAATAAAACAGTGATCATTTGGCCTTTTGTCTATTATCATTCTCTCATGACTAATGGAAGCCTATGCAAAACCGTTCTTTTGCTCAATCTCTGCATTTTCGCGACCTCGAAATCCTCGAATCCCGAAGCATTCGGGATGCTGCGGTTCCGAAGTCGCTCAGGCTTTGATATTGAACAAAATTCCTGGTTTTGCAAAGCCTTCTAATGATAAAAAGTATTTCAAATAGGAAATTCATAAATAATTGAAAATTAATAATTTACAAATTATTAATCGGACAACCATTTAATTTTGGTTCAACATAGATCTCTTACCTCTCTTCACTATTTCCGACCGGTAGAGTTTCTGACAGATATTAGTCATTTGCTCAGTAAACTTATGAAAAGCTTTGTATTCTATTTTGACATAGAAGCTTGTATTTACTTATTTCGTTTTCTTTATTAAAAAAATCCCTTTTATCTTAATCAATAGCTCTGTAATCAATTATTTATATGATCCGATTACAATTTTCACCCTTATCAGATTAACCCGGATTATTCACCAGGAAATTTAGTCGCGTCTCGAAAGCTTTCGAGATAAAATGCGCATGAAAGGCACTTTGATACCTTGATTAAGCATTTTTAATTTCAACGCTGAGCATGGCAAAATTTCGCAGTTTTTTTTAGTGTCCTCAACATCGAGGATTGATTTATTTTATATAAGTCAATAATTAACAATATGATATGTATTTTTTCTTGCTGGTTACTTGAATAATTTGGGTTAAACGCTTGCAAGAAAACAGGTTGATTATAACATTCTACATTCTTTTATCGTTGTTACAGTCGTATTATTAATTGTATTATGTATTGTAAAATTTATTCTTAATCACTTAGACTATGGATGAAAATATTAAATCGGTTTTGATCGATGAATTAGGGACAACTAATTCTGAAGAGAATAAACATATCATCAATCAAATTGATCACGCATTTCTTGATGAGGAAATCAAAAATTTGAAGAACAGACTGAGAACGCGTAAAATTTTAGCCTTGATTTGTGTCGCGTTAGCTTTACTTTGTACAGGAGTGGTCGGATATAATTATTATAACATTGGGATGGGACTCCACGTCGTTATTTTACTTTTTTTGAGTGTGATTTTAGCAGCAACCGCTGGGTACGAAGCCATTGATATGAATAAGCGTGTCTCGATTTATAAAATTATTAAAGAACTTTCCGAGTAAAGATTTTGGCGTTTCTGATAACAAAAAACAGTTATAGTAAAATATCAAATCAGAGTCTGATAATTACGATTCCTCACTCAGTCTTATGTCTAAAATCATTTATCTTTCACTATTTATCGTAGTCATCGGGGTATTGAGCTATTGGTTCTTCAATTCAAATAATCTTCCAAAGAAAAAGCCCATCAAAGTCACTTTTATCTGTTCTAATAAGAAAACTATTCAAGCTACATTTTACACTTCTAATGTTTCTCTAAAATTGAGTGATGGACGTTCACTGACCTTATCACGTGCAATCTCCGCTTCCGGTGCGCGATATGTAGATCCCAAAAATCATATTATTTTCTGGAATAAAGGGAATACCGCATTTATCACCGAACATGATTCCACTACTTATAAAGGATGTGTCGTTAAGGGTGAGGACGATCTCGTTCACTTAAAAACTTACCGATCTCATTTTGATCATATCATTTTTCGTTATCCTGAAATATTTAAACTAAGGCATCACTCTGTAGATGATACAAGTGGCTGGAGTTATGCAAGTATCCAAAAGGGACGCTTGGCAGCACAGTTAACCACAACGAAATTGTATCAACCCAAAACTAATCTGGCTCGAGCCACATTTACAGTTGGTTGGAATAATCATCCCAAAGCAATACATGGTTGTTTATCAATTACTCACTCCCCCTCCTTTCATGTTGATACGGTCACACATAATCGTATCACTTATCTCCGATCCAATTATGTAGACGCTGGAGCCGGTAACTTTTATCATGTTGTTCGATATCGAACACTTAGAAATAATCGATGTTATTCAATTGAAGAAATGGTTCATTTCATGAATATTCATAATTATCCGGCAAATCGAGGCATTTCAAAATTCGATAGCGCACGTGTCTGGAAAGCATTAAACACGGTTTTTAATACTCTGATTTTTACAAAATGAGATTTCCGCAAGAAAAAAACATGGGAAACATAGTGATTATTCGCTTGGACTAAGGTCTTAAAGTGAAATATCATTAACCTGAATTTTTCACGTAAACTGCCAGAATCAATACATATCAAATTGAAAAACAATACCTTGTAAATAATAACGCTCACCTCAAATTTGAGG